>OBEQ010761571.1_pt1 | contig 21925 bp, 24 predicted proteins | sample 1670901 | NCBI WGS metagenome assembly OBEQ01 (sample SAMEA104232315, study PRJEB22302) | groundwater metagenome | biome: forest; feature: aquifer; material: groundwater | place: USA | collected 2011-08-07 | depth 5.4 m
GCCAGGTGGAGGTACCAGCTTCTTTTCAGGGTTCGGCTCCGCTTTGCTCCGCCATTTCCCTGAAAAGAAGCAGGTACCTCAGGATTTACAAGCAAGGGCCCCGTCGATGCGGGCGCCGGGTTGGACGTCGATGCGGGGGGCGCGGATTTCTCCGCGAACAATAGCGGAAGGCATAAGCTTTACGACGCTTGTACAGGAAATGTTTCCTTCGATCTTTCCTTCAATGATTTCGCGACTTTGAGTTCTGATTTTATATGAAAAATTCATCTTAGAAAGTTAGGTTTCTTAATTCGGTCGGATTAAGTGAATAAAACTCTGCTCTTTCCCAACTGATTTCTTTTCTTCTGACCAAGTCTGCTAATGATCTGTCCAGACTTATCATCCCAATGTCTTGGCTGGTCTCAATTACCATGTCCATCTGTCTTGGGCGATTATCACGAATCAATGTTCTAATAGCGGGTGTTGCTATCATGACTTCAACTGCAGGTATAAGTCCACCTTTTATTCTTGGAATTAGTCTTTGGGAAATTATACCCGAAATAGTGTTGGCCAGCTGATTTCTTATTTGTGATTCTTGGTTGGGTGGGAAACTGTCTATAATTCTTTCAATGGTTTGAGAAGCGCTATTGGTGTGTAAAGAAGTAAAAACTAAGTGTCCGGTCTCTGCTGCCGTTACTACGGCACTCATGGTTTCGAAATCTCTCATTTCTCCAACCATAATGACATTGGCGTTTTGTCTGAAAGTTGACCGTAGTGCTTTGTGGAAAGAGAATGTGTCTTGATAAACTTCTCTTTGGTCTATGATGCTTTTGTTGGGAGAGAAAAGGTACTCTATTGGATCTTCTATGGTTACGATTTTTTCGGCACGTTCTTTGTTTATTGTATCTATTATGGCGGCTAAGGTTGTAGATTTACCGTGGCCATTTGGTCCAACTATTAAAACAAAACCTTGGGACAATTTTGAGAATATTTTGGTTATTTGAGGAAGATTAAGTTCATCAATACTCTTAACTTCGTTAGGGATTAATCTTAAAGAAGCGGCCAGACCGCCTTTGGTTTGGTAAGCGTCTACCCTAAATCGGTTCTTTCCTTCTAGTTCATATGAAAAATCCAATTCTTTTTCCGATAAGAATCGGGCCTTGCGTTCTTCACCCAAAAGAGCAAAAACTAGCCCTTCTAAGGTTTCTTTATCCAAAATCTTTTGTTGGCTAAGCGTTATCAAACGACTGTCTATTCTTATTGTTGGATAATGACCGGGAGACAGATGTAAATCTGTTGCTCCTTGTTGGGCGGTTGTTAGAAGCAGTTCCTCAAGATGTTGTTTTGGATCCATAGATAATTAGTTATTGTTTAGGCACTATCCCCTGCTTGAGCAATCTCAAGCAGTTCTTCTAATGATACTACCCCTTTCAATACTTTCAAAATTCCGTCTTGGAACATTGTGATCATCCCCTGTCTCTTTGCCTCTTGACGAAGAGATGCCTCTGATATTTCTCCCAAAATTATTTTTTCAAGTTCGTCGCTCATTTCAAGCATTTCAAAGATGGCTATGCGACCCTTAAACGCTTTGCCTCCACATTTTTTGCAGGGATTTTCTATGTTGGGCTTGCGGATATTATAACTTGATTTGGAAAGATATTTTTTTTGATAATCAGTTGGCATGTCAAGTATTGCTTCGCTTATCATTTTTTCTTCAGCAGTGTTGGTTTTGGTCTCAATTTTGCAGTCTTGGCACAACCTTCGCAATAATCTTTGGGCTGCAGCAACATTCAAGGTGGATGGAATCAAGTATTTTTCAATACCCATATCTAGTAAGCGGGGCACAACTCCTAGGGCATCATTCGTGTGTAGTGTTGAAAGTACAATGTGGCCAGTGAGAGCAGCTTGGGTGGCCAAACTAGCTGTTTCTCTATCTCTTATCTCTCCTACCATTATAATGTCCGGATCCTGCCTCAAGATGTGACGCAAACCGCTGGCGAAAGTGTATCCAATTTCTTCATGAACCTGTGATTGATTAACTCCGTCAACAAAATATTCAATGGGATCTTCAAGGGTTACAATGTTAACATCTTCACTATTCATTTTTTTTAACATGCCGGCCAGTGTTGTAGATTTACCGGAGCCAGTGGGACCAGTTATTAGAATACTTCCGAAGGGTTTATCCATTGCTCTTTCTATTACTTCTGCTGATCTGCCATCTAGTCCTAATTCTGGTAACTCTACTTTCCCGGTTAGGGGGTCCAGAATACGCATTACGACCTTTTCCCCGTTCTTTGTTGGGAAAGTGGAAACGCGGAAGTCTACTTTTCGGTTACCAAGCTTAGTGGAGAATCTTCCGTCCTGAGCCAACCGTGTCTCATCTATTTTTAAGTCGGATAAAATTTTAATGCGAGTTATTACAGCAGACTGGAGGGTTTTTGGCAGAGTCAGAGTTGTTGTGAGGATACCGTCAATTCTGAAACGTGTTCTTACTCTATCTTCGAAAGGTTCAATATGAATGTCAGATGCTCGGGACTCAACGGCATGTCTTACTAATACAGCCACTATTTTTGATACTGGTGCTTCGGCGGTGATGTCTTCAATTGACTTGATAGAGCCAATTTCCTCATCTCCCTTCCCTTTTCCTTCTTCGGCCAATGACTCAAGGGCTTTGTCTACTTCACCTGATAGTGTCCTGTAATTTCTTAAAATGGTTTCAAAATCTCGATAGGTTACCAGATATTTTTCTAATATTAATTTCTTGTCTTCTGCTATGAATTTCAATGCCTCAAGAGCGTCAATAGCTTCCGGGTTTATTATTGCTACTTTTAGAACATTTCCCTCCCTCTCAAAAGGAGCAACTTTATAAAAATTGACTACGTCTTCAGAAAATTCTTTTAAAATTTCACGACTGAATTCATGTCCTTCTAGATCAACGGTGGGTAAGTTGTAAAGTTTGGACCGTATCTTTAAAAGATCGGAATCAGAGATAGCGGCTTTCTCTACGAGAATTTGGCCAAAATCTTTATTTTCGTTTTGAGCTAAATCCGAAAAGGTAACGATATCTTCTGTTGAAATTATATTAAGACGAACAAGTTCGTCTACAAGAGTTTGGGGTATTTTGATTGGCATGGCGGGGTCAGGCTTAAATGGGAGCGAACAAATCCTTTTTTCCCGTTACTCCGGGATTAACTGGCGATTCTCCAAAAATTTCCAGTGTCTTGTATTTCTTATTGTCTAGTATTGAAAAATCTATTTTGAGATTTTCAAATATTTTAAGATTATCCTTTTCTGCTACCGGAGGAGGCTCGACAGGAATTCTTGCTGGTACTGCCCATTGTGAGTAATAAAAATATCCAACAGCGAAACCGGCGACCAATATCAGGGCGAGTATGAGTGTGTTTTGATTGTTTTGTTGGGGTGACATTATTTTAAGTAATATGCATTTCCTTTTACGACAAAGTTTAGTACAGAAGTGTTTCCTAATCCTGCCACAGCATCAATCGAGGTTATGTCCACAAGCCGTAAATTTCTTTCAAATGCTCTAAGAAAATTGGTCAATCCAGGGTAGTTTCCATTCAAATTTATTTCTAGAGACAAAAGGTTGTAGGGGTTGGCATTTACATCGGAAGTGCTTTGACCGATTATAGCGGAGCTAAATAAATCAATTCCATTTTTCTTAGATATATCATCTATGGCAGATAAAACTTCGGCGACGCTCTTTTTTGAGGGAACAATAGATGACAACTTAGCAATTTCTGGAATTCTTTTTTGATATTCTTTGTCTAACTCCTTTATGTTGTTTATTATTGTGTTTCTTGATTTTAGTAAGTCCTCCCTCTCTTTTATGGCAACATCCAAATCTGAAATTTCATTATAAAAAGGAAGAGCTAGCGCCCAAAATAAAATTATAGCTATAGCAGTTAATCCTGCACCGATGTAGTTTTTGTTCATTCTTTTATGAATTTAGTTTTATCGAATTCTAATTTGATACTAAATTCCAATTTACCGGAAGTCAGGGTATGGACGTTGGTAAGCGCTACGTCCTTTATGGAATCATCCGAAACAAAAGCGGCTATCTGTCTGGCTACTACGGTGTAGTTGGTAGCTAGAGCTTTAAAATCAAACCTATTATCAGAGACAGCGGCAGAAAACGATAAAAATTGAACTTGTGGTTGTAATAATCCCTCAATTTTACCTAATGCTTTTGACCACACAACATGTGAATCTAATAAGGTTGATATTAGTGATAATTGTTTGTTCAAGGTCAAAAGATTTGTTTCAACCTTTTTGTCCCTAGCTTTCTCAAGACTTGATATATTTGCATCTAACTCGACTCTCTGGTCTTTAAGATTGGTTTTGTAAAAATAAAGACCGCCTATGAGAACAAGAATTACAATAAGAATAGTGGCTCCCATATAAATAAGCCTGTTTTCTCCTGGAACATTTATGTCTATTCTTCTTCTTGTCTCAGGAAGTAGTTGTAACCCATTTTGATCAGGCATTGTCTTAAGTATAACTTATAAAAACTATATTGTTATCAACACTGATAAATTTTAGTATCTGGAAAGGACGATGCTTGTTGTCAGGTTAAAATTAGGCCACTAGGGTAATGGAGGCAAAGATGGTGTTGAGCTGTTGCTCGTATCAACAGAAAGCTTTTTTCTTTTAATAAAAACAAAAATGACAACAATTAGTAATGCTAAAATAGTAATTCCACCAATGATTATATATAAATTAGATTCTACTTTTTCTCCTTCTTTGTCTGTTTCGGAGGCCTTAATTGGCTGAGGGGTTTCATACTTTATAATTGCCTGTTGGGCAGAGACAATATTAATGGGAATTTCTGATAAATTTTTTGAATAAACAACTTGACCACCATTTTTTATTGTTACAAGTATGTCAGCGGAGTTGAAACTAGATATAACGGGAACTACAACAGAGAAAGAATAAATCTGAGGTTTTGAGTACTGACCATATCCTGAAGTACCATTAGAAATCGCTTCAAAATTATCAAAAGAAGAGATTGAAAATTTACCACTTGAAATTGTGGCCGATTCGCTATTTGTGAGGAATAATTCATAATTTCCAGTAGAAGATGAGGTAACCCCCGATTCTTCCAAAGCTTTTTGGGTAATTGCTTGAATAGAAAATTGTTGACTCAATACGTTACGTGAGATAGAAAATATTAAATAGTCTTTTATTGCTGCTCCGGCTGAATTGCTTCGGATAATAAACATTAACAGTATCAGAGTAAAAATAGTGTGTTGTTTAAAAGTCATATTGTTTTAGTAAGTTTAATTTTTGAATATATAGGGGTGCATAAATACCGTTTAAAGCATCTCCTTGAGTCAAAACACTGGGCGCAAATTCTCGAGTCTCAACCATTGTTGCCACATCTTCCCAAAAAATATTATTCGATAGGTTAAATCGATATGCCCCATAGGGTTTAATGAATGTGCATTTTGGTACAGTCGTATTTGTCACGGCCCATAAAAACACTGACTCTTCAAGTTTAATTGGTATCTCTCGGCATTGCGATATATTTGGACCATAAGACCTTGCCCAATTATTTGTAAATTGTACGGCAGGTGCCAATCTAGGAGGATAACTGCCATTAAAAAAGAAGTGAAGTTTGTGAACTGACTCATGCAAAATGATTTTCGATATTTCTTCGGGGTATGCTCCGATTTTTATTGTATTATCTGCGGAGCTGGCGCACCCAGCAGCCCATACTACTCCACATAATTTTTCTGCTACAGATTCCCAGTAACCAACTTCGTATATATCAGCGATTATCCCTAGATTTCGATACGAGGGTTTGTTTATTGTTTGCAGGCCTTTTACAATTCCTTTTTCAATATCTAATACAACGGAGTCGATTTTAGGCCAGCTTCCCCAAAAAGATATGTTTTCGTTTTTAAACCTTCTTTCCAAATATTGCGTACCCGTAATACCTACGTTGATCGTAATTGATGTGCTTCGGCCGTAAATATTAGTAAGCGTTATTTTTACATCCCCTTCTTTGGTAAAAGGTTTGACTCGCATTTGTTCTACTTGCACGCTCTTGCCATTATTAGATGTTGTCGTCCCAGTAAACTCAATAGCCTGTTCATTCCGTAGTTTGGGGGCGTTAGTTTCTAATCGAGCGCCGTCAAGACAACTTCCTTTTATTTGAAGAACATAGTCAAGACTGGCATATTGTTCCTTTCCAATATTAGGGTTAAATGGCAATGCAATGCCAGCAGAAACTTTTTTTGGAGTGTAAGAATCAATTATGGGTCCAGTATTTTGACATTTGACATTACTAGGTGGAGGAGGATCGGCTGGTGGTACTGGTTCCGGGAAAGTCTTGCCGACTTTATCACAAGCGTATTTGAGTATATCCTCAAGGTCGTTAATGGACACATAAGGAACGTCTGAGCTGGAAATAGTAAAAATATAATTTTTCATTTGCCCCTCGGAAACATATCCAGGTTCACCTACTGTAGAAAGATAACTGGAACAAATAGATGTTCCTTGATTAAGAATTTTCAGATTTGGATTGATATTAGTTAAATGCTGTTCAAAGGCAAGCTCGGCCTGAGCGGTTGTGGGAGAAACTATTATCATAACAAAAATACCTTTGATACCCCCACTATCTATACTGAAGATACAGGTTCCACCACCCATAATGGTGATTGTCTGACTTGTGACCCCTAGTACTTGGTCAATCTTGGATTTTGGGAAGTATTCAAATATTCCTTCATCGCACGGGTTCAACAAAGAAACGGCCAAGCTCTCTTTAGTTTCAAAATGGTTGTTGAAAAGAAAAAAAACAGAAAAAGCCAAAACAATAAAAACAACTTTTGTATAAATATTGCCTGAAACTTGAGATGCTTGTGGCATGACAGATCCTGCTGATGTTATTCTAAACGCCTGATCTAAATCAGCTTGAGTCCAGCCTTGAGTTGCGAGGGCTTGCCGAATCTGCGCATCGCTCACTCCCGATGCACGAGATTGAGTGATGTAGTTTATTAAATCTTGATTAGACATTCTATTTTTTTATTATTTTTAAAGTAATTGATCCGTTACTCCCGCCCGGCGGAGCGAAAAGTCTGGAATTTCCCTTAATTTGGAGAATCTCAATAAGATAATCTTGAAAATCAAACCGGTCCCCCTTTTTTACTTCCCTATGAATTGCTGGAGTATTTTTATCAGCTTTGAGACTTAAAAACACAGCACCTGAACCATTTGAAATATTAGCAACACCTACTACTATATCCGTTGCAAATGATTGAGTGCCTTCTTTGACTGTAATAATATCAGGACCTGTTATAACTCTAAAATCAGTACCGAAAAAACAAACAAAAAATCCCAAGATTAAGACAACTATACCGAGAATCCAAAAAAAGTTTTGTTTCATTTAGAAATTAAAACTGGAAGCAAGGTGACCGATGAGAGGGAGTTCTTTCATTTGCCCGTTGGCGGCATTTACGATACCTATTATATTCATAGTGATTAAGCAGAGATATATTATTGAGAAGAGGAATGACGGCAAAAACGTTGATGTGCCTATCGTATAGAGCATATAACTAAATATTAAACTTAAAATTCCAGCTCCGATCCAAAGAATAATGAGAGCTAAGCCTTGTTTGATGTGGAATTTTACAAACTGGTCATTTTTAGCATCAGTAAAGAATGGAACAATAATAAGTATTCCTAAATAAGCCAAAATTGCCAAACCAGTATTTTGACTTGAACCAGAAGGTGGAAGAGGTATTTGATTCGATGGGGTGGAGACCGTGGGAGCGACAGGTACGGGCGGTGCCGGTGGTGGCATGGGTACTGGTACGGAAGGAGTGGGTGCTAGATTAGGTTGTGGAGTTACCAATGGCTCCGTTTCTTGACCAACTGACTGATTTTGTATTTCATCCATAGTTTAGATGTCCCTCATTGCAAGACCTGTGGCAATAGAGAATGTATTGGCCAGTTCTTGAATAATGGGTGTTAATGATTCCGGGTACATAATTCGGGCGAAAGCATTTGCGCCATAAACTTCCATATTTAACTTTTGTTTGAAGTAACTAACAAAACTGGGCATGTTGGTAAGGCCTCCAACAAGTAAAATCCGTGACACCTTTTGTTTTTTGGAGCTCTCATAACTGCTAATAGTCTTTTTAGTTTCAAAAACCATCATGTCTATCAGAGAAACCATGGCTTCATTTACGATGTTCTCATCAATTTCTTTCATCCCCATCTTTCTTTTTAGTTCTTCTGCTTTCTCTATACTTACATTTAAAGAGCGGGCAATTGACTGGGTTATTTCAAACCCCCCTATCTCATAGTTATGACTTACTCTTTCATATCCCTTGTCCACAATAACAATTGAAGTGCTACGTCCCCCGATGTTAACTATGGCTGTGGGAGAAAGGTCATTTCCCAAAAGAGCTCTAATGAGAGCTGAGTTTTCCAACTCAAGAGCTTTTAAGTTTAAGCCGGCGCCTTTCATTATTCTTCTGTATTTTTCTGTCTCGTCTTTTGGTACAGCGGCAAGGAATACTTGAACCGTAGTGATCTTGGAAAACGAACCAGTGCTTTCTGGACTAGTCTGGTTCAAAATGTCTATAATAGACCAATCTAAAACAACCTCATTCAGAGGTAGGGGAATATATTTTCGGGCTTCAAATGGTAAGGACTTGGCCAGTTCCTGCTCCGAGAGATATGGCATTTCAATGATAGTAGTAAAAGTTGAGAAAGAAGGAATTGACGCTATTGCGTCTGTAGATTTGATGCCACCTTTTTTTATTAGCTCTTTTAATCCCCAAACAATTTCTTGATCTGGAAGTTTCAAGATACTTTGACCCATGCCTGGCCCAGATGACTTGATGTCTGTGCCTTTTAATTCAAAAAGGCCATAATTTTTCAGGACGAAGCGTCCGGCTGCTTTTTCAAGCTCAACAATTTTAATAGCGGCTGTTCCAATATCAACGCCCAGTTTTCCTTTTTCTTTGAAGAGATTAAACATTGCTAAATTTAGTCAAGACAAGTATAACACAATAATGTTTTCTAATTATCCCCAGAAAAGCATTATTTGGTTTTTGGACCTCATATTTCCTATTAAGTGTTTAGGGTGTGGTGGGTTTGGAGACTATATTTGCCAAGGATGTTTAAGGACGATATCAGTAAAGAAAAACTTTGAATGCATAGGGTGCAAGAGAAATACTCCCTTTGGTCAGACCTGTTATTTGTGCGCCAAGACTAACTCGGTAGACCAGTTGCTTATTGTAGCCGATTACAAGAACTCTTTGGTTGAAAAAACTCTCAAGTTTTTAAAATATAAATTTATCTCTGATTTGGAGCAACCGTTGTTTGTTTTAATCAAGAAATATCTAAGGTGGTTGACCTTGAATAAAAAGTTCAATGTTTTTGCAACCAATCCCCTTTTGATTCCGGTACCACTTCATCAAAGACGTTTTAATTGGAGGGGTTTTAATCAATCTGAATTGTTGACCAAAGATCTTGCTGATACATTTCAAATGGATTTTGCCAACGACATAATTGAACGGAAGATTAATGTCACTCCACAAGCAGATATAAAAGAAAGAGAAGAAAGATTAAAGAATTTAAATGGGATTTTTTCCGCCAGAGGCGGATCTGACTTTGGTGGAAAAATTATAGGACGTGAAATTCTGCTCATCGATGATGTCTGTACAACAGGAGCAACTCTGAACGAATGTGCCAAGGTTTTAAAAGCCAATGGTGCTTCAAAAGTAATCGCTTTGGTTATTGCGAGGGGGTAAATAACTTGCTGGCCGATCTCGCCTAAACTATGGCGAGTACGCTCTTGGCCAATATTTTCGTTAAAAACTACAGTCCTCCCTTGCCATAGCCATCTATGGCTCGGTTCGGGCTTCTCTTTTGCCTTAATCTTGGCCAAGCCAGCTGCGTTCTTTGTTTAAGCCGGACTAGTTTTAAGCTCAAAAGCATGCTAAAATGTATTGAATTTGGAGACGTGTCAGAGTGGTCTAATGTGCCTCTTTGCTAAAGAGGTGAGGGGCTAATACTCCTCCGGAGGTTCGAATCCTCCCGTCTCCGCCAGATTGAGATAGAAATTGACAGTTCAAACTTATTTTTCTAAAATTTAAATATATGGGTACGAATATAAAAGTTTTAACTTATTCTATAATTGTTGGTGTCGTTCACGTTGCGTATGTTTTTCTGCGACCACAATGTCAAGGTGAAGGATTGGGCTGTACGGCAGTCGACATGGGTCCGATTCTTTTCGGGGTTATTGTTATTCCTATTGTCTTTGGAATTTTGGGTTTTGTTTTGTCTAAGGAAAAGCGGTTCATACATGTAATTTCTTGGCTTGGCATTTCTTTTGCAGTTATTCTTGTCTTGAATGTTGTTGGGGGGCAATTGAAAAGAGTGGCATACCCCAAAGATCAATCTCAAAATTATGACGCGTGCGCTCCTAACTATGTAGGAAATTACACTTGTGAAGAATGGCGTAAGATGTATCAGCCACCGCAAGGAAAAACTCCTTAATTTGGTTAGAAACTTGAAATTGTTAATGCTCTAGGCTTCGCTAAAAGAAGCCAGCTGGCTGTTTGAAAAACACATGCTCAAAATTGTAATTAAAAAACTGGCATTTATATTTTTACTGGCTTTTGTTTTAAATCTTGTATGGGAGAACCTGCATGCTGTTTTATACTATCTTCCATCTGGCGAACCCATTACTCAACGGATGCTTTTGCGGGCGACCCTTATTGACGCTTTTTTTATCACCACTTTTTCTTTACCTTTTCTTTTTTGGACTTGGTTTTCAAAAAGAATCTGGTTAATTATTCCGGTCGGGATATCTGTTGCGGTAGCTATAGAATTCAGGGCCCTACTTTCTAATCGTTGGGCTTATGGGGAGGCAATGCCTATCATACCAATTCTTAATACTGGACTTACTCCTACTATCCAGCTCGGGTTGTTGGCCTACATAATCTATAAAATTGTTCACGTCAGTTGTTCGGGAGATAAATAGTTGCTTGATCCTAGACTATTTCAATTACCATCATGGCGTGGTATCTTTTTGGCACTCTAGAACCTTAAAAATGGCGGTCAAAATGTCTGCTGAGCACACTAATTACCAATATGAAATTCCTGTTCCTTGGGACAGTTTTTCGGCCGGTGCCCAGAAAATACTTGATAACGCAATTGAGAAAGCTCAACGGGACCAGGTTCTTTTGGACGACACTCATCTTTTATCTAGTATCATAACCGTTGAATGGAGCTGGTTCTACTTCGTGATTAATTCTCTGGGATTAGGGTTAGATCCAGACAAGATGAGGGATTATATAAGGGAGCATGAAATGTACAACCAGAAAAAAGTCGCCTACTCTATGTGGGGTAATGGAAAGCATGTTCCCCCAAAGACTCAGGATACGTTGGTAATGTCTTTAGAAGTTGCTAAGGCACACAGAAGATCATCTGTAGAAGTTGCAGATTTATTTACTTCTATTTTTAACCAAAACAACGGTATAGGCGTTTTGGTTCTGGCAAAGTTCGAGGTAAATAATAGGGATTTCTGCTCTAAATTATTGGCCTTTTTACTTAAGCCGGATAGCATGAACGAACAATTTAAAAAACACTATGAACTCCCCCCAAACCTAAAAAACTTTGCAACAAACCTAAACTTTCTAGCAGTCCAAGATAAGTTACCTCCTCTTTTTGGAAGAGAGGCGGAGATTATGCAGGTAATGGAGATTCTTTGTCACAGAGAAAGACCTAACTCTGCTTTGCTTATTGGAGAACCTGGCGTTGGAAAGACAGCTATCGCTGAGGGTCTGGCCAGAAAAATGGAATTTGAGCAAGAAAAAATTCCTGCTAGATTGAGAAAGTGTCAAATTGTAAATCTGCAGATGAATTCTATCGTTTCTGGAACAAGCTTGAGGGGTGAATTTGAACAAAGACTTCAAAATATCATTCGTGAGGTAAAAGAAAATCCCCACTTCATTCTTTTTATTGATGAGGCCCACACTATAATTGGAGCGGGGTCTGCCTTAGGGGCTCCTTCTGACGCAGCCAACATTCTAAAGTCATTTATGGCGCGCGGTGAGGTTAGAATAATCGCCGCAACGACCTTGGGTGAATATAAGGAATTTATAAAAGAAGATGAGGCCTTGGATAGACGATTTAGAATAGTTAGGGTTGAGGAAACAACAACAGAAGAAACAAAAAAAATTCTTTACACTCTTCGCCCACGATTAGAACGTAACTACTCTGTAAAGATTAGTGATGAGGTTGTAGATTTCGCTATTGAGATGTCCTCGCGCTATATAAGACACTTACACTTGCCCGATAAAGTCATTGGTTGGCTTGATACGGCTTGCGTCAAAGCAGAGATTGCTGGTAAGAAAGAAATCGAAATTGAGGACGTTGTAGGTGTAATTTCTAATGTTGCACAAATTCCAACTGATTTGGTTACCCGAAACATAGGCGAGAAGCTTAGACTTATTGAAACTTCTTTATCTAGCCGGGTAGTGGGTCAGAAGCACGCTATTGAAGCGGTTGCCAGTCGTCTCAAACTCAATAAAGGTCCGTTGAAGGAAAATTTTGATAGACCGGATGGGGTGTTGCTATTTCTTGGTCCAACCGGTGTTGGAAAGACTGAACTTGCCAAAGCTTTAGCGGAATTTCTTTTCAAAGATGAAAAAAGGATTATTCGAATTGATATGTCTGAATATGGGGATGGTCAAACTTCGGTCAATAAACTTATCGGGATGCCCAGTGGTATATATGATTCAGGTAAAGGCGGTGTTCTAACTAATCAGTTAAAGGACCACCCCTACTCTGTTGTTTTATTGGATGAAATAGAAAAAGCTCATCCTAACGTCCGTAATCTATTTCTTCAGATTTTTGACGAAGGATGGGTCAATGACGGACGAGGCAAGAGAGTTTATTTTAGTGATTCTATTATAATTATGACTTCTAACTTGGGGTCTGAACACTTTAAGAAGATGACTAACCCTATGGGGTTTAGAATGAAAGAAGATGAATATGCGACAGTAAGAACAGAAATAAAAAGAGAATTGGAAAGGACATTTTCTTCGGAGTTTATTAACAGGATAGATGATGTTGTTATTTTTAACCCTTTAAGCCGAGATGAAACTTCAGAAATAGCATCCAGAATATTAGAAGAGATACGTAAGGTTATGAAAAAAAGCCACAAGAATCTGAAGTTTGATAAGCAGGTCTTAGATTTTCTGGCCAGAGTCGGATACAGCTTGACCTACGGAGCTCGATTTCTCAGGAGAAAAATAGAGGAGTTGATAAAAATGCCCATCAACGCCAAGTGGAAAGAATCCAACTCGTTCACCGTTACTTTGAAGAATGACAAGGTTGTTGTGGAATCAAAATGGAATGGAGTTGTTGTTTCTTCTGAAAATGAAGAAAAGATGTATACGTAAAATTAAAAGCCCAAAACGGGCTTTTTTCTTGAAAATTTTTGATTTAAATGGTAAAATATAAGAATCTTACATGTCCAACAACAATAACAATCAGGACAAAAACACAAGGCCACCAGTTGTGGTGGTTTTGGGACATGTTGATCATGGTAAGACCAAACTTTTGGACACAATCAGAAAGACTAAAGTTGCCGAAGGAGAGTCGGGAGGAATAACCCAGCATATCGGAGCAAATCAGACAGATTTTAACGGCAGAGTCATTACTTTTTTGGACACACCGGGCCATGAAGCTTTTACTGCTATTCGTTCCCGTGGAGCAAAGGTAGCCGACATTGCCATTTTGGTTGTGGCGGCCGACGAAAGTGTAAAGCCACAAACGAAAGAAGCCATCAGAATAATCAAAGAGGCGAAGATTCCTTTTATTGTCGCCTTGAACAAAATGGACAAGGAAGGGGCAAATGTCCAGAAAGTTAAACAGGATTTAGCGACTGAAGATGTTTTGGTTGAAGACTGGGGTGGAAAGGTTCCGGTTATAGAAATTTCGGCTAAAGAGGGCAGAAACATAGATGAACTTTTGAACATGGTTCTTCTTGTGGCTGAATTGGAGGAATTGAACGAAGATCTCTCATCTCCAGCTAAAGGAATAGTAATTGAATCTAATCTTGATAAGAGAAGGGGCTATGTTGCTACTGTGTTGGTTCAAAAAGGAATTCTTAATGTTGGCGATTGGCTTGTGGTTGGAACTACCGTGGGCAAAATAAAATCTATGGAAGATTTTTTAGGGAAAGTCATGGTTCAGGCCAAGCCATCACAACCAGTTTTAATAACCGGTTGGTCCTCGGCTCCTGATATAGGCAAGGAGTTTCTTGTTGCACCAAGCAAGGAAGAAGCCGTTGAGATTGCTGGTGACAATGTTAACTTAGCTCCCCTATTCTCTTTCTTTAAGGGTTCTGTTGAGACCGGAGATGAGAATAAAAAGTTTTTGAATATTGTTTTTAAATCTGATGTTTCCAGTTCTTTGGAAGCAATTGAAGCTTCGCTGGGCTCAATTAAATCTGTTGAGGTTGGATACCGTGTTCTGGCTTATGATATCGGAAATATTACCGAAGCCGATGTTAAAACCGCCATTGCTTCAAAGTGTCAGGTAGTAGGTTTCAGGGTTGGTGTAGAAGAGTCGGCCAAGAAGTTAGCCGAAAAAGAAGGAATTAGTATCGTAAATTTTGAAATAATTTACGAATTGATAGAACATGTCAGAAAAGAAATGGGTGAACTTTTGGGGGTCGAAATAAAGAAGAACCAACTTGGAAAATTAAAAGTTTTGGCCACTTTTAAGAAGGATTCACGCATGCAAATTTTTGGAGGTAAGGTTATGTCTGGAAAAGTGGTTAGGGGGGCAATGGGAGATGTCACGAGGAACGGTTCGATTATCGTTTCGGGTAAGATTGGACAACTTCAGCACAATAAAGAAGATATGCCGGAAGTTAAGGAGGGTCTTGAAGCCGGCATTAGGTTTGACCAGGTTTCTAAGGACTTCCCAGAAGTTAAAGAGGGAGATATATTAGATATATACGAGGAGGAGAAGATAGCTCGTTCGTTGTAAACTTGCAGTGTACTACTTTACCACCCATAATTATGGGGTGGGTATTAAATATAGAGTTAATGAAAACTTTTTTGATAAATGGAATCCTGTAATGGCTTATGTTTTGGGTTATTGGTATGCAGACGGTTCCATGTACCCATCGGTTAGAGGTAGCTATATAAACGTAACGAGCATTGATAGGAGTACTATAGAGAAAATTAAGAATTGGTTGAGCTCAGAACACACCATAAGGAAAGATGAAAGGTCCACTGGAGCCAATAACAAGACCCGATTTGTTCTTAGAATAGGAAATAAAAGTCTCTACAACTCGTTAATAAGACTCGGTTTATATCCCAGTAAATCATTATCAGTACGATTACCGCCTATACCAAATAAATTTTTCAGCCATTTTGTTAGGGGTTATTTTGATGGAGATGGTTGCGTCTATTTATACCAGACGAAAGGAGTAAGGCAGGAGTTAATTATAAAGAAACTTTCCATTATTTTTACAAGTGGAAGCAATGACTTTTTACGAGATTTACTTATGAGGTTGAAGCGTCATTTAAACTTAAAACAAAGTCGGGTATATGAAGGACAAAGGGCTTTTCAATTAAGATTTTCAACCGCAGATACGGTAGACTTATTTAAGTTTTTATATAAAAATATGGATGACGAGTTATGGTTAGATAGGAAGTTTCAAAGATTTTTAAAATATTTTAGCATTAGACCACAAAGAATAGATAAAGAAATAAGACTTATTTTAAATAAATATGGCCACGTAGCCAAGTAGTAAGGCATTCCTCTGCAAAAGGAATATACGCGAGTGCAATTCTCGCCGTGGCCTCCATATGAAGAAGATACTCATTAGTGGAGGTTCGGGGTTTATTGGCAGTCACTTTGTCAGATATTTTCTTAAAAATCATGGTGATTTTAAGGTTTTGAATTTTGATAAACTTACTTATGCTGGAAACCCTGAAAACCTCAAAGATGTTTCAGGTCATAAGAATTATAAATTTATTAAGGGCGATATTGCTAACCCAAAGGACATTGAGAGGGTATTTAAAAACTTCCGCCCCGAATATGTCATAAACTTTGCCGCCGAGTCCCATGTAGACAGGAGTATTCACGGTTTTGGAAAAGATTTTATAGATACAAATATATATGGGATTTTTAACCTTCTTGAGGGTGCCAGAAAATTTGGTTTAAAGAAGTTCGTCCAAGTTTCTACTGATGAGGTGTATGGAAGCTTGGATATTGACTCTAGGAAAAAATTTACTGAAAAAACTCAATATAGTCCTAGGAGTATTTATTCTGCTTCTAAAGCTAGCGGAGACCTGTTGGCTAATTCTTATTTTTCAACTTGGAATCTTCCGATTATTGTAACTCACTGTTCCAACAACTATGGTACACACCAATATCCGGAAAAACTCATCCCCTATTTTGTTTTGAGGGCTCTAGCTGACAAGCCGTTGCCTCTTTATGGGGACGGACAAAATGTCAGGGACTGGATTCATGTTAGCGACCACGTGTCGGCGTTGGAGGTTGTTTTGATGAAAGGAAAAGCGGGCGAGGTTTATAATATCGGTGGTGGGCAGGAACTGCCCAATATAAAAATAGCAAAAATGATTCTTGATATATTGAAAAAACCTCACTCTATGTTAAAATTTGTAGCTGACAGGCCTGGGCACGATAGGCGTTATGCCATTGATGACTCTAAGATAAGACGGGATCTTGGTTGGAAACCAAAACATAGATTGGAAAATTCACTGGCTGACACCGTAAAATGGTATAAAGACAATCCTAAATGGGTGAAGGGCGCCTTGAAAAGGATGGAAAAAGTAAATTCGCATATTGATATTTAAACACACTCAAATTTGACATATTGTTCCTAACCCCTTTTGATGATAAGCTGGGAAAGTGGTTGACTTAAAAAACATAAAGCAAGAGGATCTTTGGTATGTCGTAGGATTAATAGTTACTGACGGAAATTTAAGTTCCGATGGGCGACATATTCATATTACATCAAAAGATATTTGTATTTTAGAAAGAGTGTGTGACGCACTAGGTATTAAATCTAAAATAGGACGAAAGTCTAGTGGGAGCAATAAGGCAAAAAACTATGGATTCTTAGCATTTAGTGATGTAAATTTTTATCGTTACCTTCTTGGCATAGGATTAACACCCCACAAGTCTCTAACCATAGGAGAAATTGCGGTGCCAATAAAATATTTATCAGATTTTACTCGAGGCGTAATAGATGGTGATGGTAACATTAGTCGATGGATACATTCAACCAATAAACACGAGCAATGGAGCTTGAGAATAGTGTCTGGATCCGAACTGTTTATAAAATGGTTTGCTAACATGGCTATGAGATATTTTGGCGTTAGTGGTAGGCTCCATGTGGCAAAATCTAAACAAAAGAAAAACCCGTTATACATAGTCAAATTTGGTAAAATTGCAACAAAAATTATTTTAAGTAAATCTTATTATCCTGACTGTCTTGCATTACCAAGGAAGCAAGCACAAGCCGCACTCTGTATAAAGTCTGGAAATGGATGGAGGGGCTATGCTAATATGAATACTTAAATTATGCCGGTGTGGCGGAATTGGCATACGCAACGCACTTAAGATGCGTCGCCCGTAAGGGATTGTGGGTCCGACTCCCACCACCGGCACCAGAAATGGTCGAACAAACTAACAAATAGTTATAAATAAAAATACATGACGGAATTTTTAAAAGAAGAAATATCAGGAGAGGAGAAAAAGTTTGGAGTTTTGGGGCATAGAATAGAAAATAATCACTACGTCGTAGATATTCGCTGGAAAGATGGACATGAAACTGAAGAGCATTTTCCGGTAAAAGGATTTCCTGTTGTTAATCCAGAGACTGGTGCGGTTCATGACCCAATTGAGGGTAAAAAGGCTTTAAAAATCTTAGAAGAAAATGCTGACAAAATGACAGCCGAGGAGTTTTCATGGCTTAATTTTTCAGATCTAAGAAAAAAAAGATAAGCTCACTCTAATTAGACAAAGAGGCAGATTATGCTATTTTTGGACAAAATAGCACAGGAGAACCTTTACAATGAGGAAGCTTCTTCGGTTAATGGTTGTTGTGGTTGGCTGTTTATTTTTCGCTGATTCCGGTTGGGCACAGGCAAAGAGTTTTGAGATTTTAAACGAAAGTGTTGAGCAAGGTGGTGTTGTTATGGTAAAGATTTTTCCCGAATGGCAGGGTTCGATGGTATGTGTTTCAGTTTTTGACAAGCAATTTGTTCCCAATAAATACGGTTATGTTTTTATCGGTGTTGATGTGAACACAGAACCCACGGGCACTCTGGGAAAAACAGAAAAATATCTTGTTTATTTGGTGGAATGTGGTCGTGGGGTCAGATTGGATTGGTATTACGATGAGCTAGAAGTAAGAATAAAAGAGTTTGGAGTTCCTTGGTTTGTTGGTCCCGTCAGAACGCCTGGAAAAGCTGTTAGGGAACGTAGGATTAAAGATGTGGCTTTGATGCACAGTGCTTATGATTTGGCCAATAAAAATGAGGATTACACTTCTGGTCAGTTTATTCTTCCACTAAATACCATTGAAACAACTGATCTTTTCGGGACACTCCGTCTTTACGGACGATATAATAGAAAAAATAAAAAAATAACAGTTGACAGAGAAATACCTCACGGAGGAGTTGATTTAAGGGCAAAGACTCCCCTTCCGGTCATGGCAATAAACTCCGGGAAAGTTCTTTTGGCTCACAATTTTCCCTTGAGTGGAACCGAAGGAAACTTGCTGGTGATTGATCATGGTTCCGGTACTATTTCTCTTTATCTTCACTTGTCTAAGTTCAAAGTTAGTGTTGGAGATTTTGTCAGATCCGGACAAATGGTGGCTTTGACTGGAGCAACACCCAGGGGGACTCCCCCACATCTTCACTTGATGGTTAAGGTGCATGGAACTAATGTTGATCCCTTAGAATTTATAAAGAGTTACAATAAGTATATGGTTATGTGACCATTGCTCCGCTTTGCGGGTCAATGGTCTTTTTTATTATGAAATTTGTTGTGGACTTCTCGGAGTTGTTTGTCCGTTACATGAGTGTAAATTTGAGTTGTGGTGACCGAGGAATGGCCAAGTAGTGATTGAACAGAACGAATGTCGGCACCATTGCGTAGGAGGTCTGTTGCATATGAATGTCTTAATGTGTGAGGCGATACACTCTTTCCAACTATTCCAGCTTTGGTGGCGTATTTTCCGACAATCCTTTGAATGCTTCGTGGTGTCAGGCGCAATCCGCCAGCTGGCGGATCATTTCCAGGTGGTGTTTTAGATTTAGGAATTTGTATAAAGAGAGCTTCATCAACATCGGAACGTTTGTCGACATATTGTTTGATGTCTTCTTTTGCATCATCAGACAGAAACACTACTCGTATCTTACCCCCCTTCCCTCTTATACTCAACTCGCCTCGGGTTGTATCAATTTTATCTCTGTCTAATGAACAAAGTTCGGAAACACGCATACCTGTGCTGAAGAGTGTTCCAAGGACGGCTCTGTCTCTTAAGACGTCCAAGTTGTTTCCCTCCGGCGACTTTAGTAATCTTTCTAACTCATCTGCCTCCAAAAATGTTACCTCTCTATCTTCTTGTTTTCCAAGCTCAACTTTTTCTGCCGGAACGGATTTGATATCTCTCTTGGCAAGATATTTTAAGAAGTTCCTAAGAGCGATAATGTGATAGTTCTGGGTAACTTTTTTCAGGGTATTACCGTCGTTATCTTTTAACCGGTTTAAATGAAGCCGGTACTGGCGTATTAGGTCCTCGGTTATACCTGCTGGGCTGGAAACTTTGGTAAATTGCAAAAACCTATCCAAATAACGTCCGTAATTTTCTAAGGTTTTAGGCGATCGATTCTTCTCTATTTCCAGGTGTTCAAGATATTGTATTTTGAGGGTTTTGATATCCATTAATTTAATTATAATCCTTGTGTCGCAAAATGTAATCCCCCCTTGTTGATAGAGGGTAAATAGGATATAGTGCCCGATAGAAAGTTCGTTGAAATAAAAAGGTTTACTAGATGAAAAAAGTGTTCCTTATTCTTGTTTTGGCAATATCTTTTATCGCCCCGCCTTCCTTTGCGGCCGATTCTAAACTTGATCAAAAGCCAAGGTTGCGACCCAATATTGTTGTCCAAATTAGGGACATGGGCCACGACGAAAAAGGATTTCCGACATATTGGCTGGTTTTTGACCAAAATAAAGTGGAGAGGAATCGTAAAAGTTTTACCAATACCACATGCAGGAGTTCGGATGGCAATATTGTTGTAAATTTTAGTCCGGCATTAGGGATTGATTCAAGCAATGGAGGCTCTGAGTATTGGTATGATGCAAACAGATTCTCCATCCACTTTCTTCTGGGGGAAGATGATGGAAAATATTTACAACCACCAGAAGTGGGGCAGGTCTTTGGGGTTGGCATGGACGATCTAAATCGGCGAAGAAATGTGGCCGAACTAAGTGTATCTTCATTAAAAAAGTGGTACCTAATTAGTGTTTCAACCAAGAACGTTCCCAGACCCGTTAATACGGTTGACATGATTTGCAAAACCGAGTTGCGCAATATTGATAAGTAAGGCGCCATTAGGCGCCTTTTTAACTAGAGCTTCCTGACCTTGCGTTGTGTAATAAGATGTGGTATCATTTTTTTAAAGTTATTTTAAAAAGAGGGAAACAATGACCAGATCAAGAGAAGACGGTTTTATTAATGTTTGGAACATTTTGGGAATTGTTGTGATTGCTGTCATAGTGGTAGGGATTTCCTTATGGGTAATTTTTGAAGGCCATTATGCTAGAGTTGCAAAAGAGAACTTCAATATAAAGCATCTGACTCTTTCTGAACAAGAAAGAGTCATGATTAGGCCAATGGTGGAAAATGTGTTGGAAAGACTTAGGGAAGAAGCGAATATTGCCAAAGAGGAAGAGGACAGACTTTCAAAAAGGAAAGATATAACCAGATACAATGTGGAACAAGCAATAATTGACTTGAGATCAGCACGCAAGAGGGCTTATGAGGCTCACGATAAATTAACGAATACTTGTAATGCGGCAATCTATTTTTACTTAGTTGAGCGCAACTTGGAATGGTGCAAATAGCACCATTTTTATTTGCTAATGAAGACTAGATTTAACAACTCACTTTCTTTAAAAAACACAACCATGTCCACGACATAAAACCCTATGCGTCATGATATTACGTATTATTGACTTTTGGTTATGGACATGTTATTATAACGAACAAGTTTTAAGTTGTATTGGAGAAAGAGATGAACCAGTGGGAACTGAAAAGGTTGCTTGATGAAGCAGCTAGCCCGGATACTTCTCGATTTAGGAAAGGTCAGATTGGAGGTAAACTAGAACAGTTGGCGTCAATTTGGGCGAGTCCGGTTATAAGGAAGCTTTACACTGATACGATTAATAATCGCCCCGATCTGCTGCCCTCCTTGTTCCCCTTTTTTGCAATTGTTTGTGGGTATAGGGATGCCGGCTCATCCCTCCCCAACATAGATTGGTCGCTTATGTAGGATGCCGCTCTTTTTTTCACGTCATGTTCTCGGACATGACGTTTTGTTTTAATTAAAATGGCATGTAGAAGCTAGTTTGCAAATAAATTTTAAATATGCTATTATATCTTAGCGTTTGAATAATATGTTAACTCCACAAGAAAAATTAAAAGTCATAGAAAAGGTTAAGATACACGATAAAGACACTGGCTCTGCTGAAGCGCAGATTGCTTTGTTTACTGAAGAAATTGAACAACTTGCCAAGCATCTCAAGAAGCATGGAAAAGACAACAGTTCTCGTCTCGGTCTTTTGAAGATGGTCTCAAAGAGAAAGCGACTTTTGGACTACTTGAAAAGAGAAGCTCCCAAGA
>OBEQ010404031.1_pt1 | contig 21919 bp, 16 predicted proteins | sample 1670901 | NCBI WGS metagenome assembly OBEQ01 (sample SAMEA104232315, study PRJEB22302) | groundwater metagenome | biome: forest; feature: aquifer; material: groundwater | place: USA | collected 2011-08-07 | depth 5.4 m
TACGGACAACGAATTATCGGTGGAACAAACCATTCCGTTTCCCTCCAAACTTATTTTGACCGTAGTCATGTTTCTGATAAATGCCATACTCGGCCATCCGATTTTAGAGTCACTGCTTTTCTCACTTGCTATCGCGGTTGGGTTAACTCCGGAACTGCTCCCGGTCATCGTCACCGTGAGCCTTTCTCACGGAGCCGGTAAATTAGCCAAAAAAGGTGTCGTTGCCAAACAGCTCATCTCGATTGAAAATCTAGGCAACATGGATGTCCTTTGTACCGATAAAACCGGGACGCTGACTGAAGGAAAGATAGATGTCATAGATTATATTGATCAATCAGGTCGGAAAAATATTGAAGTGCTACAAAAGTCTCTCCTTTGCAACAGCGCCATAATTCATCATAAAACAGTCGGTAACAGCATCGATGTAGCCTTATGGGACTATGCCCTCTCGCATAATATCTCCCCAGATAATTCCTCTAAAAAGTTTTATGAAGAACCATTCGATTACAATCGTAAAGCGATGTATACGGTAGTATCCGAAGGAAAAGAAGTTCTTCTCATCGCCAAAGGCGCTCCTGAAAGCATACTTTCATATTGTAAAGTGGATAAAAAACACTCTCAACTTCAGCAAAAATTTAACTCTCTAGGCAGTGATGGCTTACGAGTGGTGGCACTCGCGACCAAGAAAATGGCCAAGAAAAACACCTATTCCTGGGCAGACGTTAACCATCTCTCCTTTTCCGGCTATATCACTTTTTTGGATATACCCAAAAAAACCGCCAAAGATGCTCTGGAAAGACTTCAAAAATTACACGTTTTGGTCAAAGTGATAACCGGAGATGATGAGATAGTCACCCAAAAAATTTGCCGGGAAGTTGGTATAGATACCAAAAATATGCTACTCGGGAAAGATATCGATACATTAACCGATGAGGAGTTTCAAAAAAAGGTCAATCAAACTACTATTTTTGCCAGAGTTTCTCCCCAGATTAAACTTCGTATCATCAGAGCCCTGAAAAATTGCGGTCATACTGTCGGGTATTTAGGCGATGGCATCAATGATCTACCCGCACTTCACTCCTCTGATGTGGGCATGTCCGTCAATACTGCCATAGATGTAGCCAAAGAAGCAGCCACCATCGTTTTGCTTAAAAAAAGCCTCAATGTGATCGCCGATGGGATTATCGAGGGCAGGAAAACCTTTAATAATACCATCAAATATATACTTATGGGGACCAGTTCAAATTTCGGCAATATGGTCTCAGCCGCCGGGGCATCATTTTTTCTGCCGTTTTTGCCCATGACGCCGGTCCAGATACTTCTTACCAATGGGCTCTATGACATATCTCAGCTAGGCATACCCACCGATCGGGTCGATCATGAATCATTGCTGAAACCCAAAAGTTGGAATATCGACTTTATCAAAAACTATATGATTTTCTTCGGACCCATCAGTTCCATCTACGATTTTTTGACTTTTTTTATTATGCTCACCCTTTTCCATGCCCGAGGTTCTCTTTTTCAAACTGGCTGGTTTATAGAATCTATCGCCACAGAAATATTGGTAATTTTTGTGATCAGAACATCCAAAACTCCCTTTTTCAAAAGCCGGCCCAGCGGCTGGCTGACTTTTACCTCACTTGCCATGGTTGCTGTCGGACTGCTTCTTCCATATTCTCCATTAGCCAAAGCTCTTGGCTTTGTCCCGTTACCCTCTCTCTATTTTGCCATCCTCATAGTTCTCATCACTACTTATCTTTTCCTTGTTGAGGCAGTCAAAAGCCGGTTTTTGAAAAAATATAGTTTATAAACTTTTTATTAATAATATCCCATCTTTTCAATTGATAATTACAGGATAGAAGTTTTTGGTTGGACCTCAAGAGTTTTTCTAACTACTGATTTTCTTTGGCAAAAGGGAAGGGTCGAAGAGGTGTGACTCCCGAAATAGCTTTATCCTGCTCTGTATGTACTTTATAAATATGGGCGCCTAAAACATCTTTGTCAGTAGAGGCGATGGTTAGTTTGGCTACCTCAACTGTAAACTGTGTAGGATACCAAAAAGACAGTGCTACTCTTATAATCGGTTTTGCTTTGTCTAAACCTTCAATATCGGATATGGGTATAGTTGCTGTCTGTTCTCCGTTATAACAATTTTTACCATAATGAGCAAGAATAATCCTACCGTTTGAATTTTCTTGTTTCAATATAATACTGCTTGCATCTCCATCCAAGGCACATAGTCCATGCATATCGTAAGTAATATAAATCACATTTTTATTGTATAAACTATTTGGTAGTACATCGTATTCTGCTTTAGCGATAGATTTGTTACCACTTAAAATTAATGATGTCGGTAGTAACTCAACGCTTTCTGCTGATTTAACTCTAGGATAAATGATCTGATCCATGTGGTATTTACTTCTCCAAAATATGACAGCTAAACCAATAAGAAGCAAAAGTAAGACCAATATCACCAAAGAAAAGTATGGTTGTGATTTATTTCGTTTGATTTTCATAATGAATTGGCATATTTATAAAACTTTTGTACCTGATCATACTGCAAATTGTGTGTAAATTGTTCTGTAATAAGTGCTTCGTTACCACCTGGACCCAAGTGCCAGTAATTAAATCCCACGACACTTGGTCTTCTGGCAGCTTGCATTGATGATAATACCTGTGCCACTACATTACCACCACTGATCGTTCCCCATTCACCGATTATAATGGGGAAATTGGGATAACGTGTTTCTAGCTCGTTTAAATCATTTGCCATCGTATCCCCGACAATTTCCGGATAATGGTCAATCGTAATATTTCCCATTTTAAGAACAGTCTTATCCTCCAGAATGCCGTGCCAATCAGGATTGTTATCTCCCCATGCTACAAACCCGTCAAATCCAAAATATCCAATTTTGATTTTACCACCTAGTCCAATTTCACCAAAGGCAGCTTCTGCAGAATCCATCGCATCTCGCAACCACTGATTAAATTGGGCGGCAGATTGGAATTGACAAATACTTTGCGCACAATAAGTCACCCCGGCAATCCCTCCATTTTGCGGCTCAGGAATAGGCGTAAAAATATCTCCTTCGGCAAATAAGGATTTGTTTGTTTTTATATAATCAGACATAAGTCGCAAATAATCGATCGATTTGTTTTTGCTAACCCCATAAATTCCTTCAAAACCCAAAGGCATATGACGGTGCCAAACTTTAAGCGATCTATCGCGAATAGCGCCAATCCAGTCGGCGGTATATTTGATCGCGTTTCCACAATTTGGATTCTCGTATGGAGTTTCAATTGAAATGAAGTTAACGCCTAACTCGACAGCCTGATTTACCCATCCTTTTATAAAGTCCGAATTTCGCTGATTACAGATACGGTCTTTGGTTTCCTTCATCGAAGAAACGCTCTGAATACTCCAGGAAGCACGATTTGATATTAAACGAGGCAGTGTAGGTGTAATAAGAGAGGGAACTGCCACAGGTGTGGGTGTCAACGAAGGTGTCGGTGTCAGCGTCACAGTAAAAACCGGAGATGGTCGAATTATTAGTGTCGGTGAGATAAACTTGGTCAGTATGACTGCTATTGACGGGGAGGGTGAATTAATGGTAATTGTTTTTGGCTGAACTATTTTGTCTAGAAGCCGACCAAAGCCGCTAGGTTCTTGTACTATATCGGTTTGAGGATTATATACTACGGAGCTTTTAATTTCTATATTGTATGGTTTATTGTACCAAATGCGGATATGAAATGTTCCCACTGGTTTACTAAGATCTAATCCTTGAAAGTTGGACAGCGGAATATCCACCGTTTGTTCACCATCTAGACAATTTCTGCCATAATTTGATACTGAAACATATCGCCAGCTTTTTCCAAATGGTTGATCAATAATAAGCGCTGAGGCATCTCCACCCAATAAACATGTACCGTGCAAATTATATCTCAACCGGAGTGCAGTTTTGCCCTTGAGGGCATTAGGGTCGATAAGCTGATACCTCTCCTGTGCGTTCTGACTGGCTTTAAGAATCCAGGGATTGGGAAGCAATTCTGAACCTAGTAAGGCATAAGCTGTCCGTGGAATCAGGCTAAACCCGATAATAAAAAGTATTGCTAGTACTAATAGTATTCGAGCTGTCATGATAATATTTCAATATACAATTATCATTGTACCAGGTCGGAATCTTTAAGGAAACCATACGAGACTCCGTTTAACTTTATGAGACCTTTTCAATACTTTATGATAATATATATTACACACATTCGTTGCCTATGAAATACTCTTTACCTGTTATTAAATATAAGAACCTCCTTTTGATAATATTGTTTTTATATTATTTTATGTTTACCAGCCAAAGGGTATTTGCCATAACCAGAAGTCCCCTGCGTTTCCCCATCCGACAAAATGCTTATGTTTTACCCACGAGGAGACCTCTTCGTCCTCGATTAACCCCCACGCCTTCACTTGAAAATAAAATCATTAGCACCGTAGGACCGGCATTTTTGGGAAGTATTGGAGTTGTCTCCGGAGCTGCGATTGCCTGGTATACACTTAGGAAAAAGAACAAAACATTTATTTCTTATTATGAGAGGATCGCACAAATACAAAAACGGTATGACCAAATACTTCAAAACCAGACAATCGATAATACCGTTGCCTTCAATAGTCTAAAACGCGACCTTATTCAAATCCAGGAAGAGGCAGAGTTAACAGCCGCGAGAAAAAAACTCGACCAGGAACAGCTAACAGCCATCATTAATAAAATCGATCGCATTCTGAAAGATATCAAGAAATAAGAGGTATTTTCTTGAGAGTTTATATAAACTTAGATTTGCGCAGTTTTTAAAGTCAGCTAAAGTCGCATTGAAAGGTTTTGATCATAGTTATTGCTCTAAATACGTGTATAGGATACCTCTCTCTTCTGGTGACCTTTGATCTTCATCTTCTCCTTCGTACTCTAAATCTGAAAAAGCATCGCTTTGTACAGAGTAAGTCCCATTTAATATTATAGATATTTTCTGTTTGCTTATACGTCTAATAGGACTACTTAATGTGCCAAAAGGCAAGAAGCTACTCTTAATTAACCATAACCATATTTCCTGCTCAACATCTTCTATTGCTTGCCTAGAATTTCTACTTAAAATTGATTTAATATATTTGCTATATCTTTTTTGTAGCTGATGTAAAGCTACATTCTGTAAATGAGGGTTATCCCTTTGTCTTAATGCAATAACAAGAGTCAGATCCGAGATATCTTGATTTGGAAGAGTAACTTCAGTGTCTATAGTATTTGATCTAATAAAATCAAATACAGGTCCAACTACATCGTCATAATTATCATCTTCATTTTGCTTTGTAAAATTGTTAAAGCCATTTATAACACTTTCTCGAATATAATATTTAGAGACGGAATTCCCAGAATCTAAATTCGAAAGCTGTTGCGCGATCAATTCTGTTTCCATGAGTATAAATCTTGTTATCTTATTTTGTAAGTCTTCAATTCTAGCCATTCCATTTTCTTTACCTTCTTTTCTTAAAGCAACTCCAATCTCATCTTTCATTTCTCCTACATATTGCAGAGTTTTATTATCTTTGGCTGGTGTAGTTTCTTCTTCTCGTATCAATAAATCCATTAAAGATGGATGGTATGTATAATCTTCTTTAGAGGGCGCACTTTTTGCTCTGGACTCAACTTCACCATTAAAAAGGAATTTTTCCAAAACATCAGGTGTTACCACTATAGTTTCCGTTATGAATGTGACCGGATCGAGTATTGCTGCTGCGGTTTCACTTCTTTGGAACAGATTATTATACCTTCTCTTTAATAAGATATCGTCATGTGGCATATTTACTGGTATCGGGGAAACTACATATACAGCCTCCGCTTTATTTCCAGGTCGTACGACTCTACGAAGTGCTTGTTCATAGCCTCGAACTGTTGATGCACCAATATTTATCACAAGACTTATTGGTCTTTTGCCCTGAAAATCTCTGCTTTCAGCAAAAGCTGGGGAGAATACAACTATATCTACACCATCCTCCTCTTTAAATTTATTTAAAATTCTGTTTGCTTTCTCGGGTTTTACTTGAGAATCAAGTCCTGCCGTGTTTAGGAAACCAAGGTTTCGTAAATAGTTAACAATATGCTTTACACTAGCATGACCTGTGAATTTTTGCTCATCAACATATGGCACGCTTACAACTACCGGAAAATCAGTACTCTTTGCAAGGAGTGGTGTTATATAGGGCATAACTGCCTTCATTTCTGCAGCCATTTGCCAATGTCTTTTATCTGTCTTTCCTTGTTGTACTGCTTGTAAAATTTCGTCTCGGCTTGTTTCTGATAGACTGTTAAAATCACAGGAAAGTGTAATTCTTTGTACATCTGGTAACGATAAATGTGAAGAACGAAACATTTTGTTGTGAAGTGCAGTGCTTAGTGCTGCAGGATCTTCAATCCATCCCTTTACTCTTTCATATGAGGGGTAAATGATTGCATTATCGCTTGGTTGACTTTCTAAAATACTTGCCAAATGCACTAATTGGGTTACATCTGTGTTTAAAGGTGTACCCGTGATAAGAATAGCCTTACCAGCGACACGAATTAAATTATCTATCGGGTAAAAACTTTGAACTTTAGCTACTGCAACTAATTTTCCTTCATCCGATAATCCGCTTATAGGTATAAGAGATGTCTCTTGTAAACCGGGTTTTGTCACTACAGTATATCGGCCTAGGCAGTGGTGAAACTCATCGCCAATTACTACGACAGGTCTTTGGCTGACTCTGAGTTTATGTAATAAAGCATTGAAATCATTTATATAATGTCCCTCCATCATTGAATAAGAAACTGGCAATAGTATGGGTCCTTTATGTTCTTTTCCTAAAGATTCACGTAGTACTTCGTATCGATCATCAATTGCATCTTTTATCATCCAATCTGCTACTTCAAGCTGGTTATTAAATTCATTATTTAATTTGACCTTTTGGTTTCGCTGTAGATTGTCTACAGCTGCTTTTGTACCCAAAAACAATATTACTGCATTATTTAATTGCTCTCTTCGTCGTAAGTAATCCCACGTTCCTGCGAGTGCTATCGCTGTTTTTCCCTCGCCTGGAGCATGAGCCAATAAATGTTTGCCGTCTTGTGTTGCTAAAGAATATATCGACCAGCGTTGTTCTAAAGATAGAGGATGAGTGAAGAAATTTTGTAAATGTTCTGTTTCCTTTACCGCTGTAACTAGATTTTCTCCCGCTAAGTCTACTTGTTTCTCTACATAATCTTGCATATCCTGCGCTATTACCTCATGCAAATCATCTTTTACTTCTGACAACAGGCTTTGTATCATTTCCGGAGTAATTATTCCTAAAGAGTGATTAATTCGGGTATATAACTTCTCTCTTATCAATCTAGCAAGTACAACATCTGCAAATTCTTTTAAGACACTATCTTTACTCTGGCTTTGCCGTTCGAGAGTGTTGCTGATTATTCTGACTGTATGAATAAAGTGTCTGATATCCCTGACTGATTTAGCTTTTCCATTGTGCTTGCCGTTTACAATTGCTTCCTCATACAGTTCATATTGCAACGCATCTGTCACATCCGTTGGATACTTACCTACAAGATGATGTGAAACCAAGGGAGCAGAAGAGATATTGAATCCTGCTTCTTTTAGCGCTTCTGTTAGTCTTTCAATTCTTGCGGGAGCAGAATCGTATTGAACCGACTCCATCTCTTCGGGTGTCAAGAAATCCTTAGGAAACGCCCTTTTGAGTAGATCTTGAATATAAGGAGAAATGTCGTGCTTTTCAAAAAGAGAAGCATACTTACCATCTGGAAAGTACATCTTCAAATAATGCAAAAGTCTATTCCAAGGACCAAATCCTCCTTTTACCCAGCCTTCTATTTTATCTAAATGAGGCTTTTGGGGTTTTACAAATTTTATCCAGTGTCGGAAGTTTATTCCTAGAGGCCCTTGGTATTGTTCTAATACCGTGGCTAATTCAGACAGGAATTGGGGATGATTAAACCATTCATTCGCTTTCACTAACCTATAATTAACCGCTAACGCATCTCTGAAATCTTGGGGAAATTTCTCTATTATTTTTTCTTGGATATATGAAGGTAAAGGACTTGTATCTCCAACAAAAATTGTATGCCAATCTACACCTCTTTTTACCTTATGAGTTTCACAGTACCTAGCTAACCTTTTCCATGGACCGAAACGGCCTCTCTCTTTTGCAGAGACTCGTTCGTAATTTTCTTTTAAGTGGTCAACCGTCTTTAACCAATGTTTCAAACTTACTCCTGAGGATTCCGGAAGATGGTCTAGCGCTTCACTTAGTTCTTTGTGAAAATCCGGTTTATCTAACCATTCAATTGCCTTAAGTTTTGTATAAGGAACTGCTATGTCTAAAAATTTCTGCCTTATTAATGCCTGAATATCATCAGGCAGTGGACTTGCTATCCCGACCAATGGCATTTCTTTTCTTATAGTTTTAGCTAAGTCAACCCAACGCCCCGTTTTAGCTTCACCTATAACCCACTTTTGCTTTTGTTCATTGAAGCCGACCTTAGACAAAAATGTAAAAAAAGCCATTTTTCCATTTTCTGGCTCATATGCTTGAAGAGCTTGACGCAGTTCATTCTGAAAAGTAGGATGCCCCATCCATCGCTTTATAGGATGTAACTGATATGGAACATCCTCAAAAGGGAGAAACTCTGCTGGAAAATTTTGCTTAATCAATTCTTGTATATCTAACGGTAATGGACTGGAGTCACCTACAAATGACAGAGCATAAACGCGACTAAACTGATCAAAACTTTTCCATCTGCCAGAACGAGCTTCTTTTACTTCCCATTTATTTCCATCATCAGAATCAACTCCCGTAAGCCAAGCAACAAATGATTTTCGACCTTCTCTTTCCTGATTGATATCACTAAGAGCTTGTCTTAAATCATTATGAAAGCCCGGATGCTCTATCCAGCGACGAACAGGGTGCAATCTATAATCTACTTCCTCAAATGGTTGAAAATTTTGAGGAAATTTCGCTTTTATTTTCTCCTGAAGATCGGCAGGCAACACACTTCTTTTACCTACAAGCTCAACCTCACCGCAATAAATTTTTCCCGCTAAACCTGCAAAAGGTCTAATCGCTCCAGGCGGCTGAGATTCCGAGTTATGTATCCATGTATCTGTTGGTCTATCATAAGTCACGCTTGTCACCCAAAATGTAAAATCAAACTTTCTCTCCGACGGGTCATAGCTATCTAGAGCAGAATTGAAGAGATCATGAAAAGCGGGATGGTTTATTTTCTCACGTATTGGTTTTTTGCCAAATCTTCTATAAGTATCGAAGGCAGCTTGTATCCTCCCCGTCATTTGGGATTGGGAATCGTATTGATTTTGTTCAAATTCAGCTAATTTGGGCATGTCATATTAATTCTAGGAACACATTAAATCAGGTTTAACAGTATACCAGAAAATAGTTGGTTAAACAATGCTATAGGTTATATGAAGATAGATGGTGATACAAGGAAAAGTAGATAACCTGATCTAGAGCTTAAATTTTTCTCTCTTATTATCTTTAAATTGCATCTCCGCTTCAGCAAGAGCATCTTCTATAGCTTTGAAAATTTTTTCCATTTTTTCATTAGTATACTCAAATGTATATAAATAAAATTTTTGCGTTTTCTTTTTTCTTATTATTCCGGACCGACAGCTCGTCGTTTCCTATCTGGAGCCCTTCCCAGATGCTCTGCGCGGTTGGGGGCGCGCAGAGCCAATCTGCCAGCCTCTCTGGGAAGTCTCTTTTGTGCCCCCAGTCGGATTCGAACCTGTCTGCCGGCAGGCAGGCCGGCGATTTGTTCGAATTGTCGACCCGTCCTCTCATAATCAAACAGCTTCTTGTAGCGCGTACCGGATTCGAACCGGTGATTTGGTCGTTGAGAACGACCCGTCCTAGGCCACTAGACGAACGCGCCATCTGAATCATTTTCCATTCTATCACCCCTATAGGTTATTGACAAGTGAGGCTAAAAAGAGTATACTTTTTGCACCTACAAAGGACACCCACAAGCATTTCCCTATCTACCAAACAGCCTTGTTGGGCTTTTTTGTTTAAAACGTAAAAATATGAACGATACACAAAAAATATTATTAACCCGAGATGGGTTAACAGAGCTGAAGAAAGAATACGACGATCTGATCAATAAAAAAAGACCGGATATGGTCACTCGGCTTGCTGCCGCCCGAAGTCAAGGCGACCTATCGGAAAATAGCGAATATACTTCCGCCAAACAGGATCTGGCATTTGTCGATGGCAGAATTGCCGAACTGGAAACTGTACTTCACGATGCCAAAGTGGTCTCTTCACACTCCAAAAGTAAAGTTGATGTCGGTTGTAAAGTCACTCTACATATAGACGGCAAAAGGGAAATATTTTCCATTGTTGGCGAATGGGAAGCCGATCCCACCCTCAAAAAGATATCTCATTCCTCACCTCTGGGTAAGGCGCTCATTGGGAAAAAGGTAGGCGATAAGGTGGAGGTCGAAGCGCCGGTAGGAAAAATAGTCTATAAAATATTATCTATAGAATAATCATATTAAAATAATTTTTCCGCAAACCGGCCGCCAGCCGGTTTTATTATGTCAAAAATCAAATCACAATACGATGTAGTAATAATTGGCGCAGGCCATAATGGCCTAATTGCCGCTTCTTATCTCTCGCGTGCTGGCTTATCTGTTCTTATGCTGGAGAAAAATGATCACATCGGCGGCGCGACTTACTCCCGAAAAATATTTCCAGGCATAAATGCTTATATCTCTGAATATTCTTATTTGATCAGCCTTCTTTCCCCAAAAATTATCAAAGACTTGGGATTGAATTTCAAAACTAGTAGAAGAAAAATTGCCTCGCTGACCCCCCAATGGAGAAACGGTAATTTGAATGCTCTGCTTTTGCGAAACAACTCTGCGAAACTTACCCAAAAGTCATTTGCCAATTTTACCTCACCTTCTGACTATAAAGGTTATAGAAGACTTCGGCAATTAGAAAGTATCTGTGCCGGACTTTTCTGGCCGACTCTGCTTAGTCCATTACCTACGAAAAAGGAATTAAAAAGTAAACTAAAAACAAAAGACGAAAAATTGGCCTGGGAAGTATTTGTTGAACAACCATTGGGCAATATCTTAGAAAAACTACTGAAAAACGATGCGCTTCGAGGTTTGGTCTTTACCGATGCTAAAGTAGGAGTACATACATATCCATCAGATGCAACACTTCTTCAAAACAAAACATTTATATATCATATCATTGGCAACGGAACAGGCGAATGGAGAGTACCAAATGGCGGCATGGGAGCTTTAACTAGAGAGCTAAAAAGGTCCGCCTTGTCTTCCGCAGTAACTATAAAGACTCAAATTAATGTTTCGCATATTTCTCCCTCAAGACCATACTCTTTCGTAGAATTTTTCGAAAATGGTAAAAAATATACTGTTAACGCCAGATTTATTTTATCCAACGTTGCCCCAATAGTTTTGTCAAAACTTATTAATGAAAAGTTTAAGTATGATGTCCCCAATATGGGTTCAGTATTTAAAATCAATATGCTGCTTCGAAAATTACCCCACCTAAAAATCGATGGTATTACTCCCCAAGAAGCGTTTACCGGAACATTTCATCTTCATGAAGGCTATGATGAGATGATAAAAAGTTATCAATTGACCCAAAAAAAGACAATTCCCGAGTTACCACCAGGAGAAATGTATTGCCATAGCTTGACTGATCCATCAATTCTTTCTCCCGATTTAGAGAAAAAAGGATATGTGACATTAACTCTCTTCGGACTAGATATGCCCTATACCTTATTTATAATGGACCATAACCGAATCAAAAAGGAAGTAAAAAGTCGTTATTTGAGAGTTATTAATGAGTATCTAGTCGATCCTATCGAAAATTGTCTTGCCAGAGATAAAAATGACAATCCCTGTATAGAGATAAAAAGTCCGATAGATCTGGAAGAAGAAATAGGAATACCCTTTGGTAATATATTCCATAGCCAGTTATCATGGCCGTTTGTTGAAAATGAAAATCAAGCGTATACTTGGGGAGTGGAAACGAATTTCGACAATATTTTTATCTGCGGATCCGGTGCCAGAAGAGGGGGAGCAGTCAGCGGCATCCCTGGCCATAATGCTGCGATGAAGGTATTAGAAACAATCGGTAAATCGGTAGATTGATAAATTAGCCTAAACTATTTATAATAGTAATAAATATATGTCCATAAAAGTAATGAGATTTATGACAAAACAAAGCAAGAAGCAAACCCATCATAAGGAGGGGCATTTTGACGTGATATAAAATTATTTATTTTCAAAATTTCAACCCCTCCCAAGAGGGGTTTTTTTGATGGATTCTTTGACGATGTGCCTAAGCACGAGTCTTACGAATCCACAAGGTGAAAAATTTTATCAAAAAATTTTTTACCATGCCAAGAACAAAGGAGGTGATAAAAATGATAGAAATTGAAGGATCCATTGGGCAAGAATCAGAAGAAGAGAGGCAACGTAGGGAAGAATGGGAAGAAGAAATGAGACAAATGTTATCCGGAGGTTTTGAAACGTTAAGAGAACGTCCTACTGAGCCAAAAGAAGCAGCTAATAGTAATGATGTTCAGTCGCAAAATGAACAGGAAAGATAAAAATATGTCAGTTGAAAACAAACATTATTCAAGTACTGCCCGGAAGGATGAATTTCAAAGTCGTATAGCAAAAGACTTGCATCCGTATGGATCACACACTGTGGAAGTAGAAAAAAAAGAAGAGGATTTTGAAAGCGTCCAAATTCCGGAACACCTCTTAAGACTAAGTAGATTAAATGATAATAATTTGTCAGACCAAGGAATAAATCCTGGTGCTCTCGATTCATGGTTAATGGCTCTGGCTAACTACCAGATACCCCCGGGTTTTTCCACGTTAGAGAAATTTATGAATTATATAAATAATCTAGCTCCGGTAAAAAAAGAAAAAGAATATTATCAAATAGTATCCGAAAGAAAAAAAAGAAAATAAAAATATTATTTTGGAAAAGAAATAATACGTAGTACAATAACAATATGTTTTGGGCAGACAGAATTGCTAAACAAATTATCGACTCGGGGAAATATATGCCCTTCTGGGTGGATGACATGAAAACCCCATCGGGCAGAATTCACGTGGGATCTCTTCGCGGGGTTCTAATCCATGAACTTGTCTGGCGTGCCCTAAGAGACGCCGGTCGCGATGCTACCTTTACCTGGGTCTATGATGATCAGGATCCAATGGACGCATTGCCTAATTATTTAGATAAAAACAAATGGGCTAGATATTTAGGTCAACCACTTTTTACCATACCTTCACCAGAAGGAGATGCAGATAATTATGCCCTCTTTTACGCGAACGAATTCACAAATGTCTTTAATAAGCTTGGTTGTCATCCCAAAATTATTTGGTCTAGCGAGCTTTACAAAAGCGGAAAGATGAATAAAGGAATTAAAAAATGTTTAGACAATACCGAAGTTATTCGCGAAATATATGAAAAAATGTATAAAAGAAAAATGGATCCTTCCTGGCATCCATTTCAAGTCGTTTGTCCTAAGTGTGATAAAGAATTAACAACACGCGTCTATAAATGGGATGGAGAAAAAGTTCATTTTATCTGTAAAGTAGATGTCTTAGAGTGGACGAAAGGCTGCGGATATAAGGGTGCTATTTCTCCATTTAGCAATGATGGAAAATTTGTCGGCAAACTTTCCTGGAAAGTAGAGTGGCCGGTCAAATGGCAAGTTATTGGGATAACTATTGAAGGAGCAGGGAAAGACCATATGAGTGCCGGCGGCTCACATGATGTCGCCAAGCTGATATGTGAGAAAGTTCTAAAGTATCCCGTCCCATATCCCATCCCCTATGAGTTTTTTCTCATTGGAGGCAAAAAAATGTCTTCAAGTAAGGGTCTTGGCTCATCTGCTAAAGAGATTTCAGGAATCATGCCGCCATATTTACTAAGGTTTCTCTTTATCAGAACAGATTATAGAGAAGCGATTGAATTTGATCCCATAGCTACCATGGCGATACCGAATCTATTTGATGAATATGATCGCTGTTGGCAGTCATATAATGAAAGCGGAGATCCAGACTTATCAAGAGCCTTTGAATTCTCTCAAATATATAAAATTCCTCCCAAAAATCCCAAACTTTTTATTCCTCGCTTTCGAGATGTCATAAATTATATACAAAGCATTCCCCTCCAAGAAATCCAAGGAAAATTTGAGAAAGAAAAAGGAAATAATTTAACTTTTGAAGAATTACAAGTACTAAGAGAAAGACTAGATTACGCAGCTCTTTGGATTAATAAATACGCACCAGAGGAATTGCGCTATAAACTTAACGCTGTAAAAGGGATTGGAAGTATTGAAGTCACCGAGAAACAAAAAGAATTTCTTAAAGCAATCCCCCAAATGCTAGATATATATAGTAATGTAGAGGAATTAAATCTCGCTCTTTACAATAAAGCCAAGGAATTAGCTGTCGATTCGAAAGAAGCATTCAAAGCTCTTTACGGAGCACTTCTGGGAAAAGATCATGGACCCAGAGCGGCTTGGCTCCTTTTATCCAGTCAAAAAAAAGAAGTTATTGATAGGGTAAAAAAAGCAATTGAAGAAAAAGGTAAAGAAAAACAAGTGTCCATAAATACAATTTCTCGTCCGGACCTTTTTGTAATTGATAAATTGGTAAAATTCAAATATCCCTCAGTTTCTATTGGCATTGCCGTTATAAAAGATGTCCACATCGAGAAAATCCATCCATCTCTGGAAAAAGAAAAACTGGAATTTTTGAAAAGCATAACGGGATTGACTACAGAACAATTGGGCAAATATTCGGAAATTATTAGTTATCGTAAATTATACAGAGAAATGGGTATCGATTGGCACTCCCGCCGACCATCTCCAGAAGCTCTGCTTCGCAGAGTCGCTTTGGGAAAAGGATTATATACCATCAATACCTGTGTTGATGCATATAATCTCGTAGTTATGAAACACCGCATATCAGTGGGCGCATTTGATCTAGATCAAGTTAAATTCCCCACAATTCTTCGCTATGCCGGCAAGGGGGACGAAATATTATTATTAGGAGATAGAAAACCTACCAAATATACTGCAAAAGAAATTGCCTATTATGATCAAATCGGCGGATACAATATAGATTTTAATTTCCGCGATGCCCAGAGGACCTCTGTGACCCAAAAAACCAAAAATCTTTGGATCAATATCGATGGAGTTTATGAAGTGACTCCAGAGAATGTCAAAAAAAGTCTCAAAGAATCTGTAGAATTAATTACTAAATATTGTGGCGGTGTGGTAGAATTTGAGGGAGTGGTGATATGATTACACGACAGCAGGCTTGGGAATTACTTACATCCCACATGCAGAATAAAAATTTACTTCGGCATTGTTTGGCTGTGGAAACAGTTATGAAAGCATTGGCCAAATATTTCAAAGAAGATGAAGAATTATGGGGACTTGTTGGTTTATTACATGATGGTGATTATGAGAAGTGTAAAGATGATCCGGCTAAACATACAATCTTGATGGCTGAGTGGCTCAAAGAAGCCGGAGAAACGGATCAAAAGATTCTTGAAGCAATTTTATCACACAACTATGCCCATACCGGTCAAAATCCACCCAAAAATAATCTAGAATGGTCACTCTACTGCTGCGATGAATTAACGGGATTGATAGTTGCTGTTGCACTTGTAAGACCAGAGAAGAAATTAGCAACAGTGACGGTTGATTCAGTACTAAAAAAATGGAAAATAAAAGCATTTGCCGCAGGAGCAAAAAGAGAAGATATAGAAAAGTGTGAAGAAAAATTAAATATTCAACTAAATGATTTTGTCGAAATTGCCTTAAAAGCCATGCAGCGGATTTCAAACGAATTGAGTTTATAAATCTCATCTAATTAAAATATCTAAACTTTTATATGGGTGCAAGTATCTTTGAAAAACAAGGAGCAACTTGGAAACAAGTTGGGACGACCAACGATCAAGAAGAACTAGTATATGGTGGAGGATTTTTTTTAAGAGATAAAATGGTCGTCAGAAGAACCTTAATCGGAGCTGATATAGATATTTACAGGAGACAGTCAGGACCAATCCAAAAGATCTACTTAACTAGGGATCAACCAGACACTGATGTAATAGTCAGAGGAATATTCAATAAAAGAGTATTTAGAATTAATTCATTTCCAAGTCCCTCAACACCCCAACGACCTTAAAGCTTTTAGATTAAGCATACATTTTATTGATTATCCTATATAATAGTGCTATCTTTATAACAATATGATTGATCTAAAATTTCTGCGAAATAATATTACGGAGGCGAAAGATATTTTGAAAAAAAGAAATGTGACTTTTGAAGTAGAAAAAATTCTAGATCTTGATGCCAAAAGATCTTCTCTTATTCAAAAAATAGAAAATCTTCGAGCAGAAAGAAATAAAATTAGCAAAACTGACAGTGAAGAGCATCGCAAAAGAGGGCGAGAAATAAAAGAAGAATTAAAAATTATTGAGCCAGAATTTGCAGCTATTGATACGGAACTTAAAAATGCTCTTTGGGAATTACCCAATACCCTAGATCCTCATACTCCTATCGGTCGTGACGAAAATGAATATAAAGAATTAAAAAAAGTCGGCAAACCCAAAAAATTTTCATTTAAACCACTCGATCATGTCGAACTCGGAAAAAAACTGGATATTATCGATTTTGAAAAAGGAGCCAAAGTCACTGGTAGTCAATTTTATTTTCTGAAAAATGACGCGGTTTTATTAGAACAAGCGCTTATCAATTTTTCACTTGAATTATTAATCAAAGAAAAATTTACCATTATCGAAACTTCAGATTTGGCAAAACTCTCTGTAATTGATGGTATCGGGTATAGGCCTCGAGGGCCGGAAACTCAGATTTATAAAATTGACGGTGAAGACTTAGGCCTCATCGCGACAGCTGAAATTACCATTGGCGGCTATCATCAAAATGAAATATTAAATGAAAAAGATTTACCCCTGAAGTATGTCGGTATTTCTCATTGCTTCCGCCGTGAAGCAGGTGGGTACGGCAGATATTCTCGTGGACTTTACCGAGTCCATCAATTTACAAAAGTTGAAATGTTTATATATTGTCTCCCCGAAGATTCTCCCAAAATGCATGACTATTTATTATCTATCGAAGAAAAAATTTATCAAAAACTTGAAATTCCTTATAGGGTTATGGATATTGTTTCCGGAGATTTAGGTAGCCCTGCTATACGAAAATTTGACATCGAAGGCTGGATGCCCGGTCGGGGAGACTATGGTGAAATTACTTCCACATCCAATTGCACCGATTATCAAGCAGCCCGGTTAAATATTAAATATGAGAAAATTCTTGGTACCTCATCAGGTAAAGATTCAAAAGGCAATATACCTAAGAATATCCAAATTTTTGAAACACCCATGCCACCAGAAAAGGGATATGTGCACATGTTAAATGGTACTGCAATTGCTATATCCCGAGCACTCATAGTACTATTAGAAAATAACCAAGAAAAAGATGGATCGATAAAAATTCCCAAGGTTCTTGTTCCCTTCATGGGGAAGGAACGTATAACGTCCCTGAGATAATATTTGGTAAAACATGAGTGGTCAACTTTTGATCAATCGGAAAGTTTTACATAGCGGTATAGAAATAACTCTCGGAAGGAAAGATTACTTCATCACCTATCCCACCAGCATCTGGAAAGAATTTCCGGATGTTTACCGCCAGTCCTTCGCCGACAGTCTGACTTATTTTTTGACCATGCATCTGGCGCTATCTGATCACGCCAGGCTAGTTTATAATTTTCCTCCCCCCGCTACCGAAAGCTTCATTTTTAAAGGGATGGTGTACTCACTTCCCGAAACAGCACTTACTGATAGCGGAGTTACGATGCCCTCACTCCTTCGGCAACTTTATAATACTCATTTTTCCATAGAATTTACAAAGCGTCCGCAAATCCAAAGATTTAAAAATATAAATAGAAATAGCAAAAACAGAAGTATCATACCTTTCTCTTTTGGGAAAGATTCACTGCTGACATTTGCTCTCTCGCGAGAATTAGGTATCAATCCCTATCCCATCTTTTTCCGTGAACCGAGAAACCCTTATGAAAATAGACATAAACATAAACTAGCCCAAAGATTTTTAGATGAGTTTGATGTTGAAGTAAATATTTTTCCAGTTACTCCAGGATGGCTTCGACAAACCACGGGTAAATGGTGGGGTTGGGATCTTCTTCTTACCCAATACACCCAAATGTTGATACCTTTTTTATTTGGCACTCGAGCGAAATATTTATTCTGGGCTCATGAAGCCAGTTGCAATGAAACATTTCTCGATGATGAAGGTTTCAGAGTAAACCCCGTATTTGAACAAAGTTACCAGTGGTTATTATCTACCAATTCCATGGCTCGAATTATGGGAAGCAATTCTATCTTTGCCAGCCTCATCGAGCCGATACATGAAATAGCTATTATGAGAATACTTCATCATCGATATCCAAGTATAGCTAAATATCAGATGTCTTGCTTTGCGGAAGAAACCCCCGCCAAGACCCGTCGTTGGTGCGGTGTTTGCTCAAAATGCGCTCGGATGTATATCTTTATGCTGGCACTCGGAATACCACCTAGTAGGGTCGGATTTAGCGAAAATATGTTAGGACTTAAAAAGCGCCATCTTTATACATTATTTATAGATGGTAAGGGGGTAAAAGACAGCGCTTATACCGAAAGCGGTTTAGGCAGGGGAGAACAGTTATTAGCTTTTTATATGGCCTACAAAAGAGGGGTAAAAGGGGGATTAATGGATCTATTTAAAAAGACATTATTAAAAGAAGCCCAAAAAAAGGAGAAAAAATTACGCCGTAAATATTTTGGTATACACTCCACCAATACTCTTACGTACGAACTAAAAAAACCAATTCTTAAAATCTATGAGGAAGAATTGAGAGGACTACGATAAGATTTGTTTCGAATTTCGGAATTCAATTTCGAATTTACCATTGACATTCCCATTAAATTTAGTATTCTTACACATATGCCCGATTCTTCTGCCCCAAAAATTAAAAACCCGCCTGACAATTCTCTCCTTAATTCTCTTCATAAAGTAACCATCATTTACAATAAAGTAAATAGTCTATCGGGAGGCGAGCCCAGTGATATATTGGCTGACGAAGATACAGTCAAAACGGCCCAATCTATCAAAGATACATTGGAAAAGGACGGGATTAAAACAGAACTTTTTGAAGTGCGGGAAGATAATTTCACCGATTTACTAAATTATAATACCGATTTATTTTTTAATATCTGTTACGGCATCGGATCAATACCCAAAACTGAACAGGAAATTCCCAAATTGTTAGATCAAACTGCAATTCCCTATACCGGAGCAAGTTCTGACAGTATTAAGCTCACAACTGATAAAGTAGCCACTAAAAGAATTTTTAGAAAAGAGAAAATACCCACTCCAAAGTATCAGCTTTTTAAAAATATCAACGATAAATTAACCGATAAACTGCAATTTCCCCTCATCGTCAAACCGCAAATGGAAGATTGCAGTCTGGGAATCCATAACGACGCGGTCGTCAATGATGAGAAAAAACTCATGAAAAAAGTTTTGCAGTTGTATCAAGAATATAAACAACCTATTTTAGTCGAGCGATTCATAAATACCAGAGAATTAAATGTTACTATCATCGGCAATGGGTCTAAGCTGGAAGTTCTTCCAATATCTGAAATAATTTTCGGACCATCTTTTGAGTCAGATAATAGATGGAAAATCGTTGATTTTGAAGCCAAGTGGCTGGAGAATACCGATAATTATAAAGATACAGTTGGCGTCTGCCCGGCCAAGCTCGACCAAGATATTGAAGATTTAATAACCAAATATTCAATCATGGCTTATAAAGCCTGCAACTGCCGGGATTATGCCCGAATTGATATCAGGCTTGATGAAGATAATATACCCTATTTCCTCGAGCTAAACCTAAATCCAGGCATTGGACCCCAAGACGGAGCCATCAGATCTGCCAAGGTTGCCGGTTACACCTATTCCTCATTCCTTAAAAAACTTATCGAAATAGCTCTAGCAAGATATAATTAATCTGATGAATTTCCTCTCATTTCTCTTCCCGCAAGTTATTGAAGATATCAATTCTCCGATTAATGGTGAAATAAAAGTTATCCAGCAATATGGATCAATACATATTTCTGTAAGTGGCCTTTCTCAAAGTGGAGGATTAGTGAAAAATCTTTGGGAGAGTGGTATAAAAAAAATTCATAATTCTAAATTCATAATTCATAATTCTCTTGTACTTGGAGTCGGAGGCGGCACTGTCATTAAACTATTAAATAAATATTATCCCGCAGCCAAAATTGTTGGAATTGAGATTGATCCTTTGATGATTGAATTAGGTAAAAAATATTTCCAACATAATGAATTAAAAAATGTAGATATTATCATTTCCGATGCGATTAATTGGGTGAATAAGAAGTACCATGAATCGAACCATAGTACTTTTGATCTGATACTAGTTGATCTTTATATTGGTAAACAAATGCCTCAGGGATTAAGTGATAAAAAATTTCTAGAAAAATTGAAGGCTTTATTAAACGCAAATGGTGCTATAATCTTTAATCGCTTGAGAAATAGGGAAAACAAACAAGAAATTGAAGAATTCATAAATAGACTAATAAATATTTTTCCTTCTGTGACCATAGAAAAACCTCTAGTGAATTATCTCATCTTTTGTCACTAAATCATGATGGCTATTTCACCTCAAAAATGATAGAATATACTCCTTCCTATGTTTAAATTTCTTTCCAAGTTTCTCAACGCTAATGAAAAAGAGTTAACTAGTATCATGCCGCTTGTAGAGAGGATTAATTCTCTGGAGTTAGGGGTAGCAAAACTAAAAGAGAGCCAGTTTAAAGAAAAAACAGCGGAGTTTAAAGAAAGACTTATTCATGGGGAAAGTCTTGACGAATTGTTGCCAGAATCATTTGCTCTGGTTCGGGAAGCTGCCAAAAGGACTATTGGACAAAGGCATTTCGACGTGCAACTTATCGCTGCCATTGTCCTTCACCGAGGCGCTGTTGCTGAACAAAAGACAGGTGAAGGCAAAACGCTTTCTTCTGTGCCACCTCTTTATCTTAATTCATTAACAGGCAAAGGTGTTCATCTGGTTACCGTCAATGACTATCTTGCCCGTCGTGATGCCGGTTGGATGGGTCCTATCTTCCATCTTTTGGGAGTCTCTGTCTCGGCCATGATCCATGATCAGTCATTCCTCTATGATCCCCAGTTTGAGGATAAATCAGCCACAGATTGGAGGCTAAAACATCTCAAGCCCATCACCAGAAAAGAAGCTTATCTGGCCGATATCACCTATGGCATCAACTCCGAATATGGCTTTGATTATCTTAGGGATAATATGGTATCTGATATTTCCCAGGTATCCCAGCGTGGATATCACTATGCTGTTGTTGATGAAGTGGATTCAGTTCTTATCGATGAAGCCAGGACCCCACATATTATCTCAGCACCAGATACTGAACCTACCCAGAAATATTATGAATATGCCAAAACTATCGAAAAAATTTCTGACGATCCCCAAAATTTCGTCGTTGACGAGAAACTTCACACCGCCCATCTAACCGAGCAGGGTATTTTAAGAGTAGAAAAATTATTAGGCGTTGAAAATATATATGAAAAAGATTTCGCCACCGTTCATCATTTGGAAGCAGCGCTTAAGGCCAAGACACTTTTTCATAATGATCAGGAATACGTAGTCAAGGATGGACAGGTGA
>OBEQ011273807.1_pt1 | contig 21916 bp, 19 predicted proteins | sample 1670901 | NCBI WGS metagenome assembly OBEQ01 (sample SAMEA104232315, study PRJEB22302) | groundwater metagenome | biome: forest; feature: aquifer; material: groundwater | place: USA | collected 2011-08-07 | depth 5.4 m
CCGACATCGGCAAGCACCTGAACCTGCCCGAGCCCGTGCAGCGGGCGATGCCGATGGCCAACTTCGACGTCGCCCTCAACCAGGCACAGCTGCGCTTCTGGAGCGACACGATGGGCGAGCAAGGCATGTTGAAGAAGCAGCCCTCGCTCGGGTCGGTGATCCTGGCCTGAGCGTCGAAACCGGGTTTCGTCCATTTCATCTGCGGCCGCACGCCCGTTGTCGGCCGCTTTCTGCAGGAGTTCAAGATGTTTGCGTTTCAATCCCTGGCATGCCGCGCTGCGTGTGCCCTGGTCGTTACCGCGTCGCTCATCGCTGCGACCCCCGCCATGGCCCAGGCCGACGCCCCCTCGGCTGGCACCGCCACGACGGTCGACGGCGCCACGGCGGGGCTGCCCACCACCAAGAAGGCGGCCGCAACCAAGGTCGACAACCCCTACGGCATCGACGCGCTGTGGGCGCAAAGCGATGGGGTGACCAAAGGCGTGCTGCTGATACTGGGCATCATGAGCATGGCCAGCTGGTACGTCATCGTCACCAAGCTGCTCGAGCAAAGCAAGATGGGCCGCCAGGCCCGCAAGGCCGAGCGCGAGTTCTGGTCCGCCGGCACGGTGCAGGCCGGGACCGAGAAACTCGCCGACGGCAGCCCCTTCCGCTTCATCGCCGACGCTGGTGTGCAAGCGACCCAAAAGCACGACGGGCTACACGGCAAAGTCGACTTCAACGACTGGGTCGATCTGTCCATCCACCGCGCCACCGAGCGGGTGCAGCGGCGCCTGAGCAACGGCATGTCCTTGCTCGCGACCGTCGGCTCCACCAGCCCCTTCGTCGGCCTGTTCGGCACCGTCTGGGGCATCTACCACGCGCTCACCGCCATCGGCATCGCCGGCCAGGCTTCGATCGACAAGGTGGCCGGCCCGGTCGGTGAGTCGCTCATCATGACCGCGCTCGGCCTGGCCGTGGCCGTGCCGGCGGTGCTCGGCTACAACTGGCTGCTGCGCCGCAACAGCGCCGTGATGGACGACGTGCGCGACTTCAGCGGCGAGCTGCACTCGGTGCTGCTGTCCTCGGGCCAGCCGGCTTGAGGCGCAATCGCGCGAATCCACCATGGCGATGAACATGCCCGCCGCCGGGGGCGGCGAAGACCAGGTGGTCTCGGCCATCAACACCACCCCGCTGGTGGACGTGATGCTGGTGCTGCTGATCATCTTCCTGATCACGATCCCGGTCGTGAACTACTCGGTGCCGGTCGAGCTGCCCAAAGAACGCAACGAGGTGCGCGAGAGCAAGCCTGAAGACATCGTGATCTCGGTCGACGGCAAGGGCGGCACCTACTGGTACGACGCACGCGTGGCCAGCACCGATGTGCTGATCGACAAGCTCAAGAAGGTTGCGGTCATGAACCCGCAGCCCGAAGTGCACATCCGCGGCGACTTCAAGAGCGACTACGAACCCGTGGGCCGGATCCTCTATGCCGCGCAGCGCGCGGGCATCGTCAAGATCGGCTTCATCACCGAACCGCCGGCGAGGAACTGACATGCGCAAGACCAGACAGCGGCGCCAGCCGACGCCCGCCGACGAGCCGATGATGGACATCAACACGACGCCGCTGATCGACGTGATGCTGGTGCTGCTGATCATGCTCATCATCACGATTCCGATCCAGCTGCACTCGGTGAACCTGAACATGCCCACCGGCAACCCACCGAAGAGCGAGCTCAAGCCCGAAGTGCTGCGCATCGACATCGATGCGCACAACGCCGTGCTATGGAATGGCGAGCGAATAGCTGACCGCGCGGAGATCGAACGGCGCATCGAGCAGGCCGCCGCGCAACTGGTGCAGCCGGAGGTGCACCTGCGACCCGACAAGAGCGCCAGGTACGAGATCGTGGCCGGGTTGCTGGCCTCGGCGCAGCGCCTGGGACTGACCAAGATCGGCATCGTCGGGTCGGAGCAGTTCGTGCAATGAGGGGTCCCTTTGTTCGTCGTGCGTTTTAGGACGGTAGCGACCCCTAGGTTTCATGCGGGTTTGCGGGGCACGACCCGCTGGAACCCGCATGGATGCTTGGCTTCCTGACTCCCCCTCGAACCAAACCGAGCCGTCCCGCACTCCGACCAGTTCGGCGGCGTCCCGGTCCCAGGTGCCTCCCGAGACCCGCTTTGCTCTGCTAATCATACTTATCCGATTTTGCTTGCTTGATTGCTGGCATTTTATCGTTTCATGTCGTAATCTTTGATCGTTATATAACGATCATGGAAGATCTGCCATGCCCCGTCCAGCCCTCGCCACCCCCTCGGAAGTGCGCTCCGCCGTCCTTGCCCTGCTGGTGGAGGCCGGCACTGCCGAATCGCCGTCGGCACAGTCCTTCCGCCGTGTCGTCTCGGTGCGCAAGGTGCGTGCTCGTCTGGGTGGCGGCAACCCGGCGACGATCGGGCACGCGATCAACGCGGTCGAGGCCGAGCTGGTGCGTCAGGGGCTCGACGCCGTGGCCACCCCCGAGCTGCCCGCCGACATCGCCGCGCTGATGACCCAGCTCTGGCAGGCCGCCATCGGCGTGCAGCTCGACGAGGTCGTGCGCCTCAAGACCGAAGCGCAGTCGGTCGCCGATGGGGCACGCGAGGCGCTGGCCGAGGCGCAGCTTCGCGCCGAGGTGCTCAAGCAGGAACTGGCTGAGCTGCGAGCCGCCATCAGCGATCGCGACAGCCGGCTCGCGCAGGCGCTCACCGACGGGGCTGCCTTGACCGAGCAACTCGCTGCCGTGCGCCGCGAGCTGCAGCTGGCACGTGAGCGCGAAGCGCAGTGGCAGGCCGAGCGAGCCGGCATCCAGCGCGCCCAGGTCGACGCGATCGCCGCGGCCCAGGAGCGCTACGAGGGCTTGTCGAAGCAGCTCATGCAGGAGACCGCCCAGCAGCGCCAAGCCGCGCAGGCCGAGGTCGCCCGCATGGCGAGCCAACAGAAGTTCGCCGACAAGCGCGAGGCGGGGCAGCAGGCACGGCTCGAGCAGCTCGAGGCCGATCTGGTCGAAGCGCGTGCCCAGCGCGAGCAGGCCGCCGGCGAGGTGTCGGCGCTGCGCTATGTGAACACCTCGATGCGCGCGCAGATCGACGAAATCATGCGCGCCGTGCCGGCGCCGAAAGCGAGTCCGGTGCCGGGCCTGGCGCGTAGCCGCAAGCGCCAAGCCAAGGCGAGCAAGACGCCCGCCGCAGCCCGCAATGCCAGCAAGTCCACCGCACCATGACCGACATCCTGACGTGCTGGGTTGATCACGGCGTGACGCCACCGCGGCGACTGCCCCTGGAGCCCGAGGGCATCGCCGCCTACCTGGCCGAGGCGCTCGGACATCCGGTGTACGCACGCTGGACCTGGAAGCGCCTGATCGACGTCCACGGCGCATTGCCGGACGCCCGGCGCGCCAAGCCCACCGTGTGTCGCTTGCTCATCGATGCGCCGGCAGTGGTCGAAGCCTGGCAACGCGGGCGGTTGCAGGTAACTACCGAGGAACAGTCCTCGAGCGTGGCGCAAGTCGTGATCGCGCTTCTCAAAACCCATCGTCGTCGCTTCAAAGCGTCGGCGGCGCGGAAGCCCCAAGTCTTGGTGGACGCACCTGCCATCGACGGATTGCCGGTCTCGCTGATCGGTTGGTTGCAGCGCGTCGGGCGATTCCACAACCCTCATCCGGACACCAACACGCTCGGCGCCGGCGACGACCATGCGGCTGTGGCGGCGTTCTTGCGCGAGCGCGCGACGCGTTCGCGGCACACATGGCGCGCGTACACCGCCGAGTTGCAGCGACTGGCGGACTGGTGCACGGTGCGCGGTCGTGGGCCGTTGTCTGACCTGACACGGCAGGATCTGTTGGAGTACCAGTCGTCGTTACGGGGATCGCCATCGGGGTCAGCACTGCCCGAAGGGAATGGCGCCGCCTTGGCGGCGTTGTCCGAGCGCTCGCAGTCGCGGGCACTTGCCGTGACCGCGAGCTTGTTCCGCTATTGGCACGACACCGGGTACTCATTGGGCAACCCGGCGGTCGGGCTGTGGGGCGGAGCCCGATCGCGCGCCGGCTTCACGCCCAAGCGTTTCGTGCCGGCCGCTCTGCTGCAGGCCTGTGACGCCTGGGTCGCGCGCAGCGTCGCCGCCGACGCGGACCTCGTTCGCTGGCGCCGCGCCGCGGTGTGGACGCTTTACCGCTACAGCGGTGCGCGCTTGGCCGAACTTGCATGGAATGCGGCGCCGAACCTGCCGCGGCTGGAGGTCGACGAGCACAAGGCCTGGCTGCTCACTGTGCTCGGCAAGGGTGAAAAGGAGCGCGCCATTCCTCTGCCGCATGTCTGTGACGCCGTACTGCAGGCGTATCGCCTCGCACGCGGCCTGCGGGCGCTGCCGAACTCGCTGGAGCAGGTGCCACCGATCCACGGCGAAAAGGGTGGCCACCTGGGCGCACGCGGCCTGTACGACGAGGTCAAGGCAGTGCTGCTGGCGGTGTCCGCCGAACTGGAATGCACTGACGCTGCAGGCGCCGCACTGTTACGTTCGGTGTCGCCGCATTGGTTGCGCCATGCCTACGCGCGCACGCTCGTGGTCGACAAGCGCGTGCCGCTGCCGGCCGCTCAGGCCTTGCTCGGGCACGCCTCCGTTCAGACCACGGCCGCCTACGCCAAGACGGACCTGTCGCAGTTGCGGGAGCTTGTGGAGGCGGGGTTCGCAATTCCTTGCAGCGCATCCGCAAGAACGGCGTGATCACCATGTGACCGGTTGTGGGGGCCGGCCCTGACTCCGCGCCAAACACGTTGGCCGTGCCGCTTGAGCAACCGGTTCTTCCAATCGTTGATTTCGCTGGGGGTGCACTTCGTGTAAATTTGGCAGTTCGCCAGGGGGCTTCTTACCCTGACAGCGTCTACAACTTGACTGGAGCGCATCAATGCTGAACGCTGAACACTTTGCGGCCACGAACAAGGCAAATCTTGAAGCCCTACTGGGCATTACTGCCAAGGCGGTCGAAGGCGTCGAGCAACTCACCGCACTCAATCTGCAGGTCATCAAGACCAGCCTCGGCGAAGCCGCCGAAGTTAGCTTGGCCGCGCTGTCGCTGAAAGATCCGCAGTCGCTGTTGGCGTGGCAAGCGACGGCCCTGCAGCCCGCCGCTGAAAAAGCCGCTGCCTATGGTCGTCAGGTATACGCCATCGTGGCATCTACCAAGGCCGAGATCGAGAAGGTCGCCACCGAACAAGCCGCAGCCATACAACACTCGTTCCTCGCCGCGATCGACGCTGCAAGCAAGCAGGCCCCCGAAGGCTCGGGCAGCGGCATCGCCCTGTTCAAGTCGGTGGTGGAGGCTGCGAGCAACGCGTTCGGCGGTATGCAAAGGGCCACTCGCCAAGCCTCTGATGCCGCCGCAGCCAACTACATCACGGTGACCGACTCAGTGGTGAAGGCGCCCGGCAAGGCCAAGCACGGCTGACGCCGTCACTCTCTACGCGTTCCCGCGCCAGGCAATCCTGGCCAGATCCGCAGTGTCAACGTGCGTGCGCGGGTCATACACCAACCGCGGGGCGCAACCGTGCCGGTCTCGAGTTCGTCTACATCGCGCCGGCCGACACCGAGTTCTTGATCGGTTGCGCGCAGAAACGCAGAAACGCGTTTGAGGAACTCGACACACGCGTGTACAGGAGTTCCCCCTGTCCTTGTCGAGTGCCGACTCAACGACTTGCGAGGGTCGCCCGGGTAGGTTTTCGGTCGGCGCCAACCCGCAATCGCTCAACGCGACGATTTGTCCCGGACCATTCGATCAAGGTTTCAAGCCTGCGGTCGATATCCGCTTACGACGTTCGACGAGCGTCGGAGACGGTATCTGCCCCGTCCGCGGCACCATGGCACCTTGGAGACCCACGATGAACAGACTGAAGATTTCCACCCGCATGGTCGTGCTGATCGGCGTGTTGTCGATGCTGCTGTTGGCCATTGGCAGCATCGGCTTGTTCGGCATCGGCCAATCCAACGCCGCGCTGCTGTCGGTGTACGAGCAGCGCACGGTGCCGATGGGGCAGGTGGCGGAGATTCAGGCGCGGCTGTTGCGCAACCGGCTGGCCATCGCCGTCTCGCTGGTCACCCCGACTCCCGAGGAGATCGCCAGGAACACCGCCGAGGGCGAGGCCAACATCGCCGCGATTACCAAGCTGTGGGACGCCTACATGGCCACCGCGTTGGCGCCGGAAGAGGAAAAGATCGCCAAGGTCTTCGCCGCGGACCGCAAGAAGTTCGTCGTCGACGGCCTGAAGCCGACCGTGGCTGCGCTGCGTGCGAACGACCTGAAAGAGGCACAGCGCCTGGTGGTGGATGCGGTGCGACCGCTGTACGTGCCGGTGGGCGACGGCATCAAGGCCTTGATGCAATTCCAGCTCGACGAAAGCAAGCGGGCCTACGACACAGCCATGGCGCGCTACACCATCATCCGCAACGTGTCGGTCGCGTCCATCGTCACGGGTTTGTTGTTCGCGGTGAGTTTCGGTTTTTTCCTGATTCGCGGGATCTCCCGCTCGCTCAATCATGCCGTGGAGGTCTCCAATGCCATCGCACAAGGCGACCTGACCCGGCCCATCCATGTCGAAGGCAAGGACGAAGTGGCCAAGCTGCTGCAGGCCCTGTCGGCGATGAAGGACAAGCTGGCCGAGGTCGTGTCCGGGGTTCGCGAAAACTCCGAAGGCGTGGCCACCGCATCAGCGCAAATTGCCCAGGGCAACAACGATTTGAGCCAGCGCACCGAAGAACAGGCCAGCGCGCTGGAAGAGACCGCCGCCTCGATGGAGCAACTCTCCAGCACCGTCAAACAGAATGCCGACAACGCGCGCCAGGCCAACCAGTTGGCGTTGAGCGCATCGACGGTGGCGGTAAGCGGCGGCGAAGTGGTGGGTCGGGTCGTCGACACGATGAAGGGCATCAACGACAGTTCCAAGAAGATCGTCGACATCATCAGCGTGATCGACAGCATCGCGTTCCAGACCAACATCCTCGCGCTGAACGCCGCGGTGGAGGCTGCGCGAGCGGGCGAACAGGGTCGCGGGTTCGCAGTGGTGGCATCCGAAGTGCGCAACCTCGCGCAGCGCAGCGCCGAAGCCGCCAAGGAAATCAAGAAGCTGATCTCAAACAGCGTCGAGCGGGTGGAGCAAGGCAGTGCTCTGGTCGATCAGGCGGGCACAACGATGCAGGAGGTGGTGACCTCGATCCGCCGCGTGACCGACATCATGGGCGAGATCAGTGCGGCCAGCACCGAGCAGAGCGCAGGAGTGACGCAGGTGGGAGAGGCCGTGAGCCAGATGGACCAGGTCACGCAACAGAACGCGGCGCTGGTGGAAGAGTCGGCCGCGGCCGCCGAAAGCCTGAAGGTTCAGGCCGAGCAGTTGGTCAGCGCGGTGGCCGTGTTCAAGCTCGCGCACGCCGCTCGAGCGAATGTACCGTCGGCGACGACACGGGTCTCGACGCCGTCGGCGCCGAGTTCGCAGGGGCTCGATCGGCGTGGACCGAATCGGGCGAAGAACGTCGCGCGGCCGGACTTCGCCGCCGCCAAGAAGCGCCCGGCAAGTGCGGTCGCCGCAACGGCGTCGACATTTGCTGCCGCGACCAGCGGCAAGACTGGCACCGACGATTGGGAATCGTTCTGACCAACGGCCTTCACCTTCGATCGCTCGCAACCGGGTCGCCCGGTAGCCAATGTCACGACAACTTTGATTCAGCCTGAGGTACCTTGCCATGGAACGTCGCACTGCCTTGACCTTCATCGCTGGCTTGACCATGGTGGGAGTGCCCGCCGTCGTTGCCCAAGTATCGAGCCTCAACGACGCTATCAACAAGGCCGGCCAGCAACGCATGCTTTCGCAACGAATGTCCAAGGCCTACCTGGCACTGGGCATGGACGTCGCCACAGAGAAATCGCAAGCCGTCATCAACGAATCGATGGCGAGGTTTGATCGTCAATTGGTCGAACTCAGCGCTTTCGCTCCTCGCGCGGAAATCAAGGCGACGTACAGCAAGCTCGAGGCGGTCTGGGGCCAGTACAAGAGCCAACTGGTGGGGCAAGCACCGCGCCGCGAAAGCGTGGTGGCACTGTTCGACCTTGACAGCAAGGTGCTTGAACTCGCCAACCAAGGCGTGAGCCAACTGGAGCAGCTTTCGGCCAAGCCACTTGGTCGCCTGGTCAACGTCGCGGGGCGCCAGCGCATGCTGTCGCAACGCGCTGCCAAGTTCTACTTGGCGCAAGCCTGGAAGGCTTCGATTCCGCACGCAGACTCGGAAATGCAAAAGGCGCGGACCGAGTTCGCGGCAGCGTTGAGCGCCCTGGAACAGGCACCCGAGGCCACGTCGGCGATCCGGCAGGAGCTGGACCTCGCGCGCCAGCAGTGGGTGTTCTTCGAACTCGCGATGACGTACCAAGGCAACGCCGCCCGCTCGATCGAGAACGTGTTCGTCTCCAGCGAAAATGTTCTCAGCGTCATGGAAAAGGTGACGGTCATGTACGCGCGCCAAACCGCCTGAGTTGGGGTCCCTTGTTCGACGCAACCCATGGCGAGGCGATGTAGCCGACCGGCGTCGGCCTGGAATTTCCGTTCACGTGACGCAATGCGCGGCCTGCTCCACTACACCTCGGCCAGTCATTGACGCCGCATATGTGACAAGGCGTAATCGAGCTCCGCTCCCACAAGGTGACCACATGAAGCGTCTTGGTTTTTCTCTTCTTTTCGCGGCCCGTGCTCGCAGGGTGTCTGACTTCGATGCCGCCGGCGACAGCGCAAGGCGTGGCGACGCTGAACGGAGTGGCTACGGCCGGCAAGCAGCGAATGCTCAGCCAGCGCGCACTCAAGGCTTATGCGCAGTTGTCGTTGAATGTCATGCCCGAAAAGGCCACTGCCATTCTTGCTGCCTCACTCGATGAATTGAAAAGCAGCAACGCCGCGCTGCGCGGCTTGGCCAAGGAGTCGAGTCTCACCGCCTTGCAGTCGCAAGCGACACTCATCGACAAGCTGACGGCGGTGACGACCATGCCGCCCAGCGCGAGCTCGGTGCAGCAAGCCGCGCAAGTTAGCGAGGACTTGTTGAACAACGCCGAAACCGTGACGCAGGGCTTCATCAAGTCCGGGGCTGAGGCACCTGCGGCAATGGTCAACTTGGCAGCCAGGCAACGCATGCTCTCTCAGCGCGCCGCCAGCGCCTACCTCGTCTACCAAACGGCGGCCAAGTCACCCGAACTGAAGGCGCGCGCGGGGAAGGCGGTAGCCGATTTCAAGGCGGCTATCAACGCATTCGAGGACGCCAAGACGGAGTTCCCCCAGATTGCGGAGCGGATCGAAATGGCCCGCATACAAATGGTCTTCTTCGACAACGCCCTCAGCAACATCGACAGCCCCACGAAGGAGCAGTTCGCGACGATTGCCACCACCAGCGAGCGCATTCTGGGCGAGATGGATTCGATGACGTCTGACATGGTCAAGCAGCTCGCGGCCCGCAATTCCGCTGCGACGACCGTATTGGCGAAGAAGAAGTAGGTGCCGGCGTGACTCTGAGCACCACGTCAATGGCTATTGCTACGGCACAGGCTTGACGTTCGACAAAAGCCGCTGGGCGGCGCCTTACCGGATCTTCGCCGCTTCGCCGCGGCCTGAAACAGCAGCAGTGCACCTTTTGCACCGCACTCGAAGGCGCGCGTACATCGGACTTCTTGCTCCCAGCGGTGCCGCATCCGGTGGTGATGCAGCGGCCAGCCGATGCGTTCCGTTCATGCCGAACGCCACCGCGCCGAGCCGGTGCCGGCCACCGAACTCGGCAGGATGCGCTCGGCGTACTTCTCCACTGGGAAATCAAACGTCCCGCGCAGGTTGACGCTTTCGATGTTTGTCGGCGCGATGTGCCGCAAGTCCTCGGAGGTCGGCTCGCCGCCGGCGGCACGAATTCGGTCCAACCCTGCTTGCATGTGCCCCGCGTTCCAGGCCATCACGACATTGCACATCAGGCTCAGTGCCGAGGCCACCCCGACCAGCGACTCGTCGCGCTTGGCCAGCTCGTTCGGGATCATGCCGTCGTGGATGGCGCGCTGCAGCGTGTGCATCGACTCGCCGCGGTTGAGCACATGTTGAATCTCGCCACGGAACGACGGGATCAGGAAATAGTCGACCAGGAAGATGGAGCACAGCATCATGCCCATCTGCACGCCGGCGTCGTAGTGCAGTTGCCCCCGCGCATCGCTGCCATAGCGCTGCAACAGCTGGTCCGCCGAGCACTGCCCGGTGGCCACCGACGACGCGATGCGTACATGCCCGTCATAGGCCGCCTCGATCTGCGACTCGACGATGTCGCAGTCGAGGATGGTTTTGAGCGCCGGCGGCACCGTGAAGCCAACAGGCGCATGCAGGTGCCGGCTTCTCAGGTCCGCAAGCCTCGGGCAAAGGTCCAGGTGCAAGTATTTCGCCAGGGCCATCGCGAAGTGCGTATATCCGTGTGTATCTACAGAAAGCATGCCGATGTCCTCGACCGCGGTCTGGCGAATCACGCCTTCGATCGCGGCGCCGGCCTGCCTCTGGTTGAGCACGATGGGCTGATCGTAGACGAAGCCCCAGCGGTCCAGCGCGTGCGTGTAGATGCCGATCGAGGCGGTCTTGCGCCGCGGATCAGCTCCCGCCTTCCAACTCGCCCTCGGAGTCTGCAGGCTCATCATGTCCGACGAGGCCAAGTCGCCGCGCCCCCAATGCTGCGCGATGTCGAAACTGTGCAGGTGCTGCAGCACGGCGTCGCTGGCCGTGCGCAGCTTGCGCTCGTCGCACAGGCGCTTGGTCATCTGGCGCACCGCCTCCGCGCTGACACCGGGCATCATCCGCGCGACCTGCGACGCGGACATCGACGTACTCAGCGCGAGCACGCCGGCATAGGCCAGGAGCAGTTCGTTGCGGTTGTGGGGTTCACGCCCGAGCAGTTGCCAGCTGAAGCGCACCTTGCTGTCGATGTGCAGCATCATGTCGGCGATCTGGCCGGGCCCGCGCTCGGCAAACAAGGCACGGCGCAGTTCGGCCACGCGCAGTTCTTCCGGACTGGGCGGCTGCTTCTCCAGGTGCATGCCGTCGTTGTCGATGCTCACCTTGCCCGATTCGGCGGCGTCGGCGAACTCCTCAATGCGTTTCTTCAGCAGTTCCGTCACCGGCCCGATGAATTCCTTCGGGTCCTGGGGCAGGTTGCGGTGCCCGTAGTGGTGTTTGCGCTTGGCCTGCCATTCGGCTTCCGGTATCAGCAGCGCGGCATGGCCGAGGAACTGGAAGCTGTGCGACAGGTGCACCGAGCCGTTGCGCAGCGCCACGCGCAGCTTGAACAGCGTTGCCCACTCGAAGGCGTTCAACGCCTTCTTGCGGTCGTCGGCTGCGATGGCTTCGCGCCAGCGGCGGCCGAGGTCGATGCTGGCGACCTGTGGCAGTTCGCTGGTCGGGCCGGCGTACACCTCGCGCAGAACCTTGAGCGCTTCGATGACGGGGTGCTCGCCCTCGGACTCGAGCGACAGGTCCAGCAGCTTGCCCAGTACCGCGCGGGCTTGCTGCGGATGATCGACCAGCCAAGCGCGTGCCAAAGCAGCGCGGCTGACCTTGGCTTCTTGCAGCGTCGCGTCGACCATCGTGCACAGCTGTGTCTTGAGCTCCTTGTAGGTCAGCTTGGTGTCGGTGGCCAGGCCGCGCACCGCCTGCGCGAATTCGCGAAGCCGCGCCTGGGCGTCGGCGACCTTGGGCGCCGACTCGGAGGCGGCCTTGTTGGCGGTCCTTCTGATCCACCGGCGCAGCATGATCAGCACCTGGTCGGAGGCGGTGCACAGCGCGTGACGAAGAAAGCAGCCAACTTCGAGCGTGCGGCGCGTCGACGTCACGCGCTTGCTGACGGAGGGCGGCCGGTTGGCGCAGCGCCGCCCGTAGTAGCGCACGGCGGCGTCCTTGACGGCATCGGGCCATCCGGCATGTGCCCCGAGGCCGCGCAGGTGTTCGATCCTGTCGAAGCACTCGCTCATCTGAACGGTGGACTGCTTGCGCGGCGCCGTCCACAGCCACGTCTGCGTCGGCGTGCCGTCGTCGCGGTTTGTCGTAAGCCCCTTGTCCCACTCGGCGAGGCGCTGCGCGCCGTAGGCGCGCGTGAGGGCCTCGGTCAACTGCGCCTCCTGATCCCGGTGCGCCTCGGCGATGAAGCGCTTGAGTTCGCGGTCGGCGATCAGCAGGATGCGGTGCTCGTAGAACCAGCGCTTGAGTTCGTGCAGCAGCGACGTGCTGCCGGCACGGCCGGCGATGGTCTCTCGGAGCCAGCGCACGACGTAGCGGCGCTGGTGTTCGGTCATCTGCTGGAAGCCAAGGGCTTCGTAGGCGAGTTTCTGATGATCGGCGATGGTGCGCACACGCTCGGTGTAGAGCGAGCGCAAGGTGCCGATGTCCGGCGGGTCGACGTTGATCTGTTCGCCGATGTGGCTCCACAGGCGTTTGGGGATGCGCTCGAACGCATCGAGCGTGCGACCGGTCATCCGAATGAAGCCGATGTGCAGGGCGACCGCGAGGCTGTGCAGCGGCTGCCGGCGCGAGTCGATCTTGCGTCGCTCGGCCGCGCTGTAGGAAAAGAAGGTCGTCAGTTCGAAGTCTTCAAGGCCAGGCGGGATGTCGCGCAGTCCGAGGTACGGGGTTCGCCAGTGCTCCACCTTTTTGGTCTCCTTCCTATCAGCGGGGAGGCGACGTTAGCGGGGAGACATCGATTGCGCAAGGTGTTGTCGACTTGTGTTGTCGACTTGGCTCAGCCGCGACCGGTCGCCGCGGGGACGCCTCGACTGGAAGGTAGAGGGGGTCAGCAAACCGAGCATTCATGCGGGTTACAGAGGCTCGTGCCCCGCAAACCCGCATGAATCCTAGGGGTCGCTACCGTCCTAAAACGCACGACGAACAAGGGGACCCCAATGAGCGCCGTCTTGCAAAGCGCAGGGCCCGGGCGCGCTAGCCGGGATTTCAAGCCGAGGAGTCGCTTCGGGACTGTGGGTATCGCGGTAATGGTGGGCTTGCATGTGGTGCTCGGCTACGCGCTCCTGTCTGGTCTGGCGCGCAAGGCCATCGTGGTGGTGAAGAAACCGGTCGATGCGACGCTGATACAAGAGGTCAAGCTGCCGCCGCCCCCGCCACCGCCCAAGCCGATCGTCAAACAGGAAGTCCAGGTGCAGGCTCCGCCGCCCCCGGCTTACGTGCCGCCTCCCGAGGTGACGCCGCCGCCGGCGCTCGAGCCGGCGCCCACGATCACCGCGGTGCAAAGCGGGGAGCCGGTGGCACCGCCCCCGGCTGCGCCACCCACTCCAGCTCCCGCACCATACAAGCCGGTGAGCAACGACATCGCCGCGGCTTGCCCCAAGCAGGCTAAGCCCGAATTGCCGCAGCGCGCGATCGACGAGGGCATCAGTGGTGTGGTCAAGGCCGAGGCGCGCATCAAGAACGGTCGCGTGGTCGAGGTGCGCATCGTCTCGGGGCCGCGGGTGTTCCACGCGGCGGTTCGCGCGGCGATGTCGCGCTACGAATGCCAGACCAGCGGCGACGCCGAGGTTGTGGCCACACAGAGCTTTACGTTCACAGTGGAGTGAACCATGCTTTTCGAGCAGCACGACAACTATCGCAAGGAATGAGAGCCAGGGTCGGCGGGCTTCGCGCAGCGCCGACCTGCTCGTGATCGATATTCGGTCGTGTGCTTGCCGGCGACTCAGCTTCAGCGCGGGTCGCTACGATCCGCGCACATCGTGCAGCTGCAGCACCTTGCCCAAGACCCGCTCGACGTTCGTCGCGGTCTTGAGCACATGCGCCTCGAGGGCGGTGCAGGCGGCGTGGACATCGCGGGCGAGCACCAGGCCAAGCAGTTGGCGGTGCTCCTCGGCCTTGTGCCGGGGCTCCTTGCGGTGCGCCGCCGAGAGGCGCCGATAGCGCTCGGCCTGATCGAAGAGCACGGCCACCTGTTCGCTCAAGCGAGGTGACCCGCAACCGCTGAGCAGTGCGAGATGGAAGTCGCGGTGGCGCTCGGTCCATTCGTCGTTCAATGCCAGCTTCTCGTCGTGGATGCGGCTTTCGACCCGCTCGAGCCGATGGTAGGCGCCCAGGGCGCGCGCCTCCCAGGCATCGTCGCCGCCAGCCATGGCCTCGCGCAGCGCCTCGCCCTCGAGCAGCACGCGCATGCGTGTCACATCGCGCAGATCGGACACCGAGATCGACGCGACCCGAAAGCCCCGGTGTTCAATCGCCACCACCAGCCCCTCCATCGCCAATCGGTTCAGCGCCTCGCGCAACGGGCTGTTGGACAGGCCCGTTGCGCGCTGCAAGTCGTCCATCTTCAGGCGCGATGCCGGCGCGAGATGCCCGCGCAGAATGGCAACACGCACCTGGCGGTAAGCTTGCTCGGCTAGCGGCGTCTCTGGTTGAGAATCCGAAACGGGTGCGGTATGGGTGGCGGCCATCGGGCTAACTCTTTTCTGCGGCATTGGCATTTTATGCACAAATCCGGCCGACGCACTCACGCGATGGAAGCGAGCAAACCTCCGTCGGCGCGGATGCTCAGAAGCTTGCGCGCAGCGCGATCCGCAGCGTGCGTGGTTCCAGCGGATGCACGAGCCGGCCGTCGATGCCGGCGCCGCCATTGCACGCTGGGCCATCGGCGCGTGTGCACGCGCCGCCCCAGAATTCGATGTCGTTGGCCCGGCTGTTGAATAGATTGAGCAGGTTCGCACTCAGCTCCACGCCGGGGCGGACACGCCAGCCGAGCTTCAGGTTGACGACCCAGAACGGCGTGGACTTCTGATGTCCGGTTTCCTCCAGCGCATAGGCGCCCATGTAGCGCAGGCGCAGGCCACCGAACCAGGGCCCGCGGGCGTCGACCGCGACGCCCACTGAGGCGGTCAGCGGGATCGCGTTGGGCACATGGCGGCCGCCGTTGTCGGCATTGGGCTCGCGAAAGCGCGCCGCCGAAACGGCGAGATCGCCGTCGACCACCAGCCAGTCGTTCGGCGCGAAGTAGTTCGACCATTCCAGCCCGTTCCGGCGTGACGCGCCTTTGGGTTCGGTCACGCCCTCGTCGCCGACGAAGACCAGTTCGGAGGCGAGGTCCAGCTGCCACAGCGCGAGGCTGGTGGTCCAGCCCGGCAGCGGCGCGGCGCGAACACCCAGTTCGCCGCCCCGAGCCGCCACCAGCAGCGGCACGGGATCGAGCGGCGAGCCGTTCTGCGGGTTGCTGCGCGCCGTCGCACCGCGTGCATCGTTGCTGTGAAAACCGCGGCCCCAGTTGGCGTAGAACTCGGTGCCAGCGAACGGGCCGATCGCGAGCGCCAGCTTGGGGCTGCTCTGGCGGGTCCGCACGTTGCCGCCGTTGTCGAAGTTGAACTCGCCCGCCAGCGGCGTCACGCGTGCCTGCACGATGTCGTGGCGCAGGCCGAGGGTGGTGCGCAGCCATTCGGTCCAGCGCGTGCGGGCTTCGGTGAACAGCGCAGTCGCGGTTTCGGTGATGCGGTCCTCGCGCACGGTGCGCGTGCGCTGGCGCGCTTGGGTGTCGTACAGGCCGACGCCGGCGATGCGGTCCTGGCGCAGTTGCGCGCCGATGTTCAATTCGGTGTCGTGCCACGCCGGGCCGAGCGGCAGGCTGCGCGCGAGTTGCCCGCCCCAGACCGTGCGCTGGTCGGCCTGCTCGTGCTGGTCGCCCTGTGGCCCCTTGATGAAACCCGACGCGCTGCTGAAAAGGTTCAGGCCATAGTCGATGACATAGGCGCTGGCGTGCGTGCTGCCGTCGACGTCGCTGCGCGCCCATTCGCCCGACAGGCTGTAGCGATGGGTGCGGCCGCCGTCGCCGGGCACCAGCGTGCCGTAGCGGCCGATCTCGCCGGAGGCTATGGCCCGTTCGGGCACATGCTCGGTCGCCGTCCAGCGTGCGCTGTAGGCCATGGTCGTCAACGCAAAACCGTCGCCCGCGGTGCCCGACGACAGGCGCAGCACGGCATTGTCTTTGTGCAGGTTCTCGGGCTGCTCCCAGGGGCCGTCGTTGACCGCGGTCTCGACGGTGCCGAGCCAATGCAAGTCGCCCATGTCGCGGCTGCCGGCAGCCAACGCTCGCCGGAAGTGATTGGCACCCAGCTCCACCTCGCCGAACGCCTGGGCCAGGCTGCGCGCATAGTCGATGCGCGCCGCGCCGGTGACGGCGAAGTCGCCGTCTTCGACCGAGTAGACCCCTTTGCGGTATTTGACATTGCGCACCAGCTCTGGAATCAGGAAGTTCAGATCCATGTAGCCCTGGCCGTGGCCGTGCGAGGCCATGTTCACCGGCATGCCCATCACCTGGGTGGCGAAGTCGCTGCCATGGTCGAGGTTGAAGCCGCGCAGAAAGTACTGGTTGGCCTTGCCGTCGCCGGAATGCTGGGTCACGATCATGCCGGGCACGGCCTCCAGCACTTCGGCCGAGCGCAGCAGCGGGCGGTTGGTAAGCTGCTGCGCCGTGACCGTGCCCTCGGTGGCGGAGTCGGCGCTGCCGGAGAGTTGTTTGCCGTTGGCGGTGATCACCACCTCCTGGAGCGTCTGTACGCCGCCGGCTTGGGCGACGGCGTGGATGAAGAGAGCGCCGATCGCGGCGATGACGAGCGGGGTCGTCGTGGGAATCTTATTCAGGGGCATAGGGGTCGGGCCGCAGGGTGTAGAAGCCCGCCACGCGCAACCGCACAACAACGGCATGCTCGGACTGGTTCTGCAGATACCAGCCGTGGATGCCGTCGAAGGGCGCCACCAGTGCGCCGTTCTCCGCGTTGCCCAGACCGGCCTTGTAGCTGGTCACGTGCACGGCCGGTGCAGGGTCGGACTGGCCGTGGAAGTCCGCATAGAACTCGGCGGACGAGGCCTCGACGGTCCACGCATACACCAGCGCCTGGCCGGCCTTCATGCGCAGCTTCCATTCGAGTTCGTCGCCATGTTGGGGGTCGCCGCCGGCGGCCAGCGGGATCTCGATGGTGTCGCTGCGCCAGGGCTGCGGATACGCATGCGCGATCGGCGCGTTGGCCGGCTTGGGTGCCGACAGCGCCATCAGGCCGCTGGCGTTGCCGATGCCCAGCGGGTCGACGTGGAACTCTGCCGGCAAGACCACGCCCGCCAGCAGCGCCGCGACCCCGAGCACGCTGGCGCCGACGATCGCCAGCAGCCTGCGGCGCGATGGTGGACGTGCACTGCGACCGACGCTCATGAGGTGGCTCCCCATGGCAGCACGAAAGCCGCAAGCTGCCGCCCGGCGAGCAAGAACCCGGTGCCCATCAGTGCCGCCTGGACCCATACCGCTTGGCGCTCGAACGCCGCGCGGCGGCGCCATGCCGCGATCAGCACGAGCACCACCGAGAGCGCAGCCAGCTGGCCCAGCTCGACCCCGGCGTTGAACGCCGCCAGCCGGCCCGTCAGTCCTTCTTGTGCCGGGGCCAGCGCCTGCACGCTGGTCGCGAGCCCGAAGCCATGCACGAGGCCGAACCCCGCCACAGCCAGCCGCGCGTCGGGCCTGATGCCCAACAAACTGCGCCAGCCGTCGAGGTTGTCGACCGCGATGTAGACCACTGACAAGCCGATCACCAGATCGACCAGGTGCGCATCAGCATGGATGCCGCCCAGCACGCCCGCCATCAGGGTCAGGCTGTGGCCCACGCTGAACAGCGTGACGAGCAGCAGGAGCTGCGACCAGCGGCGCAGGAAGAAGACGATACCGAGCACGAACAGCAAGTGGTCCCAACCGGTGAGCATGTGACGCGCGCCCAAATACAGCCATGGAGCCAGCCACGGCCCCGCGGCGCGGCCCGCGACGAATGCAGCCTGGTCGTCGGCAATGCCGTGCCCCGCGGCGGTGCCGCTGACGCACAGAAGCAGCAGCAGCCAGCGGTGCTTCATGCCAGGCTGCGACTGACGAACCAGTACAGACCCACGGCCAGCAGCAGCGCAGCGCCGAAGTCAGCAACGATGGCGCGCGGCAGGGCCCTGCGGTTGCGTGCGGCGATCGCAGCGGCGCCAATCGCGCCAGCCACCAGCATCAGCTGCGCCACTTCGACACCGAGGTTGAAGCCCAACAGCAATTCGGCCAGCCGCCCGTCGGGCAACTGCATCTCGAGCAGGTTGGCGGCAAACCCGAAGCCGTGGATCAAGCCGAACACGACGGTCACCACCAGCCGCAAGCGCGCGGCCTCCTGCAGTCGGCCGGCCATCAGCAGATAGTTCAACGCGAACAGCCCGCTGCCGATGAGCAGCAGCGCCGGCATGTTGCCGAAGCCGAGCCAGCGGGCGAGCGCCAGCGCGCCGATCGCGCCGGCCAGGGTCAGCGCCACCGGCAGTGCGCGCTGCGTGCGCCCCACCACGATCTCGGCGCCGATGAGCACGATCGTCGCACCGACCAGGGCGTCGATCAATTCGGCATGCGGGCGGAACACCCCCGTCACCGCCAGTGCAAGCGTGGCACTGTGGCCGAGCGTGAAGCCGGTGACCACGAACACCAGGTCGCGCAGCCGGCGCGAGACCAGCACCAGCCCGAGCAGGAAGGCCATGTGGTCGGGGCCGGTGAAGATGTGCTGCATGCCGAGCCACACGAACTCGGCGAAGCCGGCGTGCTGCAGCGGGTTGTCGGTTCCGGGCTCGATGGTGTGGCGCTCGGCGCCGAGAAGGTACTCGCTGAAGTGGCCCGCACTGTCTTCCACGCGCGCGAAATGGCTGTGAGTGCGCACCAGGTCAAAAAAGGCCGTGACGTGCAGCTCGATGCCCTTGCTGCCCGGGCAGTCGAATCTCATCTCGAAGCGCCGGTAGCCGGGCGCAGCGGCGAGCTTGTAGGCCTCGCCGGTGGGCACGCAGGCGGCGCCGGCCGCCCGGGCCGTGACATGCTCGGAGAGGTAGTGCCCCAGCGCGCTGTCGGATGGCGAGGTGGCGCCGTCGGGCGAGAGCCGCCGCGCCTCGGTCTCTGGCACGATGAAGCGCGCTCGCAGCTGCTGGCCCTGGACCTGCCAGCTCGACTGTGTCTCGCTGCGCGTGTGCGCGCCGGCCACGTCACCGAGCACACACAGCAGCAGCATGCCCACTGCGCGCAGCGCGCGCCACGCCGGATCAGCGCGCGGCATAGGGCGCCGCCAGCAGGATCTCGGCCTTGCCGCGCAGGTAGGCCTCGGTGGCCCGCTTGCGCAACGCAGCCTGTTCGCGCAGATAGGCCTTGAGCACCTCGGTCCTGGCCAACTCGAAGCCGAGTGGCCGCGGCGGCTCGTGGCCGAGCATGCGCAGCACATGCACGCTCGCGCCGGGCCCGCTGATCGGTTCCGAGATGGCACCGGCGGCGAGCAGCCGCGCCTGATCGAACAGCGCTGCGCCAAGCTGCTCGCGCGCGACGACGTAGTAGATCTCGCCATGGCCGCGGCCGCTGTCGTGCAGCCCGGCGCGCGACAACGTGGCTTCGAAGTCGGCCCCGGCGCGAACCTCGATCAGCGCCTGCCGAACGCGGGCGAGTGCACGCGACGGGTCGGCCCCGGCGTCGGCGTCGGCCGGTAGGGTCCACGCCTGCACGTTCATCGTGCCAGCGCTTGCGAACGCTTGTGCATGGGCGGCGTGATAGGCGCGCAGCACCGCATCCGATGGCGGCGCGAGTTCCACCTCGGCAACGATCTGTTGCTCGACCGCCGCCACCAGCGCGTTGCGCGTGTCGGCGTCGGTGGCGGCGAAGTCCATCTCCAGACCGCGCTGCACGAACAACTCCTCGCGGACCATGTCGTCCAGCACCTTGCCACGTTCGGCGGCCGAGGTCTGGTCAAAAGGCTTGGAGGCCAGCGTCTGGACCTGGGCGATGAAGTCGCTCATCAGGATCGGCCGCTGGTTGACCAGCGCCACGTCCTCATGCGGCACGCTGCGGGTGGCGCTGCCCTTGGCGGTGAAAAGCGCGTGGCCGGCCAGCGCCAGACCGAGGGCGGCTCCGCAGGCGGGCAGCCACACCGAACGTTCGAGGTGCACCATCGCCACGCTCAGAGCGTGAAGCCGATCCAGCGGCCGGCGCAGACGACGCCGATCCACAGCGACAGCGAGATGCCGCCTGCGGCCCGGGCCGCTCGCGGCAGCGCCGGGCCGCAGGCGGCGCTGGCCAGGCGCGGATGCGTGACGCCATGAAACACCAGCATGTTGATCCCCGCCAGTGCGATGCAGGCGAACTTCAGCCGCAACGGCAGGTTGTGGAAGAACACATCGGCCTTGGAGATGAACATCAGGCTTCCCGTCAAGACTGCGAGTGCAAAGGCGACCCAGGTCCACGGCAGCACGGTGGCCGTCAGGTCGTCGATGGAGCGCTCGCGCCAGGCCAGGCCGAGCAGGCGCAGGTCGACCATCGCAATCGAGCCGAACACGATGCCGATCGCCAGCACATGCGTGGCCTCCAGGATGGGGTAGAGCCAGTTCGACTCTGCAATCGTCACGGCCAGCGGCAGTTGCTGCAGCCAGGTCAAGCTGTCGTTGATGCTCATGGGGCGCTCACTGAGGTGGGGAGGTTCAGACGTAGGCAATGAAGCGGCCGGCCGCCACGATGGCGACCAGCAGCACGAGGTTGATTGCGGCCACGGGCTTGAGCCAGGTGCTGCCACTGCCGTCGCGGGCCAGGGTCCGGCCCATGGTCACGCTGCTCGCGGCCAGGGCGACCACCAGCAGCATCTTCACGCGGAAGACGTTGCTCAGCAGTTCGCGCTTCGGCTCGATAACGGTGAGCAGCGCTCCGGTCATCAGCAGCACGAGCAGAGCGACCCACAACGCCGGCAGAATGCGAGCTGAAAACTCTTGGGTCGGCGGCCCGCGACGGGCCCAGCCGAGCAACCTGAAGTCGAGCATGACCAGCGCTGTCAGCGTGACCGCGATGCCCAGGATGTGAACCGTCTGGACGATTGGCACCAGCCATTCGAGGGGCGCCAGCGTCCGGCTCAATGCGGTGGCTGCTAGCCAGGTGCAGAAATTCTCGATCATCGTGTCTCCGTCGTTGCAACCGAACCGGTGGGGCCGGCGTCTGGTGTCGCACTGTGGTCGGCAGCTCGATGCATGTCAGGTAAAGCACGGTTGGGAAACAGTTGCGCCGTCCGCGTTAACGTGACGGTTAACGTCGATGCGGCCTTTAAAATCAAGCACATGTCGACGACGAACGACCCTCGAAGTGCAGCCATCGCCCCGGCCGACAAAGACCCGAGGCTGCTGGAGCAGGCCGAGAAGCTGCGCGAGAGGGGCCAGCTCGGCCGCGCTGGTCATTTGACGCGGGTGTTCGACTACCTGGTCGATTGCTCGTTGACCGAGCGCGCGCCGAAGGAGCTCGAGATCGCGACTGCGGCATTGGGCCGCGATGCCGGCTTCGATTCGTCGCAGGACGCGGCCGTGCGCGTGTACATGCACAAGCTGCGGCGCAAGCTCGACGAGTTCTATGCCGGCCCCGGCCGCCACGAGGTGCTGCGCCTGTCGTTGCCCAAGGGCGAGATCAACAGCCTCACTCTGTTTGATTACGACAACGATGGATGGCTCGACATTTGCGCCGCCGGGGCCGGCCTGACGATCTGGAGGAATCTCGGTCAAGCCGGATTCAAAGATGTGACCGAGGAACTCGGACTCTCCAAGAATCGTGGAGAAATAAAAGGAGTAGTCGCGGCCGATTTTGATGGAGATGGAGACACCGACTTGCTGCTCGATGCGGGGCAAGCAGGTTTGCGGCTCCTGCGGAATAATGGCGGGAACGCAAATTACCCGTTCAAAGTCCGCCTTCTGGGAAACCGTTCCAATCCGAGCGGCCTCGGCGTCCGTGTCGAAATCACTTCGGGCGGGCTGCGCACCATCCGCACGGTGAGGCAACTCCCTGTCGAAATTGGTGTTGGCCAGCATAAGAAATTGGATGCCTTAA
>OBEQ010715894.1_pt1 | contig 21911 bp, 13 predicted proteins | sample 1670901 | NCBI WGS metagenome assembly OBEQ01 (sample SAMEA104232315, study PRJEB22302) | groundwater metagenome | biome: forest; feature: aquifer; material: groundwater | place: USA | collected 2011-08-07 | depth 5.4 m
CGATACTTCCCAATTCGCCCCCCAGGAATCGGAAATGGAAGTCTACTCCGCGCCTGACCTGGTCGAAGCGGAAAATACCGGACCCTACGTTTCGATACCCGCGAACGACAGCATATCCTGGTCGGTGACATGGTATATCCGCAAACCGCCTGCGAGAATCGATGCGACGATGGGTTCCGCTCAGCTGATCGCTTACGTTAACGGCGTGATAAGCGAAGCCGACCGTCTGGCGGTTCGCGATCATAGCGGGAGAAGACCGGTCAACCGATCTATTCACGTATTCCCGGACCCTTCGGGAAAAGGAATGGCGACGATCGACCTGTCCGAAGTCGTTGGCGACAAGCCTATCGAAGTTACGATTACCGACCCGCAGGGCGAAGTCCTCTTCGCCAAAAGAAATATCCACGAAGTGAAACTGGGTATCGATACGGGGGCCAAACTTGCCCGGGGCATCTTTTTCATCCGTGTAAAAACCAATCATTCCGTCTTCTCAGGAAAACTGTTGGTACCGAACCTTTAACAGGGTGTCGAGATAGTCGCAATCGCACCCAAAGGACGGCGCCAATCCTCTCATCACGGGCGCAGCGAACCGTTGATTCGTTCCACGCTTCTACATGAGTGGCATAGGGGGTAGCCTGCCCTCAAGGCGCAGGCCCCGGTTTCCTGCATAGGCGTAGAAGCGTAGGGACCCGCGCATGTCGCTCGGGTGGAAGGACCAGGCTCGGCCATCGAAAGTTGCCTCGGACGAGAGCTTACCCTGCATGTCGAAGATGCGCAGCACCCCGGGTTCCAGGCGACCGTCGGCTTCCGGCTCCAGGGAGCCTCCGGCAAGAAACCGGAAGCGGAGACCCTGAATGTCCGGCCTGGCGGCGAACCCGGGTCGGGCCGAGAGAGGTGGCATGGCGGCATCCAGGATAGGCTCACGAAGGACCGTAGCGGACTCGATGACATTGGAACCGGCCCGGGAGAAGGCGGACTTGGAAAGGTCGTCCAGATTGCGATGGTCGGCGTATACGGGTACGGGATTGCCCGTGGGCATGCGCGCGAGGGCAATCAACACCGCCAGGCGGACATGCGGATCCTTGTCGGCGGAAAGGCCCACCTCCTTGATGGCCGCCACCGAAGCGGCGCTTGACGGCAGGGCCAGGACCACGTTGCGGCGGACTCCGGGGGCGGGATGGTGCATGAGGGCCTTGAGGATGGGATCCCACTTGGAGGCGTTGGAAAAGAACCCCAGTTCATGGGCCGTCCATAGACTGTGAATAACCATGGGATCCAGCCCCACTTCGTCCACTGAGCGGCTCTTGGAGAGGATGTCGCCCAGTAGGGACTCCAGCTTGGCCTTGTCGGCGGAATTATTGTGCTTGCGAAAGATGAGGCGCTGGGCCATGAGGCGCCAGTGCAGGTTGGAATTGGAGAAGGTGGATACCAATTGCTCCAAAGAAGCATTAGTGAGGTTGAGGACGGGATCTGCGGGTTTGTCGGCGGGAAGGATGCGGTAGATGCGCTGGCGGGTGCGGTTGCGCAGGGCATGAGGCCACGCGCCGCCTGGGCAGCCGCCGTAGGGCGCGCAGTCGATGCCGTTGTGCAGAAGGATGTAGATGTACCAGTCCAGTACCCACACGGCACCGTCTGGGCCGGTTTTGACCCTGATGGGGGCAGTCCAGGCGTCGGTGGAGGCGAAAAGGTTCGGGGCCGTGCTGTCGCGCATGGCGCTCCAAGAGCTCCCCTTCGGCTGGAGAAAGTCCATGTTAACCAGGTGCCCGGTCCCCTCGGTTACGAAAGCGGCGCGGTTCCAGTAGGCCTTGGGCAGAAGGCGTGCGGTATAGATTTCGTGGTCGGTCGCGGCGGTGAAGGATCCGCGCCAGTCGCCCTGGACCAGGTCCAGGGTCCTGTAGGCGATGCCCTGGCCGTAGCTGGAGATGGAGGCGAGGATCGGGCCAGGGATGGCCGCATGCTGGCTGTGGTTAACGTTGGCGGAGGAAGCGAAGAGCTGCCCATCCTCCATGATACCCATGCCTGCGGATCCACCGGGTGTGTAGCCAATGACTTCGAAGCGGGTGGTGTCGGTGCGGGCACGCCACATTCCGTTCTGGGCCATGGTTACTCCTCCCACCTTGTCCTGCATAAAGCCCATACCGTAAAGCCAGTTGTCCGCTCCCCAATGGAGGCTGTGGATCGTCCCGTGGGTGTCGGCATGGTTGTAGAAGCCGGAATAGAGGATCTTACCGGTCGGGTCATCGGCGACGTCGTCTCCATCCTTGTCCTCGAAGAGCACGAGGTACGGAGGCACTCCCACCACCACTCCCTGGGGGACTATCTCGATCGCCTGCGCGATGTTGAGGCCGGAGACGAAGACCTTGAGGCTGTCCGCTACGCCGTCGCCGTCGGTGTCCTCGAGGATGACCACCCTGTCGTTTCCATGGAAGGGATCCGAGATGTTGTTGGGATAGTCGAAGGTCTCCACGGCCCACATGCGACCACGCTCGTCGAAGGTGAATGCCTGCAACGCCACCGTTTTGGCGGAAGCCTCGTTCTCCGTGGTCCAGGTCTCGACCTTGAGACCGGAGGGAACCTCGTGGCCGTTAATGGACTGCTCGGGGGGCAAGGGCTTTTGGATTGTGCCATGCTTAGCCGGGTCCTTAAGAAAGATGTTGAGCGGATTGCCTCCGATGAAGCGCTCGTCGAAGCGGGCATCCATGGCAAAGGGCTCCCGCTCTAAGGGCGGGCAAGGGCCCGTTTTTACGATGGGGTCCTTGGCCCAAGACGAAAGGGCGGACACGGCGATGAAAGTCGACCCCGCCAGAGTGCGGATTCTCGCATTGATTGGATATTTCGATCGCATGAAAAACCTCCTATTTGTGGAACGATTCAATTCCCAGCCTCTCTGGCCGAAACCTAACTCAAAGAGCGCGGATCAAGCGTGGCTCTACCCGACCAACATCAAGTGCCATCGAAACCTCTTTCCGGACTCAGGGAAGCAGTCGGCCCTGTAGATCGAGCCAGGACCCGCCCGGGGAGTCCCGCCCAGGGGAATGGAGATAGACCCCATCTGAACGCCATTGGAGGACGGGTCCCTTCCAGGCTCCCTGAGGGCTTTCGTTCCTGGCACGGATGAAGATGCTCGCGCCTCCCAGCCTCAGCTCCAATTGCCGCCGTTCTTGAAGGACGAGGATGGGTCCATTTGCTGCAAATGGACCTGTGAGGATGCCAATCCCGACCCAATGAAAGAAGCCAACGCGATGCTGTAAGTGGCAGAAGCTGGGGCATTATAATAAGCTCTCCAGAGTTGGGATTGGGGAAACCGAACCATAATATCATTCACGCACCATGACGATTTTCTTAGTCAAGCAGTTTTTGTTACCCACCCGCATGCGTAAAATAATGGTTCCTTCGGCCAAACGACCGCCATTGTGATTTTGCGATTGCCATACCACGTTGTATGAACCCGGCTTCTGTCGGTCATTGATCAATTCCGCAACCATGATGCCACGGAGATCATACAATCGGGCGGTCACCAGCTCCGAATTTCCGGCGGCGTTTGCAACACTGTAGCGCATCAGAATGGTGCCGGTCAACGGGTCGTAACGAAACCGAGTGATGCTGATCGCTGATTCAATGCGCGACCGTATTCCGAGCAGGCCGCTGCTACCGGCCTGGAAGTTGTAGCTTCCAGCGCCGAGGCTGAAAGTGACGAAACTACTGTCCGCCGCTCCGGCGCTTATGCCGGCAACGCCGTTTATGTAGGCATTATTGCTCCAGCAAAGATTACCATTTTCCATCACGCTCCAATTATTGTTGTAACCGCGTTTGGGAATGCTGATCTCGGCCGTGGTATTGCCGGGAACCGTCACGTTCAATGTAAAAGTGCCGTTCCTCTCAATCCGCCATGCGGACCGGATGATTCCGCTGATCGAGTTATAACTTCCTTGCGCAGAGGATAGGGTTCCACCCGGCTGCGGCTTGATGAAAAAATGCGCGTACCCGGGTTGCGCCTCATCCGGGTTAATGCCGAGTATCACCCGGTACATCCACTCCCCGACGGCTCCCAGCGCATAATGGTTGAATGAATTCATGCCTGGGTCCTGAAACCCGCGGCCCGAGACGTAGCCGTCCCAACGCTCCCAGATGGTTGTTGCGCCCTGATCAATACTGTAACCCCAGGAAGGAAAGCGTTTGCTCTCAATCAGCTTATACGCGGTTTCATTATATCCCCAACGCGAGAGTTCCAACATGAGCTGGATCGTCGATTGAATGCCGGTTGAGATTCGCGTATCATAGGCGTTCACCACCAGACTGTTCATGTTCTGCGCCACCTTGGCGCGGAGGCTGTCCGGAAGAATATTGAAGTTGAGCGCAAGAGCGCTGCCTGCCTGACTGTTGCCGCTGATCACTCCGGTTGAAGTGTTGGCGTACGCGGTTATGAAGGCGCTGCGTATATTGTTTGCGAGTGTGGTATAGGTCGCTGAATCGGCGGTTTGACCCAGAACGGCGGCCATTTTACCCGCGAGTAGCGCGGAGTTATAGAAATGAGCGGTTGCGAAAACTTCCTGCGGGACCGAGCCGCCTGCCGGATACCCGCTCACTTTGATCGCATTGCCGTCGAGCCAGTCATTCCAGTCGGCCCCCCGGTTTTTCTGCCAGAGGTGGTTCGGGTTCCAGGCATTGACCAAGTCGACCCATTTTTTGACCGATGGGAAATGCTCCTCGAGCAGCCTGCGGTCCCCATAATTCTTGTACACCTGCCACGGAAGGATCACTGCGGCATCGCTCCACGCGGGCGCTGCGAACGACTCGTTGCTTGCGTGCGGGGCAAAACCGGGGAAGTTGCCGTCCGGAAGCTGAGCGTCCCGCATATCCTGCGCGAATTTCGAATAGAAGGCGTCCGCGCCCATATTGAAAATTGCGTTTTGTGAAAATATCTGGGCGTCGCCCATCCAACCCATTCTTTCATCCCGCTGCGGGCAATCGGTGGGCACGCTCATGAAGTTGGCGCGCTGCGTCCAGAGTATGTTGCTCCAGAGCTTATTAAGCATGGTGTTGGAACAGGTGAAGGTTCCGGTTTCGGAGAGATCCGAATTGAAAACGATTCCCTTGACAAGGTCCGTTGTCGGCGCGCCGGTCAACCCCGATATTTCGACATAGCGGAATCCGTGGTAGGTGAACCGCGGCTCGTACACGCTGTCTGCGCCATCCAGTGTGAACACGTCCTTCTGGGTTGCGCTCCGCAGGTTGGCGGTGTAAAGCGTGCCGTCCGGGTTGAGCATTTCACCATGGCGCAGCGTGACGATCTGACCGGGAAAACCTTTTATTTTGAGCCGGCACCATCCCACCATGTTCTGTCCCATGTCAAAGATATAGACGCCCGCGCCTGGCGAGGATACGTTCACGGGTGTAAGTTCCCGGGTCACCCGGATCGGCTCCGACCGCTGGGCCACTATCGCGGCGGCCGATGCCGCATACATCTTTGGCGCGATCCACGCGATGTCATTGAAGCCCGGTTTGCTCCAATCCCTTAAATCGAGGCTGGCCTGCTGCGCCATCGTCTCAAGTTTATCGCATTCCACCCAGTAATCGGTTGCCGCTGCGTTTTTCTGGTGTTTCACCACAACCTTGATCGAGTGCGAACCCGCCGGGAGCGTGCCGGAATCGAACAGAAGCGCGGATCCGAGCAGTGATGCGCTATACTCGTCAATGGTTTGCCTGAGCGCGCCGTCTACATAGATATCGGCTTGGCCGCGGTCCGGCCCCGTAGTAGCGTAGAATTTTATCCGCGTGCAGTCGGCGCTTTTGAATTGGCAGTATTCACCTGCATTTACGCCGGCGCGCGCTGTGCCGCCATTCCATTTGGAAGGATCCAGTTTACCGTTGATATTGGTCCAGCCGCTGTAGGTAATGGACGGGTCAACATCGTCGATAATGTTTAAGGCCATGCCCGAGGGCTGATACCGTTTTCTGGCATCGAATGTCTCTCCATTGTAAATATCCGAGGAGCGGACGAATCCATCCTGCCACATTTTCCAGGAATCATCGGAAACGACTGTCGTTTTCGAGCCATCGGTGTATTCCACGACAAGTTTAAAAAGCAATTTCCGGCCATTTGATCCATATACGGCTCGGCTCGGCCAAGTGAGCATTTGTGCGTTGTACCATCCGTCGCCAAGCATTGCACCGATCGCATTCTCTCCCCCGGTATTCAGCATGCCTGTAACATCATAGGCCTGATACATGATCCGCTTCCGGTAATCGGTCCAGCCCGGGGCAAGGATCTGGTCTCCGACTTTTGCTCCGTTGATCTGAATTTCGTAAACCCCCTGGCTGGTGACGTACGCCATGGCCCGCTTAATCGTTTTGCTGATTGCAAATGATTTCCTCAAAAGCGGAGACGGTGTGGCTTCCGACGGCGCATCGTAGCCGATCCACTTTGCGCCTTCCCAATCGGATGAAGCAAGGAGTCCCATGGACCACATGGCCGGCGCGCTCCAGTCGTACGAACCCTGCGTTCCGGTCACTCTCACTTTCCACCAGCAAGCCAATTCCGATTGCAAGGGACTGCCGTTGTATTCGACATGAAACGACTTGCTGTCGTTTATGGTCGCGCTCCACAAGTCGCCAATGTTCGCGTCAATGCGAGCCTTGCTGCCCGCGACAATGATCTGGACGCTTTTCTGCTTTTCACCATGCAAATCGGATTCCAATTCCCAGGAGAGGCGAGGCTTCTGGGCATCGATTCCCAACGGGTTTTGCAGGGATTCGCACCGGAGGTTGACGACTCCGGAGTTTGCAAGCGAGTACCAAAATAGCAGCAGGCCGGCTAAAGTAATTGATCTGAATTTTTCGATTGATGAAACAGTCATTCCTTCATTCCTTACAAAAGCGCCTGTGTTTGCGATGCTGACCTGGTTCCGCTGCGGCATGGGTCACCTTACTTTCTTCAGTATTATTTTCCACCCCCATACTCCCTTGCGGCAGGAAAGGCGGATCCAATACGGCCCGGTGGCAGGAATATCTCCGCGGGAAACCCGACCATCCCCGTCCACCTCGGTAGCCGCGCTCCAGGCCGCATCGTCGAAGCCGGTGCGGTCCCAGCCCGGCAGCTCCAGGCGGGCATCATAGACCTTGCCCGAATAGATTTGCAAGAAGATGATGGGGCTGCAGGAGACTTTCCAGGTACCGCCGCTGAGGGTCTTGGCCGTGGTGCCATCGGCGTACTCGATTTGCAGTTCCAGAATCAATTTATTCGGGCCGAAAGTTCTTCCGAACTTGCTAGAGCGGCCGCCTTCCTTCTTGATGACATTGTACATGCCGTTCCCGAACAACACGCCAAGGGCATTGTCTCCTTGGGCCAGCATGGCGGTGACATCGTACGTCACATATTGGCAGCTCTTCCTGTAGTTGGTCCACCCCGGTTCCAGCACATCCCCTCCTACCTTCTGCCCGTTTAGGCAGAGCTCATGGAATCCCATGCCGCTGTTATAGGCCCGGGCGCGCGTCTCGGCCTTGTCAACCTGAAAGGCTTTCCGGAACATGGGTAAGGTCTCGGCATTGTTGAAGCTGATCCATTTGGCAGTCCAATCGAGCGGGCCCAGCATGGCGGTTTCGAAGACCGCCGGGGGGCTATACTCGGAAACCTCCCCTTCCCCGTTCCACACCCTCACCTTCCAGTAATAGGGCGCATTCGATGCAAGGGGCCTGGCGGGCCGCGCTAGGGGGAACGGGTCCGGTAGCCACGCCGACGGGCCGGTCGCGGCCACCAAGGTGGAGAACGACACCTGTCCCGGCAGGCTGTAAGCGACCCCGAAGTGGGAGCCGGACTGAATCGGGCCGGAGTCCCACATGTCCCCGATATTCCGGATGAGGTTCTTGCGACTGGATGCGACCAGGATTTGGTAAGCCGCCTGTCTTTCTCCGCGCACCCCGCTTCCCGGGATCCACGCAAAATGGGGGGTGGCGCGCATTAATGCCGAGCGGATTGCTGTTGTCGAGCACTTCAAGTTCCCGGGGCGCCTCCGGGACGGGCTCGATGAGTGGAACGGCGCCCGGGTGATGCGGTTGTGGGGCGGGGCCGTTGGCAATCAGTAGAGCCAGGACGAGATTGGCGATAGATACAGCGAAGTTCATTCAACTTCCCCTTTTTCGGCCACTTGAATTCCCCAGCCAACCTGTTAAAAACCGGACCGGAACATCAGTTCGGGCTCAAGGTAAGGACATAACCATCCGTCGCATTTGCCCAGTCCAGGGTCACCGTCATGGCTCCGCATGCTACGGGAACCTGCTTGCTCGAAACGACGATGGGCACGGCCAGCGCCCCATTGCCCGTCGGCATCTTCTCCACGACCACCTTGGCTGATCCGCCGTCTTGCAGCCAGGAAGGGACGTTCCTGAAGATCACGTTGACCGATCCCGTTACGCCCCCGCGGTTGCCAATCACGATGATGGATTTGCGCGCGGCCGCGTCCTGATAGCCCACAGCGTCCACCTCCGATCCGGGGGTGGTGTGGATGCGGAGGCCGGTCTGGTCCGCGTAGCGCTTGTAGATCCAGTACTGGCCGTTCGGTTGCCAGCCGGGCGCCACGAGACCCGCCATGTTCGAAAAGAACTCCGCGCCGCCGAAGTTGGCGCGCATGCCTTGGATGCCGGCCCTATCGAACCGGGCGATGTACCAGGCCGAATGCCCTGGGGTCTGTTCGTCGCCCCCGCCGTATTCGTTGATGTCGAAACCTCTGACGCTAGTAATCCCACGGAGGGAGAGGCCCCTTTTCACGATGGCCAGGTTGGCAACGGGATCACGGCCGCCCGCGGCCTCATGCCAGGAGTAATAGTCCGGCACGACGGCGTTGGCCTTGGCATAATCGAGGAAGGCATCGTCCCACCCCGAGCCCGGGCCATAGGCGAGGCTCGGTCCCTCGATGAGGGCGGAGGGGATCGCGGCGCGGATCTTCTGGTAGGTGCGCTTCCATGTCTCCAGCCACTGGGCTTGGGAACTCTTCCAAAAAGGAGGCCAATCGGGCTCGTTCCACAGATCCCAGCGCACGTCCGGACCGGTCATCCCGTTGGCTTTCACGCTGTCGATGAGCTGGCTCATGAAGGCGGTGAACTCCGTCCAATCGCCGCCGTTGCCGGGATTAGTGCAGTACCCATAGGGTTCGCTGACTATAAGGATCAGGGTCGCATCCAAGGCCTTCGCCCTTGCGTAGTAGGCCTTAATCACGCTGAAGTGGTTCTTCCATGATTGGATTCCGCAGCTGGGCACGACTCCCCGGCCGGTGCGCAATCCTTTTACCTTGATGTCCCGCAGCAGCGCGTCGGGGGGTTGGGCGCCGTCCGGGGAGATGCCGTAGAGCAAGCCGGATGCGAGGTAGGTGGGCGCGCCCTCGGTCAAGGCCATGTCGAGGGTGACCACGTCCTTGGCCGAAGAGGGCGAAGGCGGAGTGTTGCACGATACGGCCTGGAGGGTGATATCCTGCACCGAATCGGTGGAAGCGAGAGCAAAGGTTTGTTGCTGATATCCGCTTGCCGAGACTTTCAGCGTGTCCTCGAAGGCGGCCTCCTTCGCCAGGATGCCGCCTACGGGGCCGGCGTATTCGAGGCCGGAGGCGGCCATGCCACCGCCGACCGGTGGCAAGCAAGGGAGGACCTTCACTTGGTTCCCGATGGTGGCCTTGACGATCAGCAAGTTGTCCGCAAGGCCCCTGCCTGCCAGGTTCAGGCGATAACTTCCCGCCGAAGCCTTATCCAAGGATAATTTTTCAAGGAGGTTGCCCTTGACATCGAAGATCTCGATCCGAACTGGAGCGGCTTCGTCCAACGCGATCTCCAGCGTCCCGCGGTCGATCCGCACTTTGCTGGAAGACAGAACTGAAAATGGCCGGGCGGCGTTGCTGGGCGAACCCAGCGAGTACAACCCGTCGGCTCCGGTCGTGTCCTTCAGTTTCGCGTTCAGCAATTCCACGATCGCATTCGCGATGGGTTTGCCGGCGACGTCGGTCACCTTGCCGCGGACATGAATGAACTGAGCGTTCACTGAAAGTACCAATGAAAAAAGAGTACCCACTGAGATTGGAATGCGCATGGCAACTGTTCCCTTCGCTAACTATGGATGAGAGAATATGGATGAGAGAATATGGATGAGAGAAGAATTCCTTATTTAATCCTTCCGATATCCGAACTTCCCGGAAACGGCTGCTTGCCATCCACGGCGTATATTCGGGACTCCAAGGAGAACAAACGAATATTGTTTTTATATACCTGATTATAAAAAAGCGAATTGGCACTTCTATCCCGCCCATCCCGAGATCGAATAGAAATATCCACAGGTTGACTTCTTTTGAGTCTTCCCATGACGATCCATATCCCACCCGGATTGACGGGTCCAAAAATCGAACTTACGGCAACAACCGTGCTGTCATCGATTATTCCCAAGGAATTAAAATTTCCAGCCCCGTCGGTGGACACGTCAAAAGGGGCCGGTTGGGCTACGAAGTTTTTTCCCTGTTCATCACCCAGATACACCTGCATTTTCATTCGATTCTGATCTATTGGTCTACCTTGAGTGGATGAAAAGGATAATACGGTTTCACCGGAAGGAAATTGTGCGATGTATGGAGCCGCTCCAAAATCGCCTGGTGAAAGCCGGGAGGGGCCATCCAGAGCGAGCCAGCGGTCTCGGCTTTCACCAACCACTGGACCGTTTGACCAGTTTTCTTGTACGGTCGTCTTGACAATGACCGGTTTGAAGGGGCTGCCATCAGCGCCATTGTCTTCGATCGACACCAAAATATCCTTTCCGTTTTTCGCCAGTAGGGGAACCGGCATCCCATCCCTTGAACCCATTCTGTAGCAGACCCTGGTATACTGGCCCCAGGTTGCACCATTGTCAAAGGACTTCATCATTCCGATTTCCTGATCATTGTTGCGTACAAATGGTGTTTCATTTGCAAAGTAGACCTGCAATTCTCCGGAAGGCAACTGAATAAATGCGGGCTCCCAACAACCCGTTCCCCAATTATTTCCACCTTGATAAACGAGGTGTTCATTTCCCCAGGTCATTCCTTTATCTTTGGAGACCTTGACCTCGATGGCGAAATGAAAAATACTATCCTGCTTTAGCGGTCTGTCATTAAAGCCGAATACCAGCCAACCATTTTTAAGTTCAATCAGTTCCGCATTCGTAGACTCGAAGCCGGGATGAATGATCAACGTACTGCCGGGACTCCAAGTCTTTCCCTTATCCTTACTGAAACGAATGCTCGTGACAAAAGTTTCCGAATTGTAAACCAAAGCCAAGTCTCCGTTGGAGAGTTTTTTCACTCGGCCGTACCATTTTTCGCCCAAAAATTGGCGGGTATTATCCATCCATTCTATGGAAGGACTCGTTTGGGAGAAGGAATTCGAGATTGCCAATAAAAGTGAAATTTTCATCAAAGCAGACTTCATCCAATCTTCCTTGTTAAATACAGGCCTATCCTCGGTACGGTTTTTGCACCATATCTAAGTGAGGACGGTTGTGAATAGCGGGTTCTCCGTGCTCCCATTCAGATAATAAGCCGCTTACCCAAAATAGGAATAGGCAATTTTGGACATAACGCAATTTTGTCCACGACCTTGGCGGAAAGCGTCGTATTCAGCGAGGCAAACATGAGACCCGCCACCAAACATTTCAATGATCGCAAAGTTAAAGACCGGTATCCTGGGGAACGAGAATGCCGAGACCTTTATCGTCTTGGTACAAATCAGCGCCCCTTATTTTTACGACGTCTCCCAAAGATGCTTTTCATGTTATCCATTTATTGACCTGGAGGACTGGACCACGAAGCAGGGTCGCATGGCTTATGTTTACAATGCCAGGGCGGGGCGGATTGGAAGAGGCGGGATTTACGGGTGGTTCGGACGAGCCCGCGTGCGTAGCCCGAGCTTGGTTGGAAGGGGAAGGCGACCATGTGTAGACCCAGCAGGTCTATGTTACTTGGCTTTCATGCCTAATTTCTCTACGGGGCAGACCCATTCGGACGCTAAATTATATGGAGTGGAACCATGGAAAAGGAAAGGCCTCAAACCGTGGGCATAGGTCCAAATCCCGAACTGTCCCATGCTCTCAATGAAAGACGAGCCCGTCTTGGAAAATCGATTGAAGGCGATTCATGGTTTTTCCGAGCGGCGCGGCGGGACCAGCCAAACCTGGGGAGCATGTCCGGCATATGCGGGGCGGACCCTGCGACCCCTACCGTCCAGAAGATTGGTCGCGGCCGCCGGCGATCTTCGGGTGACGTTCCTTTCCCGGACTCCAGTGTCGCCGCCTGTCCTCGCCAGCGTAACGGCGGCCCGACTACCGGCCCCTGCGTCGCGCATCAGGAAGGAAATCACGACCACTCCGTTCCAACCTGGTGGAGCGGCGGCCTTCAGGTCGAAGATATTGGTGTGCGCGGAGTCCAAACGAACGGTTCGATCCGCCGCGCGGCATGTTCCCCAGGCCAGGCCGGCGGCGGCATCGGCGGGAGGACGACCCCAATGCAGTAGAACCGAAGCGGGCGCGATTCCTTCGTAATCTATTCGCAACGCCAGGGCGCTATTGGCTGACAAGGGGTCGGAACCGCCTTCCTCTGTGAGCCCGATGGAAATCCGATCGGAGAGACTATCTGCCCGTACCGCGACCAAGGCTTCGCCGGTTTTCCTATCACCCATGCCGAGGCGCGCGACCCACGACTTGCGGTCGAACCAGGCATAGGTCGATGCGTTCCGGTCCGGAAACCAATGATGGGTGCGCAGGAACCGCCCAGGTCGCTGCGCCGGCGGGAACCGTAACTTATCCTCCTGGAACGGCTCCATCGTTCCATCATCCCAAACCAGATAGGCGACGCCCTTGCCCGGCAGGGTGCCCGTCCAATTCGCTCCAAAGGTATCTCCGAGGTTACCTGTTTCCACGGCGCGAAGCCCCTCATAAGCCCCATTCCCGGCGCTGGCGTTGTTCTGGTCAATGCGGTAGACGCGCAACCGCCCGCGCGCGAAAGGGATCCCTGTGAAATCCAGCGTAAGTGGCCGGGAAACGTCTCCGCGGTTCCAGGCGACCACCACCGCCTTTCCACCGTAGGCCGAGGCCATGAGCCCGATACCCTCCGGGACGCCGAAAACGTGCTTCCTTTCTTCGGGCATGTCGGCGTATATTCGGAAAGCATTGTAGGCCGCTTTGAGCCTGCCGTCCCGGTAGATGATGCCGTAAGCGTCGTCCTGGTATGTGGACTCCATGAACTGGGCCCAGCTTGCCTGGACAACGTCTGTGCTCCCGAGGACCGCCCCGATGATGTCGAAAATATGGGGAGTAATGGAATAGCCGTTGTTGATGCTCCCCTCGCCAATCCAGCCGCCGCTCCAATTAAGCTCGTTGATGTGCACCGGCACGGTGCGGAAGCGGGGGTCGCTTTCGAGTGCCGCGTGCACTGCGCCTAACTCATGGGCATAATTTTCGTTCGACCAGTAATGGTGGAAGGAAAAAAAGTCGAGGGGCAGATTATACGCTTTAACGTAATCCATGAACGCCTGAGCACGGCCTGGGAAATCACCCACTGCCAAGGCGGGACCGCCTACCACCGCATCGGGATCACCCTCCCGGATCCCAAGGGAGCCTGCCCGGTACATCTCGAGGAAAGGATCGAAATTCTCGAGGAAATCCGGGTTGTCGGGTTCATTGTAAATCTCATGATAGCCCACCCATGGGCCTCCCTCCCGGGCCAGGCTTCCCCGCGCCGCATAGTGTTCGCCGAACTTGCGATGGAAGGCGCGGTAGGCTGCGAAGGCCGCAGAGTCCTTGCGGATAGTCCGAGAGTCGCCCGGATTCCGCTGCAGCGGGAAGGGGACATAACACCAGGCGTAATAGGGAAGTACGTCCCGTTCGAGAAGCATGTGGGCCAGCCTATCAAGTCCGGAGAAATCGTAGATGGGCTGGGTGGCGGACCCTTTTACCACGTCACGACCGGTGGTTTCCGGGGATCCCAACTTCCCCATCCCCAAGTCGATGCGGAGGTGGTCGGCGCGCAGCGAGCGGATATGATCGATGTCGCGCTGGTAATTGGAAAATGGAGGAAGCCCGGCATTGTACATGGCGAACTTCTTGACAAGAGGCGGGTCCATGCCCACCGAGAAATCCACGGTGGCAGCCTGCCCTGACGTCGTAAGCGCGAGAAGGGCCATCGAGACGGTAAATGCGGACATGATGACGCGGCCTATTCTACAATCCATCCTCCCACGATAGCCCCTAGTGTGGAGGAAGTCGCGGCGAATTCCGACGGGAGTAACGGCGAAAACCGACGGATGTGCCGCAAACTCCAACCCCGATGCCGTTATTCCACCTGAACCTGTCGACACCTTCAACTCCCGAATGTTCGAAGCGCGACAACGAAGGATCGGCATCGCCAAGGCTGATTGGAAAAATTAGAGGTGTTGACCAGCCGGGTCTATGTTTTGTGCAATTCCGGATCCATTCGCACACTCTCCCGGTCCGAGCCGCATTATGTTACGTGCATGGGGAACAAAGGACCTGACATCTTCGGCTACTATGATTATGCAAAATATTTGCGGGATCATTACGAACATTTCCGCGTCCTCAATACCTGGTACTCGTACCGCTATATCCAGTCCCGCACCGGAGTGGACCCGGGCTATTTGGTCAAGGTCTTCCAGGGCCGGAAGAATCTCTCCGAGGCGGCCGTACCCCGCTTTGCCCAGCTCCTCAAGCTCAATAAGCTTGAGGCCGAGTACTTCGGCTTGATGGTGGTGTTCGCCAAGGCCGGGACCAACGAGGAGACTAGGCATTGCTTCGAGCGCCTGTTGTCCTACTCGCGGTTGGAGACCCGCAAGCTGGACAAGGAAAGTTACCAGTACTATGAAAAGTGGTACTATGCGGCCATCCGCCAGATTCTGAGCTACTACCCTTTCCGTGGGGACTACGAAGCCCTGGGCGCCATGACCGAACCCGCCATCTCGGCGGCGGAAGCGAAGAAGGCTGTGCAATTGCTCGAGAAGCTGGGGCTAATTGTCTGCATGGGGTCGGGTTGGGAAGTCACTTCTCGCTTTATCACCACGGGGCCGGAATGGCGATCCATCGCCATACGCCACTACCAAGAGGAGACTTTGCTTCTGGCCCGGTACGCCCTGGAGAGTCTGCCCAAAGAGGAGCGGGACATCTCAACCGTCTCCGTGACTTTGTCCGAAGAGGGTTTGGCCAAGGCCAAGGAAATGCTCACCGCCTTTCGACACAGCCTTTTAGAAATGGCCGGCAAGGAAGAGAAGGCCAACCGAGCCTACCACTTGAACCTGCAACTTATTCCCGTGAGTAAGCCATGGAAGCAAAAATGATGCACCGCCTCGTTTTTGCTTCGGTCATGGGGGCAGCCCTGGCTGGCTGCCTGGGCGGCTGCATGCTCCGCGATGAAACCCACGTGGACGGTCGCGGCACGGGAGATGAGACCACCAACGGTATCGCCGGCATCCTCACCGATGGAACGTCACCCATGGCCTTCCGTTTGGTCACCCTCTATCAGTCGTCCTATGATCCTGTGGCGGGCGGTCCGCCTGTGGCCACGGACACCACCGATGGGAACGGGCGTTACTGGTTCGCAAATCCCGAACCGGGCGCGTACAGTGTTGAGTCCTCCGATTCGGAGAGGGATTTGCAAGCCCTAATCCAGGGGGTGGAATACGGTCCGCACGGAAGCCGGTTACAACTACCGGCCATGGCGATGCTCCCGTCCGGACACCTAAAGATTTCCCTCGCCGACACGATCCTGTTCCAGGGAGGACACATTTATCTTCCAGGTACAAACCGGTACACGGAAATCACGCCCATGGATCGGCAGCGGGGATACCTGGAGTTTCCGGTCCCTGAAGGCCGCTATGAGTACATCCTATACAGAAACCCTTCCGCCATCACCCTCAACCTGGCCGCGGTACCGGTGACGGTTGCCTCCCATGACACTGCCCTGGTGGGGATCTTCGACGCCTGGAAATATTCAGCCCGGGTGGTAATAAACACCTCGGCCACCGGCGCGGGTGTTACCGAAGACGTACAGGGCTTCCCCTTATTGATCCGGCTGGATAAGAGTCGGATCGACTTTTCCAAGGCCCGGTCGGACGGTGGCGATCTCCGCTTCTCTTCAGCGGATGGCCGGCGAGATCTTGCCTACGAGATCGAGACCTGGGATACGGTTGCAGGGGAGGCTGCGATCTGGGTGAAGGTGGATTCCCTGCGAGGGAATGACAGTACCCAGGCCATCCTCATGCATTGGGGCAATCCGGCGTTGAAAGCCCGTTCCTCCGGTTCCGCGGTCTTCGGGACTGATCTTGGGTACTTCGGCGTCTGGCACCTGTCCGGCAGGGGCGGCGATTCTGCGAGGGCCCATCGTGATGCCACGGCCGAGGGCAACCATGGGACTGGAGTAGGCTTGGGGCCCACTTCAGGGACATCCGGAGTCGTTGGCGGCGCCCAACAATTCCAGGGGGGCTATATCTCGGGCAATTTCGCTGCGGTGCCGGACGGCCAGAGCGCATTTTCCTTCTCCTTCTGGATGAACGTCGGCGCGAACAATGCCGGCATGGGAATTCTGCGGTTGGGGTCTGACTCCGCCACTATTGGATTCCGTTACAACGTGCGCCTTGATTCCGCAGGCAAATCCGGGACGTTGGAAACTGGACTACCCGACTCCCTGGGCAAGCTGAATGTCATTCCACTGGGATCGGGCTTGGGTGAATGGGTCCACATGACTTCGACCTATGAGCCGAACTCGCAGGTGTTGATAACATATCTCAACGGTAAAGCCGTGGATCGAGACACCCTTCCCCGGTTGAACATCAACTATAGACAAGGCTTCTGCTTCGGAAAGAGCTTCCCATCGGATGGCTATGGGAGCTTCATCGGAATGCTGGACGAGGTCCGGTTCCAATGGCGAGCGCTTTCGGAAGCTTGGATTAGGATGAGCTACGAGAATCAGAAGCCATCATCACGCATGGTGCGGATTGAGGGGCGCTAGCCATGCTTGCAGGAAAGGAACATATAGTCAGGACGCGGGGTTTGAGAATGAAACCGCCGCTAAGGCTTGTATTGACATCGATCGCGGATATCGCCGCCTACATAGATGCCAGTTCCATCATCGTCACCTGTTACGACGATGTTGGGGCTGGACGCGACCGCTTTTCCCGCTGCCTACCCCCTAAGACCGGCTGCAGGTTCACGGTTTGAGTCTGATGGACAACACTCCAAGGAAACAGAACGAAAGGAAGTTCTCATCTAATGATTATCTCGGCCAGAAAAATCCTAATTAAAGCGCTGTATCTCGCGATTCCGGGGGTCTGCTTCTTGGTTCCTAACCAGGCACATGCGGACGCAACGGTGACAACCGACTGGGGACAAGTCAAACGAAAGGTCGATTCCCTTTCCTTCGGAATCAACTTGGCTCGCGGTCATATCCCAGACATTACGGGCAATCCAGCATACGTCAAAGGCGTTTCCTATGCCGTAAAAAAAAGCGGCAGTTCGTCATCCCTGGTGCGGCTGAACGACAATGGCCTGACGAAGTTCTGGTCCAACGGGGGATCCTGGAACGCTGACAAAATCAAAGCGGCGCTAGCCCCCCTGGTGGCGGCGGGTCTTACGCTTCAAATAGATATTGACGCGGGCTTGAACAGCCCCATTGTAACTCCAGCGGATGCAGCCGAATTGGTGCGCATCATCAATATCCAGTCGAAGTTCAACGTGAAGCATTGGGAGGTCCCCAATGAGAAATGGGGCTTCACCGGCACGGCGTTCAAGGAGATTGCCCGGGCCATGAAGGCAGTGGATCCGACCATCCAGGTTGGCGGGCCTGGATTTTTCTGGTTGGCCCTGGATTCTCTCACGCGATTCACGCGCGATGCTATGCCCGATATCGATTTCGTCAGCTTCCACAACTACGCTGTTGAGGGCGACACCGCCCGTTCCGACCAGGATGTCTACGACCGCATCAAGACACTGGGGGACCAAGTTCAGCAATTACGGAAAAACCTCGACCAGATAAGCCCAAACCGTCGCATCCCCATCCAATGGAACGAATACAACATCACTTGGCATTGGCAAGGCACGAATCCCAGGGATCCCAGGGTCAGAACCAACAAGGGAGCCGTTGTGGATGCGCTCTTCATGATCACGACCGTTGAGAGTGGAGCCGACATCTCAAACGTGTGGAACGAGTGCGAAGATACTTTCGGATTCATGTCATGTAGTGGGGATCTCTACATTCCTGCGCACGTCTTTCACTTGTTCAACCAATACATGCACGGAAGCCAAGTGGCCGCGACGTCATCGAACTCCGGCAGCGTCGTCGCGTTCGCTGTAAAATCGGATACCGCATTTTCCATAGCCCTGATCAACCGTTCGGCTTCAAGCCAAAAGACGTCCCTCCAGAATTCCGGTGGGACCCTTCCGCAACAATGGTCGCGCCACCAGATATGGGAAGACGGTTATACAACACAGGTATCGTTGCGAACGCAGGACATGAATGGCGGCATCGTCCTGCCGGCCAATTCGGTGACCATTTTGACGACCATGCACATTTCCGGTTCGACTGCACTGGCGGGGAAGACTGCCCGCGCTGAAATGAAACCGGCTAGCGGCGCCTGGTATGATGCGAAGGGCAAGACCTTACGTCCTTTGAAGAAAGGAGTGGGTGGCGACGCTTCGGAAGCCATGGCGCCCCAGAGCCTGTTGTTTCCGAAACCTTGAAAAGAGATACAATCTTAGGCCTATAACAACCCAATCCTGGGCCAGAATTAAACCATTCCGTTTGTAGTAATACCTGGGCGATTCAAGCCCATAAAGAAAGGATTTCTATGGTTCATCGTTCTTCCTTCTTGACGTATCGCATGGCTTTCATCCTGTTCGTAGCCGCCGCGGCAACCCAGGCTCAAAGTGACTTCCTGCTCTCCGACTTCGAAAGCGGGGCCGGCACGAACGCCCTCGGCGGGTACTCGTATTTCTTCGGGGACGCGGGCAGTGGGGGCAATTCCCGCATCACCACAGGCGACTCTATCAACGGATACTGGGACGCGTCGAGCGTTGGAGAGGGCTACGGCGGTTCAGAGCACAGTGGGCGCTTCGGCTGGGTATTCGGTGACAAGCATCCTACCTGCGGGACTGGCTGCACGTACGATCCGGAAGTCAATATGGTTACCGAGTTCTTCTCTGCCGGCGACACGGTTCGAAACCTCTCCGGCGCCACACATATCCGGTTCCATGCCAAGGCCAACACGCCGGTCAAGGTGAGTGTCCTGGTGAGGACCGCCAACGTCAGAGACTATGCCTATTACCGGCAGGAGATCGAAGTCACCCAGAACTGGAAGGAATTTTCCGTCGCCCTTCTGGCCTCCAATACGTTCTCCCAGCCCAGTTGGGGCGCGCATGTGCCATTCGAGCTGTCCCAAGCGCAATCCCTCCAGTGGCAAGTGAGCAAGGGCAGCAATGCCGCTATGGCCGGCGATACCTTGCTCATCGACGACTTGAAGATCGCGGGCTGGAATCCGCCACAACCAGACGGAATCCACGCCGCGGTTCCTGACCGCACCAGGAACCGTAGCAGATTCGTCACCCTCGGATTTTCCGACCACCTTTCAGTTTCCCTCGGAGATGCCTCTGTGGGGCACGGTGGCGAGGTGCTGATCCAGGATCTTCGCGGCCGTATTCTCGCTCAAAGTGCCTACCATGCCGGCCAGTCAACCACCGAAATCTCCTTGTCTGGACATAATGGATTGGCCACGGTCAGGATGGTACCATCCCGTTGAGCGTGTAGTGAGCGGCTGGAAACAGCTGCTCTACCCGCTGCCGGCCTCCCCACCTCGGCTGGTAGCGGGTTTTGTATATCGGGAGCAGCCGGAAACGGCGGCTCTCTCCCGCTGCTGGCCTCCTCCCCCAGGACCGGTGGCGGGTTTTTAACGCCGGGGGTGGCCGGAAACGGCGGCTCTCTCCCGCTACCGGTGCCCTCCCCCTGGGCCGGTAGCGGGAATTCATTCCTCGCCGGAATCCGGTGCGCAGATTCTCCTTGTCCGGTGATCCCACACCGCACAAACGGAACCAGCAAGAAATCGCTGTCATGTCAGAGCGGACGGCAATTCGCGGATTTACGAGGATGGCCAGCTTATCCATACCCGGCGGGATTATTTCAAAGGTGGGCTGAAGAAGAATTTTGGAGAAGGCATATGAGCCGGGGGCCAAGGAAATTGACCTGGAGCCATGGACGACAGCCGGTTGTCCGCGACGGTCAAAACCAACAGAATCATGGTCTGACGCAAAAAAAGCATGGTACATACAAGCGTAAGCATCCAGTGACCGGTTTTCAGCCCGCGGTCCTGCGGGTCCGGATTTCTCCCACCAGCTTCCAAGTATAACCCAGTGGGTGGTGTAGCCGCAGACGGAAAGGTTGACGGGTTTCAGGAGAGATTGAACCCTGCCAGGGAATGATCATAGCGGCACCTTCGGGGCCGCGGCTCTTGTCACGCGTAAGGACACCGGCTCACTCTGATTGACAGATTGTCTATCCCCAATCTTCTCACGCGTCTAGACGCAGCGATCCGCAGTGAAGCGGAAATCCCGAGAGCCAACGACCCTTCGTCATTGGGTGGGCGGAATAAGCTTAGGATTCGCGGGGTAAAACAGGGTAGCAATCCGCCGGATGCCGTACGTTTGTACTTATGTGAAGGGGCCGTGTAGCTCGGGCCCCGCTTTTCCCTTCCCCCCGAATCCCGCATTCGGCAAAAGAGGATGACATGCCCCGCAAACTGCCCGCCGGTAAATGGTTCAAGACCCTGCGCTGCTGGATGGACAACTCCCTCCGCGGCGTCCGCCATCCCTTCTATGCTTCGTTCAAGGTCACCAACCGCTGCCAATTCACCTGCTCGTTCTGCAACATCTGGAAGATGGACAAGCAGGATCTCGATACCGGAGCCATCGTGAAGATCCTCCAAAACCTCGGGCGCTCCTCGGTGCTGCTGGTAAGCTTCGAAGGCGGAGAACCCTTGCTGCGCAAGGACATCCTGCAACTGCTGCAGGAGGCCCGGCGCCAACCGTTCTACGTCATGTTCACCACCAGCCAGAAGCACATCGACAAGTATCCCTGGCGGGAATATTCCCGGTATATCGACTTCCTGGAAATCTCCATCGACGAAGGCCATGACAACCTGAAACTGTTCCACAAGCTGAAGGAGATGTGCGGCTTCGGGATGGACGTCACGGTGCAGACCGTGGTACGCGAAGAAGACCTGCCGTTCATGGAAGAGAAGGTCGCCGCGTGCATCGAAGCGGGAGCGCGCATCCTGCTCATGCCGGCCGTGGTGCTGGAGAACGCCATCCACGCCTACCCGCCGTTCCAACGCTTCGAGGCCGAGGTCAAGCGCTTGAAAAGGAAATATCCCTCCGCCATCATCACCCCCAACGGATATTTCCGCAGGGTGCGCATGAAGCGTGGCGGTTGCCAGCCGGACAACCTGGTCATCAATGCGGACGGGACCCTGGCCTATCCCTGCCGGCCGCGCGAGGATCGCGGCGTGCGCATGGATGAAACCGATTTGACGGAATACCTGCGATCAAAAGAAGCCGCGGATGCCCGCACGGTGATGGCCGCATGCGAACGCCAATGCGGATGGTACCAATACTTCGCCACCCCGGCCTTCAGCAGCCTCCGGGACTTTCCGGACGCCATCTCCCCTTACGTGCACAGCTTCCTGGGCCGGAAGAAGATCAGGGAGACCGCGCCGCTTTCCCGTTGAGGTCGAACCAACGGGAAAGGCCGTCCCATACGAAGGTGAAGGACGCGCCGCGTCCGGCTCCCGCGGCCATTGCGGCTCCCGCCGCCCGGGCCCCCCCCACCCCCTCCCCGGCGTCGGCCCCCTTGTTTCTC
>OBEQ011409327.1_pt1 | contig 21909 bp, 20 predicted proteins | sample 1670901 | NCBI WGS metagenome assembly OBEQ01 (sample SAMEA104232315, study PRJEB22302) | groundwater metagenome | biome: forest; feature: aquifer; material: groundwater | place: USA | collected 2011-08-07 | depth 5.4 m
GCCGCGAATTTAAATATTAAATTAGCCGATGATGAAATCGCGTTTCGCTGTAATCTTGTGACTGTTGCTGACGGGAAAATGAGTGATTATAGCGCGGGTCATATTCGAAGCGAAGAAGCCAAAATTTTAATCGACGCGTTAAATAAAGAGCTTGGAACTCCAAGTGTTCGGTTTTACGCGGGCAAAAGTTATCGGCATTTATTGGTTTTGAAGGTTAATGACCCGCAAAAATATATGGAAATGTCAACGATCCCGCCGCACGACATTTCCGGCAAAGAGATAAAGCCGTACCTTCCTCAGGGAGAAGAATCAAAAACAATTTTGGCTTTGATGGAAAAGTCAAAAAAAATTCTTGAGAATCATCCGATTAATCTCGTGCGTGTTGATCTTAAAGAAAATCCAGCGACGATGATTTGGTTGTGGGGACAGGGTGTGCGGCCTCAGTTGATGCCGTTTAAACAAAAATTTAGTTTAAAAGGTGGAATTATTTCAGCTGTCGATTTGGTCAATGGGATTGGACGATTGGTCGGTTTAGAGATCATCGATGTTCCTGGTATTACCGGATATTATGACACCAATTTTCAAGGGAAAGCCGACTACGCGTTAGAGGCTTTAAAATCCAAAGATTTTGTTTATATTCACATTGAGGCTCCTGATGAGGCCGGTCACAACGGCGATTATAAAGCGAAAGTTCAGGCGATTGAAAATATTGATCGGTATATTGTGGGAACAATCCTTAATCATTTTGAGCAGCAGACAGATGTTAGGATTTTAGTTTTGCCGGATCACCCGACACCTGTCAAGTTGCGGACCCATACTAAAGATCCCGTCGGGTTTGTGATGTGCGGGAAGGGGATTGTTCATAATGGTTCTAAGGAATATTCAGAAAAAGCCGCTAAAGAACAAGGATTAAAGTTTAACAGCGGAGAAGAGTTGATTCGATTTTTTCTGTCGTCGTGAAAGTCCCGACGCTTTCTAAATGATTTCTAATGTAGTCGGGACTCCGATTTCAACATTAAATATTTAGAAAACATCGGAGGAGCAAATCATTAGGTAAGAAAGCCATGAGAAAACACATCATTGTCCAAAAATACGGTGGGTCCTCCGTCGCTAATATTCAACGCATCAAAAAGGTCGCCAAACGGATCGTCAGCAGCAAAAATGCGCATAATCATTTGGTTGTGGTTGTGTCTGCGCTAGGCGACACGACGGATGAGTTAGAAGAATTTGCCTTGAAAATTATGAAGAATCCTCCAGATCGAGAAATGGATATGTTACTCTCGACGGGAGAACAAATCTCGTGCGCTTTACTCGCGATGGCCGTTAAGGCGTTGGGGCACGACGCGATTTCTTTAACCGGAGCTCAAGTGGGAATCAAGACGGATCACGCGCATACCCAAGCGCGGATTAAGACGATCAGCGCGAAGCGGATTTTTAAGGCGCTTAAAGAAAATAAAATTGTGATTGTCGCCGGATATCAAGGGGTCACCGCTGACGATGAGATCACAACGTTGGGCCGAGGAGGATCAGATTTGACAGCGGTTGCGCTGGCTGAGGCTCTTAACGCGAAGGTGTGTGAAATTTATACCGACGTTAAAGGGATTTACACGACGGATCCTCGCAAAGTTTCCGACGCTAAAAAGTTAAAAACGATCACTTTTGAAGAAATGTTGGAAATGGCGTCACTCGGCGCGCAGGTCATGCAGGCGCGCTCGATTGAAGTCGCTAAGCGATTTAACATTCCTATTCATGTACGATCAAGCTTCTCGAAGGAGGAAGGGACGATGATCACAAAGAGAAATCCTAAATTAGAAGAAATTGCAGTTCGCGGTATTACCAATAAAAAGTCAGAAGCTAAAATTACGATTTGCGCTGTTCCTGATAGACCCGGAATTGCCGCGACGATTTTCAATGAGATCTCAAAAGTCGGCGTGGGGGTCGACACGATTGTTCAAAATGTCAGCCACACCCGGCACACAGATATTTCTTTCACTGTGTCTCGACGAGATTTAAATAAAGTGTTGAATGTGACCCGCAGTATTGCTAAAGAAATTAACGCTGGAAAAGTTAATTATGATGAGAATATCGCTCGTGTTTCCATTGTGGGTTCCGGGATGCGGTCTCATTCGGGGATCGCGGCCAAAATGTTTCAGACGCTGGCCGAGGCGAATGTGAATATCGATATGATCACAACATCGGAAATCAGCATCTCGTGTATTATTGAGCAGCGCTATACGGACAAAGCGATCAAGGCCTTACACAAAGCGTTTGGATTAGAGAAAATTTAATATGACAAAAATTACGATCTACGATACCACATTACGCGACGGTTCTCAGACTCAAGGACTCTCGTTTACCGTTAACGATAAGATCAAAATCACCAAGAAGTTGGATGATTTGGGTGTGGATTATATCGAAGGCGGCTGGCCGGGATCGAACCCGAAGGATAAGAGCTATTTTCAATTGGTGAGAAAGCTCAAGCTCAAACATGCCAAGATCGCCGCCTTTGGATCAACCCGACGGGCGAAAATCAAAACTTCCGAGGATGTCAATCTTCGCGAATTGATCAAATCTCAGGCGCCGACGATCACGATCTTTGGCAAGAGCTGGGATCTTCATGTGACTGATGTCCTTAGAACGACGTTAGAAGAAAATGTCGCGATGATCCACGATTCTGTTAAATATTTAAAAGAACACAAAAAAGAAGTTTTTTACGACGCGGAACATTTCTTCGACGGATACAAACGCAATCCCGAATATGCCCTTAAAACGATTCAAGCCGCTCAAGACGCGGGAGCGGATTGCATTGTTCTTTGTGACACCAATGGAGGAACATTAACGCAAGAGGTGAGAGAAATTGTTCAGGAAGTTCGACGACGTGTTTCCGCGCCATTAGGCATTCATACTCACAATGATCTTGGACTCGGAGTTAGCAATAGTATTGCCGCGATCGAAATGGGATGCGTGCAGGTTCAAGGGACATTCAATGGATTAGGAGAACGCTGCGGGAACGCGGATCTCTGCACGATCATTGGGATTTTGCATACCAAGCTCAAATTAAAATCCATTTCTGAGAACAATATCAAAAAGCTCATGGAAACGTCTTACTTTATTAGTGAAATCAGCAATTTCAAGCTGCCGGACAACGCGCCGTTTGTCGGCCACTCGGCGTTTGCCCATAAGGGCGGCGTTCATATTGACGCGATGATCAAAAATCCGCTGGCTTATGAACATATTGAACCGACGATCGTCGGAAATCACCGTCGTTTTGTGACATCGGAATTGGCCGGCAAGATGCCGATTATTTTGCGAGCCCAGAAAATGGACGTCCAGCTTGATAAAAAATCTCCTGAAGCCATGAGGCTCATGAAACAACTTCAGGAAAAAGAAAATCAAGGCTATCAATTTGAAGCGGCGGACGCGTCCTTCGAGCTTTTCTTGAAACGCTCTTTAAAGAAATATAAACCTTTCTTTAAACTCGAGGGATTTAAAACGTCATCGGAAAAACGTTTTGATGGACATACGTTTGCTGAAGCTTCGATTCGGGTCAATGTGAAAGGCGAAAGTCATTTTTCTGCCGCCGAAGGGGATGGGCCAGTGGACGCGCTCGATAAAGCCTTGCGGCAAGCGTTAAAGAAATTTTATCCCAATCTTCAGGAGATGCATTTGACGGATTATAAAGTCCGCGTCCTTGATACGGACGAAGGAACAGGCGCGCGGGTTCGCGTCTTAATCGAGTCTCAAGATAAAACAGATTCGTGGACCACCGTCGGGGTTAATGAAAATATCATCGAGGCCAGTTGGGAAGCTTTGACCGATAGCATTGAGTATAAATTATTAAAGGATCAAAAAGGTTAATGCGTATTTCGCTGAAGCATGTCTCGTTTCAAGACGAAATATGCTTTACGATATACGCATTATTTTTTTAAAATGGAACTCTCCAAACGTTTTGATTTTAAAGCTGTCGATGCCAAATGGGCGAAATATTGGGAAGAGAAGAATTGTTTTCACGCGGAAGTGAGTCCCAAGAAAAAGCCTTATTCGATTGTCATCCCGCCGCCCAATGTCACTGGCATTCTTCACATGGGTCATGCCCTCAACAATACTCTTCAAGATATCATGATCCGCTACAAAAGGATGCAGGGCTTTGAGACGATGTGGATGGCGGGGACGGATCACGCGGGGATTGCCACGCAAAATGTCGTTGAGAAAGATTTGGCAAAAATCGGAAAGACGCGTCAAGATTTAGGTCGTGAAGAATTTTTAAAGCGCCTTTGGGAATGGAAGAATCAATATGGCGACACCATTTTAAGACAACTCAAGAGTCTGGGCGCTTCATGCGATTGGGAACGGACGCGTTTCACGATGGATGAGCCTTATAGTGAAGCTGTGAAGAAAGCTTTCGTCGAGCTTTATAAAAAAGGACTTATTTATCGCGGTGAATATATTATCAATTGGTGTCCCCGTTGTCAGACCGCTTTGTCCGACGAAGAGGCTGAACACAAGGAAGTTCAGGGGAACCTTTATCACATCCGTTATCCTTTTAAAGGTCATCCTCAAGAATCGGTGATTGTCGCGACGACCCGTCCTGAGACGATGCTGGGCGATACCGCCGTTGCCGTCAATCCTAAAGACAAACGCTACAAAAAATTCGTTGGTAAGACGTTGATTCTTCCTTTGATCCATCGTGAGGTTCCCATTATTGCCGATGATTTTGTGGATCCGAAATTTGGAACAGGGGCGGTTAAGGTAACTCCGGCTCATGACCCTAACGACTTTCAAATGGGAAAACGCCATAAGTTAGAATTTATTAATATCTTGCATCCCGATGGGCGTATTAATGAAAAGGGAGGAAATTTTTCTGGCCAAGATCGATTTAAGGCGAGAGCTAAAATAATAGAATCCCTAAAAGAGTTAAATTTATTAGTAAAAGTGGAACAAAATACCCATCAAGTTGGCCATTGTTACCGTTGTAATACCATAGTTGAACCATATATTTCTAAGCAATGGTTTGTAAAAATGAAGCCTTTGGCGAAGCCAGCCATTGAGGTTGTTAAGAAGGGAAAGATCAAATTTTACCCGGAACGCTGGACGAAAGTGTATTTGAATTGGATGGAGGAAATTCGCGATTGGTGTATTTCCCGGCAGATTTGGTGGGGCCATCGCATTCCGGTTTGGTATTGTGTCGGGGACGAAAAATGTTTGTTAAAATGTAAAGAGCCGATCGTCTCGGAAACACCAGTTACAAAATGTCCTCATTGTGGTTCCACGAACCTCCGGCAAGATGAGGATGTTTTAGACACTTGGTTTTCGTCGTGGCTGTGGCCGTTTGCGACTTTGAATTGGCCGGAAGAAAATAAAGACTTAAAATATTTTTACCCGACCAACAGTCTTTTTACAGCTTCAGAGATTATCTTTTTTTGGGTCGCGCGAATGATTATGGCGGGAATAGAATTCAGGGGCGAAATTCCTTTTTCCGATGTCTACATTCATGGAACGGTGCGGGATGCCAAGGGACGCAAAATGTCAAAATCGTTTGGCAACGCGATTGACCCGTTAGAAATTATCAATGAATATGGCGCGGATGCTTTACGTTTTAGTTTGATTATCAATTCGGGCCAAGACCTTTTTATTTCCAAGGAAAAATTTGAGATCGGACGCAATTTTGCCAATAAAATCTGGAACGCGACACGGCTGATTTTGATGAACGCTCACGACATTGATCCTGCGTTTAATTTTAAAAATGTGTCCGCGGATGATTTGTCTTCACGATGGATTGTTTCACGGTTTTATTCGAGTTTGAAAAAGATTAGTGAGGCCATTGAAGGTTATCGTTTCTCCGAAGCTGAAAATCTTCTTTATGAATTCTTCTGGGGAAATTTTTGTGACTGGTATCTGGAAATGATTAAGGATCGATGGAATGACCCGACGGTCCAAAATGTTTCGTTTAAGCTTTTAGAAGTTTCGCTTAAAATGCTGCATCCTTTTATGCCGTTTGTGACGGAAGAAATTTGGAGTCAAATTCATCCTAATAAACCGCCGCTTTGCCTTGAATCCTGGCCTCAAGCTGAGCCAAAATTTGTTTATGAACACACCGAGCAACAGATGCAAACGTTAATCGAGGTCATTACGTCGATTCGCAATCTCCGCGCTCAATGGAACATTAAACCCAGTGATTTGGTCAGATGTTATTTTGTCACGCCATCAAAAGAGGAGACGGCTTTGATCAATGACAATACGGCGATCGTCATGAAGCTTGCGCAGTTAAGTGAAATTTCAATCAATCAAAAGCAAAAGACAATGAAAAATGTCGCCACGGCCGTCGTGGGTCCCATCAAATGCTACCTTCCGCTGGGGGACTATATTGATGTTCAAGAAGAGAAGCAGCGTATCCTCAATCAAATGAACGAGCAGGAAAGGTTTGTTAAAGGGCTCTCAGAGCGTTTGACGAATGAGGGCTTCCTTCAAAAAGCACCACCCGACGTCGTTGAAAAGGAAAAAGAACGTTTAACATCTCTTCAAAATAAAGTTCAGGAACTCAAGAAAGTCATTGAAAGTCTCGAATGAAAATGAGTTTGATCAATAAAATTATTGCCGAGGCTCTTCGCGAAGACGCGGCCTTTGGTGACATCACGACCAATCTTTTAATCAAAAAGGATCATGTCTCGAAGGCCCAAATTCTTATTAAAGAGGAAGCGGTCATTTGCGGCCTGGAAGTCGTTAAAACTGTTTTTAAGAAACTCGATAGAAAGATTTATTTTAAAACGTCTTTTAAAGATGGTCATAAAGTTAAGAAAAATACCGTGGTAGCCGTCGTCACCGGAAAGACCCGTGCTCTCTTGAGTGGAGAGAGAGTCGCTTTAAATTTTTTAAGTCATCTTTCTGGCATTGCAACGACAACTCATCGATTTGTCGAGGCAGCGCGGCCTTTTAAGGCTAAAATTTTGGATACTCGGAAGACGACGCCGGGATTACGTCATTTAGAAAAGTACGCTGTCCGCTGCGGTGGGGGGGAGAATCATCGCGCGGATTTAAGTGAAATGGTTTTGATTAAAGATAATCATCGTGAAATTTTAGGATTTTTGACCAAGCTGCAGGAAACGGTTCGACATTTTAAAAGGAAAACTCATAAACCGATTGAAGTTGAGGTTGATAATCTCAATGAATTTGAGGAAATTTTAAAAGCCAATCCCGATATTATTTTACTGGATAACATGAGCCTTCAAGCTATTAAAAAAGCTGTAAAGAAAAGAGGTCAACGGAAACAACCGTTGCTTGAAGCGTCCGGCGGTATTACAATGAAAAATGTTCACGCGATCGCCCAAACGGGCGTGGACCGGATTTCCATCGGGGCGTTAACGCATTCTCCTTTAACGATTGATGTCTCGATGGAAATGATCTGATATGAAAAAGATAATCATTTTTATTATTCTATCTTTTACCTCTTTCACCACGAGTTATGGACAGGACAATAGCGTCCGGGAAAATACTCCCGAAACTCATTCACTTGAAGACATCGCTCAAGAATCTCTACCGCCTGCCGTAAGCGCAACGTCTCCCATTTTTGATGATAAATTGCTCTTAGACGGCTATAGCGAAAAGTATCGCGCTTATTCAAAAGACATTTTACTTGAGATGATCAAGGATGAAACGCTGACTTCTTATAAAGTGGCTGCCGCCATCAGGGTTTTTAGAGAAAAATTTGCCGACGAGTTATTCCGGGCGGAAAAAGGGGGAATTGAAAAAATTTTGCTGAGGCGTTTGCATCGCGATGATTCTCCCTTCGTGCAGGTCGAAATCATGCACACGCTTTGCCAGCTTGATCGGTATCGTTATTTTCGCTCCATGGTGCCGGCCCTCATTCAGAAGTTAGACCATTACAACTCGACCGTTAATGAACTGGCCTATTCGGGACTGGAAAAAATCCTTTCGGCTAATAGTCATAATCCTCGAGAAGCAAGAATTGTCTTTAATACCCTCCGTCAGGTGCTTTTTTTGATGAGGAAACGGTTGGTGGGTGTCAAAGAGCCCAATAGTCTTTTAAAGCAGAAACTTCAGCTCTTGCGTTGGTCGATCAAGACGTTAGGAACTCAAGAACTCCAGCGTTTACCTAAAGAAGTTATTAATTTGCTTTAAGCACATCCAGAGATGTGCTTAATAAATAGATCATCAATGCCTATTCCCCGACGGACATGGTTTATTTTCTTCTGTTTTTCTCTCCTTAGCCTCGCCATCTGGTTTTGGTTTCGCTATCCGCAATTGGTTTTTTTAAATCTTTCTGTTAACCGTGAGAACGCTTTAAAAATTGCTAAAGATTATTTAAAGGCAAGAGATGTTCCCATCACGGGTTACCAAACAGCCATTGTTTTTCAGATCGATTCTGAAGCCAACCGCTATCTGCAAAAGACAATCAAATTTGATGGTTTACAAAAGTTTATCAAAGATCACGACTTTGATATGTTTTATTGGACAGTCCGATTTTTTAAAGAAAATCAAAAGGAAGAATATTATGTCTATGTCGAGCCTTCGCAAGGAGAGGTCATTGCCTTAAAGCATGTTATTGATGAAAGTGAATACCGTCGAAAAAATACAAAAGAGGAGGCCAGGGCGAAGGCTGAGCAATTCTTAAAAGACAATTTTCATTTTAATCCAGAAGAATACGAAATTCGCGGCAATTCAGAAAAAGTTTGGGATCATCGTTCTGATTTTTCTTTTGGTTGGAGTAAAAGAGAGGTGTCAATTCCTTGGGCTTCCATCCCAGGGGCTGGACAAGAATATTCTGGGAAGGACAAGGGAACTGGCAAGCTTATGGTCAGCGCGACAATTTCGGGGGACGAGGTCTTAAGTTTTAGTAAAAATTATTTCGATGTGCCTGATCAATTTAACCGCTATCTAGATCGAAGTCAGAATGTCGCGCGAAATATTTTAACGATCATTAATATTTTTTCTTTCATCCTTTTTGCCGCGACTATCTTTTTTATTTTTATTCGCCGTAATCACCTGGCGATGCACACGACGAAAAAGTTCTATTTAGGTGTCATGACCTGCTTTTTTGTCTTATCAGTTTTTTCTTTTGTGAATTATTATCAATCTTTCCTTGCCAACTATCCCACGACGTCTCCTTTTGGAGATTATCTTTGGCGAGCGGTTGTCGGGTTGATCCAAGGGACTCTTTTTGTCGCCGTTGCGATCATTCTGCCGGGGTTAGCCGGAGAATTGATTCAGAGTGAAAACAATCAGAATCAATTCGGTTCTTTTCTTTATTATATTCGGACAACTTTTTTATCATCGATCGTTGGCAAACAAATTCTTTTAGGATATTTGGTATGGATTGTGATGTTAGGGATTCAATCTCTTTTAGTCAAAATCGGACAAGATTATTTAGGCGTGTGGGTGGAATACAGCTGGATGGTTCAATTGACGACGGCGTATTGGCCATTCTTAGCGGCTTTGACGATGGCTTTACAGGCAAGTTTTGCGGAAGAGGTGATGTTCCGGTTGTTTGGCATCAATTGGGGGCAAAAAATTTTTAAAAATACTCCACTTGCAATCATTGCGATATCCTTAATTTGGGGATTTTCGCATAGTAATTATCCGGTTTTTCCGATGTGGTTTCGGGGAATTGAAGTGACATGTTTGGGAATTTTTTTATCGGTCATTTACCTGCGTTACGGGTTGATTCCTGTTATTGTGGCTCATTACTTATTCGATGTGTTCTGGTATACGGCTGAATATTTATTCGGGAAAGCTGAAGCGGGTTATTTTTACAGTTCTTTGGGAATTCTTTTATTACCGTTGATCTTAGCGATCGCTGCCTTTCTCATGAACAAGTCTGTGGAATTGAAACCCCTTCGTTGGCATTTGACAAAAAAGCAAGTCTACAACCTCAATATTCTTAAATTTTATCTGCAGTCTCATCCCGAAGTTTTGGCGAATAAGTCTAAAGAAAAGTTAAGGAAGGAAATTGCTTCCAATGGCTGGGATGTCTCCGTGGTGGACGTGGCGCTTGAAGAATTTGGTCATTTTCTTGCCAAGTAATGATTTTCTGGTATACTAACGATCTAGTTAAATTTTACTAATTTCGAAAACGACTTATGTTACTGAATCCTTTAACATTTCATAGACCCAAAACCTTAAGTGAGGCTGTTGAGTTACACTCGAAGCTGGAAAACGTTCGATTGCAGGCCGGAGGGACGTTTCTCTTAAGTAGCCTGAAGCTTCTAAAGCGGAGAGGCACCAAAACCCCCGAGCACGTCATAAGCCTTTACAAAGTCAATGACCTCCGAGGCATTGAGGTGACCCAAGACAAAATGGTCATCAAAGCCATGACTACGATTGATGATCTTTTTGAATCCCACCTTTTAGACGACAATTTTAAAATTTTTAGAACCGTTTGCCGCAACATTTCCACTCAACCGATCCGTAACATGGCCACCGTTGGCGGCAACCTCACTTGCCGTTACACCTGGACGGAAATGCCCGCGGTCATGATTGGACTTGAAGCCCAAATGCATTTTATGGGCAAAGATGCCTGCCTGCCGGACAGGCAGGGACAAGAAGAGGTCATTCCCGCCGACAAATTTTTTCAAGGGGGAGCCAAAACAGATAAAATCTTCACTCACGTGACGATCAAACGCGACAAAAAAGCCACGATCGCTTACCGCCGTGTCGCTAAATCCATGGGTGTCGATATCCCGCTTTTATCCGTCTTTATTAAAACTTATTTTGAGGGAGATCGGTTTACAAAGAGCGTTGTGTCCGTCAACAATTGCGTTAGCTTTGCTCAGCGCGATCAAATTTTAGAAAATTTTTTAAACCAAAGTTCCGCGTCTTCGACGCAGTCGAAGGAAATTGCCAAAGAAGCCCTTGACCACCTGGATCAAAAAATTTATGATACGAGAAGTACCGATTATAAAAAAGAGATGTTTCGCGTAAGCATTAAACACGCCATCGAAGAGTTAATTGAAAATAAAAAGAAGGGCATTCAGATTATTCCCCAATATGACTACCGTTAAATTTAACATCAATCAGAAGGATTATCACGTCGATCTCAAAGGCCACGAAACGCTTCTTGAGGTGCTTCGCGATAAGTTAGGGTTAACCGGCACCAAGACTGCCTGTGAAGAATCCGAATGTGGAACGTGTACGGTGAATATTAATGGCAAAGCCATTCTTTCGTGTATTACGTTGGCCGCGGCTTTTGAAGGTGATCAGATTACGACGATCGAAGGGTTAGCCGACGGTGAAAAACTTCATCCAATTCAACAAGCCTTTTTGGATAAGGGGGCGGTTCAGTGCGGCTTTTGTATCCCAGGAATAATTATGTCTTCGAAGGCTCTTCTTGAAAAAAATCCAGAACCTAGTCGTGAAGAAATTGATTACGCGTTGGATGGCAATCTCTGCCGCTGCGCGGGGTATTTAAAGATTATAGAAGCGATTGAGCAGGCCGGAAAAGAAATGTCCGGATCCGCCATGTCGTGTGGTGGAAAAGGTCAGTTAAAATGATTACCGTGACTAAAGAATATCTTAATCCCGTTGGAAAAAGCGTGCCGCGCATTGACGGTTATGGCATGGTGACGGGCCAAACGAAATACGTTTTTGATGTGAGTTTCCCCAATATGCTTGTTGGGAAAATGCTCCGCAGTCCTCATCCTCACGCGCGAATCTTAAAAATTGATACGTCCAAAGCTGAAGCCCTTCCTGGCGTCAGAGCCATTGTGACGGCTAAAGACACTCACAATATTAAATTTGGTTCCAATGAATATTTTTTTCCTCACACGGTTGATCAGATGGCGATCGAAGCGGATAAAGTTCGTTACGTCGGTGATGAGTTTGGCGCTGTCGCGGCGATCGATGAAGAGACCGCCGATCAAGCTTTAAGACTCATTGAAGTCGAATACGAAATTTTACCTCATGTCGTCGATGTTCAAGAAGCGATGAAGCCGGGCGCGCCCTTGATTCACGAATCTTTGAATAATATCGCGGTCATTTTACCTGTTAATTTTGGAAATCCTGAACGCGCGATGAAAGAGGCCGATTATGTTCGGGAAGACATTTTTTATGCTCCAGCCGCGCACATGGCCGCGTTAGAGACACATGTCTGTGTCGGTCAGTGGGAAACTTTTTCCAATAAAATTACGTTGTGGTCATCGAGTCAGGCGCCGTTTAAATGCCGTGAAGCGTTAGCCAAAACGTTGAAAATGGGTTTGAATGATGTTCGTGTGATTAAGTTAGCCGTCGGTGGCGGATTTGGCGGCAAGCTTGAGATGATGCCGATGGATTTTGCCTCATGTCTTCTTTCCAAAAAAGCCGGTGGACTTCCTGTTAAGATTACGTGCAGCCGAGAAGAGGAATTTTTAGGGACCCGTCGTAAACATGGCATGATTTATCGAGTCAAATCCGGCGTTAAAAAAGATGGCACGATTGTGGCGATGACGGGAGAGGTGATTGCCGACGGTGGCGCGTATTGCAGTTACGGCCCGACGGTTATTGCCGCGGCGATCATGCGAATTTTTATGGTCTACAAACTTCAGCATTTTCGCATGAGCGGTTATCGGGTTTACACCAATACACCGATTAGCGGCGCGATGCGCGGTTTTGGCGGTGTGCAGTCCGGCTTTGCCATTGAATCGCACATGGATCTTTTGGCTCAAGGGATTGGCATGGATCCAGTAGAATTTCGATTAAAAAATATCACGACACCTAATATGGTGACGGTTAATAAAATGTTTTTGACGACCAATGGTTTGAAAGAGTGTATTGAAAAAGCGACGAAAGCCTGTGACTGGCAAAAAAAACGTGGCAAACAAAAACATTTGTCTCGAGGGATCGGGATCGGAATTGCCGCCGATGTTATGGGATCAAAGATGTACAAATCACATGAATCGGCTGGATCGATTGTCAAAGTTGAGGAGGATGGTTCGGTCTATTTATTTACCGGCGCGGCGGATTGCGGGCAAGGATCGAATACTGCCCTTTCTCAAATTGCCTGCCAGGAATTGGGAGTGAGCTTTAGCCGCATCAAATGCAAATCCGGTGACACCGAAACTACACCTTTTGACACGGGAAGTTTCGCCAGCCGCGTCACATTCATTTCCGGAAATGCCACGATTCGAGGGGCTCGAGATGCCAAGAAACAAATCCTGGATGTCGTCGCTCAAGAATATAAATTGAATATTGAAGATTTGGATATCGTCGCTGAGGACGTGATTAACAAGAATGATAAAAAGAAAATTATGTCTTTTGATCAAGCTTTAACGCTGGCGTATTCTTTTAATTACGGCCGCCAGATCATTGGCCGGGGAAGTTATAATCCCAAAACAACACCGATTGATTTCAGGACCGGCGAAGGGAATGTCTCGGGCAGTTATGGTTTTGAAGCCCAAATCGCTGAGGTCGAAGTCAATAAGGAAACTGGTGAAGTGAAGATCCTCAAAATGTGGGACGCGCATGACATCGGAAGAGCGATTAATCCTCAATCCGTCGAAGGTCAGATTGAGGGTTCGTTGGCGATGGGAATCGGTTACACATTTTTGGAAAATTTTCACTTCGATAAAAAAGGCCGGCCCGCTAACGGAAATTTCGCGAATTATCGACTTCCTCGGACGATGGGTTTGCCGCCGATGGAAAGCATTTTGATTGAGACCAATGATCCCGAAGGACCCTTTGGCGCTAAGGGCATGGGGGAAGCATCCCTATTGCCAACGTCAGCGGCGATCGCGAACGCGATTGAAGATGCCGTCGGAGTTCGTATTAAAGAATTGCCGATTACACCAGAGAAAATTTTGAAAGCGTTAAAAGAAAAAGAACAGCAAGAAGTCCAAACAATTCAACGTTAAAGAGGCAAAGGAACCTATGAGCAAAAATGTTATTTTTCTTATCATGTTTGTCTTCTTAGCATCAGGCTGTAGCATCATGAGTGTTGATTCCAAAGAAATGACAGAGAATTTTTATCCTTCCAAACCATCCAAAGATGTGGTTGTTTATCTCGAAGAGGTCAATCAGCCCCATAAGATCATCGCGACCGTTACCGTCAATACGGAACGCAATCAGCGTGTCAGTGATGTCATTGAAAAAATGAAGTATGAGGCGGCTATCTTAGGCGGTGATGCCATTACGGACTTGCGAACAGATGCCGGCGGGATTTGGAAAAAATTACCTGTTCAAAAATTGGTGAGCAATGGCTATGTGCGTGCCAGGTTCACAGCTTCCGTTGTTATCTTTCAATAAGTCGTACGATACCAACAAATAAAATGCCCATGAAAAAGGTATTATTATCCTTTCATTCTTTTCCCGCCTTTTTAAATCAAAAATTTTTTAATGTCTTGGAATTCTTCAAGTGTATTAAAACTTTTTACAACACCGGAATCATCGACGGGGTAAACCAAGGTTCCGCTGGGATGTTTTTGGGCGACGATGTTAATGCCTTGAGAATGGTGAAGGGCTAAGAAGTCTTTTTTAAGCGAAATGGGAAAAATCGGCGGATGCCCTTTATGGTTTTGAAAACTTGGAATCACGATTTTTGAAGAATTTTTTAAGAATTGTTGGCAAAGCATGTCGATTGTCTCCGGTTTAATGGCGGGACAATCAATGGGTAACAGCAGAATGCCTTTGGTGGAAGGTGAAATATTTTTTAACCCGGTTTGGAATGAAGACGTTTGACCTTCGCGGTAATCTTTATTGTAGACCACTTTGATTTTTTCGTGGTTTAAGAGGAATGGCTTAATCTCCTCAGCGTCGGCGCCAAGGACAATGATGATTTCATCGATAGAAGTTTGCAGTAACATCTGTTGAATGTGTTCTATGACCGACGTTGTTGAGTTGATTTTAGCCAGGGCTTTGGGAGAGCCGAAACGTTCACTTAAGCCCGCGGTGAGTAAGATGCAGGACATCATGCCGTCATTATAAATACGTAACGATGACGCTGTCAATGGAGGACTTATGACTTTTTTAATCATTATGATGACCTTGACCGCTCTCGGATTGGGGATCATTGCTTTTCTTCTTATCCGTGAAAAAAGAACTGCCGATCGTTCTTTGCGCCTTTCAATTCCCGAAGCTGTTGCCCCAGCAATAAATTCTTCTGTCATTGAGACAAAAGAAAATCTTACGTCAGAGAACATTTCCGAGGAAGAAAAGCATGCGATTGAAAAAGAAGTCCATATTTCTTTTGAATTGGAAGAGCTGAAAGAAAAATACGCGAGATTAGAACGAATGCTTAATGAGAAAAACACTGAATTGGAACAGACAAAACAATTTTTGGACAGCGAATTAACGGCCAAAAAAGAGTTTAATAAGTTTAAAGATATTTTAGAAAAAGAAATTAAGGAGAACAAGGATAAGGGTGTGGCTTTAAAGAGCCAATTAAATATTGTCAAGACTGAGAATGAAAACGCCAATCGGCGGATTGAGCAATTTGAGGAAAAAGCTTTATCTCTTGAGCGGGAACTTTTAGCCAAGCAGCAAGAGAATGAAAGGATTCTGGGACAACTAAAAACGGCGGAAGTCACAATTAAACAACTCAAAGAACAAATCAATACTCTCGAGGAGAAACAGAAAGAACAAGCTGCCCTTGAACCTCAGCCGACGATCCAAAATGAACCACAACCTCAAACTCAAACGGATTCACCGGCAGTGCCTCCGATATCAGAGGAGAAATCCGTTTAAACAGGAGACTCATGATCAAAAAAATATTTTGTTTTATGCTGATGACATTTTTGTCTTTAAATTTAATGAGTTGCACCCAAAAAAATAACAAGGAGGGATCGACTGTGATTTTACAAACCAATGAAGGGGATATTGAAGTGAAACTTTGGCCTCAAGTGGCCCCGAAGGCCTGTGAAAATTTTGTAGGTCTTGTCAACAAAGGGTATTACAACGGTATTATTTTTCACCGCGTGATTAAGAATTTTATGATTCAAGGCGGCGATCCAACGGGAACGGGCCGCGGTGGAGAAAGTATCTGGGGTAAATCTTTTCAAGATGAAGTGAAACCTGATGTCACATTTGACCGCAAAGGTCTTTTGGCTATGGCCAATGCCGGCCCGAGCACTAACGGCAGCCAATTTTTTATTACAACCGTCGCGACACCGTGGTTGAACATGAAACATACGATTTTTGGTGAAGTCGTCTCGGGATACGATGTTGTCGAGAAAATTGAAAATACCGCCGTCGGCGCAGGCGATAAGCCAATTCAAGAACAGAAAATTATTAACGCGTACGTGAAAAAATAATTGATTAAACGAGGTAACCTTCCGCGCTCAAACAGTCCTCGCCTCACTGAGTTTTTGGTTCAGTGAGGCTGCGCCTGCCTGCCGGCAGGCAGGGAACTCGCTTCGGAAGGTCACCTCGTTTAATGAGAATTAAATGTTATGGATCATGATGTTTTAATGAAAGCCCTTGAGGCTTCCAAAAAGAATCAAAGTTACGCCTTCGCGACGGTGATTGAAACAACAGTCAAAGGCACGCCGCGAAAATCAGGGGCCAAGATGATCGTTTGGGAAGACGGTTCTTTGTTTGGCACAATCGGCGGCGGGCGTAACGAAAAGGCGGCCCAAAAAGAATGTCTTCAGGCGATCAAAGCGGGGAAACCCTCACTTGTTACTTACGATTACTTTGGCCATGAAGGACAATCGGTTTGCGGCGGACAGATGAAAGTTTTTATTGAACCTTTCCGGAAATTAAAACATTTTATGATCTGCGGCGCCGGACATATCGCGCTTCCTCTTTCGATGGTGGGAAAGATGTTGAATTTCAAAGTCACTGTGATCGACAATCGCAAAGAGTTCGCGAACAAGAAACGTTTCCCTCATGTGGATCACATCATCGTTGGAAATCACGCTGAAAAATTGTTGAAGTTACCGATCGATCAGAATACCTATATTATGATTGTGACCCAAGGCAATGAATATGACTTTGAATGTTTGAAAGCTGTTATTCAGTCGAAGGCGGGTTATATCGGGGTCATTTCGAGTAAACCTAAACGTGTCAAATTTTTTAAGCGGCTTAAAGACGCAGGGGTTTCTGAAAAATGGTTTAAACGGGTGAATATCCCGGCGGGGATTGACATCGGGGCCCAAACGCCAGAGCAAATCGCTGTTTCCATTTGTGCCGAATTGGTGTCTATTGAAAATAAAAACTCTATCGGGACAGATAAATTTAAAGAAAAAGAAAGGAATGATAGATGACTAAACAAGAAGTAATCGATTTAATTCGTGATACGGGTTTCGGATTTTTGGCAACAACCGAAGGCGATCAGCCAAGAGTTCGACCGATGATGCCGTACTTAACGGAAGATGGGCAATTTATTTTAGCGTTGTTAGGTCGATCTCGGACGATTCCCCAAGTGAAGGGAAATCCTAAAGTTGAAATCTGTTTTGTCGACCGTAAGATGTGGTACACACGCGTGGCTGGCAAAGCGACCATCAGTAATGATAAAGAAAAAAAAGAAATTCTTTGGAATAATATTCCGATGTTACGGCAGTACTTTGGTGGCGCGGAAGATCCCAACTTTCACATGATGACAATTGATATCAACGAGTGCGAGGCGATGACTCCGCATCAGAAAGTTCCGGAGAAGGTTAGTTTTTAATTTTACCCGAATTTTGCTAAATTTGGATTTGGAGATTCTATGATGAAATGGGGTTTATTATTTTTGGCCGGAGGAGTCGGAACACTCGCCCGGTATCTCCTTTCGGGCGTTGTTTATCAGGTTTTAGGTTCGCGTTTCCCTTATGGGACGCTCATGATTAATCTTTTGGGCTGTTTTCTCATCGGATTCTTAGTCGCTTTGTCTCAAGAGAAATTTTTAATGTCAGAAAATACCAAGTTGTTTCTTATGATCGGATTCATCGGCGCATTTACCACATTCTCCACATTTATCTTTGAGACGGCTAACCTTATAAAAGTGGGACAAATATTCGCAGCCTTTTTCAATGTTGTATTGAGCGTTGTGGTTGGATTTCTATTCTTCGAGTTGGGGATTTTTTTGGGAAAGATTATTTAAACACCGCCCAACTAATTTCTTGACATTCCGTTTCAAGATGTTATATTTGTCTTCTCATTTGAGGAAAGATTATGCAAAAGACATTCGTCGCAAAACCCAAAGACATCACACGTAAATGGTATCTCATCGATGCCAAAGATAAAATTTTAGGCCGAGTCGCTGCCAAGGCTGCTTCACTCCTACGAGGTAAACACAAGGCCATTTTTACTCCCCATGTTGATACTGGCGATATGGTTGTCATCACCAACGCTAAAGATGTTAAAGTGACGGGTGCCAAACTCACAGATAAAATTTATACGCGTCATTCAGGATATCCCGGCGGACGAAGTATTGTCACCCTTCAACAAATGCTCGACAAAGCTCCTACGCAAGTTTTAGAATTAGCGGTTTTTAGGATGCTTGCCTCAGGACCGTTAGGTAATAAGATTCGAAGTAAACTTAAAATTTATCCAGGGGATCAACATCCCCATCAGTCGCAAAAACCTGTTTTAATTGAGATCTAAGGAGTTTTAAATCATGGTTGAAATCGTTAAATATGGTGCTACAGGTCGTCGAAAAACTTCCATTGCCCGAGTGAATCTAAGCCCCGGCCAAGGAGATATCACGATTAATAAACGACCCTTTGAGCAATACTTTTGCCGTGAGACGGATCGTATCAGCGTCCTGGAACCTTTACGAACAACCAATACTTTGAAAAAATTTGATGTGGATGTGAAAATTACTGGCGGTGGCACAACCGGTCAAGCCGGAGCCATGCGTCTCGCCTTATCCCGCGCGCTATCCTTTGTTGATCAAGAAAATAGGCCCCTGTTAAAGAAAGCAAAACTTCTGAGCCGAGATGAAAGAATGAAGGAAAGAAAGAAGCCCGGACAGAAGGGAGCTCGGAAGAAATTCCAGTGGGTTAAGCGTTAAGTATCACCAATAATTTCAAGGAGTTATAAACCCATCTCCCTCTAAAAAGAGTTGACGAGATGGGTTTTTTATTTTAGGATAAACACTCTATTTTAAATTTTTGTCGTCGAAGTTTTCGACGCATTAAGGACAAAAAATCATGATTAAAGTCGGAATTGTCGGGATTAGCGGATATTCGGGATGCACATGTTTGGAGCTTTTACTCAAACATCCAGAGGTCCGTCTCACATATCTTAGCGCCAATAATACGGAAGGAAAGATTGCTGACATTTGGCCTCATTTGAATGGTCTCACGGATTTAATGTGCACCAAATTTAACGTTGATCACGCCATTCAATCCTCTGATTTGATTTTTCTAGCCGTTCCTCACACGATCGCGATGACGATCGTACCTCAACTGTTAAAAGCTAAAAAACGCGTGATTGATTTTAGCGGTGATTATCGTCTCGACGATGCCAATACCTATCAAAAATGGTATGGCGTGCCGCATCAGGATTTTTCAAATTTACAAAAGGCTGTTTATGGATTACCGGAGCTGTATCGAGAAGATATTCGTAAAGCGGATTTGGTTTCCAATCCGGGATGTTACCCGACGGCAGCGTTATTAGCGTTGCTTCCTTTGGTTGCCACACATCATCAGTTAATTCAATCCATTATTATCGACGCGAAATCCGGTGTCACGGGAGCGGGGCGAAAAGCGGCTTTGGCTTTTAGTTTTCCCGAGGTTAATGAAAACTTTAAGGCCTACAAAGTCCTTTATCATCAGCATGCCCCGGAAATTAATCGTTATTTATCAAAAGTCGCGTCGAAGAATGTTGAAGTCAATTTTGTGCCGCATCTTTTGCCCATTAATCGCGGAATTTTGGAGACGATTTATGTCCAGTTAAATCGCTCATTTTCTCTGGATGAGATCCACGTGATTTACACAAAGTTTTATAAAACGGAACCCTTTGTTCGTGTCTTAAAGCCTCGGCAGCAACCGGAATTGAAAAATGTCGTTCGCACAAATTTTTGTGATATCGGATTAGAAATCAGTCAAGATCAGAAACTTTTAGTTATCACGAGTGTTATTGATAATCTCGTGAAAGGCGCGGCGGGACAGGCCGTTCAGAATATGAATCTGATGTGTGGATTTAAAGAAACAGAAGGGCTTCTTTGATTATGAAAATTGTCACAGGCGGCGTTACAAAACCTCAAGGTTTCAAATCAAATGGAATCGCATCGGGAATCAAACGTTCCGGAAAATTGGATCTCGGGTTGATCACGAGTGATGTCCCCGCGGTCAGTGCCGCGGTCTTTACGAAGAATTCTGTCAAAGCGGCGCCCTTAATTGTGAGCCAAAAAAATCTTAAAAATAGCCGAGCCCAAGCCATCGTCGTCAATAGTGGAAACGCCAATTGTTTTACGGGACAGTTTGGTTTGCTTTATGCCGAGCAGACGACGGAAGTCATCGGTAATTTGCTAGGAATTTCAAAAGACGATGTGATTGTTGCTTCAACAGGGATTATTGGTCGGATGCTTCCTTTTGAGAAGATCAAAAATTCTGCTAAAACACTTGTCAAAGGTTTAAGTCGACAGGGAGGTTCAAAGACAGCCAAAGCGATTTTGACAACAGATTTGCGGACGAAAGAATGCGCGGTTCAAATAAAGTTAGGATCAAAGACGGTTACGATCGCCGGATGCGCGAAAGGGTCGGGAATGATTGCGCCGAATATGGCGACGATGTTAGGATTTATCACAACCGATGCCGCCATTTCACCCAAAATGTTGAAATTGGCTTTAAAGACCGTGACTGATGAAACGTTTAATTCGATTACGATCGACGGATGTATGAGCACCAATGATATGGTCGTGGTCATGGCTAATGGCTTGGCCAAGAATAAAATGATTACCACGGAAGGACGCGATTTTAAAGATTTTTGTAAAGGCCTTTACGAAGTCTCTCGGGATTTAGCTAAGAAAATTGTTTTAGACGGGGAAGGGGCGACGAAGTTTATTGAGATTCATGTTCTGGGAGCTAAAACACAAGCTCAAGCTCGGCAGATCGGGTTAGCAATTGCCAACTCAAATTTGGTTAAGACGGCTGTCGCGGGCAGTAATCCCAACTGGGGACGAGTGGCCGCCGCTGTTGGTTCCGTCGGGATCACGAATATTACGGAAAAAAGTCTGCGGATTAAATTCAGTTCTTTTAAGAAAAAGCATGTCTTGATTACAATACAGTTAAATTTAGGAAAGGCTCAAGCGATCGTTTATACCTCTGATTTAACTTACGAATATGTGAAAATTAATATGGAGTACAACTGATGGAAGAATTTATTAAAAAAGCGAATATCTTGATTGAAGCGATTCCCTACATTCACAACTTTCGTGGAAAAGTGTTTGTCATTAAATTTGGCGGAAGCATTCTCGATAATGATGTGATTCGCAAGAACGTTCTCGAGGATATTGTTTTTTTAAGTTTTGTGGGAATTCGGACGATCCTTGTCCACGGCGGCGGACCGCACATTAGTAATCGCTTGAAAGAATCCGGGTTAAAGTCAGAATTTCACGAGGGGATTCGCATTACCGATAAAGAGACGTTAAAAATTGTCAGCGAAGAGTTAGATAAGCTCAACAAACGGATTGTTCAAGAAATTAAAACTTTCAAAGGCGATGTCGCGGGACTTAAAGGCGATGAAAATATTATTCATGTTGAGAAACGAAAATCGTCGCGAGACCTTGGGTTTGTCGGCCGAGTCACATCGATTGAAAAAGAAGCCTTGGAAAAATATTTAAAACGAGGATACATTACCGTTGTTTCTCCCATGGGAATTTCCGGAGAGAAGCAAACGCACAACGTCAATGCCGATGAAGTCGCGAGTGGAATTGCCGCGTCACTCGAGGCAGAAAAACTTGTTCTTTTAACGAATGTTCAAGGTGTCATGCGCAGTCCCGATGATCCCAATTCTCTTATTTCAACGCTCACGATCGATGAGATTGATAATTTGATTAAA
>OBEQ010672122.1_pt1 | contig 21907 bp, 16 predicted proteins | sample 1670901 | NCBI WGS metagenome assembly OBEQ01 (sample SAMEA104232315, study PRJEB22302) | groundwater metagenome | biome: forest; feature: aquifer; material: groundwater | place: USA | collected 2011-08-07 | depth 5.4 m
AATTTCATAATGCTAAAGTATAAGAAACGTTTTGGTAATAATCAAATTTTGGGGTTACTTTATAAACAACAACTTTTTCGTCTCCGTAGTAGTCCCTGCGACAAGGCGGTACATATACCCACCCGCAGGCTCATCCTTTGCATCCCATATAACTGTATGGTCTCCTGGGTACATATTCTTATCAAGTATCGTTTCAACTTCTTTTCCGAGAATAGTATATATCGTAATAGATACATGTTGTGCTGAGGCTAACGTAAACTGAATTGTAGTAGCCGGATTAAAGGGGTTAGGATAATTTTGGTATAGATTGATTTGCTTTGGAGTTTCAGAAGGGTGTTCATTAACAATTAATACACCATCGCTACTGAGCTTTAATAGATAAAATCCAGTTTCATTATTCACGAGAGGGTTAATTCCTCCTGTCGCTATAATCCCTCCATCAGAAGTGAGTTGTCCCGAACTAATTGCTACCGCTGTTCCTATTGCACCATATTTTTTTGTCCACAACGTATCACCAAGTGAGTCTGTTTTAATGATAAAAGGCTTGGTAACGAAATTCCCATTATTGTCAGCATTTCCCAGAACAATGAAATCACCGGTCATTGTTTGCTCAACATCAACAGCGTTCTCCCGAGTTGCCGAATCTCCGATCGTCTTTCTCCATTCAAATGCTCCAGAGGAAGTAAGTTTGACAAGTTGGATATCGGTAGGACATGCGTTACAAATTTTTGTTCCCCCTGTAAGAATGTATCCTCCGTCTCTGCTTTGTTTGATCGAGTAAACATCAGCATAATTGAGACCGGAGTCAGTTCTTGTCCATTGTGTTTCTCCAAGTGAATCTGTTTTCCACAACAGAGCACGACCGAACAAGTCAAATCCTGAAAATATATATCCGCCATTTTCTGTCAGTTGTAAATCATAAAGACTATACGCTTCACTGTATATGCGTAACCAAACAGAATCGCCCGTTTCATTAATTTTAAACAAAAAGCCGCTTGAATTGGGTGCGCCCATACCACCCACAAGCAGAAATCCGCCATCCAGTAACGGCTTTATCCTATGGGGCTGCTGATAAATACTCCACTTGTATGTTTTATTCCATATATTATTACCATTCGAATCTAATTTTGATATGTACATGTCCATAAGTCCGGATATTGCATTCACGACACCAGCAAGTATATAACCGCCATCCCCTATTTTCTGAATTGAATTTCCAATCTCATACCATTGCTTACTGATTATTTTTGTCCATACCGTATCCCCTTGTGAATTTATTTTTACCACTAACATATCATCGAAATTACCTGTTCCATTCACCTGAATGCCTCCCGTGAGAATATAACCCCCGTCACGTGTTTGTTGGATGGAATTCCCGTACGACTTTCCGGCAAGATCAACTATTTTTTCAAACGTCTCTTGGCTGTATGAGGTATTGAAGGACAACAAAAGAAACAATGCAAGCATTGCCACTATGTTAATACTATTTTTCAAATGCTTCTCCTATGAATGTATAATTGTTCTATTTTGTATCATTTAATGAGCAACAATTTTTTCGTCTCCATAGTAGTCCCTGCTACAAGGCGGTACATATACACACCCGCAGGCTTATCCTTTGCATCCCATATAACTGTATGGTCTCCTGCGTACATATTCTTATCAAGTATCGTTTCAACTTCTTTTCCGAGAATAGTATAAATCGTAATAGATACATGCTGTGCTGAGGCTAACGTAAACCGAATGTCAGTCGTTGGATTAAACGGGTTAGGATAATTTTGGTACAAGTTGATTTGCTTTGGTGTTTCTGTGAGATGCTCGTCAACTCCTAACACACCGGCTTCTGTTATTTTTGAAACTGACAAATAAAACGTTGGATCATGAAAATCGAAATGGTAATTTCCCGACATGATATAACCACCATCTCTCGTCTGAATTGTTGTATATGAAAAACCAAAATAACGGCTTAAATTATTCGTTGTCCATAGCGAATCACCTGATGCGTTCGTTTTCATTGCAAACGGACCTGCACTAGACCCCATCATAAAATACCCTCCATCCCTCGTTTGAAATATGGACTGAAAAAAAGGGACATACAACATATCATATGTCTTCGTCCACTGGACTTCAAAAGTGCTATCTACTTTAACCAGTTCAATTTCATAATTCCCGCCACGAATTCCAATAAATCCGGAGTCTGATGTTGACGATACCAAACAATCATTTAAGGGAGATCCATTTCCAAAGATATGTGTCCAAATAGTATCCCCTTCAGAAGTTACTTGAGCAAGTATAACATATCCATTCGCTACTTTGCCATACACCCTGACTCCTCCTTCAGGTAATAACCACATATTCGAAATTTCAAAATCATAACTTAAACAGATATTTTTTTTCCAAAGCATACTCCCTACAGAATCTGTTTTGATAAGTAATCCACAAAAACCTCCCTGTTGTTGCTCTCGTCCTGCTATAATAAAACCATGGTCTTCTGTTTCACTGATAATATTGCCACGAGAATTTATATTGACGGGAATTGTACTCGTCCAAAGTGTATCTCCTATTGAATCGGTTTTTATGAGATAAACGCTCGTGAGTGAATCATAGGTCGAACCCAAGATAATATAGCCTCCGTCCGAAGCCTGATCTACTGAAAATCCATAACAGAACATACTGTCTCGTAGAAAATGTTTCGACCATATTTCGTTTCCCAAACTATCAATTTTCAATAGATAAGCGTTTAGACTACCATTATCACCAGTAGCCGCAATAACATAGCCTCCTTCCCGAGTTTCTCGTATGCACGGGTTACCCCACATATATACGGTCTCATACAATAGATTAAATGAGATACCTTGAGAATATAGCGGTAACGTAGTTAGACAAAAACAGAAGATTAGCTTTAATATGATATTTGTACGCATAAACACTCCTATTTATTTTTGCTAATATAATTTATATAACCGATCTGTTAAATGCAATAATAAACTATGTATAGAAATACAATGCCACTTTTAACCAAGAATAAGGGGATTTACAAAATAGATAACTGAATACTCGTTCATTATTTTAACATTTTATGTATTACAGTAAGTATAAATAAAAGAAGCCAACCCCGCGTCCACGCGAAATTGGCTTTTCTTCTCAACTACTCATCTACTCAATACTCACATACTAAAAACTAAATCATCCCGCTCTGCTTCCTCAAAAACCACTCAATCGCTAACAAAAGAATAATAAGCCCCGCAAGGTAATACCAATTCCATAGCTCAATCTCGGAAGATTGCACCACTTCCTTCGATGCAAATTGTATCTCCGATTTCATATCATCCGCCAACTTCTGTGCGGAAGAAATATGATAATACTTTCCGTTGGTTCTATATGCAAGCTGCTCAAGCAATGGTTTATTTAATTTCGTTTCAATGAATTCAACATTCATCAAGCCTACGGTGAACTTTCCTTTATCTTCGCCAAGTGTTCTTCCGTCGGAAACAGCTTTTGCAGTGTAGGTATAATCACCCTCGCCGACACTCTCGCTCGCCCCTTCATATAATCCGTTCCCTGCGGCATTTAAAGCAATCTCTTTCGATTCACCGCCATGCTGAATTGTTACCGTCACCTCAGCATCATCCACGGGACGGAATTGATTATCATACACCTGTCCCGTAAATTCAATCGGCTCGGACGTAGTAAACATTTCTTTCGTTGGGCTTACATGAACATTCTTCCCCTCATCTTTTGTAGTCAACCAGCGCACGGCATTCGTCAACAACATATATAAGAATCCACTCTGTTCATTTTCTTCATCGGCAAGTAAATGCCATCGCCAGATACCGTAGCCCGTAATCGCAAACGATTTCATCATGTTCACGTTGCGCGTTGCAACAAGCGGCTCCGGCAGAACAACATTTTGCATCCGTACAGCCGCGATCATCTCCCCTTCCGGCTTAATCTGAAACATAGTCTGCATTTTGTAAATCGGCGGCATTGCCTGCCATGTTTCCGGCGTAATTGTTCCATCTAATCGCACAAGCGTGTTCGCCTTTTGCCTATCGGGAACAGACGCAAACACCTGATTCTCCGTCGCTCCACCATTCGTCCATGTAAACGGCAATAACGATTCTAACTGAGCAAGTTTTTGATAATTTGTCGTCTTCGCGTTCACAAAGAGAACGGGCTTTTTCCCCTGCTCGATAGCGGTCTTTAATTCCTGCACAACATTTGTCGGAGTTGAAGCCGAAGGAAATCCGATAAGCACAAAACAATCGGTGCTATCCATCAACTGACGCGTTACCGTTCCTTCATAATATCCCTGATCTTTATTTTGTATTCGTGCCTGTACTGTAAAATGCTCGTCTTCGGTTAAGGCTTGGCGTACTGCGGGAACATCGGGATTAGGCGCGCCTGCTAAGATTAACACATGAAGTTTACTTTTCAACACCTTCACAAAAACAGACTGCGAATTATTCTTCCCGGTTAATTCCCCTTGAAGATCCGAGACACTCACTGTATATTTCATCATGCCGACTTCTTTCGGCTCAAACGTGAGATGGGTCTGGTATTCTCGCGTGCCGTTCTCAAGCGTTACTACTTTTCTGTCGAGAACGTTTGCTCCTTCTTTCAGCAAAACTTCTATGTTTTCACCCCCATAACCCGAACTTTTCACGGTTACGTCCACCGGGACTTTCGTTTCGGAGTACGCTATGGTATTAGTAACAACCTTCTCGACTACCAAATCTTTCTTTTCAATCGTATCACCCACCCCAACCGTATAAACAGGAATTCCCAATTCCTCAGCATCATACAAGGGATTTTTTCCAACCGTAAAATTCCCGTCAGTCACAAACACAACTGCCTGAATGTTATCGCTAATCATTCTATTCTTCAGTTGAGCGACTGCTTCGGAAAGATTCGTTGTCTCTCCGTTAAACTTCAGCGCATCTGCCGATTCAAGTGTCGCCTTCGGCAATGTTGAAGAAAACGCATACATGTTCACACGAGCAGGAGATGGAATACTTTTAAATGGTTCTGCCTTCAGATATGAGCGCACTGCTTCGCTTCGTTGCCCCGTACTATCGCTCAATGTCATACTTTGTGAATTATCAACAAGTACAGCTACCGTTGGTGGCTGATCGCTCTTGTTGATAAGATTAAGCACAGGCTCAAAAAACAATAACAACAACAAACATAACGTTAATGCTCGTAGAGAAGAAAGCACAATACGTCGCGCTGGAGGCAGAGGCGGCAATGTATAGCGGTAAAATAACATTGCAAGTCCGATACCGGCTAACAACAATAAACACAGGAATAAAATATTCCCTTGTATGGAAAAAGATATGTTCCCGATGATCATAGTTTACCGCAGTAACAACATAGTTTTTGTAGAACTGTAAGAAGGCGTTGTCAATCTGACAAAATACACGCCTGTTGCAACCGGTGTACCGCTTTCATTTGTGCCATCCCAGCGTAGTTGGACAACTTGCGGTTCCGTAAAAGCGTTATATAAAGTTTTAACCTTTTCACCCCTTAATGAAAAAACAACAGCCTCCGCCTGAGTTCCGGTCTTTATCTCAAAGGTGATTGTCGTAGCCGGGTTAAAAGGATTGGGATAGTTTTGCAATAACGTGGTTTCTTCGGGAATCCCAGTCCACGTACCACAGCAATACTCCCATTGTTTGTTTAAAATTGGAGCCGGGCTTTGATAAGAATGTCCCCCGTTATCTTTCGCTTCGATATAGAACTGAATCGTCGCGCCGTTTGGAACCATTGGTACTATTCCTGTATATCGTCCCGATGTCGGGAAAAACATTGAAGAATCTAACTGCATCACTTCATGAGTATAAGAAACAGTATTTGCTTCTCTATAGTAGAGTATGACAGAATCCTGTTTGATTCCAAATTTGCTAATCACATTCGTCGTTATAATAATGTTTGTCCCTGATGCGATAACTGTTGGCTCGTTACTAAATATTGGACCAAACGATAACGCCGCCCTGAATCCATCAACCAATCCCCAGCCTATAAAATTATTCGGAAACTCATGATATGGCGTATTATTCGCCGTATCTGCAGAATTGCGTATCGCATCACGCACTTCCATAGCTGTCAATTCCGGTCGCGCCGAAAACACTAACGAGGCGCATCCTGCAACAAGCGGAGTAGCAAGTGATGTCCCTTGTAAAAATGAATATGTGTCCGTTCCGGGTGTTGCACAATACACGCTTACGCCGGGTGCAACAACATCAGGTTTTATACGACCATCATTCGTCGGTCCCGTAGAAGTGAAAGTTGGAAGTTGTCTATTATTCTTCACTGCTCCTACCGAGAGAATACTATCGGCATCGGCGGGGGTTAACATTGTCCCCTCAATTCCATCCCCAACTCCTTCATTTCCCATGGAGTTACAAACAAGGACGCCCAATCGTGCCGCTTGAATTGCCGCTCGCGCTGTGATGGAAGTGCGCCCATCAAAATCACCATGCTCCCAGGTGTAACCGGTGTCGCTTTCAAATATATCGTATCCGACCGAACTGCTTACTACATCGGCTCCATTCGCTTCAAGCCATTCAATGCCTGCCGTCCAATAATCTTCTTCTACTTGTGTTTCGCTTGGTATATATTCTGTTTTTGCCAATAGAAATTCTGCGTTGTATGCCGGACCTATAATCTCGCCTTCCTTATACCCGCCCAATACCGACATCGTATATGTTCCGTGGGCATCTTGATTCCATGCATCGCCCGTTTCATTTGATGTAACCGAATCATGATAAATGAAATCATACTCACCTAACACATTTCGTCCCATCAATGATTCATGTACTCTCCATCGAAACCCTGAATCGAGTATTCCTACGCGAACATTTTTTCCGCTGATTCCGACTTGATGCAATTTTATCGCATCAACTAAATTCATCTGGGTGTACGATAACCCATAATCAATTGAGGTTGATTTAGCGAATGATGATGTGGTTGTATTTTGATCTTGAGGTAAGTCTTTCCCGTGAAGAATCACTACCGGAGCTACACTCTTTACAAACGGAAACGAAGAAACAACGGTAACCTGTGCTTGATTCAATACAACACTTGCCGCATTGAACCATTTACTCCGTTGTTTGATAATGCCCCCTGTCAATTCCACCTGATGCACGTATGGTTCATACACCGGAACATCACTCATGCTAATCACCGACTCAATCGGCAACACTTTTGCTCTCCGTTGTAATGCTTTGGGAGAAATTAGTGCGAGCGCTTGACTGTATGCGTCGGAATGTTTACTCAACACCCCGCCGGCAGGAACCGTGGTTCCCTTATCAGTAAAGTAAACCCAATATTTTTTCTGCTCTTGTGATTGTGCCTGTAATTGAACCGGATGGAAGCCATCCGCAATTAGCATTAAGGTAACACATAAAACAGAAAGTGCTGTAAATCGCATACGCGAATGGTATTAACCGGTAGCAAGAAGTTTTTCAACAATTTGAATTGATGTTACTCCATCAGCTTCAGCATTGAAATTCGGTACAATTCGATGGCGTAGCACCGGAATAGCAATAGCGCGCACATCCTCAATATCAGGTGTGTGCCTGCCTTGCAACACAGCTCTCGTCTTTGCACCTAAGATCAAATATTGTGAAGCGCGAGGACCTGCTCCCCAGCTTAACCAATCCTTAATAAACTGTGGAACTGTCGGTGATGTTGTTCGAGTCTTTGCAACTAAACTCACGGCGTACTCAATAACATGATCGGCAACAGGAACGCGCCGTATCAATTGTTGAAACGAATTTACTTCATCCGCTCCAAGTACATGCGTAAGCTGAGGAACGTACATGCTTGTTGTTGCTTTAACGATCTCTAATTCTTCCTTATGCGAAGGATAGTCCAACCAAAGATTGAACATAAAACGGTCAAGTTGTGCTTCCGGTAAGGGATACGTACCTTCCTGTTCGATTGGGTTTTGCGTTGCAAGTACAAAAAACGGCTCGGAAAGCCGGTATGTTTGTCCCGCCGCTGTTACATGATGCTCTTGCATCGCTTCCAAAAGCGCCGCTTGCGTCTTCGGTGGAGTACGATTGATTTCATCGGCGAGAACGATGTTTGCAAAAATCGGTCCTTTCACAAACTTAAATGCCTTACTTCCTGTAGCGCGATCATCTTCAATGATTTCCGTTCCGGTAATATCGCTTGGCATCAAATCAGGCGTAAACTGGATACGGCTAAACTGTAAATCCATCACCTGCGATAGTGTCTTGATAAGCAAAGTCTTTGCAAGACCCGGTACACCCACAAGTAAACAGTGACCGCGCGAGAGCATCGCAATAAGCAAATGATCAACGATCGTTTCCTGCCCCACAATCACCTTAGCGATTTCCTGCCGCATCGAATCAAACCCCTTCTTCAACGAGGCTACTGCTTCCACATCATTCATTGTTTCTGTTTTATCTGCCATAAATTCCTTAATGCTTTCTTTGTTTTCCCTAATTAAACTGTAAACTCTATATATTGGATTGTAGTAGCCAATCACCAGATCGGCATCTTGTACTGAACGGTTTTGCTGGTCTCGTAACCCACTGCTACACCCAATTCCTTATAACCGCGATTCCCAATAAATTTGTGTACGTAACTGTTTCAACCACTCGCGATACACCGTACTGCTCTTATACGAAGTTGCAAGTTGTTCAACACGTTTCCAATCATCATTCAAATTCATAGCGTGTTCTTTTACCCGGTCTTTTAACCAAACAATATGATAGCCTTTCGTCGCCCCGCTCATGACTGCCAACGGATCAGAAATATCACCAACGTTCATAGTAGAAACTGCCATAACCAACGCATCATCAAATTGATCAATTGAATATCGTCCGATCAACCCGCCCATCAACGCCGATTGTTTATCCTCTGAATTTTTCTTTGCAAGATCGGAAAAATTCGCTCCGTGCAACACGCTATCTTTCAATCCCTTTAAAAAATTTACCGTCTCACTGACCGATAAGCTATCGCGCTCCATCTTAAAAAGAATATGTCGTGCGTGAACCGATTCACCGCGACGTTCCAATAATTGTAAGATGTGAATTCCGAATGGCGTTTCAACCAAATCGGAATATTGACTATCTTTCAGTGCGAATGCCGCTTCTTCAAATTCCTTCACAAATTCACCGCGTCGCACAAAGCCTAAATCTCCGCCATTCGCACCTGAGCCGGCATCTATCGAATATTGTTTCGCAAACGAAGCAAAATCTCCTCCTGCTTTTATAGAATCCAAAATGCCTTGTGCAAAATCCTTTACCGACTTTCGCACAGCTTCCCCTATTGCCGGTTCCTTAAATATATGATAAAGTTCCAGCTCTTCCTTTACGGGAGGCAAACTATCCTTAAACTGTGTAAAAAATTCTTCAACCTCACGCTTTGAACACTGAACATCAGCGGTTCTCTTTTTGGCAAGTTTATCGGCAAGCAAATACTTCCTCATATCCTCGCGCCATTCACGCCGCATTCTGGCAATGGGCATGCTGTAAATTTCTTCTAATTTTTGTTGCCCGCCGGCTTGTTGCGACCGTTGTGCTATCATCTGCTCCAATGAGCGATCAATTTCATCCTCCGAGATCATAAGAGTAGTATCCTCCTGTGCTCTTGCAAGAATCAACTTCTGATCAATAAGCGCATCTAACGTTTTCTCCGCAAGTCCGGGTGTCGAAGGTTCTACATGCATATTAAACGCGTAAAATTCTATTTCCGCATTTAATTCGGAAAGAAGAACTGTTTCTTTTCCTACTACGGCAACAATTTTATCGAGAACTTCAGGCTGTGCCGCCATAAAAGTCGGTAACGACACCATAATGAGGATGAGAAAGTAAAAACGGAGTGTCATACTCCGAAGAAAAGATGTATTCAATAAATTCCTTTGAAAATAATTGTTATTCATGTAAGGCTCGCTGGGTAGTATCGGTATTCTGTATAGGTGGTAATAATACTTCAACAGAATACCGCTGTCGGAGAGTTCCAACCAATGAATCATAACGAGTTTGTTCTCTTGCCCTGAGTGTTCTTGCCCGCACTTCCGGTTCTGCTAACTCAAACGTCGGCGCAGATCCGGTTCGAACCGAAACCAGCATTTGAATGATAAAATACCCCGATGCCGTGCGAATGGGAAATGAAATATCGTTTTCTTGTAGCGTTTGAGCCACTTTCCATAATTCGGGGAACATGAGCGTTTGCTGAGAATAATATCTCTCTTTCGAAACAAGTACTATTTCTTGATCAACAGATGGCTCACTCGTAAGAGAACTATAAACTTCGTCCCACGTTGTACCCCGTGTAACCTTTGCCGCAAATGAACTCGCCCGCTCGCGGGTTGTAAACCCGATAATGTTTAACTTCACCATATCTTCTTGTACGAAAAACTCACCTGCATGTTGCTCAAAATACGAACGTAACGTGTCGGCTGGAAGAGTAGTGGTATCATCATACACAGTCAAATGAAGCAGTTGCTGAACAGCTAAATCTCTCCGAACCTGCTCAAGTTGTTGTTGAAACTCGTTCGTTTGGTCAACGCCGCGTTTCACTGCTTCTTGAAACAACAGTTCGGTTGTAATCCACGCAGAGACATATTTCCGCTCTTGCACATCATACGATTCATGCGTAGTATCAATAGCCGCACGAATCTGTTCTGCCGTTAATTGTGCATCGCCAACGCGCGCTACTACGTGCTCTTTCTTGGCTTGTTGTTGACAGCCAATGAAAACAATCAGTAGAGCCGCAACAATGCCGAAACGATTCATTATTTTTTATTGGGTAAAAATGCGTTCGGTAACAACTCTTTATATTGCTTTACAGGATATTTCTCTTTCACTTTTTCTATCCAGGTTTTCTCAAGTCGCTTTGATTCTGATTCCTGAAATGCATTGGAAAGCTCCGCACCGGCTTCTTCGTACGTCTTAATTCGTTCTGATTCTTTTTTGTTTACTTTCATAATAATGAAACCACCGGTCGTCATCTCTTGGGGTTGCGAAATATCTCCAACCTGCATCGAGTCTGCAAACTTGGTAAAATCATCCTGATCTACCGGCGCCAATTCATTCATACCTTTTTTAGATTTAATTTCGGGATCGGTATTATAACGTTCTGCAAAATCAGCAAAATCCCCGCCATGGGTTAATGAATCGTACAATGCTAATGCCAGTGTATCCGAATCTACTTCAATTTCACTATAGGAAACACGGTTCGGGAAATGGAACCGGTCTTTATTCTTTGAATAATATACTTTCAAGGCAGAATCATTCACCGAAACATTGTTCCATACTTCTTGTTGTTCTGCTTTGAATAAAATAATCCCGTCTTTATATTCTTTCATCAGTGAAGCAAAATCAGAATACTTATTTTCCAAACCTACTGAGTGTTCATCAAGCACAAGCGCTTCAACCATTCGATCAATTTTCTGATGTAAGTCGGTATCACGGAGCGGTGTTCCTCGATATTCTATTCTGCGATTGAACAAAGCAATAACGGTATCAACCGTTGTTCCTTTACCATTCACAGAAAACATTGTTCTCGCTAATAATTCATTCGATACGGGCGCCGACCAGGCACTATCATCCACAGTCTGGGTAGTATCAAGACCTGCTATAAAGGAATTATACACGTCATCATTGAATTTAGCATTGTATTTTACCTTCAACCCTTTAATGTAGGTATCGTATTCTTCGTTAAACCGTGTTTGCTGGTATTTTTTCTTAAATTCTTCTTTCACTTCAGCAAACGGTGGTAAATCTTTAACGCTGTCACAATACAGCAAATGGAACCCGAATGGTGATTTAATGACATTCGATGCTTGTTCTGCTGTTAATTGAAAAGCCGCTTCATCAAAAGGTTGTACCCAGCGTCTTCGTTCAAACCAACCAAGATCGCCCCCCTCCTGTGAACTTCCCGCATCTTCTGAAAGCTTTGTTGCAAGATCAACAAACTTCCAACCCTTTTTCAAACTGTCCTGAAATCCCTTTACGCGTAACAGTGCATTTGTCGTATCCGCAGAATCTGTAGCAGAGACATTAAAACGCGCCATAATATGGCGGACTTTAATCATGTACTGTGATGGTTTTCTATCAATAAGTTTTATAACATGAAATCCTGCTTGCGAACGAACAGGGACGCTATAAATCTCACCCTTCTTCAATGAATAAGCAGCCGATTCAAACGACAAAGAAAGTTGACCCGATGTAAAGTAATAGACATCGCCTAAAATGGCTCTTGCCGAAGGATCTTCTGAGTATTGCATCACAAGCGTATCAAACGATGCTCCGCTCTTTGCCTGCTTGATAATATCTAACGCCTTATTGTATGCCTTCAGAGTATCTTCAGGTGGCGAATTCGGTTTTATTGCAATGAGAATTTGTTGTGCACGAAGCTCTTCTTTTCTTCGCGCATATACCTGTTCTACGCCTGGTGTTGTAACTTCTTTATCAACAAGGAATGACGAGGCAAGACTGGAACGATACTCTTTAAGTTCCATCTGAATCTCAGGATCAGTTTCATACCCTCGATCGTATGCGTCTTGCAATTTTAATTTATAATTTGTAAGAAGGTCAAGAAATTTTTCGCGGTCTTGTTGTGAACTTTTCTTTGCCGAATCTATACCGCCGGTATTTTTTGCAAAGAAATTCTCATACTCACTCATTCCGACCTTTTTAGCACCAACCTCTAATACTATTGGTTCCTCTTTTTTATCACCACAGCCGGAAAGCAGTAACGCACTGACAACACTAATAAGAATGATACGGTAAACACTGTTCATTCGGGTAAATCCTTTCGAAATAATAAGTAATTAACTACACCACCACTATGTTAATGGCGTTAAAGAATCAATAACTATCCCTCCTCCTTGAAAAGGAGAGAGTAGGGGGTAACCCCAAAACATTAAAAAACACCTTCCATTCCCGCTTCACAAAACTGAAACACTCAAAAAACGTCAAAAACGCTGGAATAATAGAAGAATTGGGAATATTTTAGCATTAAGTATAACCAAAAATAGCCAAAGTTACAACACAATCCCCGCTTTTCAAACAACCGTAACTTAGACTCGGTTCCTTAACATCAGTTCTTTTGGATGCGGGTGAAGATATACCTGATCGCATAGATATTCTACGTTATTTAACTTGATATAGTGGTTGATAAGCATAATGGGAACTACTAACGGCACATACTCTTTATGATAATCCTCAATAACAGAAAGAATCTCCGCTCTCTCCTTGGCAGAGAGATGGTCCCTGAAATACCCTAAGATATGCAGTAATACATTGACATGTTTCTTGGTCGTTGCCTTCACCGATAATCCCTCCATAAATAACGCTGAATACCTCTCTTTCAACTCCGATGGTTTAATGGATTTTGAATTGGCAACTATTACCCCTAACTCCCTGTAATGGCGTTCACTGTGGGAAAGCATCAAATATTTATGGATGGTATGAAATTGTACTAATGCCCCACGGCTGAAGTTATTCAACAATTGTTTCAACCGGTGATAACTAAACACACGCACAATAAAATTTTCTCGTATTTGAGCATCGTTTAATCGCCCCTCTTCCTCCGCCGGTATTTGGGGAAACGTCTTCATAAAAACATCTGCAAATAACCCCACTCCGTTTTTCGCCGGCATTCCTTTCTCTGTATAAAGTGTAACCCGTTCCATCCCGCACGTTGGTGATTTACTCTTGAAAATAAATCCGCACAACTCAAGCTCTTCAAGTTGTTTCACCCTGCTCTCTGAAAATGAATTGACCCGTTTCGTCCAGTCCTCACCCGACTTATTGCCAACCATCTTCACTTCGTCGTTACTCAATACTAATCGGACTGCCTCACGCGGCACACCCATGCCAACCTCAAGCTCCGGACAAACCGGAACCCATTCAAAATAATTACCTAACACATCAGTCAGATACAAATCCCGCTTGTGTCCTCCATCATAACGTACCATCTCACCTAACAAACACTGACTTATTCCCACTCGCATTGTGACTTCTTGTGCAACTGTATTTTCGTTCATATTAATTCCGATTTACTAATGAAACAAACCTGAGATAATAGTGTTTAGATTTTGGGATTCAGAAATCCCATATCAAATTTTAGCATTCAACCTAAAACTCCGCTGTTACTCCAATTGAGGGCAATATACCAATAGAACTTGATTCTGTTTCAACCCTACCCAATCGAGCATTATATCTTGGTACATCAATTGGTTTCCTGTTATAGACATTTTGTATATCAACAAACACCACTAATGACCAATTCTCAAACGACCATCTCCTGTCTGCACGGATATCTAAACTATGATTTACACCTATACGATCCGTATTATAGAGTGTGGGCGACTGTGTGCCATTAGAATTGTACGGCGTATAAGGTCTCCCTGTGGCAAAACGGAATTTAGCGCTGAACTCCCAATTACTGTTCATAACATATCCACCCCCGATATTAATAATCCATCGCTGGTCAAAACTCCCGGGGCGCGATATACCATCGAGACCGGAAAACGTTGCTTCGTTATAACTGACACTTAGTGTCCCATAGACCGGCATTTCTGATAGTTTTTTCTGTAAAAACAATTCAACGCCATGTGCAGTCCCGCTTCCTATACCGGCAAGATTATCAACACCAAACGATGCAAATCCTTCTTCCGATCCACCGTACCCCGCTCCTGTATTCACCATAACTAAATAAGGGCGGTCCAAACTTGCCGGATAATCAGAATATGCTTTTATGTATCCTTCTACACTCACCTTCAAATCAGAGCGTAATAAATGCTCGATACCTACTACATACTGGTTTACGCTTATGTGATCAAGTGATTTATTGAATTGATTAGAAACCAACCACACTACTGCCGGCGCTTGGTGATACTTCCCGATGCTCGCGTTGAGAGTTGTCAATTGATCAAATTGATAACTCCCGCTCAACCTTGGCGAAACAACCCAACGTTCTTCGATCAACGAAAAATAATCTGCACGCAACCCGAATGTCAATCTCAACTTATCAAGTGTTTGTGACAACTGTGTAAACGCTGAACTCTTCCACGATGATGTATCTTCTGAATTATTTACTGTTATCACCTGCCCGAATGTTGTTTGGTATTGCGGTACATTAATTCCCGTATTGTACGATGAAACCTTCGCCTCAGCCCCGAACGAAAGTTCAGATGTAGAGGCAAGTTCTAATACTGCTTCAGTAAAGAGTGAAGTCTCTCGCTCGGTGGTCTTGCTGAGAAACACAGGTTGCAATAGTGTATCGTTCTGTCGGTAATCGTATGTATTATAACGGTTACCTAACGATACAACCGTGTATCCCGATGGAAATAAATGTTTCCAGGAAACCCCGTTCACATATTGATCTTGATCCGAGCCCAAAATTCTTGAATTATCAAATCTATGATCAGGTGTATCGTTAAAGAATTTAATTCTATCTAATGCTGATACACCGACGTAAGAAATATTATCTCTCGCTCCCAAACGATATGTCGCTTTAGCAAAAACATCCCAATACTCCGGTACAAACCCGAACCCTGCCGCCTTGAAAATAAAATCCAGATAACTTCTCCTCACAGAAAAAAGAAATGTTCCCTTTTCCCCCATCGGTCCCTCAACGTTTATTCCAAACTGAGAGGCTGAAAGTGTCAATTTTCCTCCAATTCGGTCAGTTCTGCCCTCCCGAAGCTTAATATTCAATACCGATGAAAGTTTATCTCCGTACCGAACACCAAATCCACCGGTAGAAAACGAAGTTGCATCCACAAAATCGAGATTCACATAACTTAACGGACCTCCGCTCGCTCCCTGTGTCCCGAAATGATTAATATTGGGAACTTGTAAATTGTCAATCAGAAATAAATTTTCCGATGGAGCTCCACCACGAACAATAAGGTCATTTCTCCCTGCCTGTACCTGAGTCACACCGGGCAATATTGAAATAGCCCTCACAACATCTTGTAACCCGCCGGGAAGTCTTCGTATTTCTTCTGCCGATTGTTCCTGTGTGGAAATAGGCGTCTCAGATGTTTTTTGAAAATATCCTGCTGTTACATTCACACCTTCAAATTGAATTTTCGTTTCTTTCAAAAGAATAGAAAGCGCCACAGGCTTTGCAGTACTCACAACAACATCGGTAATCATCGTACTTTCAAACCCAACAAGCGAAACGTTAACATTATATGTACCTACTTCTACATTTCGAATGGAAAACTTCCCCTCCTCATTTGTAGAACTCCCTAGTTTCGTACCGGTAACAACAATGTTCGCTCCGGATAATGGTTCTTGTGTCAAACTATTAACAACACTCCCGGTAATAGAGCCTCTTTTCTCTTGTTCTTCCTGAGCATGTAATTCAGGCAAGCATAACAAACTTAATACAACTATGAATACAATTTTCAATTTCATACTTTATTTTTTTCTACGTAACAATGTTCAATTTTTCAAAATGTCATTTCAACTATACAAATCTTACTCCCTTCCCTGCTTGCAGGGAAGGGTTGGGGATGGGTCGTTTAACGAAAACTCACCATACCTTACTTCTTCCCCACTATCGAACTCAAAGCATCAAACAACTTTAGATACAAAAACGTATAACCGTTATCCAGCAACTTTTTCGGAACAACATTCTGCCCCGTCAACAACATCTCCGACATTTCACCAAGAGCTATCTTCAACACAAAACCGGGTACAGGAGCCCAAGCCGGGCGGTGCAACACTTTTCCCAACACACAACAAAATTCTTTCATCGAAACAGATTCAGGCGCGGCTAAATTTACTGCCCCTTCTATACTACTATTCTTAATAGAATATGTGATAGCATTCACCACATCATCTCTATGAATCCACGGAAACCACTGCGCACCGGATCCCATCCACCCGCCAAATCCCATTTTAAATGGCAACAATAATTTTGGCAATGCACCGCCATTCTCTTCCAATACCACCCCAATTCTGGGATTAACCACCCGAACACCCAACGATGTGGCAGGTTTCGACGCTTGCTCCCATTGCTCACACACATCAGCAAGAAATCCGCTTCCCTTTAATGCCGATTCACTTATTTTGCCGCTTTTCACATCCCCGTAATACCCTACGGCAGAAGCGCTTACAAGCACAGACGGCTTCTTACTTGCCTGTCTGATAGCGCTGACAAGAACACGTGTTGCATTTACCCGGCTTTCAAGAATAAGCCGTTTCTGTGTCGCCGACCATCTTTTTCCGGCAATCAACTCACCTGCAAAGTTGACTATGGCATCAGCTCCATCAACTTCATGAGCCCATTCACCTAATGTCGCTCCATCCCATTGAACGTAACGCAATCCGGGATGTTCAATCTTACCCTTCCCTTGTTTACGTGTCAACATGACAACATCATTGTTTTCTGCCAACAGTTGCTCTGTTAATGCAGTCCCGATAAATCCTGATCCACCACTAATAAGTATCTTCATACGTACCCCAATAATAAATTCTTAATGTAATTCTCTCATCATACTTGATGATACTCTCGCTACTGTAGGAAACAATCCTTCAATTACTTTTTCCCTATGATCGAAAATTCCCTTTATTTGTTTCTTCACAAACATTGTATGTGCCATCTCGCCAAAAACACCAAACGGCATAACATATCGTATCTCATCTTCAATAATCGTCCCGTCATCCGTCTCTACAAATCCATGCTTATGATGCCAGTACGAATACGGTCCCTTTAATTGCACATCAACAAAATGGTGCATCGGCACAAACTCACTTATAAGTGTTGTCCATCGTTGTCGTATCCCCATCACTAAAATAGTATAATCAACAAGCGTCCCCTCCTTCATCACAATTGGTGATGGAGTTAATATCTCAAATCCCAAATTCGGCGGAGTAATTAATGAAAGATTCTCCGGCGTAGAAAAAAATTGAAATACTTCTTGTAATGGTTTTGCAATAAATTGTCGTCGCTTAATTGTATGTATCTTCATAGCACTTCCTTTTTTACTTTCTTGTATAATTCTAATGTCTTCTCCCGTTCCTCTTCATGAGAAACAATCGGCTTGGGATATGTCTTGCCAATCACAACCCCAAGATGCTGTTGCAAAACATTTGGCATCCCCCACGGCTCATGGATATATTTGTCGGGCACATTACGCAATTCAGGAATATACTTCCTCACATACTTCCCTGATACATCAAACTTCTTCCCCTGCAACACGGGATTAAAAATTCTAAACCACGGCTGAGCATCGGTTCCCGTTCCTGCACTCCATTGCCAGCCTGCATTATTTAAAGCAACATCTCCATCCACAAGTTTCGATAGGAAGTACTCCTCACCGCGCCGCCAATCAATATGTAAATCCTTTGTAAGAAAACTTGCAACAATCATTCGCGCTCTGTTATGCATCCAGTATTCCGTATTCAACTGCCTCATCGCCGCATCCACAATCGGATATCCCGTCATGCCGGTACACCATGCTTTGTACCATGCCTCTTTCCCCGTCCACTCGATTCGGTCAAATTCTTTCTTGAACGAAGAATGAACCACATGAGGATAATGCCACATCACCTGATAGAAAAAATCCCGCCACAGCAATTCATTCTGAAACGTTTGAACTCCCTGCTTCTGCAATCCATGATATTGTTCACCGTATGTAATCGTCTCATGAAAAAGCTGTCTGATGCTCAATGAACCGACAGAAAGATGATGGGATAATCGCGAAGTCCCGTTATCCGAGGGAATATCTCGTTGAGTATGATATTCGCCCATTAGTTGCTCAAGAAATTCCTTCATCGCCTTGTTTGCAACCCGTTCTCCGCCTCGTATATTCTCCGACAACGAGAGTATATCTTCAGGGATTTTCCCGTTATCAAGTTCCGGCGTATGAATTGATCGCAATGCCGGAAGTGGCGTCGGTAGCTCATGCATCATACTTCTGCATGTATTCTTAAATGCAGTAAAAACAAGATACGGCGTTCCCGAACTCGTTTTTATCCTTGATGGATCAAATAATAGATGATCTTGAAATTCAACCCATTGCTTTCCTAGACTCTCAATTGCCGATTTTACTACTAGATCCCGTTCTCTCGAATATGGCTCAAACGAACTTGCACAATACACACCATCGGATTGTGTTGTAGATAGTAACTCAGTCAATATACTTTCAAGGTTTCCTTCCCTGACAACTAAATCACCACCAAGTTTCTGGAGAGATATTTTCATCTCTCGCAATCCGTCAAGAATCACTTGTCGTTTTGCTGGCGCATACAAGCGAAACGTCTCATCAAAGACATAAAGCGGAATTACTTCCTTTGAATCGCGGCACGCGTTCCACAACGCAAGGTTATCCTGCACCCGCAGTTCATTCTTAATCCAAACAACTAACCGTTGTGTTGATTTCACCTTAATCAATTCGCTCATGTCGTAATTCGGACAAAGCCTTTTTCGGACCCGGCTTCAACTTAAATACATCTTTTAAATACGCCACTGCATCACTCGAGGATGCAATAATACGATCACAATCAAAATCTGTCTCGTTGTAATTTCCGGAATAAAATCCCCCTACAATAAACTGTGCCTTATAGGAATGTGCATACCTTCCCAACGATTTCATCCGTTCAAAAAAGTCGTTGTTTTTATTTGCCACCGTAAACGATAAGCATACAACATTCGGTTGCATTGTTTTCATAAACGATTGTATCGTATCAAATGGTGTATTTGCACCTACATAATACACGCTCCATCCTTCACTCTCCAACACATACGAAAAACTCCTCAACCCGATTTCATGGTATTCGCCTTCGGGACACGCGCATAACGCAGTCAACCCGTTACTTCCTTTGTGATGAATTTCCGGAGCAAAACGAATCAACGCCTCGGTAATGGCATTCGATGCAATATGTTCTTGCTCTATGCCTAACGTTCCGTTGTACCACATCTCTCCTATTCGTACCAACGCCGGTCTGATAACTTCATCTGCAATGCTCCCCATGCTGATATGATTCTTATAGAGATATTGGAGCAATTGTTGTAACCCGCTGGCATCACCTTGTAACGCTTCTTCCAAAAACACATCGGCAACTTTTTTATAGTTACGCGTTATAACGCCAAACTGTAAAAGCTCTTTTTGTTCATGTGTCATAGGAGGTGGATGCACGCCCGATAGGGGATACCCGTTCACTTCGGCAAACGCGACAATGTCCTTCATCTTAAATTTCCGATGACCGCCAAGCGTTTTCGCGCAGTTAAGTTTGCCTTCGTCTGCCCAACGTTTTACCGTCGTCTCCGTGACATTTATCATCGAAGCGACTTCTTGTGTTGATAATATTGCTGATATCATTATTTGTTATATTCGTTATATTCGTTATATACGATTTAATATAATAAATAGTTTCATTCCAGCAAAATTATTTTCACATTATTGATTGGATAATGAAACCAGCCATCTAACCGCGATAAAATCGAAATAAACAGCAAACGGCGCAATCGGGCTAACTTCAAACGGCGCAACGGCTTGGCGTGATTCGGCAGGCAATCGCTTTGCCATGATTTTGAGACAAAACGACAAAAAAAACGGGCTGAACTGCAATTTGTGCCAAGTGTTTGAGACGGCTATGGCTTAATTACACTAATTTGCGCCGTTTGCTGTTAGTGGTAAAATTTACACGCGGAATGAATTACCCACACGCGGAATGATATTTGATGAATATGATTTATTTTGACGTAATGTGTATATGGGACGCGGAATGCAAGACGCGGAATTGTGGCTGTTTAATGAGGGGACGCGGAATAATTAAAAAGAGTTTTTAATCTCATCTAAATTGATTGGATATTTCTTTCTTACACGTTCATACCTAGCTTTAGTTTCTTCATCTTCTTCATCCTCTTTTATGTGTTTTGACGCCTTGATCTTATTAAGGCGTGCTTCCGTTTTTTCAATGAGTTGACCAATCGTTATGTGGAGTTTCTCTATCCTTGCATCCCTGTCTTTAACCTGTAGTTCTAGTTCTTTATTGCGCTTTTCTAACTCTAAAACACGGGAATCTTTCCCGGATATCAACCAAATAATATCACAGCCCAATTCTTCTAAATTAAAAAGTATCTCAGCCCCCGGAATGCTATTTCCACTCAGATAATTCGATTGAAGAGATGATTGAGATATCCCCAAAGCCTCTGCAAGGTCCTTATTCTTCCAATTTTTTGAAATAATAAATTGCCGCAACCTATTGGCAAAAGCTAACTTATCGATAGTCATAAAATAAATGTGATTTTTTCATTAGAAACACTTGACAAATTATGATAATTGTATTATATTGTTTCGGATTTGAAAGCAAAAATATAATGAATCAATTACATAAAATAAGACCGCTTATGAATTTATCAGAAGTAGCCAGACGCTTAGGGGTAACTGAGCAATACGTCGGGCAATTATTCTCCGGTGTTCGTAATAGTGAAAAACGGTTAAGGCAAATAAGAAAAATGTTGAAACGTGAATTTAGAGAAATAGTCGAACTGAGTGAATGATGCAACCGACTAAGAGTTTACGCCCTTTCCCGATTTCATCGGGACTCAGGGTGACGAGAGTTAATTTAAGCAGTACAAATATGGTAAAAACGCGTATTAAAATCAAACAATTAACACAGGTGAATCATGAAGCATAATGAGCAGGACTTACAAGTTTTTATAGTGCATGACAGCGTATCGGGTAAACAACGAAAACGGTATATCTGCTCATCACTGATTGGAATGGCAAGTGACACATGGGATTTTAATTCACCTACACAAGTCGCTCTGCTAACAATAGGAACTCTTCTACTACATCCGGAAACCCGGAATATAAATCAGATAGAAAGCGTTTCACTTGTTCTAACGGATACTCCTTCCGATGTAGAGACCACAGCACAGCAAGGGAGCGAAATTGAATTTG
>OBEQ012072877.1_pt1 | contig 21904 bp, 30 predicted proteins | sample 1670901 | NCBI WGS metagenome assembly OBEQ01 (sample SAMEA104232315, study PRJEB22302) | groundwater metagenome | biome: forest; feature: aquifer; material: groundwater | place: USA | collected 2011-08-07 | depth 5.4 m
GCGCGCAAAATGAAAAGAGCAAAGAGTATTTTTCTGTGGTGTGGCGAGCTTGTCGAGCAGTGGCGGGGCTGGCTTCCTTATTGGGGGTTTTGCTCAAAAAAAGTTCGAACATCAATCAAAAAACACCGAATTAGAGTACAAATTGCATTTTTAATAAACAGATGAAAAAAAATTCACCAATAATTCCAGGTAAGGTATATCGCCATCATAAAGATGACCTCTATACGGTACTTCACGTAGTGGATGACTCAACCAACGCAAGGGCCGGAAATAAGGTTGTTGTGTACGTGTCACTTACATATGGAACAATCAAATGCAGAGACGTAAAAGAATTTACTCAAATAATCATCTGGCCCGATGGTAAGAAGAGACCCCGATTTGTAGAAAGACGCAACTCCCTCAAATAATATGAAAATATACTTTGTACGTCATGGACAAACAGCTATCAATTACCAGAATAGGGTGGTGCACTTCGATGATCAGCTCAATGAAGTCGGACAAGCGCAAGCCTCAGAATTAGCCGATCATCTTATAGTTGTGCCAGTAGACGTTGTTCTTGTAAGTCCGCACAAGAGGACCATGGAAACAGCAGAAATTATTGCAAAAAAACTCAATAAAAAAACTCAAGAAGTCCCTCTTCTTGGAGAAAAGAAATGGTCGAGTGAAATTGAGGGCACGTTATTGAGTGACCCAGAGACGGAAAGGATCCTTAAGCTCTTAAGAGAGAGAAATATCACCGATCCGACGTGGCATTATAGCGACGAGGAAAACTTTATTGATATAAAAAAGCGAGCCAATGATTTCATTGAGTATGTTTCCACTATAGCGCATGAGAATATTTTGGCAGTATCTCACGAGTACTTTATAAAGATGGTCATTGCAACAATGATGCACGGAGAGAGCTTATCATTCGAGATTTTTAGAGACTTTTATATCTTCACCTCTCTTGATAATGCCTCACTGACGTATTGTGAAAAAAAGCAGGATACATGGAAGCTCATGACACTGAATGAAAAGTATCGTAAAGCCGTACGCGAGTAAGGCTCAGGATAAGAACATATGGCCGTACAATCCGCAAAATTTATAAAAGGCATCGTGGGGACAGATGAGCTGCTCGAAGGAGATATGTCTCATATTGCGTTTATTGGCCGCTCTAATGTTGGCAAGTCAAGCCTCATCAGCGCGCTGACTCGCAAGAAGAATCTTGCAAGAACAAGTTCATTTCCCGGGAGAACGACAGAGATTAATGTGTTTCTCATCAACAAATCGGTTTATTTTTTGGATCTTCCGGGTTATGGGTTTGCCAAGGCATCGTTAGAGTTGCGCGAGCGGCTAAAAAGACTCATAGATTGGTATTTATTTGAGTCGCAGTATGAGCAGAAAAAGGTTATACTTATTATCGATGCATATGTAGGCTTAACGGATAGTGATCGAGATATGTTGCAAAGACTTGAGGAGCACCACAAAGAAATTGTGATTGTTGCAAATAAGATCGATAAGATAAGGAAATCAACATACGACGAGCAACTTCAAAAGATTCAAGAGATGGTCGGGGCACATAAAGTCATTCCCTGCTCTCTTAAGAAGGGCACGGGCATCGGCGAGCTTAATAATAGTATCTTCTCGCGATCAACACTATGAATATATTGATAGTTTGTGGAAGTATCGCTCAAAAGGCGCATACCAGGGGATTGCTCCGGTATTGTGAGAAGTTATTAAAAAAGAAAGGAGTGGAAGTTGTTTTCTGGGATCTGCTTTCCAAGCCCCTCTCCATTGCAATTCCAGAATTTCATAAAAATCCAATGGCTACTCCCGATGAAAACGTAAAAGAATTCAATCGTGCAGTGAAAAACGCAGACGGGTTTATTCTCGGTTCGCCACTCTATCATGGCTCCTATTCGGGTGTACTCAAAAACGCCCTTGATAATTTACCGGGCGATGCGTTCAAAAACAAGCCCGTTGGACTGGCTAGTTGTGCCGGCGGCATTCGAAACTCAGCGCATGCATGCGAACACTTGCGACTCGTCATTCGAGCGCTCTATGGGTATGTCTTACAGGCTCAGATTGGAACAGGAGAAGAAGACTACAAAGAAACAAAAGACGGATATGAACTCGTTACCGAGGATGTCAAAAAAAGAGCCGGTACATTAGTAAATGAGCTCATAGCGCTTGCTTCGCTTCTCAAAGAAAACCCCACCATTGCATGAGAGATGTGTTGTTTATGGACATTAAAACACAAAGGAGTAAATAAAAAAACCGATCGGACATATACTCAGATCGGTTGTGTGCTACATGAACTATATGCGCGCAATTTCTTTTTTGGCGGTAAGTATCGGGCCTTGAATGGGGAGACGCATGCGGCGAATAAAGAGGCGGCCGCGAACAATGCATCGTGAACGTGCGCTATGCCAGAGGGTGTCCAACACTGAGCGTCGAGTGCTGACATAAAAACCAACGAGACCTTTTTGAGGTGAGTGTTCAGACACCCCACATGTTCTTGCCGTAAGAAGCGAATTGAACTGATCGTGGCATGACGGAGGAATATAGAGAGTGATGAATGCGCGCCACTCAAGATGATGAAGCGTGCCGGCGATATCATCTAGATGATCCTGGAAGAGACTCATTTCGTTGTTTGAGAGATGGGGGTAGCGCGCTAACCGGTGAATAAATTCCTTCCATGCGCCAATAATACAGTGGACTACAGGCGGACTTACTGCGAGATATGCACGCGCACTTAGTCTATGAGACGATTGAATGTACGACATAGAAACAAGTATTAAGGAGCGCCGCATCTTTGTCAATGACGCCATTTGACAGGTGTGACACTTTTGATACACTTTATATATAATACATTTTGCTTTTTTAAACCTATGTCAACAGAAAAAAAACGAATCAATGTGTCTCTTTCAAAACACGCACATAAGGCGCTTTCCTATCTTGCCAACCGCGATGATGTGCCCTATGCGACAAAGGCTGCGTATCTTATCGATGAAGCACTGGAGTTGGAAGAAGATATTGCGCTCGATTATCTTGCCAATCAACGAGACAATGAAAAGGTGAAATACATTCCACACAATAAAGTCTGGGATAAGTATGGAGTATAGGATTTTATATCATCCAAGAGTAGCGGCAGAAGATATTCCCACTCTTCCTGATACGGTCAAGCTGCGAGTGAGGCGAGCAATAGAAGGTCGACTTGCGACACATCCCGATCTCTACGGCAAGCCTCTCAGAAGGGGACTTCATGGATTTCGAAAACTTCGAATAGGCGATTGGCGGATCGTCTACCGCATTGACGATGGAGACGTGAAGATTCTTATCATTGCCCACCGATCAAAAATATATCAAGAAGTATTTGAGCGCGTGTAGATGTAGTGGAAAGAAGTATTAAAAAAAGAACCCTTAACGCTTGCCACTATTGGCAAAGGGGTTCTGTACGGAAATCCTTTGTGCCGGATTTCAGGGGCATTGCGTACTATGAAGATGGGAATTTGATTTCACAAATACGCGCAAGCAAATCCCCGGGATTCCATGGCTCGCCGTTGAATATTTTTCCCCCCTCCTCTCGTACGATTGCCCCATTGACCATATCTAGTTCGATCAGTCTTCTCGCCAACCGGTCAACCCTTTGAGTATAGGATTCCGGCGAGATGACCTCATTCGTTAGGGCAAGGATCAACTCTCTTTGCTTGAGCGCATCTTTCAGTCCCATTTTTTCTCCTTCACACTACTACCCATTACGCTCATAAGTATACGGCATAAGGGCATAAATGTCAATAGTAAGTATATCTAAATTATATATCAATGGAAAACTATATTGACATAATAATGCATAAATGATATATATATTAGTGACAAATAAGATCTTTTATGCATATTACAGAGGAATTAAGAAAGTTTGGTCTCCAAAAGTCTGAAATAAGAGTCTACCTCTATCTCTTGGAGCAGGGGCTTTCTACGCCACCGGGGATTGCCAAGGGTACGGGTATTGCTCGGACCAATTGCTACAACATCCTCAAAGAGCTAAAAGAAAAGGGCCTAATTGTAGAGCACGAAAAGAGAAAGAGAATGGCATATCTGGCGGCAGATCCTGAGGCGCTTCTGCGTTCACTCGAGGAGAAACGAGAGCTTGTCAATCGCATAATTCCGGATTTGCGCGGACTGTATACCGTCCAGAAAAATAAACCAAAGATCACGTATTATGAAGGGTTTGATCAAGTGAAACAGGTCTATTGGCTTGCGCTTCTCTGCAAGGAGAAAAAAGTCTACGGACTTGGATCAACCAAAGAGCTCTCCGATCTTGATCCGCAATTTTTCAAAGCGTTTATAGAGAGCCTGAAGGAGCGAGGTGTAATTCTTCAAGATATAGTGAGTCACGATTCGGGAGTTGCGACGGCGCCCGATATGAAAAAAAGTATGGGGGCACTGTATGACGTGAAGTTGTTGCCATCAAAATACCAAGAGCTTCCCACCGATATATTGCTGTGGGACGAAAATATCGCACTCATCACATTGCGTGAGCCGATATTTGCAACAGTGCTTGCCAGTCCATTGCTTGCAAAAACATTCCGTATTATTTTATCGATCATGCGGGATGCGTTGTAGCAAGATGCACTCGTTTTATTGCCTACTAAAGGGAAATGCGCCATACTATGTAGGAATTGGAAATTTTTCGATTCCTGCATATATATTTTAATCAAATGAATCTATGAAAAAAAGCGTAATCGCGGTGGTAATAGCATCTCTCCTGTTGATTGGCGGAGGATACAAAGTAGATGCCGCCGCACAGAGGAACATATCGGTGAAAAAGAGCGCAGTACAAGTGAAAAAAGCTGCGACTCCAGCAAAGAAAAACACAGAAAAAAAGGCGAAAAAACAAATTGCCCCGGGCAAACTCAAAAAGGCACTGAAGCCCACAACGATGACAGTAGTAAAGACAATTTCCGCAAATGCTTCAAATCTTCCCGTACCGCAAGCATATCATATAACAAATCCGACAAGCGCAACGTTCAGTATTGGAGAAACATTGCGCGGACAACCCTTTACGGCCACAGGTACAACCAATGAAGTCAGTGGAACCATTACGCTTGACCGCCTTACACCGTCAAAAACAACTCTTGACCCCATCAGGGTGAACGCGAAAACATTTAAAACGGATAGTTCCGGTAGGGATTTCATGATTAAGAAATTCATTCTCAAAGCTGAAGACGCGGGAAATGAATTTATTGTGTTTAATCCGAAAACAATCACTGGCCTACCTGCATCTTTTGAAAACGGGAAAACAATTTCTGTGGAATTAAGCGGTGATCTCACCATTGCGGGCATTACGCGCTCGGCAATATTTAGCGGCACTGCAACAGTAAATACTGATTCGATCCAAGGCTCGGCACAAACAAAAATAATACGCGCTGATTATGGAATTGTCGTGCCAAGCGTGCCGTTTGTTGCAAGCGTTGATGAGGAGGCGACTCTTATCATTTCACTGACAGCAAAGTAATAACAGCGTTTCATGAAATCATTTCAAATCATTGACCCCCATTCGATTCCTTGGAAACGGCACGCGCGCGGCGTTGCTACGAAAAACCTCGCGTACAGCAAAGAAAAAAACCAATATCTCACGCTATTCAAGATAAAAAAAGGTGCAAGACTGAAGCGACATCGTCATCCTTGCGTGGAATGGATGTATGTACTTGAAGGAACATATAGGGATGATTTTGGCGCAGCAAAGAAGGGGCAGTTGAAGATTAATGCCGCCGGGTCTGTGCATAGCGGGGTAGCGGGAGGGGGATGTGTGTTGCTCGTTTTATGGTGTGGCAAACATGAAATAATATAAAGGAACTATGAAAAAAATATTTGTTACGCGCCCGATACAGCCGATCGGCCTTGATATGCTTCGAAAGGAAGGCTATCGCGTTGTTGTTCGAAAAAAGAAAACGGTTCCGTCAAAAAAAGAGCTTCAGTCGGCAGTAAGAGAGTATGATGCGCTTTTATGTCTACTGACCGACCGCATTGATGTCGATGTGTTGCGAGCGGCAGGGGGTCAATTGAAGATCATATCCAATTTTGCGGTCGGCTATGACAATATTGATGTTGCCATCGCGCAGAAGAAGGGAATTGTTATTGCAAATACGCCATGCGAGGAGGTATCCGACGCGGTTGCGGACCACACTATTGCGCTTATATTCGCTCTTGAAAGAAAAATAGTCGCATCTGATACATTCATGCGAAAAGGGAGCTATAAATGTTGGGACCCGATGATTTTTGTCGGCGAGGGAATTACCGGCAAAACCGTCGGATTGTTGGGTTTGGGCCGGATTGGAAAGAGCGTCGCCCAGCGCCTCGAAGAAGGGTTTAAAACACCAATACTCTATCACGACATACGGCGCGATGAAGCATTTGAAAAAAAATTCAACGCAGTATATAGGGAGCCGCAAGAGCTTTTGGCGCAAGCGGACATTGTCAGTCTTCATGTGCCGCTGTTACCGTCAACGCGCCATATGATTAATTCAAAAGCTCTTCGTACCATGAAAAAAGGGGCGCTACTCATCAACACAGCTCGTGGCGCGATTGTCGATCAGCATGCCATTGTAATGGCCCTAAAGAAGGGCATGCTTGGAGGGTTTGCAACGGATGTGTATGAGTGCGAGCCATCGGTGGCATGTGTGGTCTCTGACCGGCGCGCAATGCTCAAAAGTGGTAAATGTGTTTTTACTCCGCATATCGCATCCGCCACATCAACGGCGCGCAATGCCATGAGCCGCATCGCAGCGCAAAACATTATTGACGTATTTCAAGGGCGACCCCCCCAAAGCGCAGTGCAGGCCCCTTGACAAGACAGGGGTATTGTGGTATGTACTACTGTAATCGTACATACCAATGAGAGGAAAAAAGATTATAAGACACTCAAAGTGGAGGAATGAATTACACGGGCTTTGCAAGTCAGGCAAATGGGAGCAGCCGCGGTATATCGTTCGGTCAATCGGGAATGATACTCAGCCGAAATTCTCAGCTGTATGCAGGGTTCTTGCGGATGGCTTTGTATTTGAAAGCAGAGTGTGCAAAGCGCGCAGAAAAAAACTAGCTTGCCAGCAAGCTGCACAGGATGTGCTCATGATATTGCGTCGCTATTTTACTGAAAGGCAGTCACGCGGAGAATCAGATCTTTTGTATCAAGATGACCCGCTGACAGTCCACGCATTCTATTTCGATATGGAGCTGCCGACCTATTCGTATAGCGGTCCGTATGGCGCTATTGCGGCAAGAGGAGTCTTTCATTGCAAGGGACAATGTGTGCAAGCACAGGGAAGCGGCATGACCAAGCAAGCTGCGCGAAGGAGCGCAAGCGAAGCTCTCATGAAGCAACTTCCATTCTTCTAATACCCGACGCGGCCACTAGTGGCGTACGTCGGGATTTTTTTTGAGCAGCAATAGTTTAATGATATTTCCAATTGCCGTTCTGATAAGGCGTACCTTGCTTTTTCGTTTTGCAAAACGCTGGTCCTTCCAGGAAACAGGCAGTTCGACAATGCGATAGTGTGCATAAAAACTTCGTATCAATAACTCGGTATCAAAAAACCAATTGCGGTCTTGGACAAAAGGAAGCACTTCTTTTTTGATTGTCTGGGAGATCGCTTTAAACCCGCATTGGCAATCGCGAATGGGAAATGACGGAAAGAATAATTGCGGCAAAAAGCTGTACAGCCGCGAACAACATTCGCGCAACAATGACCGCTCGGCAGAGGACCTCTCGATAAGCCGCGATCCAATGGCAATATCATATGCGTCACTCATAATCGCCTCAATGCATTCGCGCACATGGCGCAAATCCGTGGCAAGGTCGCAGTCCATATAGAGATAGACGTCCGCATCGGCAAGCGACCATGCGTGTTGCAGAGCTCCGCCGCGTCCCGGAATTGGAATTGAGGCATAGAGAATTTCCGAATATTCGGATGCAATGCGTTGTGCGATTGACGGGGTCGAATCCATTGAGCCATTATCCGCTATGACAATAGTCCAATCAAAGTCTGTAAGCGCGTCCTGGCAATATGCATGTAGGCGCGCGACAGAATGTTTAAGAATATTTTCTTCGTTATAAATTGGCAGCACTATGAGTATGCGCGCACGTGTGTTATTGGATTGCATAGAGAATGGCTTCCGCGTCTTCGTATTCTTTTTCAAATGACGCATCTCTTGCGACCTGAATAGCGAAATGTTGGAGTGGTTGCTTGTCTTGTTTCGCGAATAACATATACGAAGCGCCAAATTCTTTTTTGAGCAATTCCGCCGCGGTGTCGTTTTTTTCACCTCGTACGATTGAAAAAAGCAAGTCGTATTTTTCCGGATCAGCATCATAGGTGAATGTCGGATCCAATCCCCACACATAGCGTTGGCGATCCGCATAATACATCAGTTGAGGAAAGTATGACCAGTCATTTGTGACGACAATAGCGTTGTGGGCAACATGTGCACTCATGTATTCTCCTACGCGCTGCATGGAATGAAACGGATAGATACGCGCTTCTCGAGTGACGCGTAAAAATTGCTGGTATTCTGCCGCATGGATGCTTGAGATATATGCAACAGCTATGAAAATGCCCATACTGCCAAGCACCTTAAGTGCCATAAGGCTTTTAGAGCGCATTTGTCCTAGTGCGCACCTTATATCGGGCCATGAAAATGCGTTCATAAGATCGCGAAGCGAACAGGCAATGAACAGTATGCCGATCGGAATGAAATACTCTGCCATGCGCTGAGACTTTACCGTTAAGAGAAAAAGCAGAATGGAAAAGCTTCCAAAAAAGAGGGCAGTATGCGAACTTGCCGAAGGAGTGCGGGCAGAGTCCGGCAGCGAAAGCTTTCCTGTCAGCGATAAAACCTGCACGATCACCCAACTTATGGCACAGAGCCAGAGAATGGAAAAAAAGATATTCGATCGGATAAATGTGAATGGTTCAACTGGAAACCACTCTTGGCCGATGCCGAATGCCAAGCCTTTGGTGACAAGCGCAATGGAGATGAGATGTGTTTTGAAAAAGGAGATGTTGTCGGGGAAATACGGATTAATGATAATCCCCGCAATAATACCAACAAGACACCATGCGAATGGCGCGTAATTACGAGGATTGAAAAAGGATGCAAGAGAATACTCCTGCGATTCAAGTTGGCGCGCGATGATGCGAGTGAAGCACCACAAGAATGACGCAACGAGCAGTATCGGCCACGCATCATAGAGCCACACAAAAAGAAAAGAAATACCAGCAAGTAACACCCATTTTTTTGCCAGAAGCGCATAGAGTCCCGCCGATAAAACAATGAGAGATACCGCAGGCGCTTTGTCAAGATTAATGCGGGAAATAAACGTTGGGCAACTAAAAAGCACTAGCGTATAGAAAAGCGGACCGTTCGTGGGAATAAAGCGAAGCAAAAGGTAGAATGATAGTATAAAGACCGCGGCAAAAAAAATACTTGCTATCCGAACGGCGATGAGCGGATCTCCAACCACAAGAACAAAGGGAACTAGAAGGACATGATACAAAAAATGATGGTCGGTGAAATGCTGTTCTAAAATACTTCCTGGAATCCACAGGAATTCTTTGATCGCGTCTTGCCACTCGATCATGAGCTTTGCCATCTTTGCATGGTAAAACGGATCGCCATCAAGAAAAACCGGTTCCTGTCTGAGCCACGCAAAGAGAATGAATGCGCCAACAAGAATTGCACAGGCGGTAATAAGTGTGGAGTTGCGTTTTAGCCAAATGTGTACTGTTGAAAGCTGCATACGGAGATGGTATTCTTTGTGGTAGGTTATCGAATTATTACACCACTCCCCTATGAAAAAAGCAAAACAACGCAGCGGTGCAGCGCTTTTAGTCGATTGTCTGCGCACACAAGGAGTGCAGTATATATTTGGCATTCCCGGTGCGTCCATCATGCCGATATTGGAAGTGCTACGCAGCGAGCGGACTGTTCCAAAAACACCACAATTCATTCTGTGCCGCCACGAACAAAACGCAGCCTTTATGGCTCAGTGTTGGGGTCGCCTTACGGGTGTCCCGGGCGTATGTCTTGTAACGGCCGGTCCCGGAGCAACAAATGCCCTTTCCGGCGTTGCAACGGCAACAGCCGATCGCGATCCACTTCTTATTATCACCGGCGAGACATCAACGACAGAACATTTCAAAAAAACACATCAAACCATTTCAACGGCAGCGCTCTACGCACCGATCACGAAATGGAGTACCGATGTGATTCACGTTCACTCCATACCGGAAGCCGTTGCAACGGCCTTTCATGTGGCACTATCGCCACATCAGGGGGCGGTGCACTTGGCCGTGCCCTATAACATCCAAACAGCGCTGACAGCGGCACTGCCGATTGCTCACCATGGCGCTGAGCCACAGAGCATGGCAAGTGCCGAAGAAGTGCTTACGGCAACAGATTTGCTTGCTCAAGCGCGTTTTCCGGTAGCACTATTAGGGTTGGGAGCGCGAACGCCCGGTAATGCTCTGGCTGTACGCCGCTTTTTGGAGCTGCATGGAATGGTTGCCGTCGGGACATTTGAAGCTGCAGGCGTTGTTTCGCGGCAGTTAGCGCATTTGTTTTGCGGGCGTGTGGGTTTGAAGGCGCGAGAACCGGGTGATATTGCTCTCCAAAGGGCGGATCTGGTCATAGCTATCGGGTATGACATTATAGAATATGCACCCGTGCTATGGGGATGTACGCCAGGTAAAAAAGTAATTCATATTGATGATGTGCCGGCAGACACGGACCAGGAATATCAACCAGCTGTGGAACTAATCGGGAGTATTGGACACAATCTTGACGCACTTCCCATGCATGGACGAATGCGGCAAATTCCTGCGGCGGTGAAAAAAGCCCAAGCGATTCTTCACAAAGAACAAGAACAAGGAAAGCATCATACGGCAAGTCCCGTGCATCCCTTGCGTTTTATCTATGATGCGCGGCGCTTGTTGAGCGACCAGGCGACGGTGATTTCCGATGTCGGTGCGCATCAGATGTGGCTGGCAAAGTATTTTTTCTCCTACGAACCACTGACACTGCTGTTCAGTATGGGGTTTCAAACAATGGGAGTGGGATTGCCATGGGCGATTGCGGCATGCTTGGCGCGCCCCGGTAAAGAAATTCTATCCATTTCCGGCGACGGTTCATTTTTGATGAGCGCCACCGAACTCGAAACGGCCGTACGGCTGAAACTGCCACTTGTGCATGTTGTCTGGCGCGATGGAAGCTATAACCTCGTGAAAATCCAGCAACTCGAAGCATATGGCAAAGGATTTGGCGTCGAATTTGGCAATCCAGATATCGTCGCATTTGCAAAAAGTTTCGGCGCTAACGCATACCGTATCACAAAACCGTCACAGATTGTTCCAACGCTCAAAAAAGCGCTTCGCGAAAAAAAGCCGACCATTATCGATATGCCAATTGATTATCGCGACAATCGTTCGTTGCTGAATCCAAAGAGCCTGTTGAGGATTTCTTAGTCTTTGCCTTGATTATTCATCATGGTATACTGTAAGCCTTAGGCTGAAGTATGCCCCAATGAGCACTATATGACACAAGAAATTACCAACGAAGAACTTGCGCGAATGATTAAAGAAGGCTTTGATGATGTTAATGAACGAATGGCAACCAAAGAAGATCTCAAGGCGTTTGCAACCAAAGAAGATCTCAAGGCGTTTGCAACCAAAGAAGATCTTGGCAAATTCCGTTCAGATATGATCGACCATATCGCAAAACAAAGTATGGAACTAAGAGGAGATATCGTAGTGCTTATGCGCGGTGAAGATCGCAAATTGGTTACACTTGTGGAAATTCTTGTTGAACAAAACATTTTATCGAAATCGGATGCGTTGAGAGTGACAAGGCTCGAGCCATTTCCTCAAAACTTCTGAGAATAATAGATTACGCTAATATTATTGACATGCCGATTGATTATCGTGACAATCGCTCGCTGCTGAATCCAAAGAGTCTACTGAGAATTTCTTAGTGCCTTTTCCTGCGATCACCCAGCAGAAGCGCGAAAGAAAAGGGAAAATGCGCAACAGATAATTATCAATGCGCGAGAGGACGTTGAAAGCGCGCTCGTATTTTAAGGCATCGTAAATAATTTTTTTCCAATACCGTTCACTATTGGGATGAATCCGCTCGATTGCGAAAAACCACACGAAGATGCCAAGTGTGAAGAGATGAAATGTTTTTAACTCCAATGTTGGAAAAAAACACTTCATTACCTCTATATCCTTTAACGTCAAAGGATGTTCGCCGTCGGTGCGAACGCGAGATGCCATGGCGCGGTAGATATTAATAAGCGGGTTGTAGGCAAGAGGTTCGGAAAAAACAAAGAGCCCTCCGGGTTTTAATGCGCGCGATATGCAGCGTAGAGATTTTTCAATATCAACGTGGTGTAAGATATTGCACGCAAGAATTGCATCCAATGAGCCATCTTCGCACTGGAATTGTTCGGCAGATCCCTGGAGTACACAAATAAACATCTCAACGTTGTGGCGGCGCGCAAGATTTGCCGTGTGTTCAAGCATGCGCTTTGAAATATCCAGCGCAATGACATGCGCGCCTTGCAGCGCGCAGTATACAGCCTCCTCGCCAAGCCCACAGCCGAGCACAAGAATTTTTTTATCATTCATTGGGTAAAGCGCATCTGCCACATAGCGGTATTCTGGAGATGTGGCGCATGAAAATTGTGCTATCGGATCGCAGTCCTCGATATGTGTGCTAAGCGCCCACTCATCATGGAAGTCCTCTTCGGTTTTGTTGTTGTCTTTTTTTGTAAAGAAGCCCATACGTTTAGTGGGTACGAGGCGTACATACAATGCCATGCTGAACTGCAAGGCGCGATTGAATGAACTCATTGTGAGTTACAGAAAAAAAACGCTCTATGATGGCGAGTTTTTCCTCAGGCGGTCGCACATACGCGCCCCTGTCGAAGCGCACCATCAATCGCTGCAAAAAACGTGGCGGGCTTGGAATGATGTCGGCAATCAAAATAAGCCGCGGCTGTAGAGCTGTTATGCGGCGGAACATATGCTCGCAATCTAAATCGCTTAAGTGGTGCATCATGCTGATAAACAGAACGGCGTCATACTGACTTGAAGAAAGAAGGGGAGAAGTAAGAATGTCATCGCACACAAACTTCGCATGGGAATAGTTGTGATAATTTTTTTGCGCATATGATATATATCTGGAGTTGACATCAATGCCCGTGTAGGGCACGGATAGTGTGGGGTCGAAAAAATCTCCCGTTCCGCAACCGATATCTATAATAGAAGCGCAGGAGCCTTGAGAGAGGTGTGATCGGACAAATGACTTTGTATCGGCTTGATCTCCGGCTATAATACTTCGCAGAGAGTTATAAAAAAATGGCAATTCAAGAAGATGCATATTCGGGATTTTATTAAAAACAACAGTTCGCAATGGATTATACGACATATTACGCAGCCGCACATATGGTCTTTGTGTGTGCTTGCAGCAGCTGTGATCTTTTTTTCACCGAGCTACAATACAAATGATGACGTAAGTATGGCGCGGATGGCAAGCGGCGCTTATGACGGAGTACCAAATCCGCGTCTTATCTATATCCACTCCTTATATGGATTGATTCTTTCAAAATTGTATGCTGCGGCTCCAATTGTTCCATGGTATGGTTTGTTGTTTTTGATACTCCTGTTTTTTTCGTTGTGGTGCACCGTGCGCTGCATTCAATCTCGATATGGTACAACAATTACGGCACATGTTGCAACATTATATGCAACCGTAGTGGCTGTTTTTGCGGGCCTCTTTGTGCAATACACGACCATTGCAAGCTTTGTTGCTATGAGTGGTTTTATCGTATTGATAGGTGAGACACTGAAGTCAAGAAAAATATCCCCGATCATGCTTGGCGCAGGGATAGCCCTTGTTGTTACTTCGTTTCTTATTCGTGAGAATGTTTTTTTGTATGCTGCTGTGTTAGCTGCACCGCTTGTGGTGCATTCATATATCACATCATCCAGCAGAACAGGAAGGAAGGCACTTGCTTTAAGTATGGGGGGCATTGTTGTTGCAGTCGTTCTTTTGCGTGCCGTTGCTGGAATTGCATATTCTTCTACCGACTGGAACGAGTATATGCGCTGGAGCTCTGTGCAAGCGTTTTTTCATGACTACGACATTACCAGCTACCAAAAAAATAAAGAATACTATACTTCGCTCGGCTGGTCAGAAAATGACCATACCATGCTTAACACCTGGTTTTATACGGATGCGCAGAGATTTTCGATTGATGCTGTATCCGGAATCATTGATTTTGCAAAGAGAAAAAATATTTCACTCGAGGGAGTGGTATTTACGCTTAAGACCTTTATTCAACAAATCACTCAACGCGATCTTGTACTTCTTGTGTTTATTGCGTTTCAGCTCCTCATTATAGTTTCATCAGTACGTCAGAAAAAAAGCACTATCGCGTATGGCATAACAATTATTCTATGTCTTGCACTGATATTCTATTTTTCTTTTTTGGGAAGATTGTTGCCCGATCGACTTTTGCATCCATTGTTTCTTATGGTATCGATGTATGGACTCTTTGTGTTTTTAAGAGTGGAATACGATAGAATATGGTTAAAAAAATGCGCCATTGGATGTGCCGCACTCTTGCTGTTTTTTGCAGGACAGCTAGTGTGGTATGCGCGCTTGAATGGCGATCGAATAGTTCGGTATTCAGAAATTCTCAAAGAGCTGCCAAAAGGAAGCCTTATTTTCAATTGGGATTCTTCGTTGCCGATGCAGTGGACAAGTGTATTTGATACATTTGCCGAATATCAAGGAAGAGATATTGCGGGAACGGGGTGGGTGCAACGCTCGCCATATGACTCGGCATTGTTTGAACGCTACGGCATTCGCGATTTGTATGCGGACATGATTGATAATCCGCGCGTCTACCTTGTGGCATTGCCGCAATATATTGATTCTTTGAGAGTTTATATGCGCGAACACTACCATAAGGAAATTCGCGTTGTTGTTGAGAGAAATTTTGATATTCGCGACGAGGGCTTATCGCCACCACTTGTATATACTGCACAACTGGTGCAGATTAAAAGCGTACAAGAATAGCGAGTGCTGAGAGTATCTGTTACACTTATCTCATATGCCACGGAGGATCAACACACGCATTCTTATTCTCGGCGCGGGATTTGGCGGCGTCTACACCTACAACTACCTCCATAAGCTTTTTCATGGCGTTAAGGATGTGGAGATTGTCATTGTAAGTGAACATAATTATTTTTTGTTCACCCCCTTTTTGCATGAAATAGCCACCGGTGGCATTTCGCCGGAACATGTGCTTGAACCGCTCCGCAGGCTCTTCCCCTGTTGCGAGACAAAACTTGTTCTCGCACGCGTGGAGCAGCTGTTGCCAAGCCAAAAGTTGGTGATCACATCATCGGGGCCCATTGATTATGATTATTGTGTTGTTGCGCTTGGTGGGTCAACGAATTATTTTGGCATCAAAGGCGCATCTGAGCACACTTTCGGACTAAAATCATTAAGTGATGCGTTGCGGCTCAAAAAACACTGCGTCCGCCTCTTTGAACGTGCCATGATGCATGAGAATGGCGAAGAGCGGAAGCGTCTTTTGCGAATATGCATTGTCGGCGGAGGACCGACGGGAGTGGAGCTTGCATCCGAGATGGCGGAGTTTGTGTATGACACATTCAAAAAACTATACCGTTCATGCCGTCTTGTGGAGAGCGCGGAAATTATGTTGCTGCATCGCGACAGCGAGCTTATCCCGCAATTTTCACGCGAGTTCCGACGCCAAGCATTACGCGTTTTACGGTCAAAGGGCGTTACGGTGCGCCTGGAAACGTCGGTTACGGAAGTGGCAAGCGATCATATAGTGCTTGGGAGTGGCGAACGCATTGATACATCAACAACAGTATGGGTTGCAGGCGTATCACCCTATGAAGTGAATCCATCATCAGGGCTGACGTGCGATTCGTTCGGGCGCATGAGTGTGCGGCATACATTGCAACATGTCGACTTTGATTCTTTATTCGCTCTGGGCGATTGCGCATGTTTTACCAATAAGGGCGAAGACAGGCCGGTGCCGGCATTGGCGCAAGTAGCCGTGAAACAAGCCTCGATTGTTGCGCAAAACATTTATCAACACATGCACATCAAGCCTCTCAAAACGTTTATCTACAAACCGTCCGGCATGCTTATTTCCCTGGGGCGTTGGATGGCATTTGCCGAAATCGGACCCTTTAAATTTTCCGGTCCGGCCGCTTGGTGGCTATGGCGCACGATTTATCTTGGCAAAATCCTCTCGCTCGACAAACGCATACGCATTGCCGTCGATTGGACCATCGATTCGCTTGCGCCGCGCGACATTTCTGAGTTTTGAGCCAAGGCTCAAAACATGCTAGTATGGTAGTGGAATTATTTCTATGAAACATAAAATGCGCGTGATGATCGGAACAGGCTTTGTGGTGGCGGCATTGACAGTGTTTGCGCTCGCAATGCTTTCTCAGACAATCATGCGTGCATTTCGTTAACCCCATGCGTCATTATTTTCGTTTACAACTTTTTTTGTACACCGTTACGCTTTTTGCGGCCGCGCAGGGCTTGGCGCTGTTTGTTGCTGAACAGCTTTCGTCTATCCGCACCTTTGCCGTAACACCGTTGTTCGATGGCATGGGGGTGCTCTATTTTTTGGTATTCTTTTTTGCCGTCACGCTTTTCTTTCTGATCCTCTTCCATGTGTACCGCGGCAATGCGCTGTATCGCATGGTGTTTGTTGCTACTGTGTTTGTCGGCCTCCTTAAACTTTTTGAGCTTGTGTTTCCCGTGTCGCTGTCCGCAATCGTTGCGATAGTGTTTATTCTTGGATTATTCCTGTTGCCCGTTGTGTGGATCCATGATCTTATCGTGCTTTTTGCCGGAGCTGGCATTGGCGCTATTTTCGGTTTGCAATTCCATTGGTCCTTTGCTGTTGTTCTTCTCGTTATTTTGTCGCTTTACGATATTATTGCCGTATTTGTCACCAAGCATATGATTGTTTTGGCGCATGAATTGATCAAGCGAAACTGTACGTTTGCGTTTATCATTCCTGAACATATTCGACAATTTCGCGCAGGACTCATGGCAGTGCAGCCCGGGTCTGGATTTCTTATTCTCGGCGGGGGAGACATCGTGCTACCAATGTTTTTAACAGCAAGCGCCTATGCCGAGCGGCCGATTGCAGGATGGACCGCTATTGTCGGCATGTGCTTTGGGGTGCTCCTCAACCATGTGTGGCTCACAAGCTCACGCGCGCCGTTGCCCGCCTTGCCCTTTATTTCCATGGGCGGCATTATTGGTGCAATGTTGGGATTTATTTTATGATGAATGTATGAATATCGCTAAACATACAATCATGCGGCGCGGCATTGCAGGGCTTATGCTCGCACTGAGCTTTTCGCTTATCGGTGCCCAATGCACGGGGCCGACTGGAGACGGCAAGGCATTGCAAAAGGCATCACAACCCGTTGTACTTCAGTATTGGCGCGTGTTTGACGATCAAGACAAAGTAGCGCCAATGATGGCGGCATATAGTCAAATACATCCAAATGTGTCGATCGAATATAAGCGCTTCCGTTATGAGGAATACGAGCGCGCGCTTCTCGAAGCGTTTGCGGAAGACCGCGGACCGGATATTTTTTCCATTCCCAATAATGATATCGACCATCATTTCACAAAACTTCTGCCTCTGCCGCCAAAAATGACCACCGCCACACTTATTGAAGAAGGGTTGCTGCAGAAAAAGAAAGTCCCCAACCTCATGGTAACGGCAGGCCTCGCGGGGGCGGATATGCGGCGGCAGTTTGTGGATGCGGTCAGCGATGATGTCATCCGCCATGACGCCGACGGCAACGAGCAGATTATGGGTCTGCCATTCGCGATCGATACATTGGCGCTCTATTACAATAAAGACCTTTTGAATAATGCGGGCATTGCGGACCCGCCAAAAACATGGCAGGAATTTGTGGACGATGTGGGCAAGCTGACTGTTGTTGATGAAAACACCGGCGAGCTACTGCAATCCGCCGCGGCATTCGGCGCAGGGAAAAATATTCAGCGTTCGCCGGACATTCTTGCAACGATCATGATGCAACGTGGCACGCGCATGGCAACTGGCGGCAAAGTTGATTTTACGGCCGTGCCGCAGATCAAAGATCCCGAGGCAAACCCAGCCGTGGACTCGATGTTTCTGTATACCGATTTTGCGTCGCCCATCCGGCCTGCATACACATGGAGCGAAGACATGCCCGACAGTTTCGAAGCATTTGCGCAAAAGCGGACCAGTTTTTTCTTTGGATATGCCTATCATGGGCAGCTGCTCAAAGAGCGCGCGCCGGACGTGCGGTTTGGCGTGACGCCCATGCCACAGTTCAGCGAATCCTACAAAGTAACGGCTGCGAATTACTGGGTGGAAGCGGTATCGAAAAAAACACCTAATCCGGACTACGCATGGGATTTTATCCAGTTTGCAACAGGCGCAAAGAACGTGGTACCGTACCTGGAGCAAACAGGCCGCCCGACGGCATTGCGCGAGCTGATCGAAAGCCAATTGAAAAAAGAAGACGTGGGTCCGTTTGCATCGCAGGTGCTCTTTGCCCGCAACTGGTATCACGGCAAATCACCTGACAGAATGGAAAAAGCATTTGTGGATGCGATTACGGAAAGCCTTGCGTCAAAAGGAGGGGGACGCTCCGTGGAAGGTCCTAAGCTCCAAGCAGCTCTTGATAAAGCGCGGGAAAAAATCCAAGAAGGGTATTGAGTATGAAAGTAAAAAACACATTGTTAGGAATAGTACTGGCGGGCGCATTGCTTTTTGCCGCAAGTGCAGCTTATGCGGCCCCTGCAATCGGCAATAGCGGCCTGCTGCCGGTGTGTTTGGATGGGAAATATGGCGTGAATGCATTTATCATTGTTATTTTCAACGTCATCAAACTTCTTTGGGGTCTTACTGGTACCGTTGCGCTTGTGATGCTTATCGTGGGAGGGTTTACATTTTTATTGGCAAGCGGGGATCCGCAAAAAGTGAAAGGAGGTGTCGCAACCATCCGCAATGCCATTATCGGCATTCTGCTGGTGTTGGGCAGCTGGTTGATTATCAATACATTTGTGGGTATCATTACTCAAGGAGCCATACCGACGGATATCTCAAATGTTTTTAGCGCTAAGTGGTCGGAAGCGACAGATCCTTGTTATTAAAACCATGAAACGACTCATACAACAACTCGCCGTCATCTGCGCACTTACAACGTTTTTCCTTGCTCAACTTGCGCTAGGTGCGGCACAGACAACACTGACAAATCCGATCGCGGGCGGAGAGGATATTAGAATTATCGTCGGTAAGATTTTGCAAGGAGTTCTTGGTTTGACCGGCACTATTGCATTGGTCGTGTTTATCTACGGAGGTTTTCAGTGGCTTTTGGCGCGCGGGGAATCCGGTGAAGTGAAGAAGGGCCTGGATACTATGCTCTGGGCGGGGGTGGGGCTAATAGTTATTTTTGGAAGTTATGCCATCTTGCAGCGCGTTTTCACTATCATTCCCGGATAGGCGATATTCACAGTTTCTTAAAAATTGGTATACTACTAGCATTAGGATCAAAGTTATCCACATTTAGTCATTATTAACGAGAAGTTTTTATGAGTACACTCAAAACAAAGATCAGCGCGTTTGCCGCGAATGCTCTGATCATTGGTGCTATTATGGCACCCGCAGCCGTTTTCGCAGTTGTTCAACCCGCGAACATTAGTGATTCGGCGCAGTTAGGCGCAATCAATGCGGCAGGAACATCCGGCATCGTTGACGTGAAGGATCTTGCGACAAAGATTATCAACTTTATTCTTGGCTTTCTCGGCATTATTGCCGTAATCATCATCGTCATCTCTGGCTTTCAGTGGATGACCGCTGATTCAGAAGATAAGGTAAAAGAAGCGCGCAAGCGATTACTCAACTCCATCATCGGACTTGCGATCATCGCGCTTGCATGGGTTGTAGCGTTTGCAATCGTCAATACGCTTGCCGGCGTGACAAAGTAATATGAATGCATTGCGGCGCTTATGTGTAAGTGTTGTCATGGGGACGGTGCTCCTAACCGCAGGGATGGGCCCGGTCTATGGCGTTGCGAAAAATCTTGCGGATCCGAATACATTCGGAGCCGCCCAAATAAATCCGGGAGGAACGGTGAATAGCTTTGAAAGTTTTGCCGCAAGCATTATCAATTTCATTCTCGGGTTGCTTGGCATTATCGCCGTTATCCTCATTCTCATCTCAGGCTGGCAATGGATGACGGCAGATTCTGAGGATAAGGTAAAAGAAGCGCGCAAACGGCTGTTTAATTCAGTCATCGGCCTAGCCATTGTTGCTCTTGCCTGGGTCATCGCCTTTGCACTTATCAACACAATCGCAAAAGTTACCACCTCATAGTATGCATGGACAAAAAAAAGCCACACAAAAAATAGTCCAAATTGTAGTCGGAATTGCGCTGTATGCGCTGAGCGCGTTGCCTGTATTTGCACTAACAGTGCCAGCGGGCTCGCTTGCGCCGGATGTTAGCAATATCAACGCCTATGGGGGGAACATGAGTGGATATGTTACGTTCAATTCCAGCATAACAAATGTTTCTGATTTGGCGGCAAAAGGCATTAATTGGGTGCTGGGATTTTTGGGCATCATTGCCGTTATTCTCATTCTTATTTCTGGTTGGCAGTGGATGACGGCGGAATCCGAGGATAAGGTGAAAGAAGCGCGCAAGCGGTTGGTGAACTCTGTTATAGGGCTCGCAATTGTCGCATTGGCGTGGATTATCGGGTTTGTCATCGTAAATACACTCACAACTGTTATAAAGTAATCGATAATGACGTTCCAGAAAAGAACACAAGTGCTGGTAACAAAAGCACTTATCGGGATAGGAGGAGCGGCGGCATCATTACCAGGTGCCGCTCTTGCTGCTGACTTCGGACTTACAACAACTGCGGGCGAAGCGGGATATAATACAGATCTCGCCCTCTCTCCGTATGTGGGAAATCTTATCAATGGAGCATTGGGTGTGCTTGGCGTGGTGTTTGTCATCCTGATGTTCTATGGCGGCATGCTGTGGCTGACAGCAGAAGGCGAGCAGGATAAGATCAAGAAAGCGCGCGGGTTTATCTTCCATTCCATTTTAGGGTTGATCCTCACCCTCTTCTCGTTTGGCATCACACAGTTTGTCATATGGCTCCTTACAAAAGGAACAGGAGTACTGAAATGAACAAACACTCACCACAACACCTGATCGCAGGTATCGCTCTCGTTGCACTGTTTTTGTTGGGAGGCGCACACGTAGCGCATGCTCAGCTTGGAACCAATATTTTAAATGAAGTTAATTCGATTGGTAGCATTGCAGGATTTAAGCCCCAAAATGCTCAGCTGGGATTACCCTATCAGATAGGGGTGCTTATCAGAGGGATCATGGGATTGTTGGGCGTAATCTTTCTGATATTGGTGGTCTATGCCGGATATAAGTGGATGCTTGCACATGGAGAGCCCGGAGAGGTGAAAACTGCGCAGCAGCTGCTACTGCATTCGATCATCGGCCTTGTGATCACAGTTTCCGCGTATGCGATATCCACATTTGTGATTAACGCCATCCGCGCGGCAGCGACGTAGTATGATTAAACAAATAGAACATTTGATGCATGCGATCGGAAATATGCTGGGTAAGGGCATGCTGGCTCTTGGAGTTGTTGCTCTCGGGTTAGCGATGATGGCGGGGACGGTGCATGTATTTGCGGCTGGCTTGCCGCCTCTGACGCCAACACTTAAACCCGCCGGGGGGGGGGTCTATGACGAAACAAAACCCCCAAC
>OBEQ011742531.1_pt1 | contig 21881 bp, 21 predicted proteins | sample 1670901 | NCBI WGS metagenome assembly OBEQ01 (sample SAMEA104232315, study PRJEB22302) | groundwater metagenome | biome: forest; feature: aquifer; material: groundwater | place: USA | collected 2011-08-07 | depth 5.4 m
AATTTAATGTCTTTAATATAATGAAAAGATAACTATTCACAATTCCCTAAATCTTAACACTAGGAGTTGGAATAATCGTGAGAGTGCTTTTGAAAGAATCCAGAATAAATATATTAATTTCAAAGTTTAGATATTTAGCGCAAGCAAATATAGGAAACAAAATGGCTCAAATTATCCTTAAAGAGCAGAGCCATGAATGTTCTCAAAAAACGGCAGCGCGACATTGTTTTTCCATTTGATCTCGATCTTCTCTTTCCGCACCCGAGCGCACCCGAGACCGCCGATGGCGACCTCAATCGCGACAGTATGCGGGCAATGCTTGATCAATGCCTCGAGCAGTTGAGTTTGAAATATCGTGAGGTGCTCGTGCTCTATTATTTTGAAGAGATGGACTACAAAGAAATTGCCGACGTGTTGCGTATTCCGATGTCCACCGTGGGGGTGCGGTTGCAACGCGGTCGGCTACAGTTGAAGCACCTTATTGAAGTTGTAGATCCTTCCTATGCCGTCTGAACACCCATCGAATCCACTGCGCGCCAAGATTCTCCAGGCCATTCAGCATGGAGATGTTCGGATGCGTCCGAAGTGGCATTTTGTCCTCACTGCGCTGCTGGCACTGGTGGGGGGCATTATTCTGCTTGCGTTGTTGCTCTACATTGTCAGTTTTATTGTTTTTTTGCTGCGGCAGAGTGGTGCCTGGGCTGCGCCAACCTTTGGATGGCGAGGGCTCTACGCATTTCTTTCGTTTCTGCCGGGAGCGCTCCTGCTCTTGGCACTCGTTTTTGTGGTGGTTCTTGAGTTGCTGGTGCGGCGGTATGCCTTTGCCTATCGTCGGCCCTTGCTGTGGTCGCTTGGTGGCATCGTGCTCTTTGCGCTCTTTGGCGGGCTCATCGTGGCCCGAACGTCTCTCCATGCTCGGCTTTCTCAATATGCGAACACCCGTCGTGCCCCGCCGTTTGCGCGCGGGTTTTACCATCGCTTTGAACACCGACGGGTGCACAATATTGAACGCGGGCAAATTACGGTGCTTATGCCCCCCCAATTCATGATGCACACGGTGGAGGGAGAGCAGATCACCGTCATGACCACCCCGCGCACACGGCTTCCGAGCGATGTGGCCTTGTTTGTCGGTGAGGACGTGGTCGTATTTGGGGAGCGTCACGACTCGCTGATGGAAGCCCTCGGTGTTCGTCAATCTCCGTAAGTGAAAGAAACTCCAGCGCATCTCTGTACTACTGTAGTGAGACGTGGCGCCGCGTTCTCATCAGATAATTCTTAACCACCCTTGCCTATGAAGCATTCGAAATTTATTCCCGTATCTCTTGCCGCAGTGACGCTCGGCGCCCTCCTTATTGGTGCCGGTCCGGTATCAGCCCATGGATTTGGCGGCTTTGGTTGGGGCTTCCCGACCCAGACTCCAGATCAGATTGCGGCCCGACAGCAAGCCATGTTCGATCAGCAAGCCACCCTTCTTGGACTCAGTGTCAATGACATCAAAGACGCCTGGGCGGCAGGGAAAAGTATTCCCGATCTCATCAAGGAAAAAGGCTTGAATCAGGATCAAATTCAGGCACGCGCAACCGCCACGCAGAAGGCGCAATTAAAATCCCAGCTTGATGCCTTGGTGAGCAAAGGAGTCGTCACTCAAGCACAAGCTGATCTGCGCCTCCAAACCATGCAAACGCGTTTGGATCAAGCAAAAGGTCGTCGCGGTTTCGGTGGGGGAATGATGCGAGGATTTCGTGGTGGACATTTTGGGTTCTAATAATCCCCCAGACCCCAGGATCCACAGCGAGTAGAAAAGCGTCCGTGTGCATCGGGCGCTTTTCCATTTTCGCTGTATTTGGTAGGATTTGGTGGCATTGAAAGAAATTGATCATATCGTTGTAGTAATAAAGATATGAACAAAAAGCTGATTATCGGGACAATATTCGTGGCCGTCGCCATCGGCGGGGTTGTGGTGTATCGAAGCCGGAGTGGGGCTACGGCGCAAGCCAAATCGGTGTTTGCCGCGGTGAAGCGTGATACGCTGATCGTTTCAGTGACCGGCAGCGGTCATGTATCGGTCTCAAACCAGCTTGATGTCAAGCCAAAGGCATCCGGGGAACTGGTTGCGGTGCCGGTCGTTGCGGGCCAAGCCGTTGCCGCCGGAACGCTGCTGGCATCGATCGATATCCGCGATGCCCAAAAAGCGGTCCGCGATGCCGCAACGAACCTCGAGAGTGCGCAACTCGCACTCACGAAGTTGAAGCAACCGCCCGATGCCCTTACGATTTTGCAGGCCGAAAATGCCATTGCACAATCAAACGAGACCAAACGCAATGCCCAAGATGCACTTGACCGTTCATTCGAAGATGGTTTTAACGAGGTCGCCAATGCCTTCTTGGATTTACCGGCGGTCATGACCGGCTTGCAGGATATGTTGTACTCGAGCAGCATTGCGGGCGGGAACCGTCAGTGGAATATTGATTTCTACACCGAGGCGGTGCGGCCCTATGAATCGCGCGTGCTTGTCTACAAGAATGATGTGGATGAGAAGTATCAGGCCGCGAGAGCCAGTTACAACGCTGCGTTTGAGACATATAAAACGACCGGGTCGTCTTCGAAATCTGACGTTATTGACGCACTCGTCACAAACGTTGCCGAGACCGCGCGGCAAATTGCCGATGCAGTCAAGAGCACCAATAATTTGATCCAATTCTATAAGGATAAACTCACGGAACAAAGCTTGCGACCGAACCCCGCTGCCGATGGACATCTCACCACCCTCGCTGGCTACACCGGAAAAGTGAATGGGCATCTCACGACATTGCTCTCACGGACGCGCAGCATCCAAGATAATCGCGCTGCCATTGTCACTGCCGATCGTCAGATTGCAGAGAAGACGGCATCGCTTGGGAAGCTGAGGGCGGGACCGGATGCGCTTGATGTTCAATCGCAGGCGTTGACCATCACGCAGCGAGAACAGGCCCTTTCTGATGCGCGCCAACACCTTGTTGACTACACCGTTCGTGCACCCTTTGATGGTATTCTTAGCACGGTTGCCGTGAAACGAGGCGATACCGTGGGTACCGGAACCGCGATTGCCACCCTCATTACCAAGCAGCGCACCGCCGAAGTTACTTTAAGTGAAGTGGACGTTGCCCGCATCCGGGTTGGTCAAAAGGCCACGATCACCTTTGATGCGCTTCCGGGGTTAAGTGTGACTGGCAATGTTGCTGAAGTGGCGACCGTCGGCACGGTATCGCAAGGGGTGGTGACGTATGTCGTGAAGATTGCCTTTGATACCCAGGAAAGCCAGGTGCGGCCCGGGATGAGTGTCTCTGCTGCAATTATTACCGATGCCAAGCCCGATGTGCTTGTCGCGCCGAATGCGGCAGTGAAATCACAAGGTCAGCAGCATTATGTTGAGCTGTCGGATACGGCAGATCGCGCGGCGGCAGAGAATGCAACGACGGCCGGTATTGTCCTCACACAGCCGACGGTGCGAAAAACCGTCGAGGTTGGAATGAGTAATGATTCCTTAACCGAGATCACGAACGGACTCTCTGAGGGCGATCTTGTGGTCACCCGAACGATTCAGCCGACGGCTCAAACGAGTACCGCATCGAACACTCCGGCACTTCGAATCCCCGGTCTTGGTGGAGGCGGAGGTGGCGGTGGTGGAGCAGGGCGTGCTGGCGGTGGAGGTGTGCGGGGGGATTAAGTGTGTTTGTACTTAAAGACATCATCAAAACGTACCGCACGGGCAGCGTGGAAACACCGGTGTTGAAAGGTGTCTCCATCACCGTTGGTGACGGAGAATTTGTTGCCATCATGGGACCGTCGGGGTCAGGGAAATCCACCCTCATGAACATTATCGGGTGTCTTGATTCTCCAACAAGTGGCGAGTATATCCTCGACGGCAAAGACGTTGCCACCCTTTCGGATGACGCATTGGCAGAAATTCGCAGGACACACATTGGGTTTGTGTTTCAGTCGTTCCATCTTTTGCCGCGGACATCGGTGGTGCGCAATGTCATGCTCCCCTTAGTCTACGCCGGCGTTGCGCCAAAAGAGCGAGATGTACGCGCCAAAGCGGCGTTGAACTCTGCGGCATTCCCGGAAGGGTTTTGGCAGTATACGAGCAATCAACTCTCCGGCGGTATGATGCAACGGGTCGCGATTGCGCGGGCACTCGTGAATAACCCCACCTTGGTGCTTGCCGATGAACCGACGGGCAACCTCGACACCAAGACCGGTGCTGTTGTCTTAGAAACGTTTCAGCGCTTGCACGCTGATGAAAAGCGCACCATTGTCCTGATCACCCACGAACGCTACGTTGCGGAACATGCCGAGCGCATTATTACCCTCCGTGACGGCCTCGTAGTTGAGGACGAGCGCAACCGTAACCGCCGCGTTACCAATGGCACCAATCACGACCATGAGAATCGCTGATCTTATTCACGAAACATCCACGGCGCTCTCGGCAAATAAAGTGCGCTCCGGTCTCACGATGTTGGGGATCGTCATTGGTATTGGCTCGGTCATTGCGATGGTTTCGATTGGACAGGGTGCAAGCAGCAATATTCAATCACGGATCCAGGGGTTGGGGTCGAACTTACTCACCGTCATGCCGGGGGTGCTCCAGGCGGGTCGAGGCATTGTCTCTTCTGGTCGGGGGAATGCACAGACGCTCAAAAACGACGATGCGGTTGTCATTAAAGGGATGAGCGGGGTTGCGGCGGTTTCGCCCGAGTTGAATCGTCGCTTTCAGTTAAGCTCGTCGATCGGCACGAACACCAATTCGACGGTGATCGGGGCGCTGCCCGACTATATGATTGTGCGGAATATTTCCGTTGCCAATGGTTCGTTTATCACCGATGGTCAGGTCGCTCGTTTGGGGCGTGTGGCCGTCCTCGGGCCGACGGTGGCAACGGATCTGTTTGCCGACGCTGACCCCATCGGGAAACAGGTCCGCATCGGTACGAACATTTTCAGCGTGATTGGGGTGCTTGAGGCCAAGGGGAGCGCCGGGTTTTTTAATCCGGACGATACGGTGTTTGTCCCGCTGTCGACGATGCAGAAACTTTTGGCCGGGGTTGATTTCGTTTCGACCATCGCGATCTCGGTGGTCAACAAAGATGAGATGTCCGGCGTCAAGGACGATGTCCAGGCAGCACTTGCCGCCGCCCATCGTGTTGATCCTGCAAATCCTGATTTCTCGATTGTCTCGCAGGCCGATATCTTGGGGACCTTGACGCAGGTGACGGATACATTTACGGCATTCTTAGCATCGATTGCCGGGATTTCACTGCTGGTGGGGGGCATTGGCATCATGAATATGATGTTGACGACCGTGACCGAACGCACGCGAGAAATTGGGCTGCGGAAAGCGCTCGGTGCAAAACGTCGAGACATCGCATTGCAGTTTCTTGGCGAGGCGGTGCTCCTCACCTTTATCGGTGGGGCAATGGGGATTTTTTTGGGGTGGCTCGCTGCGATCGCAGCCTCGAAGTTTGCGGGCATTGCCACTGTGGTGTCGCTGAATTCAGTCCTGTTGGCGGTCGGCGTATCAACCGGGATCGGTATTCTTTTTGGGTACTATCCCGCGCGTCGTGCGTCGGGGTTGAATCCCATTGATGCATTGCGGTATGAGTAGGCGCATTCATTTACTTAAGAGAAACGTTATGAAGAACATTCTTGGCATCGTCCTCGCACTTGTCGTGGTGGGTGGTGGATCGTTTTACGGCGGCATGCAATACCAGCAAGGCAAGGATTCGGCAGCAGCGACTGCTCAACGGCAAGGCAGGCAGCAGTTTGGCGGTGGTGGAGGCGGTCAGCGGCAAGGCGGCGGAGGTCGCAATGGTGGAGCGTTTGCGGCAGGCGATATCATTGCAAAAGATGAAAAAAGCGTCACGGTAAAGCTCCGCGACGGTGGATCGATGATTGTCTTTTTTACGGACAAAACCGCAATCATGAAGAGCGCGGCCGGATCGCTTGCTGATCTCACCGTGGGTGCGCAAGTGATGGCATCGGGATCAAAAAATACTGACGGCAGCCTGACGGCAGCGATGATTCAGCTGCGTCCGAGTCAGCAGCAATAAATAGCCTCACTGCTGCTGTCGAAAGAAGCCAAGCGGGATTGAGAGGTTTGGGAGTAGGCGATAGTGAATTTTTCCGACGATCCTGTTGGGTGCGATTTGGACGATTTCGTCCATCGCAGGCCAGAGCCAGAAGGGGTTTTCCGGTACGTTGTAGTCGATGCGGATCACGGTGAGCCCCGGATCCCAGAGTGCTTTTGCTTGATACATCCGGAAGGCGTATCGTTCTTTTGTTGTATTCCCATCACCAAACACATTGACACCGGATTGTTTTTTGGCATCAAAACGCTTGCCGCGCCAGGAACCAACCGGGAAGTCTGCCGAGCCCGACCAGAAGCCATCCGGCAGGGGATTCGGCGCCCGACCGGAACGAAATTCTTTTTGGTGTCGGCTGCTCTGGGTTACAAATCCAAGGACTACGGCAAGAAGGACGAGAAGGAGAAGAATACCCATAGCGTATTTTTTCATAGATTTTTTTGCTCTTGACAATGGCATGGTAGATGGTTTTGCTTAAAAAAGAAAGTCGTTTCTCTTTACAAAATAATGGAAGTATGGCATGGACAAGAATTTCAATGATTACGGATGCTGTTTATCCACAAAATTTCAACTCCATACACCCTTGACTCATGCTGGAAGGCGATGATAGACTTGAGATTAATCGATACTGGTATCGTTTCGAAAATAATTTTATTTCAAGTTCTCATCTCTATAAGTATTACGTTATGAGAGAACGAATGCACTCGATGGGCAAGATCGCCGCATCGTTGGTGGCAGCGAGCGGAATCCTGCTTGCGGTCATGCACGTTGCAGCATCAAGCCACCGTGAGGCACCCCTCATTGCTGCCGACCCAAAGGCAGACGGAGCGGACCTCTACGCCTTTGTGAGTCCGGATAAGCCGGACACCGCGACCTTGATCGCGACCTATACCCCCTTCCAAGAGCCAAATGGGGGGCCAAACTTTTACACGTTCGACGACAATGTCCGCTACGACATCAAGGTGGATAGCGACGGCGACGGTGTGGAAGATGTCACGTATCGCTTTAAATTCAACACCACGGTCGGCAACAAGTCGACGTTCCTCTACAACGTCGGGCCCGTGAAGTCGTTGAGCGATGCAAACCTGAACGTGAAGCAGACCTACACCTTGACGCGCATCACGAAGGATGGAGAAACCGTGCTTGGCAGCGATCTGCCGGTTGCACCATCGAACATCGGCAAGAAGTCCATGCCGGACTACGCCGCGCTTTCGAAGGCTGCAGTGAAGAAGCTTGACGGTGGAACAACGACGTTCGCCGGACAGGTGGACGACCCATTCTTTGTTGAATTGGGTGGTATCTTCGACCTCTTGACCATCCGCAAACTCCCCGGAAACATGGGTGGGGGTGTGGACGGACTTGCCGGATACAACGTGAACGCCGTGGCGGTACAGGTGCCGCTCTCTGATCTCACCAGCAGTGGTACAATGCCGACCAATGCCGCCGACAAGGGTTCGGTCATTGGTGTCTGGACAACCGCATCGCGTCCTTCTACACGCGTGATGAACGAGAAGGGTGAACAGAGCTACTCGGGCGATTACGTCCAGGTGTCGCGACTTGGCGCACCGCTCGTGAACGAAGTGGTTGTGCCATTGGCCTTCAAGGATTACTGGAACGGATCAAAGCCAAAGGATGATGCACAGTTCGCCAATGCCGTGACTGATCCAGAATTTCCGAAGTTGCTCAAGCTCCTCTACGGCGTGAAAGTTCCGCCACAAGGGAAGTTTGGCTCTCCTGAACAGCGCGATGACCTCGTTGCCATCTTTGTGACTGGTATTCCAGGCGTGACGAAACCAGCCAAGGACACACCAGCCGAGGAACTCCGCTTGAACTTGGCGATTAAGCCCTCAAAGAAACCGAACCGCATGGGCGTGCTCGGTGGAGACAGCGCAGGATACCCGAACGGTCGCCGACTCGCGGATGACGTGACGGATATCACCATCGACGCAGCCGCTGGTGCAGCCTACCCGCTGTTCCACAAGACCTTTAAGCCAGATCCACTCGCAACGAAGCTCGGGGATGGTGTTGACCACAATGATGCAGCATTCCGTGGATCCTTCCCGTACCTCGCATTGCCGTGGAGCGGTCTGGACAGCCGACCGCACGCATCGAACGCGAGCCTAATGGCCCACATGGAAAAGGCCATGAAGGACCTCAAAGACAAGATGAAGAAGTAATGAACGGAGCGTCGTTGAGGGAGTCGTGAGGCATGATTCTCCGTCCTCAACACAAACAGTGTGAGCCTTGTCTCGAAAGAGTCGAGGCTCACACTGTTCACTGGTCTCATGCGATATGTTTGACCGTTCTCGATTTCGTTCAGTGATTCTTGGATCGCTTGCCGCAGTGGCGGTGATCCTCATTTTTTTTGGAGCGCAGTGGGCGATTATTCGTTGGCAAGATGCTCATACTCCCGACCAAAAACCAGCAGCAGTAAGCTCTGCAGACCAGCTTATTCAAAATTTGAGCGATCGGCTCATGAGTCATCCAGATGATATCTCGACGGCGGTAGCGCTCTCCGGTGCCTATCTCCAGAAAGTCCGAGAGACCGCCGATGCTGCTTTTTATAGCAATATTGATGCATTGATGGCGCACGCAGACACCGTGTCGCCCGGCAACCCCGAAGTGCTTCGAACGCAAGCGCTCGTTGCCGCCGGACGCCATAACTTTGTTCGCGCGCGCGAACTCATCAATCAGGCAATCCATACAACCCCACACCGTCCAGCCTACTATGGGGTGCTTGCCGATGCCGAGATTGAACTTGGACACTACCCTGCGGCCGAAGAGGCGTTGCAGACCATGGTGGATATTCGGCCGGATTTTAACTCGTATAGTCGCATTGCACTTTTTCGTGAACTCCACGGCGATATCGCCGGGGCGGCGGATGCGTTGCAACTGGCAATTTCTGCTGGGGGCGCCTTTCCTGAAAATATTGCCTGGGTGTATGTCGAATTAGGAAAGCTTGCGCTTCGTGATGAACTGAAAAAAGCCCAAACGTATTTTGAGCAAGCCAACGCCGTGCTGCCGAATTTTCCTCCTGCATTGGAAGGCTTGGGACGCGTTGCCTTGGCGCGCGACGATGCAGCGTCTGCTCGTGACCTGTTCCAACGCGCATTTGACCAGCTCCCGATTGCGCAATACGCCACCGACCTCGGGGATACATACACGAGGCTTGGCGACAAAGCAAAAGCCGAGCAACAGTATTTTTTGGCAACGCTCGCGTACGATACGTCAGCAAAAAGCGGCGTGAACACCGATCTTGAGGTGGCGTTGTTTCTTGCCGATCACGATCTCGAGCTTCCGAAGGCGCTCGAGAAAGCGCGTGCGGGGTACGCGGTGCGCGGGAGCATTCATGGCGCGGATGTGCTGGCGTGGGCGCTCTATAAAAACGGCGATATCACAAACGCCACACGGTATGTGAACGAAGCGCTGCGACTGGGGGAATACGATGCGGTCACGCTCTTTCACGCCGGGATGATCGCGAGCGCTCGTCACGACACAAAAGAAGCAAAGCGGTTGCTCGAGAAGGCGGTGAAGCTCCATACCTTGCCCGTGCTCTCGCTTGATGTGGTAAAGGCAAAGCTTCAATCATTATGAGGCACTGGTTGTCTGGTCTGTGTATCCTGATGTTTGTCGGGGTTGCACTTACAGCACCGATGCCAGGGCGTACCCATGAATTACTGCCCAAGGGTCTCAAAGAGTACATTGCCAAACATCCAAATGCGACCCCGGCAGAGATTAAGAAGTTTCTTGACGATACGGTGTCGGAATACGCGACCCGATTTCCGAATGCGCTCGAAGTGATGCAGATGGTGAAGAATCAAAACACGAGCTTTCTGGACAACGCTTATGACTTTATCAAGCTCGGCATTGAACACATTTTGACGGGTCCGGATCATATTCTGTTCATTCTTTCGTTGCTGCTCGTCTTCCGTACCCTGAAAGATATTTTGAAGCTCACCGGCACATTTACGATCTCGCACAGTATTACCTTACTCTTGGCCGGAGCGGGTTTGCTCGTGTTGCCCTCGCGTCTCGTTGAGCCACTGATCGCGCTTTCGATTGCGTACGTGGCGCTCACCAGTGTCTTTTTGCAACACACACGGTTTGCCCGGTTTGCCAAAGAAAAAGCAGCCGCAGTCTTTTTCTTTGGCTTGTTCCATGGCCTCGGTTTTGCCGGGTTGCTCAAAGAAATTCAAGTCCCGGCGGATCGCTTTTTGTCTTCCCTGGTGGCATTTAATGTCGGCATCGAACTCGGGCAAATGATCGTGGTTGCCTCGGTACTTCCGCTCATTTATCGCTTTCGCGATCTGCGATTCTACCCGGTTGCGATCAAATGCGCATCGCTCACGTTCGGGGGTATTGCGATCTTCTGGGCCATTCAGCGAACCTTCTTTTGATTCCAGGAGCATTGACCCGGAGCGCCGCTTCGGCTATGATGGCCGCGCTGTTGTCATGCAGCAAAGGGCGGTATTGCGCTGAAAGTTTCAGCGTATATCCAGACGCTCTTTGATAATGAGTATTTCCGTCGTGACGTACCGTCACGCCTCGAAAGAGAAGGAGCGAATCGTGGATACACGAACGAAAGAACTGTTCGATGGGTGGCTCATCACGGTGCGGCAGATCCGGGCCCTTGAGTGCACCCTCGAACTCCTGGAGTTTGATAGCGTGTCCGCCATGCCGCCGGCCAATGCCGACGTTCGCGGTTTTGACTGTGAAGCATTCGCGACTATCCGTCATGAACTCTTGACCTCGCGACTGTTCCGCGACAAGACCAGGGCACTCATGGATAGCAGCGATGCGCTTGATGGAAAGCAAATGGCCTGCGTTCGTGATATCTCGCGGCAGATTCACCTCGCCACCGCTGTGCCGATGCAAATCACCATCGCGCTTGAGGGGTTGAAATCTCCTACTCACGCTGCATGGGAGAAGGCTCGAGAAGGTGGCGATGCGCATGAATTCATGCGTCTGCTTGAGCAGATGGTAACACTCACCCGCAAGAAGGCGAAAGCGCTCGCGACTGGTGAGCATCTGTACGACTCCCTGCTCGATCTCTATGATCCTGGACTCACCACGACGGGAATTCGTTCGCTCCTTGATGAGCACGCGCAGTTCGCCGAGCCTCTCTTGCGTTCGGGGATCGTCTCTGACGCTTCCTGTACACAAGGAGTTGAGGTTCAGTGCGATGAGGAGCGAGCGGTGAAGTTTGCGATAGCCGTGGCGCAACAGATCGGCCTTGATCTGAAACGCGTTGTCTTCACTAGGACGAAACATCCCCAGATGGTTGGGTTGAGTGTTCATGATGTTCGGATTGCGCTCCGAAAGGACTATCCGGGCTTCATGGATACATTGACCTCCGTGATGCACGAGACGGGGCATGCGCTGTATGAGCTCGGTTTCGATCCGGAGTGGTGGCGCACTCCGATGGCCCAGGCATTAAGCTATGGGTTCCATGAGAGCCAAGCGATTCTCTACGAGCGGATGCTCGGGAACAGCCGAGCATTCTGGTCCTGGTGCTTCGCTCGACTCGTCGATTTGTTGCCCGGCATCGGAGAACGATACGCCGCGGACGATTTCTATCGGGCCGTGAATCGTGTGGAGCCCGGACCGATCCGCGTTGAAGCCGATGCGGTGACCTATCCCATTCACATTCGATTGCGCACCATCATGGAGATTGCGTTGGTCGATGAGGGCATGGAGGTGCGGGACATTCCCAAATTCTGGGATGACGAAATGGAGCGATCGCTTGGACTTCGGCCGAAGAGTGCTCTCAAGGGTTGGCTGCAGGATCCGCACTGGGCAGGTGGCGCGTTTGGCTACTTCCCAAGCTATGCGGTCGGTATCATCGCCGCCGCTCAGTTTTGGCAGCAGGCCCACAAGGACATCCCTGAGCTCGACGAGCAGATCAGCGAGGGCAGCTTCCTGCCCTTACTCCAGTGGGTCCGCGAGAAGATCCATCGTCGAGGTCGTTTGTTGACGAGTGAACAGCTGATCACCGAAGTGACCGGCAGACCGCTCGACACCAAGGCGTACGAGGCGGTGATGTTGGCCAGGATCCGCGAGGCTCACTGCTAGCCTTACTGCCCAATAAGGCACAACCGTCATCTCAATGCAGAGGGGCATTGGGATGACGGCGATTTTTTTTCTTTGCCCTCACAGCAAAAACAACAGCGCCTCGGTCTTCACCGAGACGCTGTTCACGTCTAATTTCTAATTACCAATTTCTAGTTACTCGTCATTACTCCGTCACTTCAACGGATCCTTTCATGAACGGGTGCGGGTCGCAGTGGTAGTTGAAGGTTCCTGCGGTGTTGAATGTATACGAGTAGCTTTCGCCTTTAGCTAACAGGGCGCTTCCTGGGCCAGTGCCAGAATCCGAAACCACGTTGTGTTTTATCGAGTCTTGGTTTGTCCAGGTCACGGTGGTGCCCTTTTTTACTTTGAGCGTTGTGGGAGCAAACGAGAAGTTGCTGATCGTCACCCGGGATACCTGCGCTGCGATGGCCTCAAGCTTCGGTTCTGTTTTTTTGACTTCCTGTTTCGGTGTTTCAACCTTTTTTTCTTGCTTCTTTTGGGGCGTTGGTTGAACTTTTTTTACCGGAGCAGGAGCCACTTTCTTCTTCATGGTTGGGGGTTTGTGCTTGAGCGGAGGATTGGCGTGGCTTGGTTGGGCAGTGACGAGGGTCATTGCAAGCACCACAAAGGTGAGTCCAATACCTGTCCGTGCCATCCTCGAACGTTGAAGTGGTTGACGCATAAAAGAATATATGAGTGAATGAATACAGTTTTCATTACTGTATCGTGCGCAATTCCGGGCGTCAAATGATTGTTCTCATGTCGACCGCTACAAAAAAAGTATTGACGTTAGTGATCATCCATACATCGGTTGCGGTTCTGCTTGGATATAAAAAGCGGGGGTTTGGGATGGGGCGCTGGAATGGTTTCGGCGGCAAGGTCGAGGCGGGGGAGTCAATCGAGGATGCGGCAACGCGGGAGTGCGTTGAAGAGGCCGGAGTCACGCCGATTGCGCTCGCATCATGCGGCGTACTCACCTTTGTGTTTGATGGGGATCCGGTGCTACTTGAGGTGCATCTGTTTCGTGCATCGCAATTTCGTGGAGAGCCACGCGAGAGCGACGAGATGCGCCCGCAGTGGTTCCCCCTTGCCGATATTCCCTATGCGACGATGTGGCCCGATGATCGGTATTGGCTCCCATATGTGCTGGAAGGGAAAACGGTCGACGGGACGTTTTCGTTTTCAGATCCACAGACGATCCGCACCCATACGTTGAGCTGGACTTGAATAAACGCAATAAAGTCGCTACACTGGCCCTACTATGAAACGCGCCTCTTTTTCATTTGCTTTGCTCCAAATTGGCCTTTCGCTCACGTTTTTGTACGCGGGCGTTGATATGGTCCGTGATCCCTCGGGATGGCTTGGGTGGTTTCCTCATTGGTTAACCCAAGTGAGCCCGTTAAAAGATATCCCGCTCCTTTATACTATTGGGGTCGGCCACATTATCCTCGCGGTATTTTTGCTCATCCCGAAGTACCGACGCGGTGCCAGTATCCTGGCTGCGCTCTTCTTGTTTCTCGTCTTGGCGACTTCCTCGTTCGGAAGCTGGTCCGTGATCTTTCGCGATATCGGCGTACTCGGCGCGGCGCTCGCCCTTGCGGTCGCTCCGGGAAAGCCGGAAAAATTCGGAACGCAAACGCATCCACTCCAGGTCGGCGCAATTTGTGTTCGGGTGAATGCGGCAGGGGTGATCGAAGTGCTCTGCGCAAAACGGTCCGCATTAAAGCATTACTATTCGGGTTTTTGGGAGGGGAGTGCCGGTGGCGGAATTCATGACTTCGAAGATCTTTCTGCTGCCGCATTGCGACATTTAAAAGAAGATTACGGTGTTGGCGCGCACGTCCTCGCTCCGGTGGCGCCGTTTGAAATCGAAGCCCAACGTCGACAGCCGCGCATTCTTGGCATTAAATTTTTGTGTGCGTTTGATGGTTTTCTGAATGGCACGGGCATCGTTTTAGACGAGAGTGAGTATACCGAGTGGCGTTGGCAGCCCGAAGACAAACTCGACGAGCTTTCCTGGATTCCGGGCACACCACGGAATGCCAAGGAAGATATTCGGGAAGCGATTGCAATGTATAAGCGAGTGAAGATACGAACGCCGGAGTAGCTCCCGCCTCTCGGTCTGACGTGACCTTCGCCCCGAAAGCGTTCGGGGCTGCGGCTCCGAGGCACCAGCAGGCTCGGCGGGCAGGCACTGGCAGAGCAAGACGTTGCCGAGATAGCTCAATTGGTAGAGCAATGCTTTTGTAAAGCATAGGTTCCGGGTTCGAGCCCCGGTCTCGGCTCCACACCATACCTATATCCTATTTTCTAAATTCTAAATCTTAGATTCTTCAATCACTATGTCCCAAGACAATCTCATCAAAATGGAATGCACCGTGTGCCATAAGGTGAATTATCAGACCACGCGCAACAAGAAAAAGATCAAAGAGCGCCTCGAGCTGAAAAAGCACTGCCCCTGGTGCAAGAAGCACACCCCACATAAAGAGACGAAGTGATGCGTGGCTCGCATGAGCGTTTCATGCGCCTGGCAATGGCCGAGGCGCACAAAGGGGAGGGGACAACAAGCCCATACCCCTTTGTCGGTTGTGTCATCGTGAGAGCCGGAAAAGTGATCGCGCGCGGGCATACCCAGCCAAAAGGCAGAGAGCACGCCGAAGTGCATGCGCTGAAAAAACTCGGGCGTCGTGCGGTTGGCGCAACACTCTACTCCACCCTCGAGCCGTGTCACCATAACGATTATACCGATTGCGAGCCGTGTTCGCAGTGGATCGCACGCTCCGGGGTTCGCACGGTGGTCTGGGGCACCACCGATCCAAACCCCAAGAATCAATCCGGATCAACGCGATGGCTTGGTACTCGCGGTATCACCGTGGTCACCCGCGTGCTCGATGCCGAGTGTGCAAAACTCCACGAAATTTTTCTCACCAGTCTTGCAAAGCATCGGCCGTTTGTCCTGCTGTCAACGGCGATGAGTCTTGATGGAAAAATTACGTGGAAAAAAGATGCGCCGCCACAACGGTTTTCGTCGCCAGAGGGCTTGGCTCGGGTACAGGAGCTTCGGAACACAGTCGACGCGATGGGTGTCGGCATTCGCACTGCCGACATTGATAATCCGCGATTGACGGTTCGTATTCCCGGCGGTCGCAACCCCCATCGGATCGTTTTTGATTCCGAGGCGCGGTTGTCGCCGCGCGCTCGTCTCTTCGAGGCGAAGAGTGGGAGGGTATATGTCCTCACGACCCAACGCGCACCACTCGCTCGTCGTCGGGCGCTCGAACGGCGCGGAGCCCGGGTTGTTGTTCTCCCGAGTCGGCGCGATGGTCGCGTTGATCTAGCAAAAGCGTTTCGTTGGCTCTACACCAGCGAGCGCATCACGAGCATCATGGTCGAAGGCGGGGGAGAGTTGATCGCAAGCCTTTTTCACTCCCACCTCGTCGATAAATTCTATTTCTGGTACAGTCCCATCATCATCGGCGGAGCTGATACACCCACCGCCGTCGAGGGCCCCGAATTGAAAAAGTTTACTGATGCCACTACAATCAAGGAATACTCCGTCGAGCGCGTTGGAAGCGATATTCTTGTTGAGGGATATGTGGGGAACGCCTGAAACCCGTGCGACGTGGCGTTCATTTTCTTTTGTTGATAAACTCGGTAACATTGGTGTCGAGCTTCATCGCGTGCGTCGATATAATAAGGAAGGAAAATTAGAGTGGAGAGCGAAGGCGTTGGAGCGTACAAAAATCATGCTCGAGTGGACACTTGAGGACGTGAGCGAAGGAGTTCCAGAACGACCGTTTGCTGTAGAGATCCACAGCGTTGTTGGACGATGGCTTGCTGGGACGCCGATTGAGGAGGTGCGGATTTCCTCGTACGTTGAGCGGTGTACAGAACTTGTGCTTGTTGATCGAGGTGGGTAGCAGAACATCTACGCATCTATTGGATGAAGAGTAAAATTATGCTATAGTATCTTAGGTTATGTAACCTAAGAGTTATGGCGTACTCTAGCGATGTTCGTGCGAAGGCCTTCATTCTGCGCAGAAAGGGTCATTCGCTCACTGAAATAATGACGGCGTTAACCGTATCAAAAAATACTGTTATCGCGTGGACCAGAGATGTTAAGATCTCAGAACTTGGATTACAACGAAGACAGTTACAGCGTAAACGTATTGTAAGAAAAATAAGAGAATTTTGGCGTCACAGACACAAAAAAGAGGACGAGTATATCCGACGGAATGTAAAGCTTGCCATCGCTGGTCGTGCACATTTCTCTCCGCTCTACAAAATTTTTTGCGCCTTACTATACTGGTGTGAGGGCTCGAAGCGTGATCGCAGTAAAGTCGCTTTCATTAATTCTGATCCGCAAGTACTTCGTCTCTTTTTGCACTTATTTCGGAGGTCGTTTGATATAGACGAGAAAAAATTTCGCGCCCTTATCCATCTCCACGGATACCATAATAAGCAAAAAGAAACTCGTTTTTGGTCCAAAGTGCTTGAAATTCCAGAAGGTCAGTTCAACCATCCGTATCGGAAGCCCAACGCGGGTCGCAGGATACGGAATGAATACCATGGTTGCGTAAGTCTTCGATATTATGATGTAATTGTTGCACGTGAACTGCAGGAGCTCTATCGTCAATTCGCTATTGCAATACTGGGGGCTTAGGTAAGTGGTATACCATCTCTCTCCAAAAGAGAAGTCGGGGGTTCGATTCCCTCAGCCCCTGCCAGCGTGTACGAAGCGAGGTGAAAGCCTCGTTTTGTGTTTTATTCATGGGCGTTTTCTGCCGTTCCAATCTTCTATTTTGGGTCGGTTCAATCAATACTCTGCATGACTTCCTCACTTGACTCTGCTATAATACATGAATGGACAAAAGGACATCACGCAAAATTTCTATGATTCCCGAAAAGGGAATTACGTGGAACGAGGTGACATGGTATTCGAGGCTTCTCTCGATTATTTTTTTGCTGGGCGTAGTGCCAGCAGTTGCGTTTTACATCGGGGTCGAATACGAAAAAACAAAGAATGAGATCGCTCTCTCTGTGAGCATCGAACAGATGCCTGCTTCGGCAATACGCGGTGTTTCAAAAAATAGTTCTACTGAGAATATCGAGGATTTTAGCCTCATCCCAACAACGCTCGCAGCGATCACCCCCGAATATAGAGATCAGCAGTTTCCTTTTGATTTTCACTTTAGCCCTAACGGACATACGGTGGCGTACAGTGTCAAAAAAAATAATAAATTTGCAATGGTCATAAACGGCCAAGAAGGAGAATGGTACGACGAAACCGACCCAGATGTGGTGTTCAGCCCCGACGGAAATCATGTTGCCTACTGGGCGAAAGACGGGGGAAAAGAGTTTGTGGTTCTCGATCGTGTGGCCGCCGCTCCATACACTCACGTCAGCAGAAACTACTTTCAGTTTAGCGCTGATGGAAAGGGCCTGGAATATACAGCGAGCAAGGACGGAAAAAATTGGTTTGTGGTGATGAACGGAGTTGAGGGGAAAAAGCTCTACGGGCAGGAAGCAGAAGGAATTTTGGCGCAACCTACCCCAGATCCCACGGGGACAGTACACACGGTAAAAGAAAAAGGACGATGGCATGTGGTATCGAACAATCAGGCAATACCGCAAGATTCAGAGCAAGAGATTTACCTGAAATTTACCCCAGACAACAAACTGTACTTTGACGTTGTTCGCACCGAGGAAGGTCAGAGAAAGTGGCATCTTATTGTGGACGGCAAAGATGTGAGCGGCCCGTACGACTATCCATTCAATCTGATATCCAGCCCAAAAAATGAGATCGCTTTCTCTACAAAAAGAGGAGAAAAAGCAGTTATGGTTTTTCGGGGAAAGGAAAGATTTTACGATGAGATTCACTATGCGTTAGGAAATTTTAGTGCCGATGGCCAAACACTTGTCTTTTCAGCTCGCCACGGGAATAAGTGGTATTTGATTGTGGGCGATAGGGAGTATGGCCCGTACAGCAGCCCTGTAGAATATGCGGAGTTTACTCCGAATGGCAGGCTGCTTGCTGAAGTGTATCGAGAAGGAAAGGAGTTTCTTTTTGATAATGGAACAGAAAAAGGCATAGGAGAAGAGGTGGATCATGTATGGCTCCCGATATTTAGTCCCAGTGGTAAAAGGTCTGCTGTGATAAAGTCGCGCATTTACGCCAAAGCGCTCAGTGAGTTTTGGATAGTTCTTGATGGTGTCGAGGGAGAGCATTATGAACCGGAACTCGATGCCCCTACTTTCAGTCCGGTAAGCGAAAAATTGGTTTATAAGGCACCTGTAGACAGTGGCGCCCTTACGAGCGTCGTGATAGATACCGTCGAAAGCGAACCGTATTATGCCGTGGGAGATCTCCACTTTAGCAAGGATGGAAAATATCTCGCGTATGGAGCTGTCGCGGGAGACAAGATTATGTGGGTGGTAAAAAATTTGAAGTAAATCGATGTACTCAACAAGTTCCGCTCTCAAGACGGGGCTGTGGTGAGAGCGGATGATTCCATTTTCCAGAGCAAACACACACGCCGACTATAGTCGGCGTGTGTGTTTTTTGCAGAGTGCGCCCCAGAGCCTTAGAGGCCGCTGATCTCGAGAATTCTGTGGCGCGTCTTGTATCCGAAGTAGCCACTCACGGGATGCACGCCATATTTCTTTTGGAATGCTTTCACTGCGTTGGCGGTATTGTCATCGTAGTGCCCGGTGATGATCGCCTCTGCATAGCTTCCTTCGTAAATCAGGAATATCTGCAGATTCTCCACATCCTCTCCCTGACTGCCGGGTTTGAGATCATGCTCGAACAACGCAAGATCTTCGGCGGTCGAGAGTTTGACCGTACTTTGAGACACGATGTTGAGTTTTGCTTGTGTGGCTTTGTCGGTGATGCCGGTTTGCGGCAAGCGGTGCTTCTGCTGGAAGCGTTTGAGCGCTGACTCGGTGAGCGATCCAAAATATCCAGTAATGAGTCTTTCCGGGTAGAGATGCTCATCGCGGGCCAAGATTTCTTGGAGGTGTTCGACTTCAATATCTTTTAATCCGCGCTTCATCACCTCCACAAAATGATCTGTCGCTAGGATCGGCTCCTCTTCCGGAGCTTTGTCAAGCAGGACTTCGATGTTGCTCTGTTTTGGTGAAAGCGAGACATGGATTGCCTTCGAGTAGTGTTTTCGGTGATCGTATGAAGAGACCGAATAGTAGTAGGTGGTCCCGTTGACCAGATTCGTATCGGTGAAGGTCTCACCATTACCTTCGTAGATAATCTCGCCGTCCGTCGGTGACGTCGGGTATCCATTCGCTTTTCTCACCACGACCGTTCGCACAAATGATGATTCGTTGGGATTCTTCCACCTCAAGAGAACTTGTCCGTCCGTTCCCGTGGCATTAAGCACAATCGGCGCTTCGATCGGACCGGTCACTGATTGAGCAGTCGCTCCGCCACCACCTCCGCCCGCATTCCCATTCCGAGAAGCAGTCGGAGTATTTTCGACGGGTGTCGACGAGGCTGCCGATGAACTGTCCTGTTGAGCGACGCCTGCGTTTGCCGCAGGTTGGGCTCCATTGGCTTCAGAAGTGCTGCTGGTCGCGGCAGGCAATGTCGCTGATGGGACGTTTGAGATCGTCGAGAAGTCGCTGTGTTCAAACTTGGATCGAAGCGCAAAGTAATAGGTTGTTCCTGGTGTTAATCCTGCCACGATATAGCTGCGGGTTGTGCCATGAGCAGACAATTCATCGTAGGTGACGAGGGTAGCCTGATCTTGCAATGCGCTGGCGAAATTCGTCTCCGTGATTGGATTGGTGCTGTAGCGGATATCATATTCTGCTGCTGCGTCAGCAGAGGCTGATGATGCGGACCAGGTGAGCGTTGCCGACGTTGCATCAGACGAGTGCACCGCGAGCGTGCCGATCACTGAGGGTGGCGGTGGCGCCGTTTGTATTGCGGGAGCAGTTGTGGTCGCGGATGTGTTTGTTCCTATTGTGGACGCTGCGCCACTCGTGTTCGGTGTCGTGGTTGTTGTTGGCAGAGAGAGTGTCGCGGCCGGAGTTGCGAAGGAGTGATCTTGAGAGTAGGTGATATTGCCGACGCTATCAATCGCCTTCACACGGTAGTGGTAGGTGGTGTCGGCAGTAAGATCGGAGAGTGTCAGTGTATGCGAGGTCTCTCTGGCAGAGGTGAGCTCGGTCGTCTGTCCATATCCGGTCGTAATTCCGTATTCGACGTGGACACTGGTCGCTTTGTCCGTTGTGACGGCAATGGATGCCTGGGATAGCCCCGTTGCCTCGGCAGACACCGCGGTGATGTGTGCAGGAGGGACGGTCGGAGTTGCTTCAGCGAGGGTATTAAAATCGTGCAGCGTCGAGATGGTGGCAAACGCGCCCACTCCGGCAGGTTTTGATCTCACTCGGAAGTAATAGTTTGTATTCGGAGTAAGACCCGAAAGCGTCACTGCGTGTGCTGTGGTAAGGGTTTCATCAAGCGATGTGGTGTGTCCAAGCAGTGAGCTGACGCCATACTCAAGTTGAGAATCCGATGGCAGGGTTGTTGTCCACTCGATTGCAACGGCGGTGCTCGTGACGGCTCCGGTTTCAATGCCGGAGATGATCAATGAATGCGTTGATATCGTCGTGCTCCCCAGTGGGGTAGTGACCGTCGTTGTGGTTCTTGTTTCGGGGACTATCACCGTGACGGATCCCGCTGTGGAGGATGTACTCGATGAAGACGGGACAGTAGAAACGCTCGTCTGCGGAGTGGTGACCGAGGTTGTTGCGCCAGTCGAGGTCGTCGTCGTTGCAGAAGCGCTCGAACTGGTCGTTTCTGGTATTGTAATGATTACCGATGGTGCCGAGGATGCATTTTGTTCGGTCGTGAAGGTGTTGTCGTTTGAAACAGCGACGTTGCCCACTTCATCGCTTGATCGAATGCGATAGTGATAGAGAGTGTTGGGGCTCAAGCTGGAGATCGTTCGCGTGTGGGTTATCGAAAGGTTAGCATCGAATGCAGTGGTCGAGCCGTAGCTTGGCGTGAGACCGTACTGAACATCGCCGTTGGCCACCTCATCGGTTGTCCAGGCGATCGTCGCAGTAGTACTCGTGACGGGCGCAACGGTCACGAGCGAGATGGTTGGTGGGTTGGTATTAACCACAATCGCTGCGTGAGCGGTTGCGAAGGTGTGATGGCACGCGTTCGCCACGTTGCCAGCGAGATCCGTTGCATGGATGCAATAGTGATAGGTGGTGCCTGCTGAAAGGCCAAGGATGGTGGCGGTATGGACAAGAAGGCCACTCACATCGAGAGTGGCCTGTGATCCATAGTTCGTTGTCGTGCCGTATTCAAGGCGCGAGGTCGTCACCTCATCGGTGATCCAAAGTATCGTCACTTCCGATGGTAAAACCGATGCTTCGGCAACGCCAGAGATGAGTGGCGGGGTTGTGTCGGTGGGCACGACGGGTGCAATCACTGGGGCGACGGTTTGTGTGGTCGGGGTTGTGACGGGTTCGGTGGAGGTGCTGGTCGAAGGCGTGGATACGCTTGTTTCTGGGGTCGTTGTGGTTGTTGATGGCGTGGTGTTGGCAGATGTGGATGTGCTCGAGGTCGGCGGTGTTTCGACCGGGGGAGTAGTCCTGATTGTCGTCGTCGCGGTGGTCGTGCCCGTTGCTGGCGGATTCACGTTGACGAGTTGTGCC
>OBEQ010507611.1_pt1 | contig 21879 bp, 23 predicted proteins | sample 1670901 | NCBI WGS metagenome assembly OBEQ01 (sample SAMEA104232315, study PRJEB22302) | groundwater metagenome | biome: forest; feature: aquifer; material: groundwater | place: USA | collected 2011-08-07 | depth 5.4 m
ATTATTTATAATATTCCGCAAGAGTTAACCCAGCACCACTTTCACTGAATAATTGAAAGTTATTTTTCTATTTGTTTTTAAATTTAGAAATCATAAATAGTTTTTAGTGGTTATAATGTAAAAGTGGCGCTGGGTTGAAACTAAAAAATAGTTGTGATAAAATAATTTCATATAACACATAACATAGAACACATAACAACAAAACGACGTCGTAATTTTGTTCCATGTTCCATGTTCCATGTTTCATGAAGTTAACTTGGGCGGGGCAATCCTGCTTTCAAATTTCGGTTTCCAATGGGAAGGATCATTCAGCCGATATTGTAATTGACCCATTTGACGAAAAAATTGGATTAAAACTTCCTAATTTTTCGGCTGATATTTTATTAGTAACGCACAATCATTCTGACCACAATAATATAAAAGTTGTAAAAGACAACCCTTTTTTAATAGAAAATCCCGGTGAATATGAAATTAAAGGGGTTTTCGTACAAGGCATTCCTTCTTTCCACGATGACAAGGAAGGCAAAGAAAGAGGTAAAAACACTATATACATTATTGAAGCTGAAGATATGCGGTTTTGTCATTTGGGGGACTTTGGACAAAAGCAATTAACCGATGAACAATTAGAAAGTATTGGCAAGGTGGATGTTTTGATGATTCCGGTGGGTGGGACATTCACTATTGATTCTTCAGAGGCTTCAAAGGTGATAGGACAAATAGAGCCAAAAATTGTTATTCCAATGCATTATCAGTTGTCCCGATCGCAAGGCGATCGAGGATCCTCGATTTCATCGGGACCAAAATTAAAAATAGAATTAGACGGCGTTGAGAAATTTTTAAAGGTAATGGGCAAAAATTCCATTGTGCCACAGGAAAAATTAGTAGTTAAAACTAGTACTTTGCCTAAAGAAGGGGCGATGGAGATAGTGGTTTTAAGTGTGTGAATATAGAATCTTGTATTTGGTATCTTGAATAGAATATGGAATTATGAATTCTAAATTCAAAATTCAATTCAAGTCCCAAGATACTAAATTCAAGATTCAAATTTAAAGTGACTATCAAAGAATTTATAGCCAAATTACAAAATCTACCTGAAACAAAAAAGAAAATTATTATTTTTACGGTTGTTATAATTTCAGCTTTAATAATGGGTTTTTTTTGGGTCACAAGTACGGCAAGTAAAATTTCACAATTAGGAGAATCTTTAAAATCGGTGGATTTGCCTAAAATAGATTTGCCGAAAATAGATTTACCCAATATCCAGACTAATACTCAAGTTAATAACACTCCGGTTCCCACTCCAACTCCTACTCCAGAAAATCAAACTGCCGATTGGAAAACATATACAAATGCTAAATATGGTTTTGAAATGAAATATCCACCAAATTTGTCTGTAAAAGAAAATTCTTCTAATATCAATTTTATTTTTGCTAAATTAAAAGGAGATGGTTTATATCCTTTTTGGGTTTCTTCTGGTAATAGTAAACAAAAAAATATAGTTGAAATTCTAAATCCTAAATCATCTGACTATACTGAAATAAAAAATGGAAAATCAACTATTAATAATATTAATTGGAATACAATAGAAGAAGCTAATATTCCCACAGAGGGCGTGGGGGTATTAAGTTCTTTATTAAATTTTTATACACAAAAAGGAGATTTTACATATATTTTGCAATGCGTTAAATGTAATGTTGATTTGTTTGGAGATGATGGCGCAAATAAAAAATCAACTTTTGACGAAATGGTTAAAACTTTTAAATTTACCCCGAAATAAATCCTGCGGATTTAAACGGAGCAGGCAAAATAAAAATTTTTATGGTTAAAGAAAAAGAAGAAGAAAAACTACAATCTATAGGTAAAGTCAACAAAAGGGAAATTGTTGACGAATTAAAAGAATCGTATATTGATTATGCGATGTCTGTTATTGTGTCTCGCGCGTTGCCCGATGTCCGTGATGGATTAAAACCGGTGCATAGAAAAATTTTGTTTGCAATGAATGAATTGGGCTTGGGCTCTTCTGCCAAGTTTAGAAAATGTGCGGCCGTAGTGGGAGAAGTGATGGCAAAATATCATCCGCATGGCGATATGGCAATTTATGATAGTTTAACCAGAATGGCACAAGATTTTAACTTGCGATACCCTTTGGTTGCCCCTCAAGGAAATTTTGGCAGTGTTGATGGGGACAGCCCGGCAGCTTCAAGATACACAGAGGCTAGGTTATCAAAATTAGGGGAAGAAATGCTTGCTGATATTGATAAAGACACTGTTAATTTTATGGACAATTATGATGGAACAAAAAGAGAGCCTACAGTATTACCATCTCCATTGCCCCAACTTTTGTTAAATGGTTCTTTAGGTATTGCTGTTGGAATGGCAACCAATATTCCGCCTCATAATTTAACTGAATTAATAGATTCAGTTGTTTATTTATTAGATCATCCAAAAGCCGAGACGCCTGATTTATTTGAATTTATACAAGGCCCTGATTTTCCAACAGGTGGCATAATTTATGACCAAAAAGAAATTATTTCTGCTTATTCGCAAGGAAAAGGTTCTATTATTATGCGGGGCAAGGCGGATATTGTAACCAAAAAAGATGAATCAGAGCAAATTATAATTACAGAAATTCCTTATCAGGTTTTAAAGTCTGAATTAGTGGAAGCTATGGCTAATTTGGTATCAGAAAAGAAAGTTGAAGGTATAAGGGATATTAAAGATTTATCAGACAGAGAAGGAATGCAAATTGTTATTGATGTCAAAAGGGGAGGTGAGCCACAAAGAATTTTAAATAGATTGTACAAATTTACTAATTTACAGAAAACCTTTCATTTAAATTTATTGGCTTTGGTTGATGGAATTCAACCTGAAATTTTATCAATTTCTGATGTATTAAAATATTTTATAAAACATCGCCAGGAAGTTATAACGCGTAGAACTAAATTTGAATTAGAAAAATGCAAAGAGCGTGCCCATATTTTGGAAGGATTAATGATTGCTTTAAATAATATTGATGCGGTTATACAAACAATTAAAAAATCAGCTGACAGGGAAGAAGCTAAACTCAATTTAATTAAAAAATTCAAATTAACAGAAAGACAGGCAATAGCTATTTTAGAAATGCGACTTCAAACATTAGCCGGATTGGAACGCAAAAAAATAGCAGATGAATTAAAAGAAATTTTAGAAAGAATTAAAGAGTTGATCGCTATTTTAAAAAGTCCTGAAAAATTAAAAGATATTATTACAAAAGAACTACGGGAATTAAAAGAAAAATTTGGAGATGCACGAAGGACAAAAGTGGTAAAAGGAAAATTAGGTGAAATTACCGAAATTGATTTGGTTCCATTAGAAGAAACAATGGTTACCCTAACTACTGGCGGTTATATAAAAAGGATTAATCCTGCCACTTATAAAATTCAAAAACGCGGTGGCAAGGGTATTATGGGAATGAAAACAATGCAAGATGATATTGTAGAGCATTTTTTGACAGCAAACACTCATGATAATTTATTATTTTTCACTGACTCCGGAAAGGTATTTCAGACGCAGGTTTATGAAATTCCAGAAGGAACAAGAGTTGCCCGCGGCAGAGGCGTGATGAATTTTTTGGAGGTCTCAACTGACGAAAAAGTATTGTCTTTGGTGCCAATGGCTAAAATAAAAGAATCTGAAGCAAGGTCTGAAAAGTTTTTGGTAATGGTAACAAAAAATGGTAGAATTAAAAAAACTTCTTTAGATGAATTTGAAAATGTAAGAAAAAGCGGAATTATTTCCATTAAATTAGAAGCTGGCGATTTGCTAAAAAAGGTGGTAAAAACCACAGGACAAGATGATATAGCGCTGGTCACAAAAAATGGTATTGCTATTAGATTTAAAGAAAAAGACATAAGGCCAATGGGCAGAGGGGCTGCTGGAGTCAAGGGAATAAGATTAAAAAAGGGAGATGAAGTAATTGGAATGGACGTGGTTAGTAATATAGAAATAATAGGAGATACTAAAAAGCCAAAAAGATTTTTACTAGTAGTAATGGAAAATGGTTATGGTAAAAGAACCGAAATTTCTCAATATAAGATTCAGGGAAGAGGTGGGTCGGGAGTAAAGACAGCAAAAATTACTGCAAAAACCGGCAACATAGTTTTATCCTCAATTCTAAATGATTCGGCTGATGATGAAGACTTGATAGTTATCTCACAGAAAGGACAAGTAATAAGGACTGCTACAAAATCCATATCTTTGCTTGGCAGGGCAACTCAGGGCGTAAGAATAATGAAATTAGAAGACGGAGATAAAGTTGCTTCGGGAGCTTGTTTGAAGGAGTAGTTTCTATTTTAAATATTTTTTGATATAATCAACTGTGAATATGGAATCTTGTATCTTGAAGCTTGAATAGAATATAGAATAATGAATTTAAAACTCATATTCTAAATTCAACATTCAATTCAAGATACTAGATACAAAATTCAAAATTCTATCGCATGGATTTTTTAAAAGTAAATGAAGTTTTAAATTATCTTGATTTAAAAGACAGTATGATGGCTGTTGAGTTTGGTTGTGGTTCGGCAGATTTTACAATTGCTCTTGCAAAAAAATTAAGCAAAGGCAGGGTATATGCATTGGATATTCAGGAAGAAAAGTTGTCTGCTTTAAAAAGCAAAGTGGCTTTGCATGGTTTTAATAATGTTTTTATGATTTTGTGCGACTTAGAATCACCCAATGGCTCTACTTTGCAAAGCGACTCTTTGGATATTGTACTTATCCCCAATGTCTTGTTTCAAGCCGAAAATAAAAATGCTATAATTGAGGAAGCAAAAAGAATTTTAAAAGCAGGTGGTAATTTATTGGTAATAGATTGGTTAAAAAAAGGGCCATTTAGTCCAAAAGAGGGAATGGTAAATCCTGATGAAATTAAAAAAATAGCAGATAATTTGGGTTTTTCATTAAAAAAAGAGTTTGCAGTAGGAGATTATCATTACGCTTTGTTATTTTCTAGCAAGTGAAGGCAATAAAAGATTAGAGTGCGGAAAAATAACGCATTATTTTTAACGCATGAATAATATTTTATTGCCAAGCGGCGACGAAAATATGCTTTGCATATTTGTTAAGTAGGTTTAATAAAAAAATGAAGAAAAGTTTTATTTTATTATTTACGGTTGTGGTTTTTTTGGGTTTAGCTGGTTTAGCATTTGCTGAAGTTGTTAATCTCCCCAATCCTTTGTGTCCCACTGGCGGGGGCGTTAATTGCACCAATGATTTTCCAACTCTTATAACAAAAATTGCAACGTTTATAAAAAATTTAATTGCGTCATTGGCTGTGATAGTGCTTGTCTGGGCTGGTATACTTTTTGTTACTTCTTCTGGCAATGAGGCGCGTCTTGGGACAGCTAAAAAAGCTTTAATATATGCGGTAATAGGTATAGCAATAGCATTGGCGGCTGATGGATTACTTGGAGTAATAAAAGGAGTTTTAGGCGTGCCGTAGAAAATATTAAAAATCAAAGATGTTTTAAAAATAAAAGGTCGATTCAGTATAGTAAATTAAAAAATTCGTAAGATACGAAATATAAAAAATACTTAAAATGAACAAAAAATTAATTGTCTTACTTTCTTCAACAATATTATTCGTCTTGCCTATTGTAGCATTTGGTTTCAATCCTGGAGGAACGCCAAATACAGTTATTCTTAATGTTACACAGATTGTTAATATTATATTAGATTTTATATGGCCAATATTTGCTGGATTTGCTGTTATAATGTTTCTTTATGCTGGCTTTTTGTTTTTGACAGCCTCAGGGGAGGCAGAAAAAATAGCAAATGCCAGACAGGCTCTTTTGTGGGGAACAGTTGGAGTAGTTGTGGGTTTGATAGCATTCTCTATACCATTTATTATCAGAACTACAGTTGGTAACGGTATATAATAGTTTTTCTTTAAAAAGATTAGCCAGCTCCGTTAAAGGTTTATTGTTAATGGCTTTTAACGGGGTTGGTTGTTCTAATTACCTCAAATTACAAAGTAACCATTAAGAATTATTTTATGATTTGAGGTAATTAAAAATTAATTAGAAAATATATAATATGAACAAAAAATTAATTGTCTTACTTTCTTCAGCGGTGTTATTGGCTTTTCCTGTTATTAGTTTAGCGGTTCAGTTAATACCTTTGCCAGGCATTATTGGGAATCCTAATAATATTTTTGATGCCTTATTTAGTATTTTATGGCCTTTCTTTGCCGGGTTTGCGGTTATAATGTTTATTGTAGCCGGCTTCGAGTTTTTAACAGCACAGGGTGCACCAGATAAGGTAGCACTAGCAAGACAAGCTCTCATATGGGGAACAGTTGGAGTAGCTGTTGGCGTATTAGCATTCTCAATTCCTTTTGTAATTAAGTTCTCACTGGGTGTTTAATTTGTTAACCTTGGTTAAATAATTTCAATTTTTTAAAAAATTGAAATTAAAATCCTATGTCGGGAATTTCTGCTAAAGCGGATAATTTTCGCGACACGAAAGAATTTTATTTAACTGGGTAAAATAATGAATAAAAAATTAATTGTCTTACTTTCTTCAACGGTATTATTAGTCTCGCCTATTACTATTGGTGCTATAAACCTTGTGCCTCAACCTGCACCCGCTCCAACAGATGTAATATTGGTTGATAATATTATCAATAGTATAGTTGGTTTTATATGGCCTATATTTGGCGCATTTGCTATTTTAATGTTTATTATCGCCGGTTTTACATATTTGACGGCTCATGGAGAACCAAGTAAAATATCGTTAGCAAATAAATCTGTAATATGGGGTATAGTCGGGTTAGCCGTAGCTATGTTATCAACAGCAATTCCGTGGATAGTTTTAAATATTCTTGGTATATAATAATTTATATATGTATAAAAAGTTAGTCGTTTGGTACAATCACGGAAAATAAAATGAATAAAAAATTAATTTCTTTATCTTCTTTAATAATTTTATTAACTTTGCCTTTTTTTGCTATGGGTCAGCAGGGACCGCCCCCCAATGTGGCTTTTAATTTCCCTCCCCTTAATCCACAAGGCCCACTAACAGAAAGTCTTAGTGAGCAAATTCAGTGGATTATTGATAGTATATTTAGTTTCATATGGCCGATATTTAGCGCATTTGCTATTTTAATGTTTATTATCGCCGGTTTTATGTTTTTAACAGCCAATGGTGACCCAAGCAAAACATCTTCAGCAAAAAAAGCTCTTATTTGGGGAATAGTAGGGGTGACTGTGGGCATATTAGCATTTTCTATCCCATTTATAATTAACGGTCTTCTTGGCGTTTAAACTCAAATTACGAATTTTGAAATATTATTATATGAATAAAAAATTAGCTAAATTACTCTATTTTACGGTTTTACTATCATTTCCAGTTGTTGCCTTTGCAGATTCTAGCACATTTTTTAATGATATTTTAACTCGTACTTTAAATTACATAGTGTGGCCTATTTTTGGTGGAGTTGCTGTAATAATGTTAATATATGCCGGTTTTTTATTTGCAACAGCCCAAGGAGACCCTGCAAAAATTACAACTGCAAAAAAAGCAGTATTGTGGGTTGCCGTTGGAATAGCGGTTGGCCTTTTAGCTTTTTTGGCAGTAGGCACTATTAAAAAAATTATTTATGGTTAATTTAAAATTAAATAAAAAAATAATATATTTAATAATCCCGCATTAAGAATGCGGGTTGTCCCGCATTAAGAATGCGGGTTGTTGATAATTATTTGCTCCCGTGGCGGAATTGGTATACGCGCATGTCTTAGGAACATGTCTCGCAAGAGGTAGAGGTTCGAGTCCTCTCGGGAGCACACAAATTAAAATACCAAATTTGACATTTTTTGCGACATATAATAAGATATAAAATATATATGCAAGGCGATTTGAGGTCGATAATCGTTAAAATAGAAATAAAAATTTATAATTCAAAATTTAAATACTATGAAAAATAATCAAATTTTACTAAAATACATACCCGCATCGTTGGGTATATTATCCCTTGGATTGTTTGGTTTGTATGGCTCCGCTCTTTCAGTTTACGCCCAGAGTACTGCAAATACCACACAGAATGTTATTGCCCATGATTTTAAAAATGACGTTGAACAAGGGGTACAAGAGGTAAATAATGATAAAGAAGCAAAGAATAACCAGCAGGAAATTGATAATGAAGACCAAGAAGGAGCTGGGGACGAGCATGGTGACGTAAAAGAGGTTGATGGTGAGAATAATCAGAGTGAAATTGACAATGAAATTGAACAGGATATTGAGCAAGAAGACGCAAACCAAGTTCAGGGCCAAGGAGACAGCGAAGGACAATCTGGAACAGAAAATAATACAAACTCTTCCGCAGAAACCGCTTCTCCAAGTGGATCAAGTGGTAATTAAAAAAACTCTTTGAATTACGAAATGCTTTCTTGGGGTTTTCTCCAAATTTGGAAGGTGAAAATTTGATAGAATTATTTTGTGTAGCTTGCCTACACAAAATAATTATTGCGAATTTTAAACCCCTTGACCCGCAGGGCATCCCGAAGGTTGCATTTGGGGAAAAGACCAGAAAAGGCATTTTAAACGCGCATTTCGTAATTCAAAGATAATTAAAATTATGACACAAAAAAATATTATTATTTCAGTTATTGTTGCAGTTGTTATCGTGGCAGGTGGTTTTCTGTATGTATTCACCCTGCCCAGCGTCCAGCAAACGCCCCAGACTTCTTTGCCAGTGCAGACTACTCCAGCTACTCAACCAGCGACCAATAAGCCAACTACCTTGACTAAACTGCCGACTGTTAAATCGCCAACTGCCCCATTAGTAAAATCAAGCATTGTGAGCGTCGCGATGAGCGATGTAATTAATGCCAGTGGACTTGCTGTTGGTTCCAAAAGCGTTTTTGCGCCAACCACAAAAGACATTTATGCGGTGCTGACTCTTAGAAACGCAATACGGACAACACAGCTTTCTTATACCAGATACTTCAACGGCAAATACGTTGATTCAAAAGTTTCTCATCCAAGCAAGGATGGGGTAAAAAACTTTCACTTCCAGTGGACGCTCAAAGCGGGCCAGACACGCAAAATAGGAACCTATCGGCTTGTGTTTTATATAAACGGAGCGAAGTCTAAGGAAGTAAGTTACACTATAAAATAAAAGAGTATTAAAAAATGACCCCGATTATTTTAACCGGGGTCATTTTTATTATTAAGCAGTAAGTTTGTCGTCTTTTTTTGGTATTTTAATTGTTAACATTCCTTTATCCATTTCTGCGGATGCTTTTTCGATGTGGATATTTTCAGGCAGGACTATTTTTCTGGAAAAAGGCCCAAAATAGCATTCTTGGTAAAAATATTTTCTTGTCCTGAGCGGATCCGAAGGATTTTCTGGATTTTCATGAGGATCCAACCTGTTGCCTTTTATAATCATCATGTCTTTTTCCACAGCAATATCCAAATCTTTTATTTGCACCCCGGCTATCGCGGCTAAAACTACAAAATCTGAATTTGTCTCAAAAACATCAACAACTAATTCGCCTTCTGAATTAAATATATTTTCTTTTTCTATAATTTGCCCCTCTTTATTTTCACCATTTTTAATGAAAACTTGTTCTGATTTTATTTTTTTTACCATAATTTATTGAAATTCCAAATTACAAGCACCAAATTACAAACAAATGCCCCGCCCGTGGGCGAAATTTTAACTTCTAAAATTCAAAATGTGTTTGTGATTTGTAATTTGTTATTTGGAATTTGTAAAATTTGAGCAAAGCTCAAATTTTACTTATACTTTTCATTTTTTTAGTTTTGTTAAAACCCCAAATTACAAACATTGCAAGCCCAGCGATTATTATTATGGGAATTTCAATGTTTAATGGAGTGTTTAATGTAATTATGGAAAAATCATAAAGCCCATGCAAGAATATGGCTATAAACAATCCAATAATGATTAATTTTAACCTTTTTTCAGTTTTAAAAAAAGACATTGCTATAAAATATCCTAATGTTGCTGAACAAAGCGTATGTAAAAAGGTGGCTCCTACAAAACGTAAAAGGCTTATTATCATAGTTGTCTGAATAATTACATTAAAAGATATGTTATCTAATGGCGTCAATAAATAAATAATATTTTCCACCGCTGCAAAACCCAAAGCCGCAACAATCATATAAATCATTATATCTACGGGTTCATCTAATGCATAACTGTCAAACACGCTTAATTTAACTACTAAATATTTTAATATTTCTTCGGTTAAAGCTATTACAACAAACCATTTTAAAACATTAATTAAAATTGGATAATCAGCAAAAATGGGAAAAATTTGCAGTTGCTTTAATAATTCAGAAAGACCTATTTGTATAAAAAAAGTTGGTATGGTAATTAAACTGCCAAATAAAAAGACTTTTAAAATCATTCTTTTTGGTTCAGGATGCAAGTCTTTTCTTAGATAATAAAAAAGCCAAATTAAACTGGGTAAAATTCCAAAAATTATATATAAGAGTAAACGATAGTATTCCATAAACGTGAATCTTGAATTTAGTATCTTGAATCTTGAATTGAATTTAGAATATTGAATTCATTTTTTGTATTCCAGCTTCCAGATACAAGATTCTATATTCTATTTTTATGACGGCCAATCTTCAATCATTATAAATTCTTTTTTATCTTTAATTGGCAGTTGCTGATAAATTTCTTCAGTAATAAATGGCATAAAAGGGTGCAAAAGTTTTAATGAGACAGTAAGTATTTCTAAAAGCATATATTGAGTCGCTCCGCGAGTTTTTTTACTTGCCCCGTTTAAATCCGAAGGATTTATTTCGGGGTTAGACAATCCTTCTTTGCTTTCTTCTATGATTTTATCACAAAAGTTATGCCAAAAATAATGATATATTTTTTCTCCCGCAACATAAAATTTATAGTCGTTCATTAGTTTTGTGGTTTCTTTTATAAGATTTTTTAAATCTTTTATATGTTTTTTTTGTTTAGCGGATAAAGATATTTTTTTTGCAGGCTTATAGTCAGCAAGATTTATTGAAACAAAACGGCTGGCATTCCAAATTTTATTGGCAAAATTCTTATAACCCCTAATTTTATTTTCATCTAATGCCAAAGATGTCCCGGGAGTATTTCCTATAATTAAACTTATTCTTAAAGCGTCTGTGCCGTATTTATCAATTAAATCCATTGGATTTATCACATTTCCTTTGCTCTTTGACATTTTTTGGCCTTTCGCATCTAAGACCAATCCATGCAAATATACATTTTTAAATGGAATTTTTTTTGTAACATATATGTCAAGCATTAACATTCTTGCCACCCAAAAGAAAATAATTTCTCCTGCTGTTTCCATAATATCGGTTGGATAAAAAGTTTTAAAATCTTTTGAGTCTGGAAAGTTCAATGCAGCAAAAGGCCACTGACCCGATGAAAACCAAGTGTCAAAAACATCATTGTCTTGCACAAATTTTGCATCACAAAATTCACACACAGGCTCTTTTGGAGAAATTATTATTTTTTTACATTTTGTAATTTCTTTTTCATACCCCTTGCGTGGTACACATTTTGGTTCGTGATACCATGCCGGAATTTGTATTCCCCACACAATTTGGCGGCTCAATGGCCAATCAATTATATTTTTTAGCCAATGCAAAGATATTTTTTTGTAATGTTCCGGTATGAATTTTATTTTATTTTTTTCAATTAATTTTATAACAGGTTCGGCCAACGGTTTCATTTTCAAAAACCACTGGTCTTTTATTTGCGGCTCAATTAATGTTTCGCATTTATAGCATTTTTTAACTATGTGCTTGTAATTTTCCTCAATTTTTTCCAACAGTCCTTTTGTTTTTAATTTTTCTATAATTAATTGTCTTGCTTCTGTAATTTTCATTCCTGCAAATTCTCCCGCAATTGGCAAAAGTTTTCCATAAAAATCAATTATTTGTTCTTTTTCTAAATTGTGCCTTTCTGCAATTCCAAAGTCCACCGCACCATGCCAAGGTGTAATTGTCATTACCCCAGTGCCAAATTCCATATTTATAGCCTCGTCTTTTATTATAGTCGCTGTAATAGGTCCATTTAACCATTCTAGCTCAATTTTTTGGCCGTCTTTATAGTTTGTATATCTTTTGTCTTTTGGATGAATTACAACGTATTTATCGCCAAATTTTGTTTCGGGTCTAGCGGTCGCAATTATAAAAGGCCCGTATTTTAAATAATAAAGTTTGTCTGTTTGCTCGGCATCTATGGTTTCCAAATCTGAAAGAGAAGTCTGGTGCTTTGTGCACCAATTAATTATTTTTCTGCCTCGGTAAATTAAATTATCATTATAAAGTTTTTCAAATGTGTCATACACAGTTTTTACAATATCTTTGTCTAATGTAAATTTTTCTCTTGACCAATCGCACGACGCGCCCATTTTTTTAATCTGCCCTTCAATATTTTTTTTATTTTCCAAAGTAAAATTTAATATTTCATTATATAATTCTTGCGATTCCATTTTAAAACGGCTGCGCCCTTCTTTTTCTAATTTTTTTTCATAAACAACTTGTGTTTCAAAACCAGCGTGGTCTAATCCTGGGAGCCACAATGCTTTAAATCCTCGCATTCTTTTGTATCTTGTCATTATGTCCTCAATGGTTAAAACTAAAGCGTGGCCGGCATGCAAGGAGCCATTAGCATTTGCCGGGGGCATTATTATGGTAAATGGTTTCTTGTGATTTTTTGGCAGTTTATCCGGATTAAAAAAACCGCTGTCTTCCCACAACTTGTAAATTTTATCTTCAACTTGTTTTGGGTCGTAAGATCCCGAAATTTCCATAAAATATTAGTTAATTCTATCAGACTTGCGGGGGAGCGTAAACTATTGACAATGTAATAATAGTATTATAATCTAATATCAGTTCTAACTTTTACTAAGCAAAGGAAATTTCTTTTCACAAAGTGGTTTTGTGAATTTCTTCTTCTGCTTAGTAAAACAGGGGAGGAAGTCGCAATGACCGCGTTACCTTTGGAGGTGGGACATGTTGTAGGATGGACAGTGATTCTCGACCAAGGAGGCTCGCACGAGCGACGCATTGAGGGCATCACATTGAACGAGTGGCAAGAAGCCATTCGTCAGACCGACGTTGGGAACGAACAGGGGATGCCCTTGGGTGGAACCTTTTTCACCCGCATTCAAACTCCCAGCGAGGTAGTGGAATGCCCCGGTGCAAATCCGAAGATAACTCCAGGAACGAAGATGTTCCTTTACGAGTGCCACAAGTGTGGCAAACAGCGTGATTGGTATTATCGCGAGTGCACCTACTGCACCTGCGAGAAATGCAGTCCCGACTACTAACCAAAAGCCCTGGACACATAATGTGTCCAGGGCAGTTTTTTATTTACTAATTCTTAAATTTGCATTTACCTTAATTTTTTGCCAACTGGCCTTTTTGTTTTTATGGAAGTATCCAGTAACTGCAATCATTAAAGCGTTATCTGTTGATAATGAAGAATCTGGAATTATGTAATTTGTATCTGGTATATCTCTCTCAATTTTTTCTTTTAATTGTTTGCGTAATTCTTGATTTGCCGAAACACCACCGCCTAAAATTATTGTGTGGCTTCTATAATATTTTGCGGCGTTGATAGTTTTTTTAATTAATACATCGCAAATGGCGTCCTGCACAGCAAAACACATTTCTTGGATAAATCTTTCGCTTTTTACTATTTCTGGTTTTGTGTCTTTTATTTTGTACAAAACTGCGGTTTTTAAACCAGAAAAACTAAAATTATAATCTTTTGTATGCATCATTGGACGAGGTAATTTTATACTACCTTCTTTTATTTGCGATGCGATTTTTGATATTATTGGTCCTCCGGGATATCCTAAATTTAAAATTCTGGCGGCTTTGTCAAAACATTCACCGGCGGCATCATCTCGTGTTTCGCCTATAATTTCATATTTGCCAATGCCTTTTACCAAAATAAGTTGCGTATGTCCTCCAGAAACAACTAAAGAAATAGCCGGAAATTTTATTGTTTTGTTTTCCAGAAAGTTAACTAAAATGTGAGCTTCTATATGGTTTATCGGAATAACTGGAATATCCCAAAAATATGAAAGCGCTTTTGCAAAATTTACTCCAACCCACAGGCAGGGTTCAAGACCGGGACCATTAGTAATGGCAATAATATCAATATTTGGTTTTTCATATTTTTCCAAAAATTCTTTTACAAATTGATAAAGATTACTTTCTTTTTCCAATACCTTTTCAACAGTTTTCAGTTTTTGATTGATAATTGGTGTTTGGACATTGGAATTTAATAATTTGGCTTGTTTTAATGCTTGCATTAAAACAGGAACTAAATTATTTTGATGTTCTCTTTTTGCCATCATTGGAAAAACTCCACCATATTTTTTATGAATTTCTATTTGGGAGGAAACAATATTTGATAACACCTTAAAATTAGGTGTTTTATTGCTTTTTATCTCTAAAATTGCTATTCCCGTGTCATCGCACGAAGTTTCTATGGCTAAAATTTTCATGTCGTAATGGTAGCTTAAAACTTGATTTTTTTCAAATTTTGGGTTAAATTATGGCTAATGGTCCTATCGTCTAGCCTGGTTTAGGACACAAGATTTTCACTCTTGTAACCCGGGTTCAAATCCCGGTAGGACCGCCACGTAATAAATTTTTCTTAGAAAAATTTAAACGTGGCAGGCACGTGTAAATTTTTGAAGAAAATTTATTACGTGTCGCAAAAACCCCTATGTATTATGTGTATATACTAAAAAGCAAAAAGAATAAAAATCTATACATTGGGTATACGATAGATTTAAAAAAGAGACTTGCGGAGCATAATAACGGCAATAATATTTCAACAAAGCCATTTCGACCTTATATATTAATTTTTTACGAATCTTTTATAAATAAAAAAGATGCTATAGCAAGAGAGAAATATTTAAAAAGTGGTTGGGGATTTAGAACGATAAAGAAAATGTTAAAAAACTATTTGAATTAGTATGGAAAAAAAAGATTATTTAGATATTTCAAAAGCAAGCGACATTAAAAATAAAAAAGAAAGAAGATTATACCGCTTTTTTGAAACTATTCCGGGAATTATAAGTTTTGGGACTCTTATTGGAGTTCTTATTTTTTCTTGGCTCATCCCTGCAGAGGTTGCGATTTTTGTAATATTATTTTGTTTTTATTATTTATTTAGAGTTTTTTATTTTTCTTTGCACCAGATAATAGGATATTTTAAAGTTAAAGAGCACATGAAAACAGATTGGTTAGAAAAATTAAAAAAAATTAAAAACAAAGATTGGAAAAAAATTTATCATTTAGTGATTTTGCCGACTTATAAAGAAGGCTCTAAGATAATAAGAGAAAGTCTTGATTCTTTGTCAAATTCAGATTATCCAAAGGAAAAATTAATTATAGTTTTGGCACTAGAAGAAAGGGCTGGAAAAGAATATAAGGATATGGCAAAAAAAATAGAAAATGAGTATGCTGATAAATTTTTTAAATTTTTAACAGTTGAGCATCTTAATAATATTCAAGGAGAGATAGCTGGAAAGGGATCTAATGTTGCTTATGCTGGGAAAATGGTAAAAGAAAAAATAATTGATGTATTAAAAATTCCCTATGAAAATATTTTAGTTTCCAGTTTTGATATTGATACTAAAATTTATCCCCAATATTTTTCCTGTTTAACTTGGTATTATTTAACAGAAGATAATCCACAAAGAGCAAGTTATCAGCCGATTCCCATATATAATAATAATATTTGGACAGCTCCTTTTTTTGCCCGAGTTGTTTCCACCTCAAATACTTTTTGGCAGATGATTTGCCAGGAAAGATCAGAAAAACTTACAACTTATTCTTCTCATGCAATTCCTGCGAAAGTATTTTTTGAAATTGGATATCCCTTTAATGTGGTTTGTGATGATTCCAGGATTTTTTGGCGGGCTTATCTTTATTACAACGGGGATTATAGAGTTGTGCCGATTTATTATTTGGTTTCAATGGATGCCGTAATGTCAACAAATATTGTAAAAACAATTATTAATCAATATAAACAACAAAGGCGCTGGGCATGGGGTTGCGCCGAAATTCCTTATATAATGTTTGGTTTTTTAAATAACAATAAAATATCTTTTCAAAAAAAAGTTTCTCATTTATATACATTAATTGATGGTTATTGGTCATGGGCAACGGCGTCCATTTTACTTTTTGTCCTTGGTTGGTTACCTATCTTTCTTGGCGGGAAAAATTTTAATTTTACTGTTTTGTCTTTTAATTTACCTATTTTAGTCGGTAGAGTTATGACTATTGCTTTGGTTGGTATGGTAGTTTCTGCTATTTTAAGCACAATGCTTTTGCCACCAATTCCAAAAGGAATAAGTCGTCTAAAAAGAATAACTATTTTTTTGCAATGGATATTTTTACCTTTAACTTTAATTTTTTTCGGTGCTTTTCCTGCGCTAGATGCTCAGGCAAGATTAATGTTTGGCAGGTATATGGGTTTTTGGGTGACCGAAAAAATTAGAGACTAATTTTTTCTGTGACCCAAGAAATACAAATCTGATCTTTGACATTTTTAAAATAAAAAGTTATTCTACGACCAGCACAAACAAAACAAACAACGCAAAAACCTTTTTTATGGAGGACAAGTAATGTTAAAAAAGCTGTCTATTATACCAATTCGTATGAATGGCGAAGAGATACATAAAGATTTAAATATTCATACTACTTATCCAGACAAGTTTCGTTCAACATTGGAAAACCTTCATATCGGAAGTGATAAAAGTATGGCATGGATTATTTTAGAAAATAAAGATGGCACTGAAACAAGTTTTTTGAAAAAGTGTGATGGAAAAATAATAAATAAAGAAGGAATAGAGATGAGCTTAGATGAGCTGTTGCCTGTATAATCTCAAAAGCCCCGATATTGTATCAGGGGCTTTTTATTTAATTATTAGTATACTTTGAATTACGAAATGCTTTCTTGGTATTTTCTTTAAATTTGGAAGGTGGAAATTTGATAGAATTCCAAAACATAGCAAGCTATGTTTTGGAATTATTGCGAATTTTCAACCCAAATTTAAAGAAAAGACCAGAAAAGGCATTTTAAAACGCGCATTTCGTAATTCAAAGTAGTATGAGTTATTCAAAATGAATTTTTGATTTAAATTGTTTTAGACTCTCCTTTAAAAGAGGGTAGTTTTGCAATTCAGGGTCTTTTTCTAAAATTTCTTTAGCTGAACTTCTGGTTTTTTCCACTAAAAATATATTAAAAATGCCTTCCATTGCAATATCGGGAATTCCCCATTGCTGATTTCCATAAAGTTGGCCTGGTCCTCGGATTTCTAAATCTTTTTGAGCCAACTGGAAACCATTATCACAATCAACTAAAGCTTTTAATCTTTTTCTGTTTAATTGGTCAGGCACTGTGGTAAATAAAAAACAATATGATTGTATGTCACTTCTTCCCACTCGTCCTCTAAATTGATGCAATTGCGCCAAGCCAAACCTTTCAGCGCCTTCAATCATCATTACTGTGGCACGCGGTATATCAACGCCCACTTCAACCACGGATGTAGAAACCAAAATATCTACTTCACCATTTTGAAAGTCCAGCATTATTTTTTCTTTTTCTTTTGATTTCATTTTTCCGTGTAGCATTGTTATTCTTAAATCAGGAAAAATTTCTTTGGAAAGTTTTTCATATTCTTGTTTTACTGATTTTATTTCTGTTTGATCCAACATATTTATTTGATAATTTTGGGGAGTAAACGAACCTGTAATTGGCAGTGAACTGTTTTTATTATCCACCTCCTCTTCTCCAATTTTTGGACAAATAACAAATACTCCATTGTCTTTTTTTACTTCTTTTAAAATAAAATCATAAGCCACCTTTCTGTCTTTAGGATCCACAATCAACGTTTTTATTTTTTTTCTGTTTTTTGGCATTTCTTTTATCAGCGATAAATCTAAATCGCCATAAACAGTTAAAGCTAATGTTCTTGGAATTGGAGTCGCCGTCATTGATAATAAATGGGGAATTAGTGTGTTGTTTTTAATTAACTCTGCTCTTTGATTTACGCCAAATCTATGCTGTTCATCAACAATGACTAATGCCAATTTAGAAAACTTAACTGTTTTTTGAATTAAAGAATGAGTGCCAATTAAAATATCAATTTGGCTAAATTCTAAATCTAAAAGTAAATTTTTTTTAGAAACTTCTAATACTTTTTTATCTCTATACATTTGGCTGGATTTTGCGGTTAAATAACCAATTTTTACATTAAAATTTTCAAGCATTTTTACAATACTTTTAAAATGCTGGTTGGCCAAAATTTCTGTGGGAGCCATAAACGCGACTTGATGTCCATTTTTTACAACGCTTAACGCTGCCATAGTCGCCACCACTGTTTTGCCTGAGCCAACATCACCTTCTAATAATCGCGACATTGGCACAGATTTTTCTAAATCTTTTAAAATTGCAAAAGCGCATTGTTTTTGCGAATCGGTTAATTGGAATGGCAAACTTTCTGTAAATTCTTTCATTAATTTTGCATCCATTTTGCAGGCAGGAGCAGTTTTTTGCATTAATTTTGCCCTTTGTTTTAAAATAGAAAGTTGTAGTAAAAATAAATTTTCAAAAGAAAAGCGGGATTTAGCGGCATCAATTGCTTCAAAAGAATCTGGGAAATGAATTTGCCAGATGGCTTCCTTGACTGGCAAAAATTTATGTTTTTTTACAATTTCATCTGGTAAAATTTCAGGAAGCTTATCGTAAAAATATTCAAGCAAGGGTTTTATAATATATCGCAACCACCTAGAAGTTAGGCCACGAGTTTCAGAATATACGGGGATTATTCTGCCGGTGTGGGTTAAATTATCATTTTCATCAATGTCGCTGATTTTTTCAAACGCTGGATTATTTAAATACACGCCATTTTTACTTAATGTCACTTTTCCGGCAAGACACACAAAATCATCTTCTTTTAGCGACTTGGTTAAATAGGGCTGATTAAACCACATTGCCCTTATAGACCCCGTTTCATCTTCAATTTCTGCCTCGGTAATATTCATCCATTTTTTAAATGAAGTGGTATTTTCTATTTGTGTGATTCTTCCCTGCACACACACGGTATTTCCCACAATAATTTTTTCAATGGGAATAATATTGGAAAAATCTTCATATCTTGTGGGAAAATAAAAAAGCAAATCATGGACAGTTTTAATTCCCAGTTTTTTTAACTTTTTTTGGTAAGCCGAGCCAATATTTGGCACATCTTCAATTTTGGTTTCTATGGTAATCATATTATAAATACCTTGAATTACGAAATGACTTTTGAAATAATGATTTTCGGCTCTTTATGGTTAATTTTGCCGCTATCTGTGTAAAAATGTTAAAATGTAAGCGTAGCTACATTTTAACATTTTTCCTTCGCCAGCGACAAAATTACCTCATAAAGAACTCGAAATCATTTCGTAATTCAAGGTAATAATAATTTATTTTATATTATTTTACAATTTAAAACGAAAAAAGAAGTTATGAAATAACTTCTTTTTTCGTTTTAAATATTATAAACTTTTTATTCTTGAGGTTTCTTTTCTGTATGTCCCGAGTCCACTTCGTACTTTGTGTTTTGCTGTTCAAAGAAGTTTACCAATTCCAAAACATCTGTTGCGGTACTCATCCATTTTGCCGGGTTTGTGACATTATAATTTTTTGGAAATCCTAATTCTTGCAGTCTTCTGTCAGCCACATATTGCACATATTGGTTTACATAATCGGCATTTAATCCCAATATTCCGTTAGGGAATAAATCCTTATTGTAGGCGTTTTCTATATTTACTCCCTCAATGATAATATCTTTTATCTCATTGGCAAATTCTTCGGTTAAAAGTTCTACATTTTCTTCTAATACCGCCTGTATAAGATATATGCCAAACTTTAGGTGCAAGCTTTCATCCCTCAATACCCAGTCAATCATTGATCCAAAATTCCTCAATTGATTTCTTTGGCGAAATGACAGGGCAACCATAAACCCCGAATAAAACCAAATGCCTTCCATAACGATGTTGTAAGCGACCATATTTCTGATAAAATCTTTTTTACCTTCTACGGTTTCTATATCCAGCTTGTCTTCCGTCATCCTTTTTAAATATTTCATTACATAGTTTTCTTTTGCTTGCATAGAAGGGGTTTCTAAATGCACTTGGAATATTTTTTCCCGGTCAAAAGGAAACGTTTCTAGCACATATTCAAACGCTACACAATGGTTTGCCTCTTCAAACATTTGTTTTGCTAAATATAAATGACATTCGGGCGATTTAAGATAGGGATATACCCCCAAAGCCAATGCTCGGTTAACAATAAGCTCAGCGGGATTAAAAAAGGCCATGGTAAACTTTACTGCGTGCCTTTCGTCTTCCGTCATTTTATTCCAGTCTTCTAGATCTTCTTTTAGCGCAATCTCGTGGGGGAACCACGTATTTCTTACTGCTTGATTGTACAAGTCATATGCCCATTGGTAGTGCATTGGATGAAGATTCATATCTTCTGGAGATGCTTTTCCTAATATTGGCATGGTTTTTTAGTTAACTATTTTTTTAAGTTTCTTTTTAGCGCATTTACCACCATCTCTCTTTTCTGGTCTGCTTTTAGTGCTAGTTCTTTTATCCTACCCATATTTTCTATTTCTTTCAGTACACCAATTTTAAGCATTACCATTTTAGCATCACCATAATCAAGTTTTTCTGGTCGCTCAAAAAAGTTTAATATTACGTCCGCCATTTCAGTTAATGTGGTTGATTCTGGTTTTTTACCTCGGCTACTATAGAACAAAGATCGAACCGTGCTACTTATATTATCGCCCAGTTGATAAGTACTTGTTACCGCTGAAGGCTCCTGCTCTAAACCCTGTTTTAGCTCTTCTATCTTTTTAGCTAATTCTTCAGGATTTTTTGGTTCTACTTTTTGTGCCTCAATTGATTTTTCTTCAATATTTTTTATATCTTCTGCACTCAAAACAGATTCTTTTGTCTCTTCTACATCCTTTGGTACTTGTTCGTTTTCGTCTTGCGGTGGCAACTCTTGTGGATTTGTCATATTTTTATCAATTATTTTTAAGAAGTATTTTTTGAAATTAAGAAATTATTTAGAAATTAGAAATTGAAAATTAGAAATTCCAATTTTGGCAATGCCAAAATTGACTATTGGCATCCATCGCAGGTAAAATTTTCTTGTGGGTCGGTGGGCATGTGGATTTTTGACTATCGGTACACATCCTTACGGTGAGCGATAGTCAAAAATAATGCGGTGTCTATTTTTACAAAGAAAAATAAAACCCTGTAAGTCCGGGTTACCCTGAAGGAAAACATTAATTCCTGGTCTTTTAATTTTTTAATCTTCAGGCGAGAATCTTTCCAATTAACCATGAATATTGTTTCCTGTTTTTTAAACAAATTCTGTATTTCCTTTGGCAGTGCTTTAAATTCTTTTGAGAAACCATGACTATAGATAGTCTTCATGTTCTATAATTTTGTAAGAAATCTCCCTTTTTTGTAGTCTGAAAGAGCAGTTTTTATGGTTCTTCTGATTTTTACCGGATTTTCATATTCCTCTAAAGATTCTAGTTCAAATTGTTCTTTTACTTCTTGTAATACTTTTTTTGCCAAATCAGGCAGGGTTAAACCGTAGTGCATTGCTATGGCGCTTAATCTTTGCTTCTCAGCATTATTTAGTTTTACATTTATCGTGGTCATGGTCTAAATTTACTGTTTTTTATTACGAAAGTCAAATCGGATAATTTTACGCCCACTGATATTTCATTGGGTGAAGATTCATATCTTCTGGCGAAGCTTTTCCGAGTATTGGCA
>OBEQ012451012.1_pt1 | contig 21878 bp, 17 predicted proteins | sample 1670901 | NCBI WGS metagenome assembly OBEQ01 (sample SAMEA104232315, study PRJEB22302) | groundwater metagenome | biome: forest; feature: aquifer; material: groundwater | place: USA | collected 2011-08-07 | depth 5.4 m
ACGGGCGCGGGGGCGCCCCCCGCCCGCCGATCTGTTGCTGGAGCTCACGACCGGCGCGAAGCCAAACAAATAGATCGCGCGGAGGAGAGACATGATGTGGCCCAGAGGTGCGGCAGCGGTGGCGGTGCTCGCCATGCTGACGCTCCCGTTATTCGCGCAAACCGCCGCGCCGCCGAAGCCGGCCGCGCCCGTCGACTTGTCCGGCAACTGGGGCTACGCGGTCGGCAACAGCTTCAGCCCGAAAGGCACCGCACAGGACGCGGGGAGTCCCGCCGACGGCGTGCCGTACCAGCCGTGGGCGCTTGCGCTGATGAAGTCGCGGAAAACGATGACCGGTCCCAACGCCACGTTCAACACGCGCAGCGGCGCCACGCTCGACGCAACCGATACGACCGATCCGCTGGAGCAGTGCACGCCGAACGGCGTTCCACGCATCCTGACGTGGCCGGCGAAGTTCAAGTTCCTTCAGACCCCGGACGTCGTCTACATCATGTATGAGTACGGTCCCTACTGGCGTCCGGTGTGGTTGAACCGGCCGCATCCGCCGGCCGATGAACTGGACTCCAGCTTCTTCGGCCACGCGATCGGCCGCTATGAAGGCGGCGACACATTCGTCGTCGATACCGTCGGCTTCAACGACAAGACGTGGCTTGACGACGTGGGGCGGCCACACACCGACAAGCTGCACCTGATCGAGCGGTACCGGCGCGTGGACCAGGGACATCTCGAGGTCACGCTCACCATCGACGATCCTGGCGCCTACACGTCGACGTTTACGTTCGGGCCGAGAACGGTCCTCGCGCGCACGACGGACTTCGGCGCGGCGCTCTGGACGTGCACGATCGAGAACAACAAGGAGTTCTTCCGGGACATCGCGGCACCGACCTTGACCGCGCCGGCGAAGTAGCGTTATGGTCGTGGCGCGGTGCCGCCGCGGCCTGCCCCGAAGGGCGGGTACGTTCGCGGGTTCAGGACGTACCGGTCGAAGAACAAGTCATTGAGCCGGGCCGTCGCCTCGGCGAACTCGGGATAGATCACGAATTCATGAGAAACGCCTGCGAAGGTATGTAGCTCCGCCGGAATGTCCGCCTGCCGAAGAAGCGTGAGGAAGTCCTGGCTGCTCTCGGCACGAATGGTTGTGTCCGTCAGCCCGTGGTGCAGAACGGTCGGCGGGAAGCCCCTGATATAAGGCGCAGGAGTGGCCTGGCGCCACACTTCCTCGCTGCTACCTTCAGGAAGCGGGAACGCGTTTCGGAATCGCTCCCATGCCGGCCCGGTGACCGCATAGTACGCAAGACAGGCGGCCACGTCCGTGCCGACTCCCTTGTTCCCGCCGTTTCCCTCGAACTCGGGGTGATTCTGCGTGCCGGCCGCAAAGAGCGCCAGATGTCCTCCCGCAGAGTAACCGGCGACCGCAATGCGCCGGGCATCGATGCCGAGCGATGCGCCGTTGGCTCGAGTCCACCGAATGGCGGTCTTGACGTCTTCGATCTGTGCCGGCCATTTGGCCACGCCGGCGAGCCGGTACTGAGCCGCGATGTTGACGTAGCCCAACGCCGAAAATGGTTTGAGGCGATCCGCGAGATCGCTCTTGCTGCCGATGGCGAATCCACCACCGTGAAAGTGGATCACCGCCATTCGCTTTGTCACACCAGGAGGCGGACGGTAGATGTCGCAATGCAGATCGACGTCTCCGCCCTTACCGAACACAACATCCTTCTCGATTGGTCCTGACGTGTCACCGGCGGCCCGTGACGCGCCTTGCCCATCAACGGACTTGAGATCTGACAAGGCGAGGCTTGCGCCAACCGTCCCAAGAAACATCCGTCGTGTCACGTCCGTGTTCAGCACGGCGCATCCTCCTGTAATGGAAGCGCGGGACCTCGGGCCCCGGTCTCACCGAATGGTGGTGTACTGCACGTCTCGTTCGCTGCAGGGAAAATCCTCCGGCAGCATCGCGTCAGGGCTCGGGTTCAGTGTCATCATCTGTCCTGGATTCATCACCCAGGGCTGCAGCAAGACGGTCGGGTCTTCGACGGTGACCTCGTACTTGATCTGATTGCCCATGCGCGTCAAGCGCTCGATGACATGCAACTCCGTGCTGTGAAAGTACCCCAGCCGTGACGTGAGCCACGTCTCGTCACCAAAACCAATCGTGTCCACCACGAGCGTGTCGCCGTCCCAGCGGCCGACGGAGTCACCGCGTGACGTCTGCTGCGACACACGGTCGGGATTGTGCGGGCGATTCATCGGGATCACCCGATAGATGTTGCTGACCGATGGCCATCCCGCATACAGAAAGATGACTTGATTGTCCTGTTGGACGATCTGTTGCGGCTGGCCAATGCGCGGAACGCCCCATGGTTGGCACTTGAACTCGGGATCTTCTTTCAGCGCGTTGCGCTCGAGATCGCGCACCTTTTCCCAGTACTCCGGCTTGTACATCGGTTTGTTGCGATTACCCTTTCTCATCACGGACCCACCCTGTTCGGCACCGTACAGTCCGAGCGTGGCGGTTCCGATGACCACGTTCACAGACCCGTCCGGCCCAAATTGCGCAGGCAACTCATCGCTGCCGTCGAACCGCTGAGTCCACACACCATTCAAGTCCGGCTTTCCATCCGGCCGCCTTGGAGTGGTGCTCGCCGCCGCCACTGATTTGTCGGCCTGAGTACCGGCGGCCGCCGAATCAGCGCGGTAGACAACAACTGAAAGAAGTGCGGCGACAACCGCGCCGATGCTCCGCGTCCTCGCGAACAGTTTCATGGCACTCCTCGCTGTGTTGCTGGCTGGTGTTACCGTTGCCCCAGACCCTGGACGACATCGCCGCCGCCTGGAACCAGATCTCCGCCTAACCGGAACACACGTCCGTCGGGAAACGTCATGCTGTTGATAATCCCCGCCGGCCGGCCGTCCCGCGCAGGGTTGATCGTCAGCGCATATTTAGCACCGATGGTGAGCGCATTCTTGTTCGCCAGACCCGCACGACGAAGGGCATTCACGCCCGCGAACAGGATTTCCCAGCTCGTCGTCTTCCCATTGGGCCCTTTGACGTCGAAATGCATTTCAGCGTGAGGATTGATCCATTCCACCTTGGTCAGCACGCCGTCGAACTGGACCACCTTCTCGACATCGAACTCCGATGATGCCGAGTGATGCGCATACACCTTGCCGTTGAGCACGAGCCCGACGATGCTCAGTGTAAGAATCCATGCGAGCTTCCTGGTCATGGCGATCTCCTTGATGACGTACTGCCTGGCTCACATCCGCCGTCCGTTAGTTCGACGTGACTGCCGTCGTCATATTGGCCGGCGTTGGAAAGATGACGTAGGGATTGACCACACAATTGCTGACAGTCAAATCAAGAATCGTGTGGTCCCCGGCTTTGTACGTCATCCGTGACGGACAGTAGAACAGGTATCCTTCGTAGTCCTTGTAGCGTGCGTGAATCGATTCGAAGACCGTGTCGCCGTACTTCGCGTTGTGAGCCTGGATCTGGACTCGTTCCGGCAGGAGGTCAGCACCGAGCGTGACTTCCACCGGTTCGCCATTCGACGAATAGCTAATCACCAGCCGTCCGGCCTTGTTGGCGAGCCGGACACCATTCGATTCGACCGCGCGCAGGGCGCCCCACATTGCGCCCTGGGGAGTCAGCCAGATTTGCCTGGCGCGATCATCCGTGCCATCCGGTACCGGCGTGCCGTTGATGCCAGGCCTCTCTTCATTCCACGCGCGCTTCTCTGAGACGACCTCGATCTCGTGCTGCGGCCGAGCGGCGGCAGGGGCCGTGCGCTCCATGTCCAGCCGCGCGGCCGGGAGCACGAAGTCAAAGGCCGCCGTGAGCTTGGTGAGCTTGTAATCCTTCCACTTCCCGTCCGCGGCTCGTTCCGCGATCGTGCCCGTACCCGTGTACTCGACCGTGTTGACGGCCGTCGTCGATCGCGCAGCGCCAGCGCCACGCACCATGCCGAGCGCGTCGGCGGCGGTTTCGACGGCCATCTTCGGACCGCTCGTGATCAGTTCGTCGGTCGTGGGAAGCTTTGGTTTTCGAGCGCCGAGGGTGCTCCGAGGCGTGGCCCGCGCGTTCTGTGCGCGACCTGACGCCGCCAGAAGGAACGTTACGGCCGAGCACATCGCCAACACCCATGCGATGACGCGCACATTCCTGTAACCCATATCTCAGTACTCCCTCAGATGACGCGATGTCGCCGACGAATGGTTTAGAACGTCAGCTGCGCCGAGAATTGCGCGATGCGTCCGTCAACGATCTGAATGGGTCGCAGCCACCGCGGACCGTACGTCGTCGTGAGAGACAGAATCGAACTCGAATTCATGATGTTGTACAGATCCACGTTGGCGCGCAACCGGAGACCAGACGTCAACGGGACTTCTTTCGTCACACGCAAATCGAGACGGCTCACACGGTGTTCGAACTGCGTCTGCGGTTTGATCAGGGGCACCACGGCGCTGCGCGCGCCGCCCGCCAGAGGTCTTCCCAGCGATGGCGCGATCTCCGCCACGCTGGCTGCATAGTCCGCCGTGATCTGAGGCCCCGACATGTTCTGGTAGACAGCGCTGACGGCAAACCTGCGGGGCAAGGGGTAGCTCCCGAAGCCTTTGATCTGCGTCTGCCCCCTGAACGGCGTGACGATGCGGCAGTTCAACAGCTGTTGAGGAGAATCGACGACGAAACACTGATCGTTGGTGGATCGCCCGGTGTCGACAGCGGCGCCAAATTGCGCTCCGGCGGCAAGGCGCGAGGTGATGCCGACGTTGAAGAAATTGTTAATCAGCTTCTGCTTCCCGAAGTGAGACGCCTTCGTCACCAGGTTGTTGACCTGACCGAACTTGTTCGGGTTGATGTCATACAGCCCGCAGACCTGATATCCGCCACCGTTCGGCAACAGCGCGTTGGTGGGTGCCGTGATGCAATACGGGCTGTAGTCCGTGGATTCGACGGCGAGATTATCCGTGGCGCGGAAGTTGCCATACCAGTTCCGGTAGTAGCCGGCGGTCATTGACATGCCCGCGCTGAGTTGATGCTGTACTTCGGCCGTGAGGTCCCAGTTGTAACCGCGCGCACCCTGTCCGAGCAGCACATCGTCCGCCCAGCGGGTGGTCACGTTCGGAGCGCCGAAGCTCAGATTGGACATGGCTCCGCATTCGCCATTCGCAGCACGGTTTTTCAGATCGCAATCCGGAATGTAATTGCCGTTGCTGTCCGTCCACGCTCGATTGACTTGATTCACCGACGTGTTGACGGGGTTGTTCGCGCTGGCGATCGTTGTCGCCGTCTTCGCGACATACCGGCCAATCGATGCCTTGAGAGCGGTCCGTCCGTTGCCGAACAGATCGTACGCGCCGCCGAGGCGCGGGCTCCAGTTCTTCCACAACGGTACGTTTTTCACCTCCCCAAAGTCGCGCGTCGGGACCCATCCGTTCGGCGTGGCGTCCAGGTGCTGCGCCGGCACGTATCCATTGAAGTAATCGAAACGCAGGCCGTACGTGAAGGAGAGGCGCTTGATGGCCCATTTGTCCTGCACGTAGATCCCCATGTCGGCCTTCGTGCGGTTCGTCAAAGAGAATGGCGTCGCGTATTGCGTGAGGCTCACGGGAACGGCATTGAGGAACGTATAGCTCACATCGCCCAGCTGCGCCCGGTTGATGACGTTGTTGGTGGCCTCTTCGACCTGAATGCCGCCCTTGAACGAATGCGACCCGGTGATGTAAGACGCCGCGAACCGCTGGGTGTAGCGCGGATTGTTCGAACGCGGTGAATAGAAGACCCGCGCGTTGTACCGCATGCCGGTCGCCTGCTCGAGAATCGAAATATGGCTCTGCTCGACCGTCGGCGCCATCGTGGAAGGAAAGTTCGCCATCGCCACCGCGATGCCGCCTTCGAGGAGCAGGCGGTTCGTCATCGGCGACGTCCACGAGCCTTGATAGAGCGCCTGCGGGTTCATGTGATAAAGGAAGGTCGCTTCCGGCGCATCGCCGACGCCCGTGGCGGGACCCCGCACTTCAATGCAGTTGCAGTTCCGCTGGCGATCGACAAACAGGTTGACCTTGTTCTTTGCCGACGCCTGCCACGTCAGCCGGATCGCTTTGGATTCATACCACTCGTAGCCCCTGAACGGCCGCGCGGGGTCGGGCGTATAGAACGGGGTGCCCTGGGTCTTGTTCCAGAAGATCGACCCAAGCTGGTGGGCGTTGCCCCACCAGCGGAGCTCACCGAAAAACCACAGGCGATCCTTCTTGATCGGACCGCCGAACGTTCCGGTCAGGTCGTAGACGCGCAACACTTTCGGCACGGCGGTCAGACCGCGCACCTGCAATTTGTCGGTCAGGTTGCTGCCTTGAAAGCGGTCGTTCGTACCAAGAGCGAAGAGACTCCCGTTCAGGGAGTTACTGCCCTCCTTGGGGATCAGGTTGATGACGGCGCCGTCGGCGTTGCTCTCGGCCGAGATGCCGCTCGTCTGCATCACGACTTCTTCAGCGACCGCGGTATTGGCCGTGACGCCCTGAGAACCTCCAGCATGCTGAAGCCCCATGCCGTCAAACTGCATGATCGTGCCCGACTTGCCGTGGAACGTTGCCGTGGAGTCGCCCGGCAAGTTCGTATAGACACCCGTCACGTCGGCCATTGAAGTGAAGCCCGCCGTGAGCGTCACCAGCGTGTTGACCGACTTGGTGCTGGTCGGGAGAGTGTCGAGAAGCTCGCGCGATAGGACCGTCTGCTTCCGGACATTCTGCGTGTCGACAACCGGCGCCTCCCCGGAAACCGTAATGGTCTCTTCGAGCGCACCCACTGGCAGATCCGCGTTCACAGTCGCGGTGAATCCGGCGTTCATCGCGATGCCTTCGCGGCGCACGCCGCTGAAACCCGGAAGACTGAACGTCACGGTGTACGTGCCGGGCCGCAGATCAACGATGTTGTAGCGGCCCTCGCCGTCGGTAATGACGGCGCGCACCTTCTCAATGAGTGCCGGACTGGCGGCTTCCACGGTGACACCGGGCAGCGCCGCGCCCGACGAATCGCGTACGAGGCCGGCGATGCCGCTGCCCTGCTGCGCCCATGCGGCATGTGACAGCAACAGCATGCAGGCGAATGCGGCCCACTTTCCGAGACGTTGATGACGCATCTGACCCCCCGTGTCTTGACGTTCAGATAACGCGCTGCGATCCGATCGGCTCCGCCTGACTGCCCTTGCGTGTCATGTGGAGGGGCCAGTCTGATGAGAGAGACCGCGCATTGCAACCCGATTCAGATGCGCGTCACTTATGCAGACTCCGCATGAATTGCGGCTTGACCCACGGAATCGGGGGTTGTACAAAGACACTTCGTTCGCGCTCCGACGCCTGCGGCGGCTGCGTCACGGCGCAAACATATGCCTCTCAGGGAACTACCCGACGTCAAAGCGAGAGAGCTGTTTTCGCTCGTGACGCTGGCCGAGTACGGCAGCTTCATGGCAGCCGCGGCCGCGCTCGAGATATCCCAGCCGACGCTGAGCCGCATTGTTCAACGCATCGAGCGAGTCATGGGCGTGCAGCTGCTCACGCGGAGCACGCGACGCATTGAGTTCACCGTCGCCGGCAAAGAGCTCGTGGCGATCGCACGCCGCACGCTGGACGATTTGCACCATGGATTGCGCCACATCGCTGAGGTCACGGGAGAACAGCGGGGGCAAGTCGTTCTTGCGACGCATCCCACCTTCGCACACGTAGGATTACCAGCCATTCTTCGCGATTACCGCAAGGCGAGGCCCCAGATTCAAATCGGAGTGCGCATCGGCACCACCACTGAGATTCTCGAGCAGGTGTGCAGCGGTGTTGCGGACTTTGGAGTGGCGTACGTGCTGTCTGTTCCTGGCACGGTTCGCCGGGTGGATTTGTGCCGGATTCCGCTGTGCGTCATCGTGCCGAAGGGCGATCCGCTCGCCAAACAGCAGACGATTACCCTCGCGAACCTGCGGAACGTCCCAATGGTGTCCGTCCAGGAGCAATCATTCCTGCGCCGTATGATTGACGGGGTTGCTGCCAGAGGGGGATACAGCCTTCGCCACGCAGTCACGGTTCCGGGGTACCTGGACGTGATTCACCAGGTGCGCTCAGGCGTCGGCGTGGGTATCGTGCCTCGTCAACCGGCGGAAACGTTGCAGCAGGGCTACGAAATCCGCCCGTTGATACCGTCCATGTCGGTGACGCTCGCGGTGCTCACGCTTGGAACGCGTACGTTGAGTCCAGCCGCCTCGAGCTTGATGAAACTCGCCATTGAAAACGTCCGGTCGTCACTCGCGGCCACGCGCAAACGCCGGCGGAAGGCGATACCCGTGCGGAAAGAGACGCAAGGTTTGTAAAGGCGCGCGCGAGGAAAGGGCGGCGGCTTATTTGAAAGTGGGGGCCGCGCCCCGGTTCCCGGCGCTGCCGACCTTCTCATAGTGTTCGCGCGTGTCGCGCGCCGAACACACCCACTGATACCGCATGAACCCGGTCTCGGACCTCGTGAAGTTGCGCGGACCCGACGTCCAGGTCCTGGTGTAGGCGCCGGGATCGTCAATGGTGATCTGGTACGCGAGCGTCTTGTCATCCACCCGCCTGAAGCGCTCGATCAGATGCAGCTGGTCGCTGTGCGGATGCGCGACCTGATCGAACCACGTCTTCTCATTGAGGCCGACCGTGTCAACGACCAGCGTGTCGCCGTTCTCGTAATGGCCGATCGCATGTCCCCAGTACTGCGGATCCGGGTCCTCCGGTTGCTTCGCATTCAGCCACACGATTCGAAACGTCGGACCGATTTCGTCGAGGATGTACACAGCCTCCGGCGTCTGGACGAACCGTGTCTTGCCCGGGTAGCCGAACATGCGCACGACGCCGAGCGGCTCGCAGTACTGGATGTAGGGATCGGTGGTGAGCTCGAAGCGGCCGTCGGCGCCCGTCGCCGGCGTTTCGGCCATCATCGCTTTCAGCGTCTCGGGCCGGTACGGCACGTCGTCTTCCTTGCCTCGCTTGGTGCCTCTCGGGTCCGACGGGCTGAGGCTGAGGACGACGGGATGAAACCAGTCGCCTGACAGGTCAGGGATCCGGTCCGCAGGTGCGGTTTGCGCGTACAGCACCGCAGGGACGACAGCCGCCGCGATCGCCGCCGCCAAGGTGAACCAGCGACGCTGCAACGCGTCTCCTACTCGACGATCGTCAGCTGCGAGGTGTCGTACGAAAACGGCTCGAACGTCGCCGTGCGTCCGAACTGGTCGGTTGCCGTGACGGTGTACGTGAGCACGCCGGTGGGCGCATCGTCCGGGACGCGCCACCAGCCGGTCCAGAGATTCGTGATCGGGCGCGTATAGCCGTTCGGCTGTGGCGCGGGCTGCGCTGGATCGGGGGAACCGCGGAAACGCATCGGCACGTCGATCGTTTTCCCGGCCACCCTCAAGTGCGCGGTGAGCATGGCGGTGTTTTCGGGCTCACCGGTGCCGCCGTCAATCGCCGCCATGCGGAAGCCGAGACGCTGGCCTCGCTTATAGCGGTTCGCCTGAATGCAGTTGTCGGGCAGGCCCGGGCCCACGAACTGCGCGACATCCCCCCAGAGAATCAATTTGCCCGAGGGGTGACCACTTCGCGGCTTCGGCGTCGCCGGCGGCGCCTGCGCCCCGCGTCCCTGGCCCTGTCCAGCCGCCGCTCCCTGCCGCGCCTGTCCGAACACGACAGGAGCGGACGCCGCCGCGACGATCGCGACGGCCGCGGAAAACGAGATGAGTGCGGTTGGTTTGCTCATATTTATTTGAAGGTCGTCGCGCCCGTGTTCCCTGCGGCGCCCACCTTCTCGTAATGTTCGTTGTTATCGCGCACCGAGCAGACCCACATGAACCGCATGAAGCCGGTCGTCGACTTCGTGAAGTTCCGTTTCCCCGGCCATGGCGCCGTATATGCGGCCGGATCGTCCACCGTCATGTCGAGCTGCAGCGTCTTGTCGTCCACCTTCTTGTATCGCTCGATGAAGTGGAGGCTCTCGGTATGCGGATGGCCAAGTTGATCCAGCCACGACTTGTCGTTGGTTCCGATCGTATCCACCACGAGCGTGTCGCCGTTCTCGTACCAGCCGATCGAATGCCCCCAGTACTGCGGATCGGGATCGTCGGGATGCTTCGCATTGAGCCAGACCAGGCGAAACGCCGGACCGAGCTCGTGAAGGATGTAGACCGCGTCGGGCGTCTGGATGAACTTCGTCTTCGCCGGGTACATGTAGATCCGACCGAGGCCGAGCGGCTCGCAGTAGTGAATCGCAGGATCCGTATTGGTCTCGTATTTCGCGTCGGGACCCGTCGGCGGCACCTGCGCCATCGTGTAGCCGAGCGCCCACGGTTTATAGGGGATGTCTGGTTCCTTGCCGCGCATGCGCCCACCAGGATCCGCGGCGCTCAGACTCTGGCCGATGCCGCCGAGACCGAGCGCCCAGTCGCCGGACAGGTCCGGCACCTTGGACGCCGGAAGCGGCGACGGCGGACCGATGGGCAGAAAGTTCTTCTGTGCCAGGTCCGCTGCGGACGGCGTGACCGGCGTCTGCGCTGTCAGGACAGCGGTGAACAGAGCCGCCGCGGCGAGCGCTCCGGCCGAGATGACACCCGCGCGCATACGCCTACCGCGCGGCGGGTGCAGGCTGCTCTCCCGCGGGCGGGCCGCCCGCCGTCAGTTCCTTGCCGTCAGCCATCACGATCTTCTGCAGGTTCCCGACGGTCGCGCCGTTCTTCGCGGCAAAGATGTAGACGGTGACCTGATCGCCTTCTTTCAGCGACCGTCTGGTCCATCCGCGTTCCAGCATGACCGGTGCGGGTTCTGTGGAGGCGACCCAGTGCTGGATCTCGCCTTTGGCATCCTTCGCGTCGAAGTAAATCTGATTGTGCGGCGTCCCCCACTCGAACTTGGTGATGGTTCCCTTCAACATCACCGCCTTCGTCGTGTCGAACAGGTTTGCGCCGTGGTGGGCGACGAGCGCGCTTGACGCGACGATAACTGCGATCGCGAGAGTCCCGACGAGCCTCGTGCTTCTCATCTCCGGTGCCTCCCAAAAAATCCCAGGTGAATCGGGCCCCTTTGTAACAGAGTCGAAAGGTTTGTCAAGAACAAGTTTGGACTATACTCGCCGCTCCCGCACATCTTTCTTAACGGTGGAGATTCTTATGAAGCTCCTATGCAGCGCTGCTATCTTCCTTGCCGCTGTCGCCCTTGTTGGCGCCCAGGCGGCGCCAGCGCAAAAACCGCCGATGGCGGAAGAGGTCTTCAAGAACATCCAGGTGCTGAAGGGCGTCCCTGCTGACGAATTCCTCGGATCGATGGGATTCATTGCGAACGCCCTGGCCGTCAACTGCACGTACTGCCACGTCGGCGAAGGCGGCGGCGGCTGGGACGAATACGCCAAGGACACGGACAAGAAAGAGATGGCGCGCAAGATGATGGTGATGATGAACACCATCAACAAGACGTACTTCGGCGGGACGCGCCGAGTCACCTGCGTGTCGTGCCACAACGGCGCCAATCGTCCGAAGACCACCACCAACATGGCGGTCTACTACCGCGCGACGACGACCGACGAGCCTGACGATGTCCTGCGGCAGGCACCCGGCGCGCCTTCCGCCGATCAGGTGATCGACAAGTACCTCACCGCGATCGGCGGCGCGCAGCGCCTCGCGGCCCTCACCAGTTTCGTGGCGAAGGGGACGTACCTCGGGTACGGCGAAGCGGAGAAACGCCCATTCGACGTGTACGCCAAGGCGCCGGGGCAGCGAACCGAGGTCATTCACACGCTCAGCGGCGACAGCACGACCACCTATGATGGACGGCTCGGATGGATGTCGATGCCGGAAGCGTTCAGCCCGCTGCCGGTGCGCGCCCTGGCCGGCACGGAGCTCGAAGGGGCAAAGCTCGACGCCGTGCTGTCATTTCCCGGTCAACTGAAACAGACGATCAAGACCTGGCGCGGCGCGATTCCCGCGGCGATGGGCGATCACGACGTGCAGGTGATCCAGGGGAACAGCGCGAGCGGCCTTCCCGTGAAGTTGTACTTCGACGATGAGTCCGGGCTGCTGCTGCGGCAGGTGCGCTACACGGAGACGCCCATCGGCCGCAACTCATGGCAGATCGATTACGACGACTATCGAAACGTCGGCAACACCGGCGTCAAGATGCCATTCAAGTGGCGTGTGCTCTGGCAGTCCGGCGATTCGACGGTGGAGCTGACAGAGATCCAGCCGAACGCCGCGGTGGATGCCGCGCGCTTCGCGCGGCCGGCGGCGCCGGCGGCACGGCCGCGAACCCCGTAAGCGCATCCGGTCTGGTCGGATGAATTCGACCTCGCGCTACCTGCTTCCGGCAGTTGTCTTCCTGACGGGAGCGAGCGTTCTGATCGTCGAGGTGCTCGCCCTCCGCGTGCTCTCGCCGTATTACGGCAACACGATCTTCACGGTCTCGAGCGTCATCAGCGTCATTCTTCTCGCGCTGAGCGTCGGCTATTACGCCGGCGGCGCGCTTGCGGACCGGAATCCGTCGCCGCGGACGTTCTTCGGGCTCATTCTCGTGAGCGGCATCGTGCTGCTCGCGCTCCACGCCCTCGGTACGCTGTTGCTGCCGCGGTTCAGCGGCACGCTCTCGATCGAAATCGGACCGCTGGTTTCGTCGGCGCTTTTGTTCCTGCTTCCGGCGCTCTTCCTTGGGATGCTGTCGCCGTTCGCCGTCAAGCTGCAGAGCGTGAACTGTCCCGAGAAGGGGGTCGGCAAGGTCGCGGGCGAGATCTTCTTCTGGTCGACGCTTGGCAGCATCACCGGAAGCCTGCTGGCCGGCTTCGTTCTCATTCCTCGCTTCGGCATCGATCGCATCCTCATCGCGAACGGTCTCATGCTGTTCGTGCTCGGGTTCGTTCCGCTCGTCGCGCTGCGCGCCGGGTTCGCGCGCCTCGGCGCGGCGCTTGTCGCCGCGCTCCTCGCGCTTGGCGCCATCGCGTACGCCGCTCAGCGTTCGGGCGAGGCGATCGTCTATCGCAGGGACGGCGTGTATCAGCGCATCACGATCTACGAGGGTGAGCAGCTGGGAAGGCCGACGCGATTTCTCCTGCTGGATCGGAGCGAGTCGGGCGCGATGTTCCTTGACTCGAACGATCCGAGAGACCTGGCGTACGACTACACGAAGTACTACGCGCTGTACAAGATCTTCACGCCGCGCGTCGAGCGCGCACTGGTGCTCGGCGGCGGCGCGTACTCCATTCCAAAGGCGCTCCTGCGGGATCTTCCGGAGGCCGACGTCGACGTGGCGGAGATCGAACCGTCGTTGTTCGACCTCGCGAAACGGTACTTCGCGGTGCCGGACGCCGCGCGGCTGCACAATCATGTCGAGGATGGCCGCCGCTTCCTTCACGATGCGGCCAGGAGCTACGACCTGATCTTCGGCGACGTCTACTACTCGTACTTTTCCGTCCCGCCGCATTTCACGACGCAGGAGTTCTTCGCGCTCGCGAAGGACAGGCTGGCCCCCGGCGGCGTGTTCATCGCCAACATGATCGGGGATCTGTCGCGGCGGCAGCCGTCGCTCATCATGGCGGAGATCAAGACCTTCAAGACGGTCTTCCCGAACAGCTACTTCTTCGCCGTCGAGTCGCCAGAGAAGACCGGTCTGATCCAGAACATCACGCTCGTCGGCTACAACAGCGATCGCTACGTCGACGTCCGCTCGCCGCCGGTCACGACCAACCCGGATCCGCTCGTACGATTCCTCAGGTACAAGGCGCTCGATATCGATCACCGGTACGAGCTGTCCCCCTACCCGATCCTCACCGACACGTTTTCCCCCGTCGAATACCTGACCGCGCGCGTGCTGCGCAGGTCGCTGGACAACCCGATCGGGATCAGCGGCGATGAAGTGCTGTCACTCGTCAAGCAGCAGCTGCGGTACGGCGCGCGTGGCCCCGGCACACGCGGTCACGACCGGCTCCGCGACTTTCTGCTGGCCGAAATGGAGGGGCTGGCGCAGGAGGTCAACACCCAGTCATTCAGGCACACCGCGAATGGCCGGACCTCTCAACTGACCAACATCATTGGCCGCCTCCACGAAGCGGAAGAACGCCGAATCGTCGTTGCCGCTGCCAGCGATTCGGCGTCGGGTCCGGCGGTGCTGCTTGAAGTGAGTCGCGCGCTCATCTCCGCGCCGGTGGCGCCGCGCGTCGGCGTCGATATCGTCTTGTTCGATGCGGACGGTTCGAGCTGGTTCGCGAATCATCTCGACGAGATTTATGGCACCAAGAGGCCACTCGCGGCGATCGTCGTGGATACCGCGTGCAGGGGTGATCTCCGGATATTCAAGGAGCCGAGGCGCGACGTCGAAGGCGACCAGCGGACGCTGGCCGCCGCGGGAATTCCAACCGTTCTGTTCGGCGATTCCGGCAACGCGCACGGGTCCTCACCGGACGACGCTGTTGCCAGGTGTCGTGCCGGCATGCTGGAGGAGGTCGCGCGGAGCGTACTCGACGCCGTCATCACGATGCAATGAACTGATATCGCAGTGGAAAGCGCGGACCGTTTGGGCTTATAGTCGGCCACACTTTCATCCAGTTCGCTCCGCTCTCGTTTGACCGTCGCGATCGTCTCGTACCCAGGGTGACTTGGTCCGTCACAGGAGACTTCGATGGTTCCATTACCGGCAGGTCAGCTTCGAACGCGCGGATCCTCCATCGTGCTCGTGCTCGCGCTGCTCGGAGCGCTGATGAGCGCGCCTCTCTCTGCGCAGATCGGCGGCGCCGCCAATGTCGGCGGCGTGATCACCGATGATTCCGGCGCCGCGCTCCCGGGCGCGACGGTGACGGTGACCAATAGCGCGACCGGACGAACACAGGCCCTGGTGACCGGCAGCGACGGACGATACCGGGCGGTTGCGTTGCCTCCAGGTCCGTATCTGATCACCGCGGAGTTGCAAGGCTTTGCGACCACACGCCGGACGATCGTGCTCGTTGTCGGCGCAGAGGCCCAGCTCGATTTCACGCTGGGCGTCGCAACGCTTTCGGAGACGGTCACGATTGTTGGCGAAGCGCCACTGGTCGAGACCGGCAAATCGCAGCCCTCATCGGTCATCACCGGAGCCCAGCTCCTGGCACTGCCCGTGCTCTCGCGCGATTTCCTGGTGCTGGCGCAGCTCCTGCCCGGCGCGGGCCCCATCAGCCGAGCGTCCTCCACGCAGCCGCGCAATGGCACGACGAAATTCGGCGCCGTGCCAGATGAGCGATACGCCTACACGACGCAGATCGATGGCGGCGATGTCGACGACGCCATTTGGGGTAACCCCACGATCAACATGAGCCAGGATGCCATTGCGGAGTTCAAGGTGTTCCGCAACCAGTTCGACGCGCAGTACGGCAAGGCGACGACCGCCGTGGTGTCGGTGGTGACCAAGTCCGGCACGAACCAGGTTCACGGCTCGGGCTACTACTTCGGCCGCGACAAGGCGCTGAACGCGCGCAACGCGTTTGCGTCCACGACCCCGCCATTCAAACAGTCGCGGATTGGGTATTCGCTGGGCGGACCGCTGGTCCAGAACCGTACGCACTACTTCACCGCGTACGAAGGGCTCTTCGTCAATACCGCCGCCATCGTCGGGCTGCCGCCGAGCAATCCGTTTGCGACGATGGAGAACGGCACGTATCCGAAGAAGCTTCGCCGGCGCAATTTCGATGCGCGTATCGATCACCGCCTCAACGACAAGCACAACGTCTACGTGCGCTACGCCTATGACCATTACGTCGATTACGCGCCGGTCAAGCCGCTGCGCTCGCTCGACGGCGGCCTGTTGAATCTCGGCTCGAGCGACTACGACGACTACAGCAAGTCCCACAGCCTCGTTTCGGAGGACGACTGGATTATTTCCGGCACGAAGGTCAACACGTTCCGCGCGCACGTGCTGATCCACGACCTGTCGGCGCCCGCGGTCTTCATCGGCCAGCGCGTGATCCGGCCCGGGTTCACATGGGGCCAGCACAACTTGAGCCCGCAGGACTTTCCGCGGAAGCGGCTGACGCTGACCGAGGCGTTCCTCGTGACCAAGGGGAGGCACGACCTGAACATCGGCGGCGAAGTGGCCTACAGCCACAACGGCTTCGAGTCGCATCAACTGGAAGGTGGGCAGTGGACCTTCCAGACGGATGCGCCGTTCGATCGCACCAATGCGGCGACCTATCCGTTCCAGTTCACCATCCGCGAGCCCGGGTTCTACTGGCACAACGGAGGCCAGATCGGCGCGTACATCTCCGACACCTATCGCGTGCGGCCGCGCTGGACGTTGAATCTCGGCACGCGCTGGGACTTCGACACCAACCTGCGCGACAACGCGATCACGGACAGGATGCTGGCGGACCCGCGCTTCAAGGGGATGGAGAAGTTCGTCCACACCGGCAAGGAGCGGGGCCTTCAGTACGATGCGTTCCAGCCGCGGATCGGGACGACGTGGGACATCCGCGGCAACGGCACGCTGGTCGCGCGCGGCGGCTACGGGATCTACATCACGCGCAACCGGGAGTGGTTCTCGGTCGGCAGCTCGCAGCAGACGAACCTCGGCAACACGGTGCTGATTACCGATCGGACCAAGCAGGGGCTGTGCTATCCGAGCATCAGCTGTGCGCTCGACGGGCGGAGCATTTCCGAATACCTCGCCACCACCGGAAGTGGACTTCGACAGCTGTCGCTCGTCGCCGACAACTACCGCTTTCCGTACCAGCGGACGGCAACCGCCGGCATGGGATGGCAGGTCACGCGCAGCACCGGCCTGGATATAGATGTCGTCCACGCGCACATGCCGAACGCGCTCGCCGGCGAAGACCGCAATCTGCCGGCCACGGGGGCGATCTCGGCCGCGAACCCACGGCCCGTCTCGACACTCGGCCGGGTCACGGTGCAGAACCTGCCGATCACGAGGAGCTGGTATGACGCGCTGGAGATGCAGTTCCGGCAGCGCGTGCGCGGCGCGAACAACCTGCAGGTGTCGTACACGCTCGCGCGCGCGCTGGTCGACGGCTGCACGGGAGTCTGTTCGAACGCGCTCCGGCCGTTCCAGCGCGAGTCGCTGGCCAGGCTCGAGGCGACCGGGCGCTCTCTTGAATACGGGTACAACCCGATCGACACGCGGCACAACCTGGCGATCTCCGCTTCGGTCCAGTTGCCCGCCGGGTTGCAACTGAGCGGCATCGCGCGCTTCATCAGCGGGTATCCCCTGCCACTCACGTGCGGCTGCGACATCGATGGCGACGGCACAAACGATCGTCCGCCGGGCGCACCGTTCACCGTCGGCCGCGGCGACCTTCAGGCACAGCTCGCGGCCATCAACGCGTTCCGCGCGTCGCGGAACCTGGGGCCGCTGGCGCTCAGTCAGATCACGGTGCCGCCGCCCGCCAAAAACATCGACCTGCGGCTGACAAAACAAGTGAACGCCGGCACCGGACGGCGCGTGGAACTGTTCGCGGAGGCGTTCAACATCACGAATTTCGTCAATGCAACCGGGTTCGCCGGGAACGTCCTTCTGCCGACGTTCAATCTGCCGACGGGCGCTCAAGACGCCCGGCAGGTTCAGTGGGGTCTGCGGTATTCGTTCTAACGTGTCTGTAGTAAGCTCCGGCGCGCAGGGAATTGTTGGGGGTGCACAGTGGCAAACGATGATCGGGACAAATCAGAGACATCCGTTTCGCGCCGCGCGTTCCTGAAAGGCAGCGCGATCGCGACGGGTGCTCTCTCGTCCGTACTCATTCCAACCGTCACCGAAGCGCAGCTTCCCGAGGCCGTCGACGCGGACCCGCGGCATTCAACGGTCGCGTTGAAGGTCAATGGCGTCGCCTATCGCAAGGACATTCCGAATCGCACGACGCTGCTCCAGTTCCTGCGCGAGGACTTGAAGCTGACCGGTACGAAGATGGGGTGCGACCGGCTGCAATGCGGCGCGTGCACCGTCATCCTCAACGGCCGCAACGTCTACTCGTGCACGACGCTCGCGGTCGAGGTGACCGGCGGCGAGGTGCTCACCGTCGAGGGGCTTGCCGCAGACGACAAGCTGCATCCGATCCAGCAGGCGTTTGTCGAACACAGCGGCTACCAGTGCGGCTTCTGCACGCCGGGTCAGATGCTGAGCACGAAGGTGTTCCTCGATCACACGCCGAATCCGACCGAAGACCAGGCGCGGCTCGCGTTGAGCGGCAACCTCTGTCGGTGCGCCGCGTACAAAAAGATTCTCGAATCAGTGATGGCGGCCTCTCGCCTCATGCGCGCGTAGGAGGACACCATGGCACAGCAGAACACAGTCGCCGGTGGCCCACTGAACGTCGTCGGCAAGCGCGGTCCGAACATCGACGCGGTCGAGCGCGTCACCGGCCGCGCGAAATATACGGGTGACATCGACCTTCCCGGGATGCTCGTGGCGCGCGTGCTTCGGAGCACGCGTCCGCACGCTCGGATTGTCAGCATCGATACGAGCAAGGCCGAGGCGATTCCCGGCGTCCGCGCCGTGATGACGTACAAGGACGCGCCCAAGGTCATGATCTGGGGCAGCCGTCAGTACGCGATGAACGATCGCGTCCGCTTCAAAGGCGAGGCGGTCGCCATCCTCGCGGCGGTCGACGCGGAAACGGCGGATAAGGCGCTGAAGCTCATTGCCGTCGAGTACGAGCCGCTGCCGTTCGTCCTCGATCCCGAAGAAGCCTACAAGCCCGGCGCGCCGCAGCTCTTTCCGGACGGCAACCTCGAAGGACAGCCGCGCACGCTCATCAGGGGCGATGTCGAACAGGGCCTGAAGGAATCCGACAAGGTCATCGAGCGTTACTACCGTTGCCCGACGATGTGGAGCGGCGGCATGGAGCCGCGCGCGTGCGTCGCGCAGTGGGATGGCGATCACCTGACGCTCTGGGCGGCGACGCAGGCTCCGTTCCGCGTGCACGGCAGCCTCACGGCGATGTTCAACGTCCCGGATGCGAACGTGCGCGTCATCTCGAGCTACGTCGGCGGCGGCTTCGGGACCAAGAGCGCGCCGCACACCGACGAAGCGCTCGCCGCGATGCTCGCGCGCAAGACGCGGCTTCCCGTGAAGCTCCAGTACACGCGCGAGGAAGAGATTCTCGATTCCAACACGCGGTTCGAGACGAAGATCTATATCCGGCTCGGCGTCAAGAAGGACATGACGCTGCACGCGCTCGACGTCAAGGCCTACATCAACCAGGGGGCGTACCACACGCGCCTCGGGGGCTTGGGCAACCAGTCGACGCACATGTACAAGGCGCCGCACGTGAGAACGGTGCAGTACCGCGTCCACACCAACATTCCCAACACCGGCCCGACGCGCGGCGTCGGCGACCCGCAGGAGACCTTTGCGATCGAGTCCGTGATGGACGAAGCCGCCATCGAGATGGGTTGGGATCCGATGGAGTTCCGGCTGAAGAACATCAAGCGGAACGGCGACCCGATCGCGCGTGGCGCGCAAGGCACTGAGGACGGGCGCCTCGTCGCGCAGGTGCTCGACAAGTGCATCGAGGAAGGCGCCCGGCGCATGCAATGGAATCGCCGCAACGCTGTCGCCGGCTCGCCGACGGGACCGAAGGCGCGCGGGATCGGCATCGCCTGCACCGAACGCGGCGGCGGCGCAGGACTGGCGGGCGCGTCCGTCCGGGTCAACCTCGATGGGTCCGTCCACGTGCTGTTCGCGTCGACCGACATCGGCCAGGGCAGCCGGACGACGCTCTCGATGATCGCCAGCGAGGTGCTCGGCATCCCGCTGTCGTTGTTCAGGACGACGGCGGGCGACACCGAGATGGCGCCGTACGACGGCGGCAGCTACGGCAATCGCACGCTCCAGGGCACGGGGCGCGCCGTCGAAGCGGCCGCGCGCGGCTGCCTGCAGCAGATTCTCGCGGCGGCAGGTCCGATGTTGAACAACGCGATGCCCGCGGATCTCGAGATGCGCGACTCCATCATCCGAGTGAAAGCGGATCCTTCGAAACAGGTGAAGCTCGCGGACGTCATGCTGCGGCGCGGCCGCAGCGTCTCGGGCGATGGCGCCACCGCGGCGCTGCAGACCGGCATGGATGTCGAGCGGACGTCGGGCGCGCACTTCGTCGAGCTGGAGGTCGACAAGGAGACGGGCAAGGTCCACATCCTCAAGTACATCTCCGTGCACGACGTAGGTCGTCCCATCAACGTGACCATCGTCGAGAACCAGATCGAGGGAGGCACCATCCAGGGTCTCGCGCTGACGCAGGCCGAGGAGCTGCGGTTCGACGAACGGACGGGCGCGTGCCTCAACGGCAGCTTCCTCGATTTGAAGCCGCCGACGGCGCTCGACTTCGATCCGCGGGTCATCGAGGCGGTCATCGTGCCGAACGAGGGAACCACCGGACCGTTTGGCGGCAAGGGACTCGGCGAGAACCCGTGCCACCCGGGCATGGCCGCAGTGGCCAACGCCATCTACAACGCGATCGGCGTGCGTCTCCGCGAAGTGCCGTTCACCCGCGCGAAGATCCTGCGGGCGTTGAGCGAGCCGCGGCCGGGCGCGAGCCGGACGGTCTAGCGGGGGATGACATCATGATGGACAACTTCAGCTACAGCCGGCCCGCGACGCTCAAAGACGCTGCAAACCAGCTGGGGAAGGAGCACGGCAGGATCGCGGTCATTGCCGGCGGCACCGATCTCCTGGGCGAGATGAAAGACAATCTCGCCTCTCCCGAGCGGCTCGTGTCGATCAGACATCTGGCCGAACTGCAGGGCGTTCGCGCGGCAGGCACCGGGTTGCGCATCGGCGCGGCCACGCTGCTCGCCGACATCGTGGAGAACCCGATGGTCCAGGAGCGGACGCCGCTGCTCGCGATGGCGGCCGGCAAGGTCGGCACGCCGCAGATCCGGAACATGGGCACCATCGGCGGCAACCTGTGCCAGCGTCCGCGATGCTGGTATTACCGGAATAACTTCCCGTGCTACAAGCACGGCGGCAACACCTGCTTTTCCGCGGCAGGCGAAAACGATTACCACGCGATCCTGCAGGGCGGCCCGTCGTTCATCGTCCACCCATCCGACACGGCGCCGGCGCTGGTCGCGCTGGGCGCGACGGCCCGCATCTCCGCCGGCTCACGCGAGCGCACGGTCCTGATGGAGAAATTCTTCGTCACCCCGCGCGAGAACGTGATGCGGGAAAACGTCCTCCTGCCGAACGAGATCCTGACGGCCATCGACGTGCCGGCGGCTCCCGCCGGCGCCAAGGCGATCTACATCAAGGAAATGGTTCGCGAGGTCTGGGACTTCGCGCTGTGCAGCGTGGCGGCGATGGTGACCGTGAAGGACGGCGTCGTGGCCGACGCACGAATCGTCCTCGGCGGCGTCGCGCCGATTCCGTATCGGGCGGCGAAGGCGGAGGCCGCGCTGATCGGCAAGCCGCTCAATGAGGCGAACGCGGCGGCCGCAGGGCTCGCCGCCGTCGACGGTGCACGGCCGCTCGCGAAGAACGCGTACAAGGTGCCGCTGACACAGGCGGTCGTGAAGAGGGCGCTGCTCTCGCTCGCATAAATGCCAGGCACAACCGTCGATCTCGCGGCGTTGCTCGTCGAGTCGACGTCGGCGTTCAACCAATACCGCGCGTCGCATCCCGATGAGGCGATCACGCTGCAGGGCGTGAACCTCGAACGATGCGATCTGGCGGGCGCCGACCTGCACGGCGCCAATCTGTTCGAAGCCAACCTCGCGTGGAGCAATCTGGAGGGCGTCAATTTCGAGGGCGCCGATCTTCGGAGGTCCTGGCTCGAGGGCTGCAATCTCGCCGGCTCGCGCTTCGACAGCGCAAAGATGGACTACGCCAACCTCCGCAGCTCGAAGCTGCGCGGAGCAACC
>OBEQ010655651.1_pt1 | contig 21875 bp, 21 predicted proteins | sample 1670901 | NCBI WGS metagenome assembly OBEQ01 (sample SAMEA104232315, study PRJEB22302) | groundwater metagenome | biome: forest; feature: aquifer; material: groundwater | place: USA | collected 2011-08-07 | depth 5.4 m
AACTACAGTTGAGGGGCCTGGTAAACCTATTTTGGGGATATTCTTTGAGTGTTTTTGCGTAAATTTAAACTCGTTAATCAATATTGGCTTTTTATATTTAATAAGACTTTTCACTACAGGCACGTCTCTAAAAAAAATTCCACCTCTATAGGGAACCTTCCTTAAATTCTTAAAATCAAATCCTCCAAGCCCTTTCAAGATATGAAATACATAGTGGCTTCTTCTTTCTTCTCCATCTGTTTCAAAATCTATATGTGCAAAGTTCTGATCATTAATCGCTAGCAAAGCAGCTTTATCTAACTTAGTCTTGACTATATTACTTTTGTCAAAATTAACTCCTAAATCATCCAACAACTCTCTGCCTGTTTTAGACCAAATATACTTTGGTTTCGGATAGCTACCAACTATAGCTGTCATTACTTTATCTTGTTTAATTTTTCCGTTGTTTTTCATATTTTGAGCTTTAGTGAAAATTATAACCAGCTTCTTAGGTTACAAGAAGCAAGATATAATCTTGCGATTATAGTCCACGTCTATATTTTTCCCTTTAAAAAACCTCTCCTAAGAGAGGTTATACTTTTTGTCTAAATGACCAAATCCTCCCTTTTTAAGATGTACCGTTCTGGTACGTCTCGGGTTGGGTGTAGCACCGTTCCTATGTATTAGGCTTGCCGTTCCGAAGCTTTAGCGTAGGACGGTTGCTGGATGGTTTCGAGCCAATTCTCTATCTTTCCCTTCAGCCTTCTGAAGCTTTAGCGAAAGAGGCCATCACTCTTGATTAAAAATATTCAGTTGTTGAAGATATACTAGCTAAATTTATTTACTATGTCAAGCGACTTGACAGCTGAATTTAATTGGAGGCATACTAATAGAAGCCCGTTGATATGCCTCAAGTTGTTGAAAGAGAAGTTGACTTAGGAAAACAGGTAGATGTTAGTCATACTAAAGCTCCTTATAGAAGCTTACTTGGTCTCCCCTTTCAAGAACAAAGAGACAGAGTAAGAAAGCTTGGATCCGATAGAATGACATTTGTAGTCAGAAACCTCCCTGATTCCTACTTACCACCGGCTATTTTGGGTGAACCTGACGATGATTCTTTTAGAGATACTTCTTGGACAAGAGATATCGAAGAAACAATTGCCCCTGCCGTGGATCCGTATGTCAGAAGATACTTTCCAGAACTTACAGAAGTTCTAGATGCATTCTATCTTAAATACCAAAGACGTTTACTGCAAAGGTATGCTTGGGAAAACGAATGGTGGCGTTTTGATCAACGTCCACAGCAAGTGAGAGACAGTAATGTAATGATGGTTCATGATGATCTAGCTCCTACTACCAAGGCTATGGTTGATGGAAGAAGAGTTGAAGACTGGTCTCACAATCAACTTGATGCATTAGCTAGGGTTCTCTCTGTATCAGCTGATGGAATTAAACAAGGTATCCCTCTGCTTGCCCAAACTCCGGATGATATTAGACCAACAGGAGAAGTTCTGTTAAAAATGGCATTCTATACTAGTAATCAAATAGGACCTAATAACGCAACGCATGGGATTTGGGAAAATAAGCATTGTTTAATCCCAGGATCAACTAAAGCAGCTCTTAATCAAGGCCATATTAATACTTTTAAGATTCACCGCCTGTTGCAACAGGATAGTCAGCAACGAAATTATCCTTTGCATATAACTACGCCGGAGCTTGCCGAAGCAACATATCAAGGAGTTCGTGAACAAAATAGTGAATTTCCATATGAATGGACAACTCCATACGGTCACCCTCAACCTGCAGATCTGTCTCAATTGAAAACGTGTGTAGATGTTAAGCTACCATCTTCTTATATAGAAATAATACTTAAACAGACTGAGTCTTTAGAAGGCGAACTAGGTTATATCAGATTTGAGGGAGATACATGGAGAAAAGAACGTGAACACGCTTACTGGGCAATAGGTCTTTTATATCGAATATATACTGAGGGACAATTAGCAACGATGTGGTTTAACCATGGGAATAAAGAACAAGCTCAAAGCTATTTAACTCACAGCTTATTAATGTATGATAGAACAGCCAAAATGATCCATGAGTATGGTAAACTGCCAGAACTTCACTATCAAGATCCTGAGGACGATTTCAAGTTTAAACCAAATAAAAATGACTTAGCATGGGGAGAAATGATGGTAGGCCGGGCCTCTGCAGTTATGGTGGGAGCCTTACAAGCTGCAGAGCAGTCTTCTTTAATAGCAGCATAAATGAGATTTTTCGAGTCTAGAAATACCAAGTGAGAATATATCTCAGTTTCAATCTATTCAACAATCTTTGTATACATTAATTCCTCAATTTAAGTTAATAGACCTTTTAAAAATTCATTGGACTTTAGTTATTTTAAGAGAAAACGAGCCTAAAATTCAAAAAAATCAGAACAAATCATTGAAAATACTGTTAAAAGCATCCTTATTTTGAGTTAATTTGAGGCTAAATTGAAGTTATCCACAATTGCCTCTTTAACTAAAACCAAGATGAATTTGTTATAATCAGTTAAGTATGGAGATTAAAATATTTGTCACAGGTGGAACTTTTGATAAAGAATACAATGATTTAGACGGAAATCTATTCTTTAAGGATACTCACATAAGGGAGGTGCTCGAACTAGGCCGTTCTCGCCTTGATGTTGATATAGAGACCTTAATGATGATTGATAGCCTAGACATGACAGAAGAAGATCGAGAAAAAATTGCTCAAAGTTGCCTTGAAGCAAAAGACAATAACATCGTCATTACTCATGGAACTGATACTGTAGTTGAAACAGCCAAAGTACTTGCTAAGAAAATAAAAGACAAAACTATTGTTCTTACTGGTGCAATGGTTCCTTATGTATTTCGAAGTTCTGATGGACTATTTAATTTGGGGGCCGCTTTAGCTTTTGCCCAAATTCTTCCTCCCGGTGTCTACATCGCCATGAATGGAAAATATTTTAACTTTGATAATGTTAGAAAGAATAAAGAGATTGGTGAATTTGAAGAACTTACTCCTGAATAAATTTTTAAGTTTTAATTGTTTAATTTTTTCTTTTTAAGATATTCTCGGTTCGACAATATAATTTTTTACTAATTCTTTAACCCTATTATCACTAGGTTTTTCAGATATGTCTCCTGACCACTCAATATTTGGTAAATTCTCTGATTCAATAATTCCTCTAACAGCCTTAGAATTAAAAGCAACTGTAATTGTTACAATATCATCATGCCACCCTTTATCGTGGTTCATTCGCAGATTAGTACCTGGTATGCTTTTCATACTGATCCTACCTCTTTTGAATACTTCTGCCATATCTGATTCTTGATCTGATAATTCATTGCCGTAACTTTGACTTATCCAATTGGCAACTAATTCTGTTAGTTGGTTATAAACACTCTCATCTCCAGAAGGCCCTATCTGTAGAACTACTGGGTAATAGCCTTCTACACTCATATAATATTTACTAGCAACTCTAGAATCAGTAGCATAATAAGTCATACTACTTAGCAACCTATCAAAGATACCATCTTGAGTCTCGTATTTTCCCGTTTGTTTCAGGATTGTTACTATATCTGAAAATCTTTTTTTCAAAGCCCTTTGTACCTCTCTTAAAGCCAGACGAGATCCAAAGATATTAATTTTTGGATTAGTCTCATGACTAAGCGCGACACCTCTTTCTTCTAAGTTACGACGTATCGTTTCTAACGGTTCTAACATTTTATCTTCTATTACCATTAACAATTCATCCAAAACTGTCAGAGGGTTTACTCTTAGTTGTTCTTTTTCTTGGGAACCTTCTAGGTTGACCATTTTCGCCTGGTTAGACTTTAAAGTTTCTGTGGTAAACTGCTGGATCACTATTAGTCTCTCGTTAATTCCTCTGAGTAAGTACTTCATAGCAGTATCAGAGATTTGGGTATTTGAACCTGCTATTTGTTCAAACCCTAATCTGCCACTAAATCCTATCGCTACTATTGCTTCCCCATTTCCAGAAGCTAAAATACTCCTTACATCTTCATCACTTAAATCTTCAGGGGAGATATTAGTCGCCTTGCCAGCTTCAAACCTAGCTAACATTGATTGACCAGAAATTTTTACTTCTGCTCGTCGATCTGCCTCTATTTTATTTCCAGCTGAATCTAAATCCTTTTTCGGGTCAGATGGGATGGATTCTATTAAAGTGACAACTCTTCTTGCATTAGATAAATCATCATTTAAAACATATAGTGCTAACAATTGATTTAGACTATCTAGATAAGCAACCCCCCCTAATACTCCAAACATCCCTGGTTCTAAAATTACTTTATCAATATCCTCAACGACTTTTTTACTAAAGTCTGGCTCAAACTTAAGTTCTAATAAAAGTTTGGCTAAACTTACTAAATCTGCTATCTTTGCTTGTTTTCTTTCAGCCAAACTTGTAGAACTCCAATGACTATCCCTTGACCTGACTAATTCATTACCAACGTTATCATCATAGCTACCTATCAGGTTGTAACACTGCTCCATAACTGTAGCAGTGTTAGATAAAGACCCTCTAAAAGAGATAGTTCCTGCTCTCATTAATAAAGTGGCTGCAACTCTAGATTCGTTAAGCTGATCCATGATAGGTGCTCTCGATATTTCTTCATGAGTTTTTATGCTTGCTCTAAATGATGCGATCTCTTGAATGGCCCTGTCAAACATTAGTTGAACCGGCATCCTACCAACCATCATACTTTCAGCTATATCAAGATATGCAGCTGCCCGAGTCACGGGTCTTGTTAAAAACATTGTTTCCTCCAGGCTGGATGATATAGCTCTTTGTACGCGATAGCGAACTACAAGGGAATCAAGAGGGGAAACAATACTTTTATCGGTATCTTGTGTCGGCCACAGCCCACTATCACTAGCACCAATAGGTAAGTCGGCATTCTTATTCCTTAAATGTTCTGGTTTTCGTGGCATAAATGAGAATGTGGGTATTATACTGCTTTTCGTTTAGAAATGCAATTCTTATAGGTCTTTTTAATCTAAGTAAAGAAAGATTATTCCTGGTCTGCTAGAATACAGGAATGATAATCTTAGGAATAGAAACCAGTTGCGACGAGACAGGTTGTGCTGTAGTGAAGAAAGAGGATAATCGAATAACTATTTTATCCAATGTTGTGGCATCCTCGGCTAATTTACAATCTAAATACGGGGGGATTATTCCGGAACAGGCTGCAAGAGAACAGATAAAAAGCATTATTCCAGTAATTGAGGAAAGTTTACAGGCTTCAGGCACTAGGCCACAGAAAATAGATGCAATTGCTGTCACGTATGGCCCGGGACTGATCGGCTCCCTCTTGGTAGGCGTTGAGACAGCTAAAACTTTAGCTAAAGTCTGGAATAAACCTTTAATCCCTATAAATCACTTACTTGGACACTTCTACGCAAACTGGATAAATACTACCCCACCTGACTTTCCCTGTTTAGGTTTGCTTGTTTCAGGAGGCCATACTGATTTAGTATTGTTTACAAATCATAATAAATATGAATATTTAGGCGGTACCAGAGATGATGCAGCTGGTGAGTGTTTTGACAAATGTGCCAGACTCTTAGGGCTTCCATATCCTGGCGGACCACAAATTAGTGAGATTGCACAAAATGGTGATCCGGATAGATTCAAGCTTCCTATTCCTATGAAAAATAGTAAAGATTTAGATTTTTCATATTCCGGCTTAAAAACAGCTGTTGCTAATATGGTGCATAGCGGACAGTTTACAGATAACAGTAAAGCAGATTTAGCAGCTTCTTTGGAAAAAACTATTATTCAATCTCTAATTGATAAAATTACTCTTGCTTTAAAAAAATACCCGGTAAAGTCTGTCACGGTAGCAGGAGGTGTAGCAGCAAATAGAAAATTAGTGGACAGGCTACAGCTAACAGTGAACAGTATTAATCCCAAAATTAATTTGCATATACCACCTCCAAATCTTTGTACAGATAATGGGGCAATGATTGCCTCAGCTGGATTTTTTACAAAACCTATCAAAAATCTTACTTCCGTTCAAGCAGACCCAAATTTGACCCTTTAACTTGATTCCTGATAAGAAAATGGTAGAATACTTCTTGTTAGCCTAAATGGGGCTATTTTTTATGGCACAGGAATATGAAGGGAGAATTTCAGAAATTGCAAGAGAAATAAATCCTAATCTTTGGGATCAACCATCAGTAACCGGCTCTGATTCAATAACAACAGTACATCCTGTAGATCCACACGGTTTTTATAGGAAAGCTTTTATTAAAGCTGCTACAGGAAGAGAAAGTTTTACCCCAATTAGAGGAGTCTTTATTAATCCATCTCATCCCAGGTGGGGTAGAATAATGATTGTGACATATGGAAAAGAGGCTACAGAAACAAAACACAAACTTTTCCAAAGCGATGAGGTTCAACAGATATATTTTGGTCATACTAATCAATCCCCTTTTCCTAAAGATTGATTAAAAAATAGGTTTAGCTGTATCATAGTCCCATGGACAAAGTATATGACCAGACCAAGGTTGAACCCAAATGGTATAAGCAGAGCTTGAAAATTGACGAAGCGTCAATTTATAAACTCTGGGAAGATGCAGGCTATTTTAAAGCAGATCCTTCCTCTTCCAAACCTAGTTACAGTCTTTTAATACCCCCACCTAATGTTACAGGAGCACTCCACTTAGGTCATGCAATGGAACATTCAATCATGGATGCTATAGCTCGTTTTAAAAGAATGCAGGGATATGACGTGTTACTACTTCCTGGAGTAGATCATGCTGGGATTCAGTTTGAAGGAACTTTAAATAAACTACTTGAAAAGGAAGGAACTTCTAAATATAAGCTGGGACGTGAAGAGTGGCTAAAAAGAGCCTGGAAATTCAAGACGGAGTCTTATAACTCTGTTTCTAGTACTTGGAGGATGATGGGACTATCAGCGGATTGGTCAAGAGAGGTTTTTACTCTGGATCCAAAAGTAGCCAAGGCTGTATTTACAGAATTTAAAACCTTCTGGGAGGAAGATTTACTTTATAAAGGAGCTTACATTGTTCAATGGTGTCCAAAAGATCAAACTGCCATTGAAGATCTGGAAATGGAATATGAGGAAAGAAAAGACAAGCTTTATTACCTACAATATGGCCCTCTGGTCGTTGCAACGACCCGCCCTGAAACTAAATTTGGTGATACAGCCATGGCTGTTAATCCCCATGATAAAAGATATGAACACCTAGTAGGCAAAGAGTTTGAGATTGAAACTTTAAATGGCAAAAAAAAGATGAAGGTGATAGCAGATGAGGCAATTGATCCGCAGTTTGGGACAGGTGCAGAAAAAGTCACTCCTGGACATGATATTTTAGATTACGAAATTGGCAAAAGGCATAACTTACAAATCGTACAGGTGATTGATAAACAGGGCAGATTAACTGAAGTCGCTGGAAAATATGCTGGGATGAAAGTTAATGAGGCCAGAGAAGCCATGCTTCCAGAGCTAAAAGAAAAAGGGATACTAGTAAAAGTGGAAGATTATGTCCATTCAGTCCCTGTATGTGAGCGGTGTAAAACAGTAGTTGAGCCAATTATTTCTGAAGAATGGTTTGTGAAAATGAAACCCTTAGCAGATAAAGCTTTAAAACAAATTAATGAGGTTAACTTTATTCCTAAAAACTATAAAAAAATCTTATCTGATTGGATGAAAGAGATTCATGATTGGTGTATATCCCGTCCACTTTGGTGGGGACACAGAATCCCTGTTTGGTATTGCCAGAAATGTAACCCAAATCATTTAGTTGGTAAGGACAAAGATATGAAAATTTCTATGGATCATCCAGAACAAAACTGCCAAACTTGTGGACTAAAAGACTGGGTTCAGGATGAAAATCTACTAGATACTTGGTTTTCATCAAGCTTATGGCCAATGGCAACACTTGGTTGGCCCGAAAATACTCCAGAATTTAGAAAATATTTCCCATGGGATTTTGAAACCAGTGCCGGAGAGATTAAATATTTGTGGATTGCCCGGATGATTATGTTATCAGTTCATTTTACAGATCAAATTCCTTTTAAAAATATGTTTTTTCATGGGATGATCAGAGATTTGCAAGGCAGAAAGTTCTCTAAATCTTTAGGAAATGGTATTGATCCAAATGATTTAAGAGAAAAGTGGGGCACAGATGCAACAAGAATGGCACTTTATACTTATGCTGCACCAGGTAGAGATGGTAGAGCAAATAAACAAACCATGGATGAGAGAGGCAAAAACTTTAGGAATTTTGCTACCAAACTGACAAATATTTCCAGGTTTATTATAGATTTGAAACCAAATGATGTCATTGCGAGCGAAGCGAAGCAATCTAATCCGAATGATAAAGAAATCTTGGAAAAGCTTGATAAAACAATTGTTGAGGTAACCAAAAACTTAGAAAATTTTAATTTGCATCTGGCAACAGAAAGCTTATATGAATTCATCTGGCATGAGTTTGCTGATAAATATATAGAATCCGCCAAAGAAAGAAGAGCAGAGACACAACCAACTTTGGAATATGTTTTTAAAACCTCACTTGAGCTGCTTCATCCATTTATGCCCTATATTACAGAGGAACTCTGGCAAAAACTACCCCATAAAGGTGCCTCAATTATGGTTACTAAATGGCCATTTAGGCACAAATAACCGCAAAATAAACGCAAATTAGCCGCATCTATTTCTTAATAATCAGCCTTATTTCTCGATCGCCCGTGGGTAATTTTTCCTCAACCAATCTTCCCTGAGCTTCAAAGGCTTTTAAATCCCCTTTAGCAGAACCTCCAAAAGCTTTTTCTGCTTCAACTCTAAGAACTGATTTTCCATCTAATAAATTATTATAAGCATCTAGGCCTGGTTTCCTCTCCATAAAAATTTAATTCACCTCCTTTCTTATTGAAAGTAATCTCTTTTTCAGGAGAAAAAGTAAAGTGATTTTTCTAAAAGGAAATTTGAGAGAAGAATTCGGAAGCTGCATTTTTCATTGTATTAAATAAAGAGCCCAATGTGCAAGGGGGAAATAAATTACTCTTGTGGTTTTTCTTCGGAAGCTTTTGGCTCACCCTCAGCTACAGGAGTTTCTCCCTCGGCTGGAGCCTCGCCCTCTGCTGCTTCACCTTCAGCAGGAGGAACCTCACCACCTACAGCGCCTTCAGTTGCAGCCACCTCAGCAGCTTTAGCAGCTTGTTCAGCTGCCTGCTCTTCAAGTAATTTTGCATCTTCAGCAGAAACAGCCGGAGCAAGTTTTACCACAACTTCCTCTTCTCCTGCGCTTAAAGTAAGTTTAGATTTATCATAGTTTAACTGACCAACTGTTATTCCATCATCTATTGCTTTCAAGGAAGTTATATCAACCTCAATCTTTTCAACCAAATCACCTGGCAGTGCTTCAACCTCAACTTCATTTAAGGTTTGAAGTACAATGGCCTCCCCTAGTTTTACTACTTCAGGCTGCTCCCCCACCAAAGTTATAGGAACTGGAACTTTAACTTTTTTAGACAAATCAACCTGATAAAAATCAATGTGCACTGGCTCTGATGTCATAGGATCATACTGGACTTCTCTTACTAAAACCGGTCTGACTTTCTCTGCGCCAATTTTTAATTCAATTACTCCTGTTTCCCCGGCCTGATGAAAAGTTTTTAAAAACTCCTTTGAATTAACTGAAACATTCTCCCCTTCCACCCCCCTTCCAAATACATGAGCAGGCAAAGATCCCTTCTCTCGTAGATGTTTTACTTTTTTGCCTAAAATTTTTCTTTCCTCAGCATGTAGAGATAATTTATCCATGGCTTAGTAAGATACCACAAAATGATCTTAATATTCAACCACCACATCATGAATCTATTTCTTAAATTCAACCTCAAAGCTACGATCAGAAGAAAGGTCTGTTTTTATATCATTCTCCCCTTTTAGCTTTTGGTAACCTAGTGGATAGCTTATACTCCAGCTAAGAGGATCTTTAATTGTTCCTGCCTGCTTGATAATATCCAGTCTGTACTTCCCCACCCCATCTTTAAAATTTAGCTTATCAGACAACTGATAATCCAAAACTAAAGTTTTCTGCTCCTTTGGATTAAGTATAAGAAGCATTGAATAGCCGCTTCTTCCGTAATCCACAAAACCTTTTGCATCATTAGTTATATCTTTCTCAGACCATAAAGCCCGAACTAACTTGGTGCCAAAGGGTAAATAAACTCTGAGTCTATCTTTATAAACCCCCTGAGGAAAAGTGTTAGAGGTGGATCTGTTTATAAAGCTTATCCGAAGTCTTTGGTTTACTTCCCCACTTTTTCCAAAAGTTGTTTCCAAACTGTAACTTCTATCAAGAAAATAATTTGCCTTATTTGCCCCCACATTTGCCTCAACTACTGCCAGAAAATCCTGAGTCAAATCCGAGGCTTGAGATGTTTGTCTGGGCATAACAGAAGTCCACTTTTCAGAAGCTAGGTATGAGAATAGCTTTGGATCATCCAGATATATGCTCATCTGTTTTGTCTGCAAAGATTTATCCATTGATGAAACAATTCCAGACCAGTTTTGATGGGTAACAAAGAAAAGTTTTGTAAAAAATTCCTGGGAAAATGAAGTCAGAAAACTCTTTTTCCCACCGGTTGTGGGGATAAATGAAAGTTCGGGATGAGACAAAGCTTTCTGAAAAAAATTATCTGAGGTTACATTTTCATTGTAATCAGAAAGCTGAATTGCTCCTAAAACAGAGACTAAATCCTGCATAGAGCTGGCTGTTACTGCAATTACTCCGTTTACCTTCTCCCCTGTTTCTTTGTTATAAAACCACTCGGCCTGACGGGCAAAGGTTGGAAAATCAGCCTCCCAGTTTGAATCTTTCAAATACCAGCTGTTTACTCCCAAGTCTGATTTAAGTTCAGCCGGCGGTTCAACATTTATGCCTAACTTCTGATCAAGTGTATAAATATCATCTACTTTTAAATCCTTAATCTTCCCCTTCTCAAAGCTAATTTTTGCAAAGCTGGCTATAAATCCACCAGTTGGCCTAAGCTCCATATTATTTTGTACTAAAATTAAATAACTTTTTGATCCATCAAGAGCAATAAATGAAGGCAGAATAGAAACTACAACTCTCCCCTTTTTAACCAGATTTGAATAATCTGTAATTTTTTTAGATAAAGAGTCTATACTTCCCTTTAGGAAAAAGGGTATGTTTGAGTTAAAATCCTGACTATTTAGTAAAGCCTTTGATTTTGATAAATCCTCATCAGCTACTGATAAATAAACTTGGGCCTGCTCAAGCGAATCCTTTGTAGAAGAAACAGACTCTCCTGTAATCTCTTTTAAGCTTTCATTTAAAGCCTGAATCCCCAGGATTGTATTTTTTGCAGCATCTGATGAATTGCGGGCCAGATCAACCATATTATCTCCTGTTAAAAACAGGTTGTTTAATATGCTCAACTTTCTCAAGGGATCAAATGAATCAAACATCTTTTGCGCTTCCTCCACTCCTACCTTGGCTGAGGCTATATTATTTAAACCCTTATCAAACTCCCCTTTCCCAATATTATCTATGGCTGATGATAGCTGGTATTTAAAAGTTAAAACCCCAAAACCTACAGCTGCAACAGGCCAGATAAAAGCATAAACCAAAAGTAAAATCACCACTAAAATATAGAAATTTTTTAAAGGCAGTTTGAATTTAGGTAATTTGAAGTCTCTTTTCTTTTTTACTTTAACTTCTTGCTCTTGACCAGAAACCAATCCGCCTTTGGCGGAAAATTCCTCAAGTTCTACTTTTTTCTCCTCTTTCCACACTTTTTCAGAGTGACTCTCCTGAGGAATCCTGATCTCGTTATCCTTAAAATATTTCAGAGTCTCTTTTAAATTTTGAATTAAGTGATTTTTGGGCTTCCAGTTTAAAAACTTCTGAGTTTTTTCCAGGTTTGGCGTTCCCCATGACGGAAGCTCTGAAGGATTAAAACCTTTTTCCTCATACCAGACAGGGTCAAGCAAAATCTGTTTTACTTCAGAAACTTTAATAGGGCTTCCTACTCCATCAAATATTCTTTGAGCTGTAGCTCCAGAGAATAAGCACTTAATTGCTAAGTCCACAGCATCTTCAACAAATAAAGCCCTTGTTGAAAACTCCATTGATGTCTCTTGCAACTCCCCTTTTAAGCTTTCTTGGACTAGCTTAATAATTGGGTCTTTTTCCTTAAAATCCATTCTTGGCCCGTACACTGCTCCAAGTCTTAAGACTCTTGCGTTAAGTTCATTCTCTTTTGCAAACTGAGCAATCTTAACTTCAGTTTCCTTAAACCATTCATACTCAGAATCTAAGTCATGATCTGAGTAGAGCTCAACGTGAGACCTAAAAAGCAGCCTAGCCTTAGTTTCTTTAAATACTTGCAGAATATTTCCTATATTCCATTTAGTTCCAGCGGTTATAAAAATATAGTCTAATCGGGGAATTTGAAGCTCTAAATCTTCTACGTTTTGATTCAAAAAATGAAAATAGCTTGATTTTGTTGCTAAATTCAAATTCTCTTTCCTGCCTTTTGACAGATCATCTACCCCCACAACTTGAATATTTTTAGATAACAGCTTATCTACCAAATTAGATCCCAAAAATCCTACAGCTCCCACGACTAAGGCCACAGGTGTGTTTCGCGAAAGATTTATAATAGTTTTTTTGTTGCTAGAATTGTCCATTTCACCCACGCGTAAATCGTAGCACCACTTAATTGAATTGCAATATAGATAAAAGGTGACGTTCTATGTCAAATTTAGTTCGGGAATAACTAGAGAGAATCTAAAGCCAGATTTGCCATCATATCTGCTAAGAAATTCTTAGATCTGGGAATATGTTTATAGGTAATTTTCATTTCATTTGAAAGCTCTTTTATTTCTCTTACCAATGGAATCAGGTTCGGACTTTTAATTTTATATCTTCCTGAGAGCTGTTCACAAACTAATTTGGAGTCCATTAAAAAATTAATTTCTGCTCCTTTGTGTTTAGACTTAACATATTCCAAAGCCCTTACTACAGCTGTATATTCTGCAAAGTTATTGGTTTTAATCCCTAAATATTTTCCTTCTTCGTGAATTTTTTTACTTCCTTCAAAAATAACAAAGCCATACGAGGCCTGACCTGGATTCCCACGGGATGCACCATCTGTATAAATCGTTAGTTTCATAGGAAAGCTAATACTACTATCTGCAAACTTAAAATCAAGTACTCAGATAAAACAGTTATCCAGGATGATGCATAAAAGCTATATTGCGGGACAAAAATTAAGTTTGATAAAAGATTAAAAACTAAGCCGATTGTATAAATTAAAAGAGTAAGTTTATATTTACCCCTGGCAATCATTAACCAGATAAGTAAAGCTGTTGTAAAAAAAGCTGGGAAACCAAGCGATAAAATTTTTAAAGATTGAAGCGATCCTTCAAATCCAGATCCTGTTAGGATTTTTATAGTTAGGGGAGAAAGATAGAAGGTTGAAAGTGTAATAACAAAAGAAAGACCAAATAAAGAAAGTAGCGCTAGAATAATTTGTTTTCTAAACTTTTCAGCTTGATTTTTCAAAGACTCCAGCATTAAAGGATAGTATGAGTTCATAATAAGAGAGGGTAAGACCAAAATGGTCTGGAAGACTGAGTAGGCTACATTGTAAACACCTGACTGAGCTGTACCATGATAGAAACTTACTATAAAAGTATCTGCCCTAAAATAAATAATATTCAGTCCCAATGTGGCAGCAATTGGCCATGAATCTTTAATTAATTTGATTCCATATTGCAAGTCAAATAGCGGAGTAAGTTTAGTGACAAATTTTTTAAGTAGGAAAACTGCAATTAAACCTACAGTAAGCCATTGGATAGTTTGAGCAAAAACTAGAGTAGAGATAGATAATTTAAGCGAAGTCCACCAAAAAATTAGTCCTAAAAAAATAACTGAGCCAATAGAGCTTGCTAAAATTACCCGTTCATAACTTAGTCTACTTTGAAAAACTAAATTTGCGCTGGTAAATATACCGAAACCAACAATTGCTAAACTGCCAAAAATAACAGCTTGAGCAAACAAAGGAGTTGTAAATGGCCAAAAGGGAAGCAGTCCGATTGCTAAAATAACTAAACATACTGACCAGATTAGTCTTGTTCCAAATAATCGTTGCCATTCATCTGTAACCTGTTGCCCGCCCCTTCGGGGGCCCGCTGTAACCTTTTTCAAAAGATGGGCATTAAAGCCAAAATCAACCAACTGAAAAAACATAGCTAAATAAGTTGTAGCCAGAGTAAAAACTCCAACTCCTGCTTCCTGATAGTTTCTGGCAATAATACCTAAAGCTAAAAAAGTGGATAGGGAAGTAACAACTTTTCCTAAAATCTGCCATGAAGTTTGCTTGAAGATTTTTTTTAAAATACCCATTTCTGTAATAAATTGACAGCTAGATTATAATGATAACATGTCAAATGAGCGTAAGCCAAATCAAAATATTGATCCTAGAGAAAATTCTGGACAAGTTCAAATAAAGACACCTACTCTTGCGGAAACATTGAAGCATTTGAGGAATGTGTCCGTAGTATTGGGAAGAGGCTCTTTATTAGGAACCATTAGTGGACTATCTGGTGGGGGCTGCTGCGGATATTGTTTTTACACAACTTAACATCGGTAATACAGATACAAGAGCTGTAGGGGCACTTATTGTCGGTTTTACTTCTGTCCTATGGACAAATTTCAGATTTATGGCAAAAGAATACAATAAATTAAAAACCGATTACTTAAATAGTTACCTTCCTTAAAAAATTATTAGGATTTTTTATCTGCAAGTTTTACTGACGAGGTCGTCTTTATTACAATGTGTCTGTCTCTTCCTTCACCAACACTTTCAGAAGATAAGCCTGGCATTTCTCCAATAACTGTATGAATTACTCTTCTCTGCCAGGGGGACTGAGGCTCAAGCTCGATTTCCTTACCGCTCTCTAAAACCTGATTGCCCCAATCCTTAGCCATACTTGATAAATCTTCCTCTTTTTGTTTTCTCCATCCTCCAACATCTAAAATAACTCTTTTAAATCCCTCTTCCCCGACTTTCCTGGACATAATCTGATTAACCAAAAGCTGGAGTCCATCCAAAGATTCTCCTCTGGCTCCAATTAGTCTTCCGGCATCAGCCGTTTCAATTAAAACTGAGAAATTTTCCTCTTCTTCCTCTATTTCATAGCTACCTTCAAGAAGCAATAAACCCAATATATTATCTAGCACCTCACTTAATTTTTCTTCCATAAATTCATCATACCTCCCCAGCCTGAGATCATATATTGCTGGATTATTCCCAGTATTGTATATGTATTCCAATAAATTGCAAGTCCTATGGGGAAAGAAAAAGCAAAATAGCCAAACATTAAAGGCATCATATAGGCCATTTGGGATTGAACCTGGCCCATGCTTTCCTCAACCCCTTCTTTTTCCTTTTTCTCTTTAGAAGAATCTGAAGGATATTTTTTAACTGGTGTAGGAATTGCCATTTTGGATTGAACAAAAGTCAAAGCTGCTGTGATAAGGGGGATAGCTATCAGCCATATTCCATGAGAACCAAAGTCCGATGGTTTAATACCTAAATTAAGACCAAAAAAATTAGGATCCAAAGTTGTGGGAAGCTTAAGAGAAGGAAAGTATAAAAGTTTATTAATATACTCAATGTGCCCACCGGCATTTGGCAGAATATTTAAAATTGACTGATAAAGAGCAATTACTATCGGAAATTGAATCAGGGCCGGTAAACAACCTCCAGCCGGATTTACCCCGTTTTCTTTATATAAAGCCATTTGGGCCGCGGCTAAAGCTTGTTTGTCATCTTTGTGTTTTTGTTTTAATTCGTCTAGATGAGGCTTTAAATCTGCCATTTTTTTAGTGGCTTTAAGCTGGGAACTCATAAATGGCCAAACCAAAATTCTAATCAGGATAGTTAACAGCACAATTGAAAAGCCCAAGGCTCCGGGAAGATGAATGGCAGCCAGGCCCTGGTATATTAAAACTAAAGCATTAACAATAGGTCCGAAAAAAACTAAATTAAAAATGTCTACTATGAAATTCATCTACAACTCCAGACTCTTTTTAATCCCATCCAGCTACCCCTGAACACTCCGAATTCCTGAATTGACTGCTTGGTATATTCAGAGCAGGCGATATCGGATTTACAAGCTCCACCAGGAGCAAGCAAAGCCAGTACACCGTTATCAAATGATAAATATTTCTGATAAAAAGATATTAAATTAACTAATAATTTTTTCATTCTTAAGCGTTGCTTCCAAATCAGAAAGAACGTCTCCTGATTTTACACTAAGCACACTGGTTTTGGGAAGGGCTACGATGTTTATGTTATTTGGCAAAGTTAAATAGATACTCTGAAAAGCTTGAGAAACTATTCTTTTGGCTTTATTCCGCTCAACTGCTTTTTTAAAGTTTTTACCAGACAGGGCAATCCCCACCTTAGGCTTTTCGTTCTCTCCAAACCTGATAAAAAGTTTTAAGTATTTACCTCCGGAGGAGGGGCGGGTTGTTTCCAGTTTTTTACCAGAGGCCACCCATTTAAAATCTTTTTTTAAATTAAGTCTTTGGGATTTTTTGAGCATTAGATGGTCAAACGTACTCTACCTTGAGCTCTTCTTCTTTTGATCACTTTTCTGCCACCTGCTGTTGCAACTTTAGCTCTATAGCCGTGTCTTTTTATCCTTTTTAATTTTTTAGGCTGATATGTTCTCTTTGGCATATGCGTAGTTTACAAAGTATAAGGATAAAAAGCAACTCTTTAATTTGCGTTACGAAACTAAACAACTTATAATATGCAGCACAATTATGGCAACAGAGCAGGATAGACAAGTAGCAAGCGCTTATCTATGAGCTATACAAATTCCTCCGGAAAATAATTGATATAGTTTTTAATAGTTTATCTGAAAACTCCTAAGTAGTATAATATTTACATGGCAAAAGTAAAGATTATCTCAGATTCAAGGATCCTGGGTGGTAAACCAGTTATAGCAGGCACTAGAATATCTGTTGAGCTTATAATGAACTTTTTAGGTGCTGGTATGAGTACCAAGGAAATTATTTCTGAGTACCCGGAACTTAAAAAGAATGAGGTTGTTGCTGCAATTGAATATGCCACAGGATTAGTCAGGACAAAAATAGATAGGTCAGCAACAAGTAAAACATCTGTAGTCACTCTTCATGAAATTAGTCGCTGACGAAAATTTTCCTCCAACCCTTATTTCTTATCTACAAAAGAAGCATCATGATGTTAAAAGAATTCAGAGATCAGCCAAAGGAACTTCTGATAACGCTGTAGTAGAGAAAGCCATCACAGAAAACAGAATTATTCTCTCTTTTGATAAAGATTTTCTTAAAAAGGGCAATAAAAAATTATTCAGCGTAGTGGTTTTTGATTTTCCTTATACAAAACCTGTTGATATTATTTCTTACATGGATAATGCTATGTCTAAGATTGCCGGTCTCAAAAGGAGAAAAAAACATTTTACAGCTACATACTCTGTGAATGGAATAACCATATCTTAAACTTGATATAGTTTTTAATAGTTTCTCTATCTTGTGGAAAACTCAAATTAAGATTAAATTGTGGGTAAGATAGAGTCGTGCTTCACAGGTTCAGCACGCTTCCTTCTTTATTCCCAAAGAAGACTTTGGGGAATAACTCCTGCTGTTAGCTACCCAAAATATTATGGACAATCTAAGATTATGGCATAAAGCACTGCAACTTATTAAACCTGAGGTCGGACCTGATAATTTTAGGACCTACTTTTTAAAAACCCTTTTAAAATCAGTTGATGAAGGTAGTATTGTTTTAGCTACCAGTTCAGCTTTCATTAAAGAAAACTTAGATCAAAAATACAAAAGCCTAATTGAACAAACCCTTTCTAAGCTTTTAGATAAAAAGATTGAAGTTTCATTTATTGTTAAAGAAAATCCCACTCAGACAGAACAACCTGAAGAAGCAGACTTTTTCCAGCCCCAACAGGCTCAAGTTTCCCAATTAAACCCCAAATTTAGCTTAGAAAACTTTGTAGTAGGTCCAACAAACAATCTGGCTTATGCAGCAGCCCAAGCTGTTGCTCAAAACCCAGGCACATCCTACAATCCACTTTTTATTTATGGTGGGACAGGTGTTGGGAAAACTCATCTGATGTTGGGAATAGGTAGTGCAATATTAAAAAAATATCCCAGCTTCAAGGTTAACTATTGTTCTTCAGAAAAATTCACCAATGATTATGTTCACGCTCTACAGACAAAACAATTTGCTCTTTTCCGCACCCGCTATAGAGGTGTCAACATTTTATTAATTGATGATATCCAGTTTTTCTCAGGCAGGGAAGGAACACAAGAGGAATTTTTCCATACCTTTAATGAATTATCCTCTAGGAATTCCCAGATTGTTATAACTTCAGACAGACCCCCCTATGAGATTGCTAAGCTTGAAGATCGTCTTAAAAGTCGCTTCCAGGGAGGATTAATGGTTGATATGCAGACTCCTGATTTTGATACCAGGGTGGCTATACTTAAAAACAAGTGCGCTGAGCAAAGATATCTGCTTGATGAGCCTTCGCTTAACCTGATAGCAGCTTCAGTTGAAACAAATGCCAGGGATTTGGAAGGAAAACTCACTCAAATAATACAGTCTTTAAAAACAAAATCCCTTGAGGGCTCAGTTGAAAATATTAAAAAGCTGCTCGGCAGGAAAGATGAAGCTACAATCAAAGCCCTCACACCAAAGCAGGTTATTGAAAAAGTTGGTGAATATTTTAAAATCAGGCAAATAGATTTAACCGGACCAAGAAGAGTTAAAAATTTAGTCCTGCCAAGACACTTAGTTATGTATATACTTTCAGAAGAGCTTAATCTAACTGTTGAAAAAATAGGAGAAATTTTAGGAGGCAGAGACCACACAACAGTAATGTACGGGAGAGATAAAATTAAAAATTTAATCCACACTAATAGGGAGATCCAGCGGATGTTTTTTGAACTTAAACAACAGTTATCCACATCTTCATCTTAGTTATCCACACAGCTTTCCACAAAAAATATTCACTTCCCCACACGAAATTATCCCAAATACGAGCTTGAAAACCTCATATTCCACATATCCACACTACATATTAACACTACTATTGTTATTAATATTATGTAGTATAATCTACCAGCAATTGTGGATAATATATGGGAAACGCTAACCTTTTTCTTATTGGAATAATTCTTTTACTTCTTTTAATAACCTATTTAATCGGCAGATTACACGGAAGAGGAAAAACTGATATTCCAACAGATTTAATTGATTTATACAAAGGTGTACAGGATTTACCTGCTAAGGTATTACAGGTAATTCAGGGTTCAATAAACCCTCAAAAAGGCCGGATGGCAGAGCTTTTAACTTATGCCGAGTTAAGATACGACTATGACCGGATTATCCCTTTAGGCCAGCCAATAGATTTTATCGGTATTAAAAATAATGACCGGATTGACTTCATAGAAATTAAGTCCGGAATAAATCACCTATTGACAGAAGAGGAAAAACACATTAAAAACCTAATTGCCCAGGGCCGTATTAATTTTAGGTTAATTAAAGTTAGCGATACTGACATACAAAGATTTGTTTCTGCCAGAAAAGATTGAAGATGAAGTTTTCAATATTACAACAAGACCTACAACCAATTTTATCATCAGTTGCACGCTCAGTAGGAGTTCATTCAACCCTGCCTGTTTTGGATAATATTCTGCTTTCAGCTGAGAGTAAGAATTTAAAAGTTGTAGCCACAAATTTAGAAATCGGTGTTATTAAAACAGTACCTGCTGAGGTTGAAGTTGAGGGGGCAATCACAGCTCCGGCAAAAACTTTAGTTGAAATTATCTCTGGCTTAGGTCCAAAACTTATTAACTTTGCACTTGAGGGGGAAAATTTACAAATCTCATCAGATCATTTCAAAGCAACACTAAATTGTATTCCAGCCTCGGAATTTCCGGCAATTCCTGTTTCTTCCCAAAAAGGAATAGCTTTTCCCAAGGATGCTTTTTTAACATCCGGACAAATTCTTTTTGCCTCAGCAGTTGATGAAGGCAGACCTCAACTAACAGGCATATTAACTGAAGCCAAAGACGGTAAATTGGAATTTGTGGCAACTGATGGTTTCAGGCTTGCTCACAGAAGCGTAGGGCTTGAAGATAAAAAAACCAGCTTTAAAAGCTTAATTCCCAGAAGGACTTTTGAGGAGCTTTTGCGGATTATTGCTGAAGAAGAAGTGGATAAAGTTGATATTGCTACCTCAGAAAATCAAAATCAAGCCATATTTAGCTTGGGTAAAACAATTGTTTCCTCAAGGCTTATTGAAGGAGTATTTCCAAATTGGGAGAAAATAATACCCACAGAAATTGTCGGAAGAGCCATTTTAGAAAAAGATGAATTTTTAAAAGCAATTAAACTTGCAGCTGTTTTTACTAAAACTGAAGCAAATATACTGATAATAGATGTTAAAAAGAGTGGTTTATCCTTAAGTTCCTCTGCCAAGGAATTGGGGAATCAGGAAAATTTAGTTGAAGCAAACGTAGAGGGTGAGATGCAGATTGCCTTTAACACCAAATTCCTGCTTGATGCCATAAATAATATTCCCACAACTCAGGTGATAATGGAGTTTTCAGGTCCGCTTTCTGCAACCTTGGTAAAACCAATAGGTGAGGAGGGTTTGGAGTTTATAATCATGCCGGTCAGGCTTTCCTAAACCCCCCGATAAGAGACAGTTTTGATGTGATAAATTTTCTCCTGACCCCAGGCCCCAACTCCATCAAATTTAGTATCAGTTCCTATAAATAAAGTATAAGTTACCCCCAGCTCTAAGGCTTTAGGAAAGCTGATTTTAGCTGTTTTTCTATCAGAGGATAAAGTGACTTTAAAATCAATTTTAGGCTCAATTTTAAGTTTAAATTCTCCAACATTTTCTAAAGGTCTGTTAAAGGTAATTTCAACAGGCTCTGAAGCAGAAACTATGGTACCCTCCAGAGGATCAGGCTTTGTGGAAGCAACATGAGGAAAATCAGTTTGAGAGGCAGAGTTGGGCGGTTTTCCAACTGAAGTTGTACCTGCCGGTTTCTTTTGGGTAAAGTACCAAAATCCTACAGCTATAAATAAGATAAGTATAAAAATTATTATTTTTTTCATCTGCATAAATTAAAGTATAAATCAGCTGGTTTGAAAGTGCCATCCTCCTGCAAGGTTATATGAACATGATTTTGAGCTGGTCTATAGACGCCAACCAATGTACCTGAGGGATAGTGACTGCCGATCTTAAGCTGAGTTGAATCTAAATGAACAAATCTAATACGGTAAGTCCTTCCGTTGTATAAGGCTGTTGCTGCTAAGTCCTGACCAACATACACCCCTCCATCATTTATTGCGCTTGTTGTATCAACTGTCCAATCGGCACTAGACCCTCCTAGTAAAGGAAGAAAAATAGCTTTGTCTAATGACTGGGCATCTATTGCTGTGGCTCTTCCGGTGGGATCTCCCGGCAGACAAAGGGCTTCTTGCGCTTGGTATTTAGGTGTGCAGTGTCCGCCTGCATCTTTAGAGCCAAGAGTTATGGTAGTAGCTCCATTTAATGGGCAGCTTACAATCCCACTACCTCCATTTGGAGTATAAGCTGTTAAAGAAGTTATAATTTGTATTGCCCCAATTCCAACTGGGGCTAGCTTTGAATACCAGTTTTTAAAATTGACCGGAAAATTCGGATTATTGCTAAAAGGGTTACCAGCAGGACCACCTGAATATTTAGCCATAAAAATAGGGAATTGATCATTTGTAAAATTGTTGT
>OBEQ012239214.1_pt1 | contig 21872 bp, 29 predicted proteins | sample 1670901 | NCBI WGS metagenome assembly OBEQ01 (sample SAMEA104232315, study PRJEB22302) | groundwater metagenome | biome: forest; feature: aquifer; material: groundwater | place: USA | collected 2011-08-07 | depth 5.4 m
CGATTTTGGGAAAATCCATTCACAAATACGGGGTTACCAGCGTAGATTTGCGCTGGTAAAGCGCAAATGACAAATCAGGTCAGAGCCATCAGGCCGCCAAAAGTGGCGAAGTTAAGTTGAAACAAGTTCTGTTCTTCCGCTGCTTGAGGTGCGCACCTGTGACTTGAGCTTTGCAATCTCCGTTATTTTGGGCGGATTGTGGATCTTGGATTTTATTTGCATGTTTTTTCCCCGTGAATTGAGCTTTGCAATCTCCGTTATTTTGGGCGGATTGTGGATCTTGGATTTTATTTGCATGTTTTTTCCCCGTGAATTATTTGAGCGTGTTTAGTTCACACTTTCTCATGCATCGCATGCCCGCAGCAGTTGTTCACTTCGACCTTGTTTTCGCATTCGCTGCATACAATGTCATTTCCTTTGACTTCCATTTCCTTTCCGCAGCACTTCGGGGTCTTCACTTTCGATGTACAGTTGTCGCATGCCAGTATTGCCATTTTTTCGCCTCCAGTTTTAGCCAAAATAATTTTATTTAGCGGAAAGTTCCATGCAGGTTGTTTTGTAAAAATCACCCACGATTTTTTCACACACCGCAGGCTCCTTGTAAGCCGATGCATAATACCTGTAGCACTCATCCTTATTATCCTGTGAGGGGGCAATGCCGCCGACCATTTCGCATTTGGACAGGTCGCGGTTCTGGAAAGCCTGCACAAGCGCGCTGTTGCCGATGCAGTCCTGGATCATTTCCCTGTCCGCGTAAATTTGCCCAAGCTCGCCGCATGCCTTTGCATCCCCGGTGCTTTCGGCATACCTGAAATGGCCGCTAAAGTTCATTTGCAATAATCCCCGAAAGGTCAATCCCGTTGCTCTTGTGCCCGATTGCGTTCGTGCTAACAACGCTCTTTGCCCCGGCTTTTAGGATTTTGCCATAGGCGTTCTCGGCAAAAATGGGGTGCACGCATATCGCGTGGACCGAGCGCGGCTTTCTCTTCCTCACTTCCTTAATCGCCTCAATCATGGTGTGGCCCGAGCTTATGATGTCATCGACAATGATTACGTCTTTGCCTTTCCACGCAAGCTCGCGCGTGACATTGACCTTCACGTGGCGCGAGCTGAATCGTTCCTTCAAAAACACCACCGATTCAAACCCAATCGAATCCGCAATCGCCTTCGCCCACTGCGAGCTCTCCCCATCGGGCCCTGCGATGATTGAATTTTTCGCCGAGAATTTGCCTTTTATGTAATCTGCAATCTGGCCGTTCGCGCTCAGCTTCTTTCTCTCGATGTGGAAGAGGTCCTGCAGGTTCTTCACGCGGTGAAGGTGCGGGTCGACCGTGATTAGCCTGTCGATGCTCTGGTTTAGCATCCATGCCATATGGCGGTTTGAAACGCACTCGCCCGGATGGAAGCGGTAATCCTGTCTCATATACCCAAGGTATGGGATAACCGCGGTCACTTTTATTGCGCCCAGCTCTTTTGCGGTGCGGGCGGCAAATGCTATCGAAATAAGGGCATCGTTTGGTTCGGGGTGCATTGATTGCACCAAAACCACATGCTCGCCCGCCGGCAAATCATCGAACCTGATATATGACTCCCCATCCGGGAATTTTTTCATTTCAAGCCTGCCAACCAGGGCGTTTGCGCGCCTTGCTATGTTTTTGCCAAGCTCGGCGGAGTTGGGCATCGGGAACATTATCATGCAATTACCACGAATTCGGAGAATAAAATAGTTGCCCTTTGGCAACGGCCCGGCATTTTTGGGCTTGTTATGCGCGGCCGGGATTTAGCTATCAAACCCCAGCAGCTCGCGCAGGCTCAGGGCGGTCTCATAGATGAATGCGGCCGAATTGCCCCAGACAATGTAAATCCACATCGGCGCGCCGAGAAGGTTCGAACTCGAGTATGACCAGATTCCGGCGTTGATTGCGGTTGTCTCTGCAAGCGCGCAGAGAACGCCTCCGATGAAAAAGATTGCGCTTGTGGTCTTCGATTTCCAGAAGTAGAGCCCGGTGATTGCAACGAGCGCAAGAAGTGTGGTTGCGAGCCAAATCTGGCTGTGCGCGAGAAGAATTATGGCAAGTGTTAGCGCGCCGAAGGCGGAATTGAACAAAAGGGTGTCGCTCCACCTCCTCTTTGCCTTTTTTTGCCCCATGCCATTTACCCGTACGCTTGCCAGCTTTTTATTGCTTTTGATGGCCGCAGGATTTTAACCACTGCCAAGTTGCGAAATTCCGAGTGGTAATGATTTATATTCTTATTATGGGGGAGAATATATCAAACGGCCTTTGAAGGGCCAGCTGTAGTTGCTAGTGAAGGAAGGGGTGTTCTAATGAAGTCGGTCATCAACAGGGCCATCAAGATGGCAAGGCAGGAATCCGTGGCATCAAAAGCAGAGGCCGCAAAGGCGCAGTCAAAGCTTGAAACAAAGCAGGAATCAAAAGAGCCGAAGCCAAAGAAAAAGTCAACTTATGATGATGATGAGCTCCGCGCGCTTCTCGAGGCTAGCAAGGCAAAAATCCACGTTGTAGGATGCGGAGGCGGCGGATGCAACACCATCAACCGCATGACCGAAATCGGCATACTAGGGGCGGAAACTGTCGCGGTGAACACCGACGCGCAGGACCTTCTAAAAGTGAAGGCGGATAGAAAGATTCTAATCGGCAAAAAGCTTACTAGGGGGCTCGGAGCGGGCTCGGACCCGAGCGTTGGGGAAGCCTCGGCGCAGGAATCAATGGAGGAGCTTCAGGAAATTTTCGCCGACGCGGATTTGGTTTTCATCACCTGCGGAATGGGCGGAGGCACGGGCACGGGCTCTGCTCCGGTTGTTGCCGAACTTGTGAAGAAAGCTAAAGCCCTCACAATAGGCGTTGTTACACTCCCATTCACTGTTGAAGGGAAGAAGAGGATGGAGAATGCGATGCAGGGAATTGCAAACATCCGCAAGCACGCAGACACCCTGATTGTAATTCCAAATGACAAGATACTCGAAATCGCACCCGACCTTCCGGTGAACGCAGCGTTCAAGGTCGCGGACGAAGTGCTCACAAATGCGGTTAAGGGAATCACGGAAATGATCACAAAGCCGGGCCTAATTAACCTCGACTTCGCGGATTTGCGCACAATCCTCTCAAAGGGCGGCGCCGCCATGATTGGGCTTGGCGAGAGCTCCTCGCACAGCACCAACTCGGACTCGCGCGCGCTCGAGGCCGTTGAGAACGCTCTCACATCCCCGCTTCTGGATGTTGACATCTCGAATGCGAACCGCGCGCTCATAAATGTCGTGGGCGGCTCGGACATGACCTTGCGCGAGGCGGAGCTCATCGTTGAGGCGGTTTCTTCGAAAATCAGCGGCAACGCGCACATCATCTGGGGCGCGATGATTGACGACACCCTCCCGAAAAACCAGATACAGGCAATGGTTGTCATTGCGGGCGGAAGGTTCCCATACCTTGACGGCGAAGTCAACGACGAGGGCGAAGTGGACCTCGGAATTAAGTTCACCGGATAAAAATTATTTTTGGGGCGCCGGGCTTGCGGCAATGAACGCGACCATGGTGCCTCCATATCTCTTATTTTTCAGGTTCAGCACTTTGAACCCCGCGCGCTCGATACTGCTGGCATATTTTTGTGCATCCTTCTCATCATTGCATCCCGTGACCATCACAAACCTGGACTGGGGGGATTTGACAATTGCCCTTTCCGATTCCTTGAGGTTTTTTAAAAAATGCGGCCATGAAGCTTCATGGAAATAAACCGAAATCACAACATTCTGCGAGTTCGATGCCACAGGCAGCGCCCTTGAAGTTGCCCGGATAAATGTTGCGTTCTTCACGCCTGTTTTTTTGGCAAGCGCCCTCGCCTGCCTGCACATCTCGCCCGAAACATCAATCCCCACAACCCGCCCTTCCGGCACCTCATGCCTTGCAAGGAAAGTTTCAATCACTCCAGTTCCCGAGCCGATGCTTAGCACATTGTAGTTTTTGCGGAATTTTACCGTGTCGAGTATGTAATTTGCATTCGCCGATGGCAGTGTGAACCCAAGTATCCTATTGTAGTGCACCGCGGCCCTGTCCCATGCCTTTGCAATTTCCGGCTCGCCCTTTGCCTTCTTTATTCCTGCCTTTGAGTGCAGCTCCGAAAGCTCAATGGCTTCACCCACACTCGGGTCGTAAAGCCCGGCTTTCCTGCCCAGCCACTTATGAAGGGCCGGCCTTCCGAGCAGCTTGCTTATCCATTTCATCGTCTATAAATCTCGCTTTTGGGCTTTTTAAGGCTACATTGCCGTTTAAATTCCTTTTTATTTATGTTAATCTATTCAAGTGAAACAAATGGACGAACAAGGCCGGCCTGAAAAGCTCTTTGATTGGGGAAATTTCATCCAGTCAAGCCAGCGCATATTCAATGTTTCGCGCAAGCCGGACTGGAAGGAATACTCGGCAATGGCAAAGGTTACCGGCCTTGGGGTAATTGTAATTGGGGTTATCGGGTATATCGTAAAGCTTGTGCTCCAGGGCGTGCTAAAGCTCGTTTAGTTACCTTTTAAAAGCTTACACAAGTGAATTAGTAATATTACGGCCAGTCCTTATTAGGGGCAAATTTGATTTTTTGGGTTTTTTCAGGTTTTATTGCAATGTAGAGCCGGGTGTGCATTTTAGATGATTTTCACGGTAAGGACAACTGTTAGCCAGGAAAGCCTGGTCGTCGACATCCTCGCGCACAAGATAAAGAAAGAGGAGCTTAGCATCTACTCGATGACCGCAATTCCGGGCATCAAGGGCTATATACTAATCGAGGGCGACAACGAAGTCACCATCCGCCGCGGCATTACCAACACCTCGCACGTAAAGGGCAAGGGAATTGTCGGCGGCGCCGTGAAAGTTTCAGACCTTGACAGGCTGCTTGAGGCAAAGCCGCTGATGAAGAGCATCAAGGAAGGCATGAGGGTTGAGGTTATCGCAGGGCCGTTCAAGGGCGAGAAGGCAAAGGTTTTGCGCGTAAATGACACCAAAGAAGAGGTCACAATTGAGCTTTTGGAGGCGGCGGTCAAGATTCCGCTCACGCTCAATGCGGAGCAGATAAGGATAATTTCCGAATAATTTGCGGATGTTTGATTGGGCATTTTTTGGTCTGGAGGGGTCTTGTTTTTATGGCAGAAATCAAGGTTTTGGTTGAAGGCGGAAAGGCGACCGCGGGCGCGCCGCTAGGCCCCGCAATGGGGCCACTTGGCGTTAACATCGGCGAAATCGTCGCAAAAATAAACGAGAAGACCAAGCAGTACGCCGGAATGAAGGTCCCTGTCACAATCGAGGTTGACAAGAACAAGAACGTCGAAATCAAAATCGGCGCGCCACCGACAAGCGCGCTCATAACAAAAGAAGTGAATGCGCAGAAGGGCGGCGCGAACCAGAAGACCGATGCCGTTGGCAACCTCTCAATGGAGCAGGTAAAAAAGCTCGCCCTGATGAAGGCAGAGAGCGTGAATTCCTCAATTCTCAAGGCGCAGGCCCGCGAAATAATCGGCACGTGCAACTCGATGGCGGTAACAATCGAGGGCAAGAGGGCAAAGGAAGTGCAGAAGGAAATAGCGGAAGGCAAGTGGGACTCAATCCTTACTGCGTAAATTTGCATCTTAACACGGTGATTTGAAATGCCAATCGAGTACGGCGAATTCAAGGGCAACAAGGTCCTCACAATTAGGCGCGACGAGAACGACCGCTATCCGTTCACTTTCGGCAAGGGCAAGGCGAAAATGATTGCCGAGAATTTCGAGGCGATAAAAAAGTTCGCGGAAGCGCAGTGAGTTGTTGGCTTTTTTGGGCATAGCAATTTGCCTTGCTATTTGGGGGCCTTATATTTGCCAAGGCACATTAGTATCTAAATGGAATTCGGGGTTACAAAGCCAAAGATTTTTGTTGCGCCGGCAATAGCATTCCTGCTCGGCTTTTTATCCTACTCTGGCCCACAGTGCGTTGATTGCTCTGCGGCTACTGCAAGTAGCATTGCATTGCGAAACTTCACAGTCATTTTTGTATGGACTATTTTGTTAGCCTATTCGCTCTGGAGCCTTTTTGAAAACAGGGAAAAAGACAGGCACGGCTTGCTGTTTTATGCCCTTGGAGTCATTGCAATACTTTTCGTGGCTGCGGCGATTGGCATAGTTGTGCAGATTTTTTTGGAATTCGGCCTTAACGGATTTTCAAAAATTATTTGAGTTTTCCTTTTGTAATTTCAATGGGCAGTTCTTCACCGCCCCTGAGGTTTAATTTCTTCGCCATGCGTTCCGGAACCCAAAAACCCAGCCCGTCCCCGATTTTCTCCACTTTTACCTTTAACCTCATCAAATCACCAATATGTTTTCATTTTCCGCAATTAAAATGCTTTTGGGGGAGGACGCATTGCCGGTGCAGATTACAAAGTTGCCCTTTAAAAACCTTACTAAATGATTATTCCTAGAATTAAAGCTCTGATTTTCGGAGCCGATATCCAAACCGCTTTGCAGTTCGGGTGCCACCAATTCGTTGGTAGGTTTTCACAATGGAAAAGAAACGGGTGCTTGAGGCACTAAAGCTCGTGCGCGAGCACAGCAAGAAACGCAAGTTCGAGCAGTCTGTCGAACTGATAGTCAACTTCAAGGGAATTGACTTCAAGAAGGCAGAGAACAGAATCGACCTCGATGTCAAGCTCCCGCACTCAACCGGAAGAAAGACAGAAGTAAAGGCGCTTGTTTTTGTCAAGGACTCGAACTTTGCCGAACAGATTAAGGGCAAGGCATCAAGGGTAATACTCGACTCCGAAATCGCAAACATCAAAAAGAAGGATGTCGAGCAGATGACCAAAGATTACAACGTAATTCTCGCAGAGGGAGCGTCCATCCTCACAGTTGCAAAGTACCTGGGACAGCAGCTCGCCCCGAAGGGAATGATGCCGCGCCCGATACAGGCAACCGTGCAGAGCCTCGAGCAGGCAACGCGCAACATCAGCACAAACACAAAGGTTACAAACAAGAAGGGCAAGTTCATGCCAGTAATCCACCTGATGGTCGGAAAGGAAAACATACCGGACGAGAACATAGCGGACAACGTTTTCGAAATTTACAACGCGATAGTTGGCGCCCTTCCCGGAAAGGAAGCGGGAATCAAGTCTGTTTATGTGAAGGCCACCATGGGCCCGCCGGTAAAGGTCGGCGATGAGAAGGCGCAGGTGAAGGTAAAATCCAAGGCGCCCAAAGGCCCGCCGCAGGCAAAAGGCCCGGGCAAGCCAAAGGCCGAGGCGGCAGAGCCGGCAGCCACCGGTGAGGTGAGCGCGTAATGGCGATAAATCTCAAGCTCAAAATCGACCACACAAGAAAGTGGAACGAAAAGCAGCTAACCGAAATCAAGCAGCTCATTGACAAGTATGATGTCATCGCTGTAGCAGACATCAGCAAATTCCCAAGCGCGCTCTTCGCGCAGATAAGAAAGAGGCTGCACGGTAAGGGGGTTGTCAAGGTCTCAAAATCAAGGGTAATTAAAAAAGCCCTCGCGGAGAACCCCAAGACCGCAAAGCTCGCCGAGCTCGCGGTCGAGAACATCGCAATCATTTTTACAAACCTCAACCCATTCGAGCTCTTCGGATTCATCAAGAAGAACAAGGGAAAAGTTCCGGCAAAAAGCGGCGCAATCGCAGAAGATGACATTGTAATCCCTGCGGGCGACACCGGCCTTCCGCCCGGGCCGGCCCTGAGCGACCTTAAAGGCGCGGGCCTGAAGGTTGCGGTGCAGGGCGCATCGATTGCGATAATGGAGGATAAGGTTGTCACAAAGAAGGGCGAGCCGGTTTCCGCCGCGGTCGCAGGCACCTTGGCAAAGCTAAACATCAGGCCCTTCAAGGTCGGAATGAAGATCAATTCTGTGCTCGAAAGCGGCCAGATTTACACCGCAGAGATACTAAACATCGACACCGAGCAGGTATTCATCCAGTTCACGGACGCGCACAAGAATGCATTCAACCTCGCGGTCAATGCGGAAGTATTCAACAACGCAACAAGAGAGCTGCTCGTGCAGAGGGCATTTAGGAACACCAAGGCGCTTGCAATCGAGGGCAATATCATAAACTCCGCAACAGCGGGCGAAATCCTGGCAAAGGTGCAGGCGCAGGCAGGGGCGATTAAGGCGCACGTAAAAGAGCCCGAAGCCGCAGCAGCCGCGGAGCCGGCAGCGGCAAGCGGGACAGATGCCGGGGGAAGCGCGTAGAGCTAATAATTTTGTTCTAACAAAGAGAGGTGAATGGCATGGAGTATGTATACGCTGCAATGCTTTTGCATTCTGCAAAGAAGGAAATCAGCGAGGCCCACGTAAAGAAGGTTCTTGAGGCGTCAGGCGCCACGGTTGATGAGGCAAGGGTAAAGGCCCTTGTGGCATCGCTAAAGGACATAAACATAGAAGAGGCAATAGCGAAGGCGGCAGTCGCGGCAGCACCAGTGGCGGCTGCACCGGCAGCAGCAGGCGCGGCACCGGCTAGGCCTGAGAAGAAGGAAGAGAAGAAGACAGAAGAGGAAGCCGCCGCAGGGCTTGCGGGGCTGTTTGGCTGAAGTGGGGGAATTTCCCCATTTTTTCCAAATACCCTCTTTTTTTCTTTTATCTAATTTTAATATTTTATAAGAAATAGAATTTCTATTTTTTCATCTTTTTTATTTCGCGGCTCTGCGCCTCTTGCGCGCCCGCGCCGTGCGCTCTTTTTTCTTTGCCGGCTGCGCGGCGGGCTGCAGGGCCTTTCCCTTCGGCGCGAGCTCGGGCGCCTCTTTTAGCTCCTGCTCAAGGCTTGATTTTAGCGCGTCCGTGGCCGCGAGATACTCTGCCGATTTTGCCGAGAATTCCCCGGCCGTCACAGTGCCTTCCTTGAAGTGCCTTTTGAGCTCGCGGATTTTCGCGCTGTAAGATTCAATCCCGGCAGAGTATTCATCAACCGCGACGATGTGGTTTGCGCGCGCCTTTCTCTGCGCGTCAAGGGATGCGATTTCCTGTTCGTATTTCCTCTTCATTGCATTATGGCCCTCTTTGCTTATTGCCCCTGCCATGAACTGCTCATCGGCGGCCTTTAGCATTTCCCTGCTGCGCGAAATCTGCACCGCGAGCGGGTCCTTTTTGCCGGTCGCTATCATAAATCCCAAAATGCCAGCCAGAATGATTGCAAAGAGCGCGCCAATGGCAAGCACAAGCCCGAGCACCGGCCTATTTGAAAACCCAGGGGGCGCGGAAGATGGAACGGGGCTAAAAGGTGCCGGCGCCTCTTTGGGCCGCTCTGGCACAAGGCTTGCATAAGCGCCCACTATTTTTGCGGCCGCCGCAGATTCCTCCTCTGCTAGGAGCGCAAGCCCGTAGCCGCTTTTGAGGTTGTCTGAGGATGTTTCGGTGAGGCTGCTCTTGTCATAGTAATTTGCAGATGAGAGGAAGTATTTTGAGTGCGCCAAATAGAGCGCCGACCAGCCGCTTGAGGAATTCGAATCGGCCCATGCTTTTTCAATCGATGTTATTTTTGAATTCAGCAGCCCGCGCAAATCATCATGGTTCATGTCGGCAGTTTCCTGCTCCGCCCTTGCAAGGGCGCGCGCGGAGGAGGCATCGAACATTGCGGCCTCAAGCCAGTTGAGGTCCCTCTCCTTTTTTGCGGCTTCGAGCCTTCGCGAAATGTCGGGCTTTGAGGGGTTTTTGTCATCGAGCTTGGAGACGTATTTTTTGGCATCGGATATTGCCATATCGGCGCTCTGCTGCAGCGCGCCTGTCGGGCTCTTTACAGGGTTTGCATCCTGCTTTGCTAGGCTGTAGAAGTCCTTTGCAACATCGAGCCAGGCGACAGCGAATGCATAATCGCGAAGGCGCGCAAGCGCGCCCGATTTCGCATCCGAATCCAAGCCTTTCACAACAACGGTCTGCTCTGTTGAGAGCTTTTCAACCGTGTTCTTTGCGTATGTGAAGCGCTGCTGGGCGGATGCGTACCATTCCACGCCTTCCTTTGGGACATCCCCGCTTAGCTGGTCCTCAAAGTTGGAGAGCTCGCGCCGGAGCTCGACAAGCTTTATATCAAGCGATGAGGAATCAGGGTCTAGAAGCTTTGGGTCATCCGAGACTTCGCTAACTATCAGCGCGTTCACGTTCGCAAGGAAGGCAAAGTTCGCCGCGGAGTAGAGGTAGTTCTGCTCGTTTAGCACATCGGAGCGGCCGGCGGTCTGCTCGGAGTTGTTCAGGATTTCGACAAGGTCGTGCGTGAGCTCCCCGTCCTCGAGAAGCGATGAGGAGAGGGAGTTGCGCGCGATTGCGATGTTTTTCTTGGTCTTTTTGAGGTAATTTGTGGTGAGCACCTTGAAGGGCCCCAGGGTTTTCTGGTTTAGCCGCAGCTTTTCGGGAACGAATTCAGGTATTGCCTTCGCTCCCTCGGAGTTGACATCGATGTCCTCGATTCGCGAGTACGCGAGCTCTATTGCATCATCGAGGGTTTGCACCTCCGCAACCTTCATGCCCCAGCTCTTGGGCGCATAATCAAGTATATTTACGCTGGTAACGCCTTCCGGGAGCTTGACTGTCTGTATCGCCTCTCCCTTGGGAATCAAAAAAAGCTTCGTGCCAACCCGGCTAGCCTCCTTTGCCTTTTCATATACCCCTCCAACGGGCCCGACCCGGCCATCTTCTGAAATTGTGCCGGTAAGGCTCACATTGTCCGGCACCGGCCTATCGGTTAGAAGCGCAACAGTAAGAAGCGTCATTGCAGCCCCCGCGCTTGGGCCGTCCACTGCCGAGGCGCTTGAGTTGATGCTGAACTTGTAATCATATTTTGAGGTCGCGGAAAAATATTTCTGCGCGACCTTGACTGCGGCCTTCTCCGCGTTCTGGGTTGTGGTGCCGACAAGCGGGGTTACCGAGCTCCAGATTTTTCCCGTTCCGGGCTCGATTTTGAGGTCAAGGGTTGCAACAAGCCCCTGCCCATCGCTTGTGACCGCATAAATTTTCATCTGGCCCTGCGGCACGAGGGCAAATCCCGCCCCCGCCAAAAGGAGCGCGAGAATGGCAAATGCAAAAATCCTTCCAGTTGCGCGCTCCATTTGAAATTCACCTATAAAAGCGCCCGCATCAAAAAGCGGGAGCCATTAATTTTACAGCAGTCCGGCAATTTAAACCATGCATTTTCCTAAGGTTGCCCCCTTTGCGCCTCCCAAAAACGAATTTTAGGCCGGCGCCCCGGGCGCCTGCCCGGCCTGCGGGGCGCCGGTGCCCTTTGTCAGGCGCAGCCCGATTACAGAGCTCTTCTGCTTGTTTAGCGCAACGCCGATTATCTGGTCTGCGAGGTTTATCACAGAATCGTTGTGCGAAATCGCTATGAACTGGCTCGAGCCCGTCATGCCCCTGACCATTCCCGCAACCTTTACCGAGTTGCCCTTGTCAAGCGCGGCGTCGACCTCATCAAGGATGTAGAACGGCGCGGGCTCGAATGACTGTATCGCAAAGAGGAACGCAAGCGCGGTCAGGCTCTTCTCCCCGCCGCTCATAGCATCGATGCTCTTTAGCGAATCCTGCTTGTGCTTTGCCTGAATCAAAAGCCCGCCGTCGAAGGGATTGATGTTGTCGGTGAGGCTTAGCAGCCCCTCGCCTTCGAAGAAGTTGAAGTAGAGCTCGGAGAACTTGCGCGCCACCTGCTCGAAGCATTCCATGAACACCGAGAACTTGCGCACGTTGATTTTGTCAATCATCTCAAGCACGGCCTTGCGCTCGTCATCCAGCATCAGCGAGCGTGAGCGCATCTGCTCAACCTCGGCCTTGAATGGGGCGTAGTCATTTAGCGATTTCATGTTCACAGGGCCAATTTTTTCGACTTCCTTCTCGATTTCGGGAATCCTCTTCTTCAGCTCATTGAGGTTGAATTTTGCAAAAGGCGCAACGCCAGCATAATCCTTCACTTCCTCCTCAAGGTCGGCAACGCGCACGAAGTTGCGCGACTGCGAGACATTGAGCTCGTTTACCTCGCGCTCGAGCGACTCGGCCTTTTCCGAGAGCTGGTCGCGCCTTTGCGAAATTTTCGAGATTTTGTCCGTGAGCCTTGCCTTTTCCTCGTCAAGGACCCTGTTCGCCTTTCCCGCCCGCCCGATTTCGGCCTCGATTTTTTTGAGCTCGAGCTCGGTTTGCGCCTTTTCCTTTGCAAGCTCTTCTGATTCGGATTTTGCGAGGGCAATTCCCTTTTCGGCGGCCGCGATTTCGCGCGAGGCGGCGCCCTTTCGCTCGGCTATGCCGTGCTCGATTTCGGCGGAGAGCTTTGCTATGAGCTTTTCAAATTCGCCCTTGCGCTCCGAGAGTTCGTGGAGCTTTGATAGCAGCTGCTCCATCTGGGAGCCGGATTCGCCCTTGCGGAAATCATCAGCCGCCTGCCGCAGGCCTTCGCGCTCCTTTTCCATCGAATCTATTTTCTTCTTAAGCTCGAGTTCGCGCGCCGCGAGCTCGGGGAGCTTTTTTGAGGATGCGAGCTCTTTTGCGGCGCCTAATTTTTGCTTAACCGCCATGAGCTCTTCCTCAACGCCGTGCAGGCTTTTTGCGATTGCGATATTTTCCGAGAGTTCGCGCGAATCCAATAGCAGCTTTGCCCTCTCGGCGGCGAGCTTTTCAGCAAGGCCTTCGGAGGATTTCATCCTCTGCTTTAGCTCCTCGATTTCCCTTCCCCTTTTTGCGAGCAGCTTTTCGCGCACCGCCTTCTCAAGCGGCTTGTCACAGGTCGGGCACTCGCCCTTCGCCTTGCCGATTGCCGCGAGCGCTTCTGAGAGGGAATCTATTTTTCCGCGAAGGTGGTTCGCTTCCGAGGCGAGCTTTTCCGCCTCCTTCTCCTTTGCCGCAAGCCTTGCCGCGGGGTCCGGGCCTGAAAGGGCCTGGATTTTTTTCTCCGCGTCCCTTTTTGCCTGCGCCCTTTGCTCGAGCTTTTGCCTTGCCGCCTCGAGCTCTGAGAGCGATTGCTGCGCGCCCTTTAGCTCGCGCTCGATTCCGTGCTTTTGCAGAAGGGTTGTGTGCATCATTTCGCGGATTTCATCAAGGGTGTTTGTAAGTTCGCCAACCTTTGCCTCGCGCGATGCAAGCTCTGATTTGCGCTTCTCATATTCGGGGCCCTTTGACTGCATCGCCCCGCGCAGCAAATTGAGGTCCTCGGCGGCCTTTGCAATCCCAGCCTTTGCCGAGGCGAGCTGCGAGTCCTTTTCCTTTTTTGCCTTCTCAAGCCCGGCGATTTCCTCGCGCAGCTCTTCTGCCTTATCGGCGCCCTCCTTTAGCGCCGCCGCCCGCGCGCCAAGCCTCTCGTTTAGAAGGTTGATATGCCCGCGCTTCCGCTCAAGCTCCTTTCCAAATTCCGAATATGTCTTCTCCCCGGCCTCGATCAGCTTTGAGGTTATCTCCTCGGCCTTCTTTTCAAGCGCGATTTCCTCCTCCTGCGATTTCGAGCGCTCCGCGCGTGCCGCCTCTATTTCCTTTGTGATGGCGGCCATTTTCTCCTTTGCCCTGTCAAGGTCTGTTTTTGTGAGGCGCAGCTCCTCGGTTACAATTGTCGCCTTGGAAGTTTTCATCTCCTTTTGGAGCTCGTCATAGCGCATCGCGTTCTCGCGGTCCTGCTCTATCTGCTTAAGGTACGCCTCGCGCTCGTTTAGAACGAGCATGGCATCCTTCACCTTCTGCTCGACCTGGTCGAGCTTTTTTATCGCCTCTTCTTTCTTCTCCTCAAATTCCTGCAAGCCGGCGGCTTCCTCGATTACCTGCAGCCTCTGCTTTGCGTTCATCTCAATCACCTTTGTGATGTCCCCCTGTACCACGATGTTGTGGCCGTTTGGGTTCACCCCAAGTTCGAGCAGCAGGGACTGCACCTCGTTTAGGGTTTTTTTCTTGTCATCCACCTTGAAAACAGAGCGGCCCTGCCGGTCGATTATTCTTGTGAGCACGATGTCCTTGCCCTTCGAATTCATGGTAAGCTCAACTTTTGCATACCCTTCGGTCGAGTCATTGTTCACAAGCTCGGTTAGCTTTGATGCGCGCAGCATCTTTAGCGAGGTTGTGCCCATGGCAAAAAGGATTGCGTCGAGTATGTTGCTCTTTCCCGAGCCATTGGCGCCTGCAATAGCCGTAAAGCCGTGCGCGAAGGGGACCTCTGCCTTTTTGAAGGACTTGAAGTTCTTCATGCTAATCTTTGTGAGTATTGTCATGCCCTAAAACCTCTCTGCCCCCGCGCAAGCGCCATTGAGCGGACCCTAGCCAAAAGCAATCGCCTCAGTTGACCGCGCCCGTAAAGTATTTCGTGAACACGATGTTGTAATAGGCATTTGAGAGCGAGATGCCCAGCACAACTATTGCAAGCGATATGAGTTCGTCGCTGGCAAGATCGCTCAGGGCAAATGCCGCCCCGCCAACAAGGCCTGTTGCAAGGTATGCGAGGAAGAGGAAAATCGCGATTGGTATGGCTTTTCCAGAGCTCGACTTCCAGCTTTTTGCGAGCGCCTTTTTGAGGTCAAGCCCCTCGACCGCAATGAAGAGCGGGGTGAATGCGAACTTGAGGTATGCAAATGCCCCGAAGGCGAGCCAGAGCAAAAATCCGGCAAAAGCCACGGTGCCCCATGTCTCAAATGAAATGCTCGCGGCAAAGAGCAGGAACGCAACAACCGAGTAGAGAAAGAGCGCCACGAAAGTAAAAATCCCGAGCCAGATTGCCTGCGGCAGTTTGGAGAGCGCAAAGGAGATGCCTCCCGCTATGCCGGTTTTTTTGGCTGTGAGCATTTTCGCGTAAGTGAAAAGCATAAGTGTGCCAACTATGATTGTTCCGAGCAGCGCAAGCCCGATTATTATGGTGTCTGTGAGGTTATTGGCTGCAAAGTAATATGGCTGGCTGATTAGCGGGGCGTCCGGCACATCGCCTGAGATGATTGTCCCGAAAAATATTGCCTCGTAGCTGCCAAGCGCGAGCATGAGAATTGCGGCGTTGAGGCACATGCCGATGAGGGCGGGCACGAAAAAAAGCGGCCTTTTTACGAGCTCTGCAAGGCCGCCTGCGAAAGCGGAAATCATGTAACTAACAACTGCATTATCATATTTAAGGGTTACTTGAAGGCGTGGCTGCAGTGCCATTTCCGGGGTGCGGGCCGTGGAGCCTGCCGATTTTCGGCAGAGCCAATCTTTATGTAGTATTTTCCTGCTTTGGCGCCCCACCTTTTTTAAACTTTGCCCAATGCTATTAGTTAGTTGCTTTGCACGCATTTTAACCGGTTTTTTAATCCAAAAGAGAAGTGTTTTTTCATGAAAGTCCCCAACCAGAAGAACATTTACTGCCCCAAGTGCAACAAGCACACCGAGCACAAGCTAAAGCTCTTCAAGTCAGGCCAGGCAAGGGCGATGTCGATTGGGACGAGAAGCAACGTGCGCAAGCACAAGAAGGGTTACGGCGGAAAGGCAAAGCACACGGCAACTGTCAAAAAGCAGAACAAAAAGCCGGCATACATCGCGGAGTGCGCAGTATGCCAGCGCAAAGTTTATTTGGTCACCCCCAAGAGGATGAAGAAGACCGAGCTTGTCGCGCTTAGCAAGTGAATGGATTTTGGGCTAGTTCCATTATTTGTACGACTTGTACCACTTTTCGTATTCTTTATGGGCCGCAAAGCACCGGACTATAAAAAAGTTGCCATCATCGTTATTGTAGACAAGCCTTGCCTGCCTCGTGACTTCTTCTGTATAACATGGCAGGCCAAAGCGCATGCGCCTCTGGTTTGGGCCCGCGACAACCTTGTCTATGTGCCGAAAGAACATTTTCCGAAGCTGGGGGTCCATGGCATCGAGCTCTTTTTGCGATTTTGGGGAAAATATTGTGCCCATGACCTCACCGTCCGTATTTTTCTTTCATCTGGGCAAGGGTTTTTGTTGCCTTCATATCCGCCTTTATTTCCTTCATTTCTTCCCCGACCGCCTTGTGCACCAGCCGAACTTCTTCCTCATCTATCATGCGTTCATATGCCATGAGTGCCTGCCTTAGCACCTCTGTCTGGCTGCCGGCATATTCCCTCTCTATTATCTTCTGTATTATCGCCTCGTATGGTGCCCCGAGATTGACGTTCATGTACAATCACCTATGCATTTAATGCACATTAAACTATATAAATAATGCGTATTGAATGCGCATTATTTGCCCTAATTCTAGTCTTAAATTCTGGCATTAATTTCACTCATTAAGGAAGTCCGTACACAGCGGACAGACCTTAACATTCTTTTAAATGCCTTTATTTTGTTAATCTGTGGATGACAACGAAAAACGCAATCCTGATGATTGTAAAGCAGAACAGCGGGATTGACTACAATTCGCTCCTGAACAAATTCGCATCCTCCTACTCAAACATCAATTCCGCGCGCGCCGCGCTCTCGCGCTCCTTAAAGGACCTCACAAGCTTTGGCTTTCTCGAGCGCAAGGGCGGAAGGTTTGTTTTGCTCCCGAAGGGCGAATCGGAGATTTACTCCGCCATCAAAAACAAGCTCGTGCTAAGCCTCAATTCATCAATGAGGCAAAAGCAGCCGGCATCGGATATCGATTCGATTGTGGGAAAGCTCCAGATGCTAATTGAGCGGGCAAAGCAGGACCGCGACCTTCTGAAAACCTCGCGCACTTCGCTTGATTTCCGCATTTCCGATTTCGAGAAGGCAAGGCTTGATGTTGAGAAAAAGGCGCGCCACCTCGAATACCTCTCAAAGGTCCTTGGCGAGCAGATAAATTCCCTGCGGGAAATGGACTTTTACGACGCGCACGAGCTGGCATTTGACGCTCAGGCAGCCTTGCGCCTGGGCGCGGCCCTTGAGGGTTTGCAGGATGCCGAATTCACTGTAGAGTGCTCAAACCCGCAGGTCCTTGCAATCCTTGCCGAGCAGGCGCTTGCAAAGCCGCGCGAGAGCGCATTCACGCTCCAAAAGGCCGCAGCTGCAGGGTTTGTCGAATTTCTCGAAAAGAACAAAACCGCATTCTCCGAGCCGCCCATCACGATTTTCTCATCAGCGCTGAAGGCCACAATTCACCGCGAAAGGCTGATGCTATCGGGCCCATTTTCAGAGGTGCAGAAATGGAGGCAGTGAAAATGCGCCCCAAAGCGGTTGTGTTCGACTTCAACGGGGTTTTCGCCGCCCAGAAAGAAATGGGAATATTGTCAGCGGTTAGGGAAAAGACCGGGCTTGGGAAGTGGATTGCGCTCTCGAACTACTATGTCAACATACTCAACTTCGAGCGCGGCGAGCTCTCCCCTCCAGCGTTTTGGGAAAAGGTTTTCCCAGGCCTCACTCCGGCGCAGTGCAGGGAGTGGATTGAGGCAGAGTATGAGAAGCCTTTTTCGCGCGATGTGGAAATGTATGCGCTCGCGCAGAAGCTCTCAGAGGTTGTGCCGCTCTACTGCCTCTCGAATTCCAATTTCCTGCAGGGCAAGGCGTGCCGCAAGCAGGGGCTCTACCGCTCTTTCAAGGGCTTTTTCCTCTCGCACGAAATCCGCGCTGTCAAGCCCTTTCCTGCGGCGTACCGGCATGTTCTCAAGGCTATCGGCCTGCGGGCGGATGAATGTGTTTTCGTGGATGATTCTATCCAAAATGTCGCCGTTGCGGCCCTGCTCGGCTTTAGGGTTGTGCACTTTTCCGGTGCACGCGAATTGGAATCAAAGCTAAAAGCCCTAGGGCTGCCCTGCTAAACTAGGGAGTTGGCCTGCCAAGCGGCAGGCCCGTATTTTATGAAATGCCAAAACCGGGCTTACATCTTGCTCATGCCGGTTATTGCCATTACCCCTGCAATTGCAAGGAACGCGCCCGCTATCGTGTTGGTGTTAAACCAGCTCGCGGTGTAGAGCCCAAGCCCTGCGACGAGGAAAAGCGCCCCGAAAATGAGCGCAGCAACCCCGCATTTGGAGCAGAAGTGCATCCTGCAGACCTGTCCGCAGGAGCCGCAATCGCATGATTCGCCTTTTGACGTTTCTATGGTTTTCGCCATTTTTGGGTCCTCCTTATGGAACGTTATTTTACATAAGACAGGTCCAGCCCAATAAAAGCCTTTTACCAAATAACGAGGGAATGTTCGCCAATTGACGTAATAGTGGAGCGGCCCGCCGTCCTTTTTGACCAGGTAGAGCTCGCCGCTCAGGCCTTCTGCCTGCCGCTATCCAGTTCAATTAACATTGGTGCCGCTGGATTATTTGGCCTGAACTTTGAATGGCCTTCCGCCCAGCTTGGCCAGTTTTTTGTTTTTTATCAATTGGCGGATTTTGTTTCTTATGGTGATTTCGGGAAAATCTATTTTTTGGAGTGCTTCTTTTACGCTAATTGGCGTTTTTGCCAGGTAAATAATTGTTTTTTCGAGGCCTAGGCCGAGTATTTTTTTGGTTATCGGTATTTTGGTTCCGAGCCTTTTTTCCAGTGCCTCTAAGTGGCCTAGTATTGCCATTTCTTTTATGCCATTTTTCAGGTTTTTTTCCTGGGCGATTATTTCTTTATAGATTGTTTTCCAGTCGAGGGTTGTTTTTGAGAGGATGTTTTCGCAATCGACCACATCTGAGTCCCTTGAGGAAATGCTCTTGAGCAGGAAAATGTCTTCAAGTGAAGAGAGGTATAGTTCGAGTTTGCCCTGCCTGATTTGTTTGCTTCTTTTTTGCATTCCCCCGCTAAATTCAAGCATCCCGCATATTTTTTTTACGAACAAATCTATTCGCGGAAAGCCTTCCTTGTGGAGCATTGTCGAGGCTTCGAGCTGCCCGTATTGCAATTCCCGTGTTGCAATTTCGGCAAAGCCGTTGTCCTTGAAAGCCCTGACCAGTGAAAAGCCCTCTTTGTCTGTCAGAACCACTATGTCCACGTCTTTTGTGGAGGTTTTTGTCTTATGCTCAATCATGGCGTTGCCGCCGATGAAAAACACCCTGATTTTTTCGCTTATTTTTTCTTCAACCTTTCCAAATATGGCGTTTATGGTTTGCTGGTCGAACCGCTCAATAGGCTTAATCTCATAAGTTTCTGCCTTTGCGAGGAATTCTTGCCTTGGCAAAAACATTTTTTCCTCTTTGACGGGCTGTTCTTCAAGGTAGGCGACCATGTCAAGCCAAAGCTGGAGAATGCCGAGCTTTTCACAATTCTTTTCAAGCGCCATCACATCAATCCTGGGCTTATTTTTCAGGTAAAACAGGATGCAGAGCATGATGTCGTTGGCATTGGAGGAAAACCTGATTGCATGAGAAAATATTTCTTCCAGGCTAAGCTCTTTTTTTGGGAGGTAAACAAAGCTGTGGGACGGGTTAACCATCAAGCCGAGCTGGCTGAAACGGGAGAATCCTGTCAGTACTCCCTCGAATGGAAAGTAGAGCGGCAGCTTGAGAAGCTTTTCTTCGCCCTTGGACCAATAATAGTCCTGGGTGTTCTTCTTGCTGGTGAGCGAGATAAATTCATGCAATAAGGGATTTGATTTTGAAAGCGAGTACTTTTTTTCCTCTTTTGACAAAAATTGGGCCAGTTTGTTGATTCTGTTGCTGGTTTGCGCGATTGAGAGGCCAATTTCGCCGGATATCTCATTCAGGTTTTTTGGTTCAAGGAGAACTGCCAATATTTTGACATTTTTTGGAGTGAGAAGCGAGGCATCGAAACCTTCGAAAAAGAGCTTTTTGAAAGCGCCTGCCACCAAACTATCTGAAAAAACAAGCCTTCCACCCTTTTCAGAAGCCACGCCTATTTGTTCTAATTCTTTAGCAGTGTTATAATAGGTGTAGCTGGAAACAGTTTTATCTTTAGTCAAATCGCCAGCAGAAATGCTGCCCTTTTCAATCAAAATTTTTATTACCAAGTTATTCATCTTTTACCACTTCACCCAGTTCATTTAATTACTATATTTCAAAACTATACACCTTTCAATATATATACCATTCTGAAAAACAATATTAAAACGAATAAGCACGTTAAATGACGTATTATCTATAAACCGCCCACCCCCTAGCCTTCCCATCTTCCGCTTCCAAGAGCTGCTGGTCAATGGCCTTTCTTAGCGCCCGCAGTCTCTTGCCATCGTGAATTACCTGCCTGTTCTTTTTTTCCATTAGCCTTTGTTGCCCGCCGTCCTTTTTGACCAGGTAGAGCTCGCCGCTCAGGCTTGAGGAGTTTTGGAGCAGGGCATCGATTTTTGTTTTTCCGCTCTCCAGCTTGCTGACAACGCTCTTGAGGTGATTGGCATAGTCCTTGGTAGGGTTGGTGGCAAAGTAACCCACAGGCTTGAAACCCGTTCTCTGGATGAGGCCGCGCGCCGCGAGGTCATGGAGAATCGAGTAAATATTGGATTTCTTGCTATTGGACTTTATCCTTGACACGCACGGTGGGCATGTTTCTGACTTGGCAAGCCACTTATGAAACACCTTGAGAATCTCGCCATATGTCGAAATAGTGGCGGGACTGAGCTTTTTTTCCATCTGGTGGAGTATGAAACCCTCATAATCCACTCGCCCGGGACCTCCAAAAAGCTCTTTTTGACGAAATCCGTCACAAGCCTCAAAGTACCCAACTGCTTGACCAGCCGGGGAATAGAGATGTTATTGAGCTGGTTATACCTGTAAAAGCCAAGCATCAGCTCCCGGTTCTCCTTGGAAATAGCCGAGTCCCCGTTCAAAAGGCACACAGCTCGCGCCCCAAAGGCCGCTCATACGGGTGAATATAGTCTCTCATACTGGTTCCTCCTTATTTAACCGAAAAGACTAATAAAACACGCCGATTGGAACCATTGGAGTTACGCGGAGAGTGGGATTTGAACCCACGCACCCTTTCGGATACCAGCTCTCGAGGCTGGCGCATTGGACCGCTCTGCCATCTCCGCAGAAGAAGAGGAATGCTAAATGGTTAAAAGCCTGACCGGGCGGGCTTTGGTCTGGCCTTAGTTCAGGCGATGGGCAGAGCTTGCAGGCCTTGAGCGGGCGGTGAATTTTGGCATATTTCCTGCCATTGTCGAAAAGAGGGTTCGCTTTTTGCCAAAACTTTAAATACTCAGGGGAAATAGTTAGCACAAGGAGGTGCTAGAAATGGCATCAGATCAATCAATTGGAAGTTACGCGTTCCTCGGTGGAGCTGCGATAGCGATAATTGCAGGGGTGCTCTCCGGCGCCAGCCAGACAAATGTGCTGCCTGCGGTAGTGAGGGAATGGACGCCTCTTGTGCTCGTGCTTTTGGGCCTGATAGTCGGGTTCCTCAATGTAAAGGACAAGGAGATACACGAGTTCCTCATAGCGGCCATCGTGTTCCTGCTGCTAGCGCCAGCGGCTGCGGGCCTGAACCAGATACCGGTTCTCGGACCATACCTTGTGGGGATTGCGCAAAGCCTCGCGGTCTTTGTCGCCCCGGCCGCGCTAATAGTCGCGATAAAGGACATAAAGCAGATGGCGCAGGGGCAGTAAATCCCCCCCAATCAAATAAAGGGCGAACCCCACTCCAGGGCTTCGCCTCAAACCCTTTTTTTATTTTTTAAAAAAAGCCCTGCTTGGGCTATCTCGAAAATCTTACTCCCCAAACTCCGGCCTATCCCATCTTCGAAATGAGCTTTTGCGCAACCGCGCGCGCTGCGGACTGCTCGTTTGTCGACTTGACGATAATCTTCCCGCTGCGGAAGAGCGAGACGTCCTTGCCAGCAATTTTTAGCATGATAAGCGCAGGGGTTTCAATTTCTATGAACACACCATTGGCGTGCAGGGTTTTTGCTACCTGCGATAGGTCGAGCTCGTGGCTCTTGCTTGGCACGAATTCGTACGCGAGCCTTGAGTTGCAGGGCTTTCCTGCAAAATCCGAAAGTTCAAGCTTCAAAACAAATCCCAATCAGGAAACGGCAATGTTGTATATAAGGGTTCTTGGAAGAATTGC
>OBEQ012190677.1_pt1 | contig 21869 bp, 13 predicted proteins | sample 1670901 | NCBI WGS metagenome assembly OBEQ01 (sample SAMEA104232315, study PRJEB22302) | groundwater metagenome | biome: forest; feature: aquifer; material: groundwater | place: USA | collected 2011-08-07 | depth 5.4 m
GCGCACGGCAGCCCGCTCGGCCCGGACGAGGTGCGGGCGGCCAAGCAGAATCTCGGCTGGCCGGTCGAGCCCGCGTTCCTGATCCCGTCCGACGTGAGCGCGCACTTCCGGGCCGCGGTCGATCGCGGCCGGCGGTGGGAGGAGGACTGGCGCCGTCGCCTCGCGGCCTACGTCGAGGCGTTTCCGACCGAGGGGGCGGAGCTCGCGCGGCGGCTCGCCGGCGAGCTGCCGGGCGGCTGGGACGCCGACCTGCCGGCGTTCCCGCCCGATCCGAAGGGGCTCGCCACCCGCAAGGCGTCCGAGAGCGTGCTGCAGTCCCTGGCCGAGAAGCTCCCGGAGCTGATCGGCGGATCCGCCGATCTCGAGCCCTCCCCCTTCGCGTGGCTCAAGGGGCGGGGCGACTTCGAGCCGCGGTCGCGGTCGAGCGACGGCGCGCAGGGGACGGTCGGTGGGCCGTGGGGCTTCGAGGGCCGCAACGTCCACTTCGGCGTGCGCGAGCACGGCATGGGCGCGGCCGTCAATGGCATGGCCTACCACGGCGGCGTCATCCCCTACGGGTCGACCTTTCTCGTCTTCTCGGACTACATGCGTCCGCCGATCCGGCTCTCCGCCCTGGCGGGGCTCGGGTCCATCTGGGTCTTCACGCACGACAGCGTGGGGCTCGGCGAGGACGGGCCGACGCACCAGCCGGTCGAGCACCTGGCGGCGCTGCGGGCGATCCCCAACCTTCTGGTCATCCGGCCCGCCGACGCGGGCGAGACCACGTGGGCGTGGCGGATGGCGATCGAGAACCGGCACCGGCCGACGGCGCTGGCGCTGACCCGGCAGGCCGTGCCGACGCTCGATCGGTCGCGCTACGCGTCCGCCGCGGGCCTCGCGCGCGGCGCCTACGTGCTGAACCCGGGCCAGGACGACGCGCGGCCGGACATCATCCTGATGGCGACGGGATCGGAGGTCCAGCACATCGTCGGCGCCGAGGGCGTGCTCGCCGGCCGGGGCGTCAAGGTCCGCCTGGTCTCGATGCCGTGCTGGGAGCTGTTCGCGGAGCAGCCGCCCGAGTATCGGGAATCGGTCCTGCCCGCGTCGGTCGGGGCGCGGCTCGCGGTGGAGGCCGGCGTCTCGCTCGGCTGGGCGCGGTGGGTCGGCCCGGACGGGGCGACCATCTCGCTCGACCGCTTCGGCGCCTCGGCGCCCGGGGACCAGGTGATGCGGGAGCTCGGGTTCACCGCGGAGCACGTGGCGCGCGCCGCGCTCGAGCTGTTCGCCCGCAGCGTCGCGGCGCCCGCCGGCGGAAGTGACCCGCGCGGGCGATGATGGCGATCCCGCATTCGCCGGATGGCCTGAGCGAGGTCGAGGCCGCCGCGCGTTCCCCTCGACTGACCGATCAGCCTCCCTGCGCCCGCAGCTCCTTCACCAGCCGCTCGAGGAACGCTTCGCGCTTCTTGAGGCCTTCGCGAAAGTCCCGGTTGTCCGTGTCCGCGATCTCCATGCGGATGCGGTCGCAACCAAATTCGAACCTTGGCCGAGGTGCCGATCAAATCCGCCTTGACCGACACCCGACCTCCGTTCACTTACCAGGCTATCGCCGAGAAGGCAATCGAGCTTCACCGCCTCGGGATGTCCGTCTGCGCTATCGCCAGGGCTCTCGGGGTCACCGACAAGACCGTCACCAAGGCGCTGCGCGTCGGCCACAGGTATGGTCGAGTGACTTCGAGCTGAATCGCGTCACCGGCGAAGGCGACACCAGTGGCGGCGAGAAGCGAATCAGCGCGCGCGGACTCTGTCTGCCGCGCGCACGTAGCGTTCGATCCGGGCCACATCCCCGGCACCGGCCAGGGTGCACTCGATGCAGCCTGGGCGCTTGTCAACGCGGCCAGAGGTAACCCACTGGCTCTTCACAGGCCGACCAACTCCGAGCAGATCGAACTCGGTGTAGAGGTGAACCGGTCGCACCCCGGAGACGAAGATCGCAAGCTCGTTCACGGCGATGGCCGCCAGGGGGGCGTTCAGCGAGACGACCGATGGAGCCTTGACGTCCATCCCGCGCACGTAGCCACGTGCGATCTGGACCGCGCGTTCCTCGGCAGAGCCAAGAAAGAAACGCGCCTCCTCGGGGTCGATCTCGCCCATGCAGTAGAGACACGGTCCGCCGGGGACGATCACGCACAGGCGGCCGCCTGCGGTGTTCATCTTGCCCTTCTCCACATCGATGCCCACGGCGAGATCGAAGTACGGGATCTCGTAAGCCAGGGCCAGTTCGTTGAGGACCAGCCGAGCTCCATCGTTGTCGACGCAGCCGACCAAGACATCGACGCCCTTGAGGACGTCGAGCGCGTCAAGCGACTGCAACTTCGACTGGATGACCCGCACCGCGGCGCCGGGCGCAACGCTCTTGATGAGTCGGCGCGCGAGGACGCCCTTCGCGGTCCCGAGGTCCGCTGCGGTCGCTGTGACGAGGCGGTTCATGCTTGTGTCGTCTGCCTCGTCATCATCAACGACGACGAAGTCCCGAACGCCGAGATACACGAGATTCTGGAGCAATGGAGAGCCTGTCCCTCCCGCGCCAACGACGCCGACGCCCAGCCGGCCGAGCGCGCGCTGACCTTCGGGCGTGAACCATGGGAGCTGGCGGTCGAACGCAACGTCGATCCGACGGCCATCGTCGTCTCGAGAGATGAGCTGACGCAACGAGGTGCCAGTGACCAGGACACTCCGCAGAGGTCCGCGACGGCCATCGGGCGCAAAGAACTCGCCGTAAACCAGGTGGTCACCCCACACGGTGGCGCCGTAGGGCCGCCCAGGAATCGAGCTCAACACGTACGCCGGGAACTCCCTGAGACCTTCAAGGTCGGTTGGCGAGAAGCGCGGAGTGCGGCCTCCGTGGTTATGAACTTCGATGAGGGCATCGCCAGAGCGAATCGCAGCGTTCACCACCGACAGGATCGCCTCGGTACTGAGATCCCATCCGCCCTTGCTCACCCTCGCCTGGCGGTCCGGAATGAGGATGGCGTCGCGGACCATGAACAGCGGCTTGCCGTCGGACCAAGCAAAGCGTGCCAACATGAACGCAAAGTGCTCGCCCGGTGTGGAGAGCAGATGCTTCTGAACCGTGAGGAAGACATGCTCGGGGAGTCGTACAACGCCCATCAGCTCGCCTCGGACAAGCGCCGGCCGACCCCCTCGAGGAACGTCAACATGTTGTGGCCCTGGAGAACCTCCGCGTGGGGTGTCCAGTCACCCGCCTCGACGTGCCAGGAGAACTGGAGCCACGTGCGCCCCGCCTGAGTCGCGTTCGGGCTCGTGTTGCCCGGTTGAGCCCCCGAGGCAAGGCGCAAGTCGTTCCGCGTGTAGAAGTTGTCCGGGGGCGTCACAGGGTACCCCGGCGGGAACAGCACCAGGACCGAGGTCTCCGCCATGCTCCATCCCGGCCCCAGCTGCCACCGCTTGATGATGAACCACTCGACGTTGGGGTCGACTTCAAGCTCGCCGTACTTCGCCTCGACGAGCTTCAACTCCTCCTTGCGCCGCTCGATCATCGCTATCCCCGCTTGAAGCGCGGCGCCTTCTTGAAGCGGCGCCCCGGCTCGAGCTCGATCGTCTCGTCGGCCCCGAACGTCCGCTGCGTGCCGTCCTCAAGGAGCAGCACCAGCCCGACCTCGCGCGGGATACCAGCGAGGTTCATGATCTCCGCGCCGCTGATGACGGCCTGCTCGACGTGGAACTCGCGGTCGTCGACGAAGAACGTGAAGAAGGGGCCGCGCCGCTCCTTCGTCTCGTCGGCCTTGGTATTCCCGTGCACCGTTGATTCCATTGGATCCTCCATTTATGCCCTTTGGCGTGAGGCGTTCCGTCGTACTGCTGATCCGCGGATCAACGTATCACACACTCAACAAAAAATCAACGCCTAGCCTCAGGAAAAGAGCCCGGGCCCAGTGTGGCCCGCCTCGGCAAGCAGATTCAGCCTTAGAAGCCGCACCTTTGCGGCCTCCCGGGACACGGCGAATTGCTCGGCAATCTTTTGAATGAGCGCTTCTCCGTCGGCAGACCCGACGTCGAGGACCGCTGACCCGAGGCCTCCGGCCGTGCGGTAACCCCGTACCGCCTCCTGGAGGTGGCGCCGCGGCATCAGAATCGCGCCGCAGACATAGCCGGCCTGCCACTCCATCCAATCCTGCCGCGGGGCGCCGATGATGCTCGTCCGATTACATTTCGCACTCACGTGCACGGCCGTCGTCGAGAACAGCGAGTCGCCGTCGCGCATCTGGAACATGAAGTCGTGGAAGCGCACATGCCCGAACTCGTGGGTCAGTGTGGTCCGGAACCGATTCTCGAACTCCGGGCGTTCGGAAATCTCCTTGGAGATGCGAACGCGGGGGCGCTGTCCAGGCAAGAACTCCGTCACACCTTCGACGTCGCTGCCCTCGTCGGAGAGATCCGCGTACGGGTCAAGGTCCTCGGCGGATTCCTCGATCAGGCGTGTCAGATCATCCGTAGCCACTGGAAAGTGGACCCGCCCGTGCTGGCGCCGCAAAAAGTCCGCGATGATCTCCCCGCAGGTCTCGTCGAGCTCCTCCGGCTCGTAATGCGGCCGCTCAGGAAAGCGTCCGCTACGATCCTTGACCCACTTCATCTCAGCCCCCCTTACCGATCTTCCGTCTGAACGCCTTGAAGGCCTGGGCGACCTGGCTTGGGTCCGCGCGATGATCGATCAGACTCTCCGGGAGCCGCCCTCCCCTGTAGGCAAGCAGATCCGGATCAAGATCCAGGATCTTGGCGAGTTGTTTCAAGAGGAAATCGGGCGGCGCCCCCCGGCGGTCGTGTTCGATGTCGTTGAGGTACTGAGGCGAGATCGGGGTACCGTCCTCCTTCTTGACCTTGGCCGCCAGCTCCTTCTGCGTCATGCCGGCTCGCTTTCTCGCCTCGGCGATCGTCTGTCCAAATGTCGGCATTTGTGGCCCTCACTCCTACTGCGGACTGTCACAGGTTCGGCCTGAAAGCTGATCCGCTGATGTGCAGATCATAGCATCACCAGTTTCCGCTCGGCGAAACCTGCGAGGATCTCAGCCCGGCTGGGCAGGCACCCGCTCCGCCGCCCGGCGAAGCTAAGCGCCACCGGGCAGGCTACGGCTCCTTGAACCCGGGCTGGCGGTCGCCAACCGGCAGCGATTCAGCTCCAGCCGCCAGCCAACCCTTCGCCCGGAGGCGCCGCCACGCCTTCTCGATGTGCTGCTCCCTGAAGGTTTGCCGCTTTCGCCCGCTCCACTCATGAACCCGGCGGATCGCGATAGCGCTGTCCCGAGCGGTCTCAGGATTCTCCGCAGCCACCCAGTGGACCGTTGCGAGCAGCTCCATACCGTAGGGCGTTTCGAACCCTTCGATCAGCTCCGTGACGCGCCGCAGCCGCTCGGCTGCGCCAACGTCGCCGGCGAGCGTCGCCTTCGCTTCCTCGAACGCCCCCGGAAGGAGATAGATGCCAGCGTCGCGGCTGCGATCCCCGTACCCCCGGATGTAGTGCCCCTCCAGGCGCTCGAGGACGTGGTTGAGCGCCTCGGCGTACGGTCCGAACCGGTGCTTGATGAAGTTGAGCCTCAGCGGCTCGCCCCCCTCCTGCAGAAAGTAAGCGAGCTTCTGGATCTCGAGCAGACTTAACCGGTAGCCAGGGATCCGATAGCTCTCGAACAGTCGCAAGAGCAGCGCCCGCGCACGCGTCATCTTGGGCGTCTCCGTGCGAACCTTCATCCGCTCGGGCGCAGGGGCTCCGGCAGGCTCGAAGAGCAGAACATGCACATCCGAGAGCTTCGAGAGCGCCGACTCGATCACCGGCCTCACATCCTGCCAGTCCAGGCCTCCACTCCCGCAGCCCAACGGTGGAACCGCCAGCGTTCGAACACCCAGCCGCTTGACCTCTGTGACCAGGTCACGCAGCCCCGCTTCGATGTCGACCAGACGGGACTTGCCCTTCCAGTGACGCTTCGTCGGGAAGTTGATGATGAACCGCGGGTTCATCAAGCCCGTCTGCACCACGAACATCTTCCCGGGCCTGACCTCGCCAGCTCGACACGCTCGCTGGTACTGCCGGAAGTTTTCGGGGAACGCCTGCTTGAACTGCAGCGCGATCCCCTTGCCCATCACCCCCACGCAGTTGACGGTGTTGACAAGAGCTTCGACGTCGGCCTCGAGGATGTTCCCACGCTTGAGCTCGATCATGCTGTCCCCGCGGCCATCAGTAGTACCACCCGCGCCGCACGACCACCGGGGGCCGGTACTGTTGGCCCTGCAACGCCTGATCAACTCGCTCCGCGATCGCCGGGGTCATCACGCCGATTTCTTGCACGAGCGCCCAAGGGAAACTCTGGTGGACCAGGAACTCGGCCTGGCGACGCCTCGATCGGTCGCCATCCTCAGGTGTGTCGTTCCAGTACTTCAGCTTCATGACCTTCCAGTCCACCCTGTCGAGGTGCGCCAGGTCATCGAAGAAGTCGCTCATCACCATTATGCCGTGCCCGTCGGTGAAGACGAAGCCAATCCCGGCCTCCTGGATCGCCTGGGCCGACGACACGAGATGGACCACCGGTGCTTGCCCCTCCCCATACCCTTCCACGCCGCCCCGGCTTATCACGTACAACATCGGCGACCGCGGCGCGAAGTAGAAGGGCACGTAGTCGTGCAAAACCCCGCCGGGGCCGCAGGGTACGATGGTCCACTGCCGCCGGTCCTGGATGTTCTGATGGGCGATGTCCGTGTAGGCGACGCCTTGCTGCCGGAGCTGAGCACAGGTCTTCAAGCCACCGCCCCGGAGGATGGAGTCAAGATTCTGCAGGTGGGTGATGTGGTAGATCGGCGTCGGGACGAGAGCCATCGAGCGTGTTCAGCTCACGATTCAAGGCGCCGCCGATCGGACGTTCATCGCAGTTGGACCATGAGCGACTTGCGGATCCGCCGGCTGCGGATGAAGCATGGTTTGATATGTCGTACCGGCGGCAATTGCCACGGCCATGGCGTCGTAGATGTCGAGGATGACGCGCTTGGTGCGGTACTCGCCATGGCGCTTGACGTCGTCGCGCTTGACGATGGGGAAGGTCTCCATGATGTAGTCCACGTCGTCGCGCGCGATCCCGTAGAGGTGGAAGAAGGCAGATTCGAGCTCGCAGCCGAGGAGGAAACGGCGCTCCGCTTCCCACCGGAAGGGCGGGCCGTCGTAGCCGCAGTCGCGGGCGAAAGGTGCCAGATCCCGGGCGGTGTAGATGAGTTCGAGAACGCGAGGGGTTAGCCATCGCAGGATAGTCTCGTGCGGACTCCATCCCGCCTCGGCGGCGTAATTCGACGGCGAGAGGACGGGAAGCTGTTCCACAATGTAATAGCTCATGTTGGTGCCGCCCAACTTCTGCCGGCTCATGTAGTCGAACACGAAGGTGGTCAGATTCGTTGCGAGTCCCAGCCCAGATGGCACTAGGTCCAGCGCTGGCAGCATCAGAAAGAGGCTGTCGCCCACTGCCACCCTGGGAAATGCGCCCGCGATGAATGTCCGTCCGTCCGTAGAACGACAAATGCGCCGCCAGCCGAGGAACCACCTCGGACACCTGGCCTCGATGAGCTTCCGCGCGACTAGAAGGAACTCATCAGCGTAGTCCGCTATGACCTGGCGTCCCTCATCGGTGAGCGGATACTGCCTTTCGAGAGCGGGTGCCATGTTCGATGCCAGCCACTGGTCCATGGCGGCGGTCGTGACGTCTTTGAACACCGAGCCGAACAGGCGGCGGATCACATCGAGGCCGATGTCCTTGTTCCCACGATTCAGGTAATACCCCGCCAACCAGTATGTGAGGAACTGCGCGACCATCTTCGCGTCCGCCGCGGCGTACGCCTGCGCCAACCCCTCCGGGATGCGCGCGGCGCGTAGAAGAACCTCCTTCTCCGGCACCCAGTATCGCGGGAGGACGGCGAACCCGGGATCCGCGTGTTGCGCCTCGTTCAGTTCCGGCAGCTTGCCTTGATTGGCCTGCGCTTCGGTCTGCCCGTCATATGTCCCGAAGCGGTGATCGAAGTGGTGCACCATCTTCGCCTCGTAGAGCGGCAGGCACGTCTCGTCTCTACTGCGGAAGAGGTTGCCGTCGAGCTGCCACCCATCGGCCTCAAGCTGCTCGCGCGTCCGGAAGGCCCCTGAGTCGTTCGCCATGTGTAGCATCGCGAGAAACCGGATGCCCCACGGATTCTCTTCGGATGGTCCCTCCTTGATGAGCACGGGAACACGGTGGTGGATCGCTTTCGTGAGCTCGGCGTCGCGCTTCGATCGAAAGATCGGGCAAGTACGGGTGTTGGGATTGAGGAGGGCAATGTCCTCGCGCGTCAGCACGAAATGCCTGTGACGTTCCTCAAGGTCTCCCACCTGGCGAGCGAAAAAGACGAAGTCGGCCGCGTCCTGCGGTCTGTCACGACCCGATAGCGTCAGCAGGCAGAACTTGGTGGCGTGGTGTACGGCGGGAAAGATGAACCCTTCGTTCTCGAAGCCCATGACGCTGACCAGCGATTGCGAATCGACCAGATCTCGGAAGAAGTGTTTCGTCGTGTCGTCAGTGGCGATGCCAGTCGGCACGATGCAGCCCACGCGACCGGTCGGGCGCAGAACGAGCCGATTAGTCTCCGCGAAGATGGAATAGGTGTTGATGTCGCCACGGCCGCACAGCGGGTAGCGGCCAGAGTTGCGGACGACGTGACTCTCGCCCTCAGCCTCGCGGCTGGCGTCGACCCAGCCGGCCCAGAGCTGGGGGTCTTCCTCCCTAAGCGCGGCGATCTTGCGGCGACGGGCGGCGGTGTTCGGGGCTTTGGCGATTTCGGGCTGCCGCGTCGCGAACCATTCCTTCTCCTGGAGCTTCACTCGCTCCCACGGGGGATTGCCGAGCACGACGTCGAAGCCGCCCGTCCAGCCCGCCTGCGCGTTGTTTGGCGTCTCGCCCGGCTTCGGGAGCCGGAAGACGTCGGGGAACGCAAGGTGCCAGTGAAGGAAACGGCAGTGCCGGGCCAGCCGAGCGATCTCGGCACGCGTCGCAGGGCCCACGCGATCTGGGTGTGACCCGAGCGTCAGCAACACGTCTTCGGTGACCGGCTCGACCGTGTTCTCGGCCTTCCGCCAGACGAACGCCGCACACCAGGCGTCGGCGAGGAGCTGTGCCTTCTGGTAGCCAGCCGACGTAATGAGCCCTTCGAACCACTCCTCCTTGGCGTGGACGGCCTCGATCGATTCTTCACCGGTCATGCCGAGACCGGCGAAGGCCGACGTGAGCAACGCGTACTCGCCGCCGGGCTCGGCGACCATCGGGAGGGTCATCTGGCCGTCGCGCTCACTTCGATTGCGCTTGCGGAGCGCGGTGACGACGGCCTTGTCATCGCCCTCGATCGCGGTGAACGCCTCGTCGGGGATGCCGCCCGCCAGCAGCGTCGGCGTCGTCCCGAGCAGGCTGTTGCCACAGACGATGCGGTGGTCGAGGAAGGAGAGCGGGCGGCCGGGTTCCAGCGCCTCCATCCAGAGCGAGACCTTGCACAGCTCGACCGCCATCTCGTTGACGTCCACGCCGTAGATGCAGCGGCTGATGACGTCGCGGAGCGCGGCACGCGTCGCTTCGGGGGAGGGCTCCTCGTCCCCGGTCCGCACGGCGCCGAGACGTTTGGCGATCCGATGGGCGGCAGCGATGAGGAAGTGCCCGCTGCCGCACGCCGGGTCGCACACCTTGAGATCGAGGATCGCCGCGTCCGGGTTCGGCTTGCGCGCGGCCTCGTCGAGGACGGGGTCGAGGGCCGAGTCGAGCAGACACTGGATGAGGCTCGACGGCGTGTAGTAGCTGCCGGTGGTCTTGCGCTCGTGGCCGCTGGCCGTCTTCAGTTCAAACGTCGCCGCGTCCGTGTTCACCTCGGGGTGCAGCTCGAGGAGGGCCTCGTAGATGGAGCCGAGCTCCTCGGAGCCGAGGTTGCGGTAGTCGACGGGCCGCCGCACCTTGCCGTCGATGGTGAAGGCCAGAGCTCGGATCGCGTCCAGGAGGTCGCGGTTCGCGAGCTCGCGACGATCGAGGTCTGGCGTGGCGCGGGAGGACCAGAGGAGGGAGCCGAGCGCGGGCAGGCCGAGCGGCGGGCAGCCCTCGTCGCTGCCCAGGTGCGTCATGACGAGGGACAGGGCGCGCCAGAGGTCCGGGTGCTGGGTGCCGCGCTGGCGCTCGGCGAGGCGGCGCAGCCGCTCGGTCGAGTAGAAGCGCGCGTAGCGCTCCTTCGCCGCGGTGTCGGCCTTCGGATCGAGCAGTAGGCCGCGATCCTCGGCGACGAAGAGGAACAGGAGGCGGTACACCGTCCGCAGGAGCTGTCGGTAGTAATCCTGGGCGGCCAGTGCGCCGGAGCGGAGCCGGTCGCGGACCTCGGTGTTTGCGGGATGAGCGAGGAAGCCTCGCCCGAGCGCTTGGATCGCCTGCTCGACGCCCCGGCGGAGATCGTCCAGGACCCGCGTCCCCTGTCGCTGGGCCGCTTGAGACCACTTCTCCAGCCAGCAATTCTCCGGGCGCTCGGCCTCGAATCGCGATTGATGGCAGAGAAGCCAGAGAAGCGCGAAGTCCGCGTACACCTCCCCCGCCATGAGCGCTTCGACGTCGAACTCGACGTAGGGATGCCGGGTAAGGCTCGCGTTGTCACGGAGGACGCGGAGCCGGAGCCCGTTCGAGACGAACCCCCAGAGGTGATCCTTCGAGCGGTTGAGCAGTTCCTGTACGAGGCCGTGGGGGCTCGTGGTCGCGGCCCCGGCCACGCGCGCAGTGCGGCGGTCGAGGTCGACGCGCGCGCCGACCAGGTGGATGGGCGCGTGGTGCCACAGGTGCGAGACGGGGAAGGCGCGGCCGTCGACCTCGATCCCTCGGACGGCGACGAGGCGGCCATAGCCCAGCTCCTGGAAGAGCGGCAGGAGCCACCGCTCGCGCGTGATCGAGGTCGCCGCGTCGCTCTCGGGAAGCCGCTCGAGCGCGGTCCGGAACGACGCCCAGGCGGCGAGCAGGCGGTTCCACGATCGCGTGATCGCCTCGCTGAGCCGCTCGCCACTGAGGTGGTAGTCCTCGGCGCGGAGACCCTCGGCGTCCCCCAGGGCGATGCGCTGGAGCAGATCGGCCGGCAGGATGCCGCCCTCAGTCCGTACAGTGACGAAGAGGTCGCGCCGGCGTGCGGGCATCGGACTCAGAATAGGACCGGTAGGTACACGTACACCCCGAGGACATCGACAGGGAGAACCGGCTCGACGCGGAACCCCCGGGTGCGCTGGGGCAGACTCTGGCGCACGCGGCGGTGGGCGTCGAGCAGCTCCTGGCCGCGTTGCCGTGCGGCGTCCTCCACGTGCGAGACCAGATGACCGACGCCGTCAACGACCCGGATAATCGCCTCGCGGGCGTGCTCGGGTGCGATGTTGGCGTCCGGAGTGGCGTGCATCAACTCCTCGGCGGACCCGCTGTCGATCCAGTGCGCCTGCTCGGGCGCCCCCTCGAACGCGAGCACCTGACAGTCCTCCGCCAGGAGCGGCGCCTCGTCTGCAGCGGTACCGGCCAGCAAGTGGTAGCGGAGACGCACCAGAAGGAGGGTCGTCCGCGTCTTCACCTGGCGGGTCCGGATCGCGCCCGCACGCCGGGCGACGCCTCCGAGCAAGGGGTCGAGCGCGCTGTTCATGATGTAGGTCGCGAGTCCCTCGACGAACGGGTGCGTGCGACCGAGGTGGACCACGCCGTCCGGGACGGGCAGCTCAAAGCGCACCTCGAACGCTTCACCGAGGTCCGAGAAGGCGAGCGCATCGCGCAGGGCCGAGGGCGTGCGGCTCAGATCGACGCGGAGCGTGTCGTGGCCGGTCACCGTGGCGCCGTGCACCTCCAGACCCTCGCGGGTGAAGGCGGCCACGTCCACCCCGGAGCCGATGGCTGCGCGCACCTCGCCGAGCTCGCGCGCCACCTCATCGACCTTGATCGCCTCCTGGGCAAAGACCGTTCGCGACCGCTTCTGCCGCTCGGAGGCAGCGTCCCACTGGCGGAACAGTCCTTCCTGCTGGGGCTTGATGATCTCTTCGAACGCGAGTTGGCGGTCGTCGGCGCTGCGCAGCAGCAGCCCCTCGAAGATCGCCTCGATCACCTGCGTCGTGTTGACGGGCACGGGAACCGAGACGCCGAGCATCTTTCGAATCCGCTGGTGCTTGCGGAGGAGGACATCCAGCACGATGCCGTCGATGCGGTTGTCGACACCGTAGACCGTGGCCATCTGCACCGTCGCTCGCGGCTGGCCGTAGCGGTCGACCCGTCCTTCCCGCTGCTCGTGCCGGGTCGGGTTCCAGGAGAGGTCGTAGTGAATCACGGCGTCGAAGTGATCCTGGAGGTTGATGCCCTCGCTCAGGCAGTCGGTACACACCAGGACGCGGCGCCTCGCCGTCCCCAGATCGTCCACGCGCTTCTCGCGGTCCGCCGGCGGCAGGAGCCCGGTCACCGACTCGACTGCAACATCCTTCAGGCGATCGGCCAGGTGCCTCGCCACGTAGTCGGCCGTGGGGATGAAGCGGCAGAAGACGATCGGGTGATGGCCCTTGGCCACGAGGTCGCCGACGAGCTTGATGACCTTCTGGAGCTTCTCGTCCCGGGCCCCGCCCAGGGCCTCGGCCTCGCGGGCCATCTCGCGCAGGCGCCGCCGGTGCCGGTCCGCGTCGCCTGCGTGCTCGCCGATCTCGCTCCCGGGCGCGACGTCCCCCTGCTCGAGCACCTCGTGGCCGTCAAGGTCGAGCACGGCGCGCTCTCCGACCTCATTGGCTTCCTCTGCAGTGTCCGTATCGGCGGCCGTGGCCCGCACGCGGAGCGTCGCCGCGGCGGCCGCGGGACTCGACGCGAGGGAGCGGAGGAGCGCCAGCGCCGACCACCACCGGATGCGCTGCCGGTGGCGATTGCCTTCCGGGTCGACGACTGTCTCGCGCGCGTAGGCGAGCACCCGCTCGAAGAGCCTGCGGTACTCCGGCGTCAGGCTGTAACCCTGCTCGATGTCAGGAGCTCGGTTTGGGAAGGGAGTGTCGGTCTGGAGGTAGTGCTCGATGTCCGCCCGCCGGCGCTGAACGAAGTGCTGCGCTAAGCGGCGCCGGAGCCTCTCGTGCTCTACACCGCTCAGGTCTTCGGGGAGCGTCGCGAACGAGGGGTCGAGGAGCGCGAGGAGCGCCCGGAACTCGTCGTCCTTTCCGCTGTGAGGGGTCGCCGTGACGAGCACCAGGTGCCGGTCCGGCGAGGCAGCGAGCCCGCGCATCAGCTGGTGGCGCTGGTGGCGGGCGGTCCGGCCCTCCACGGCCGCCACGCAGGCGTGGGCCTCGTCCACGATCACCATCTCGGGGCAGGCGCGCAGGAAGTCGTCGCGGCGCCGGTCCGACTTGATGAACTCGGTCGAGACGATCACGTGGGGGTACACCTCGAAGAGCGACTCGTTGACTGCGCAGCCACGCTCGAGCCGTGTCGCCGTGCTGGGCAGCACGAGCTCGGCGTCGATGTGGAACCTGCCCAACTCGAGCTGCCATTGCTCGGCCAGGTGCGGCGGGCACAGCACCGCCAGCCGCTTGACCTCACCCCGGTCCAGCAGCTCGCGCGCGACCAGACAGGCCTCGATCGTCTTGCCGACGCCGACGTCGTCAGCGATGAGGAGGCGCACGGGATCGAGTCGGAGCGCCATCATCAGGGGCACGAGCTGGTAGGGGCGCGGCTCGATGCTGATGCGGCCGAACGACCGGAATGGCCCGGCGCTCGACCGGAAGCCGAGCCGGATCGCGTCGCGCAGGAGCCGGCAGGAGCGATCGTCGCCGATCTGACCCGGGTCGGGGAGCGCGAAGTGCGCGGGCTCCACCGGCTCGACCGGGAGATAGACGCCGGTCACCTCATCGTCGGTCCCGCCGAGCGGGCGCAGCATCAGGACATCGCCCTCGGACTCGGGAAGGACCACCCACTCGCGTCCCCGAGCCCGCACGAGTGTTCCAACGGCGTAGCTCACGTGGCCGCTCCGCCCGGGCCAAAGACGCTCGGGTACCGCGCGACGACTGCGCCCCAGTCGTCCTCGTTGCCGAATCGGACTAGGAGATAGCCCGCGTCCTCCAAGCAGATCTGCTGGGCGACATCCCGGGCATGCCGCTCCGGGTAGCGATGGTGCGGTCCGTCGACGTAGACCGCGGCCTGTTCGCCCTCGTAGAGGAAGTCGGGTCGCGTTCCGCAGGCCTCGATAAGCCGCTGAGCGTGCGACGGAAGGCGGTGCCCTCGCGTATCCAGGAACTCGAGCCACTGCCGCTCAAGCCCGGAGCCCGCCTGGTTGTGGAGGCGCGCAAGGTGCTCTGCCCGCGGCATGGCCGTCGGGGACGCGGCGACCTCTGCCACGGTGAGCGTGAGCAGCAACTCGCGGATCCGCTGCCGGTCCAGCAATCGGTGGTCAAGCTGGTTCGTATAGCTCATCAGGCAGTCGTAGCAGGCCGCTTCGCACTCCTCGCGTGAGCGCGGCCCTCGTCGCAGGTCGGCTCCTGTGTCCGGATCGAAGTGGCAGAGGCGTAGCGCCTCGCGCGCCACCTCTGCCAAGGCTTGCGGGTCATCGATCAACCGGCGCAGCACACCTGCGCCGCCCTCGGCCGACTCGTAGAGCAGCAGCGTGCGACGGTCGTCGGGATCTGGCAGCGGCTCGGCTGCCAGCTCCGTGTCTTCGAGCTGGTAGCGGACCTGAATCGCCGTCTTCAGCGCTGCCTGAAGCGAAGCCATGACCTCGCTGTCAGGCGTGGTCATTGGCTCGACCAGGAGGCAGTTGCGCCTATCCTCGACGAACGGGATCACGGTGGTACAGCGAGGACCGAGGCCGTCTCCGTTGTCGTCGTCATCAGGGTCCTGTTGGTTTCGCGCCCAGTAACCGCGCTCGACGTCGAGGGTGAACCCCTGTCGTCCCTGCCGCGTAGCGGCCCGCCAGCCGAGGTTCAGCCGCCAGAGGGTTGCGGCGGGGCCGTAGGTGAGCCGTGCGATCTCGCCGTCGGCGCCCCGGACGATCGCAGTTCGGCACGACGGCACGCGGCCGTGCTCCGCGAAACGAACGCCCGTCCGGAGGTCGTAGCCGAGTCGGAGCCGCTCCTCTTCGTCGCAGTTGATCTTGTCCCGCCGCCGGGTGCTCACGTTTTGCAAACGGAAGAGCCGATCCATCGCTGGGCCGAGCGCCTGCTCGCAATGCTGGCAGAGGTCGGGGCCGGGTCCTCCGGAGATCGGGTGCATGTAGCCGCATGCCGGGCAGCGCTTGCCCGAGGTGGTGATGACTGGCTCCTCGTTGGGCTGCTCGGGGACGGGCAGGATGACCTTGTGGATCAGATAGCGCGAGCCCTCGTGGTAGACGATCGCCCGCGGCCCGAATTCTGAGATGGCGAGGAACCGCGGTCGCGTGAGGAACTCGTCACGGCCGGTCCGCGTGCGCCGGCCGGGAATGTAAGCCGACAGCGGCAACCGCGGGAAGCTGTACCCGGGCAGGAACCCCTCACTCGCGAAGTTGCGATAGCTGTAGAAGTCCGACTGCGCCAGGTTCTCTGCACGCGTCAGGAGCTCGATCTGGGTTTCGGCCTCCTGGCGGAGGCGCTGTGCTTGTACCCGCTCGGACGGCGGCCGCGCATGGTCGAGGATGATCCGGTGCTGGAGCTCGCGCTGGTTGAGCGCCGCCCGGTAGAGACTCCGCCACCGCTCGCACGCCCGCTCGAATGCCAGCGGGACCTGCGCGAGCACCTCGTCGACCCACGTCGCGCTCCACCAGTCGGTCGCTGCAAGCTCGTCGCGCATGCCGTCGAGGATCCTGTGCACACGCGCTCGCGCGCGCTCACGGGGCGCGTCCGGGGTGAGGGCGTCCCGCACCGACGGCAGGAGATCGAGGCTCGGCCGGTCCCCTGACGCGTCGAGGATCTCGGTGAGCGAACGGCCCAGCGCGAGACCGCTCTCGGCCAGCCAGATCGCGTGGACGTGGGCCCGCACGAGATCCTCGTTGCCGAGGTCGAGCCGAGGTGGCATCACCATACCCGCCACCATCTGCTCCGGGCGGTTGAAGAAGTACTGATCGTGAGAGCTGCCGGCCGCGCAGTAGGAGAAGACGAGTGCCGGCTGGCCGCTCCGGCCGGCGCGCCCACTCCGCTGAGCATAGTTCGCGGGCGTCGGAGGAATGTTGCGAAGACTGACGACGTTCAGCTCCGCGATGTCCACCCCCAGCTCCATCGTCGGCGAGCAGTAGAGGATCGGCAGCCGGCCGGCTCGGAAGGCATCCTCACGCTGCTGGCGGTACTCGTACGGCACCTGGGCCGTGTGCTCGCGCGCCTCCAGCCCGTTCAGCTCGGCCGCCGTCGTCCGGTAGAAGTTCACGAAGAAGGGGTTCGTTCGGCCTCCGCTTGGAGGCGGGTTGGGCACGCGGATCGGATCGTGGAACGCTCGCGTGCCCTCGCTGGCCCTCCAGCGCATCGCCGCCGCGGGGATCTGGTAGCCCGGGGACGGGTCATCCTGTGCGTCGACCGGCTCTACAAGCCCCGCCTCGCGAAGCGCCAGCAGGAGTTCCCTCGTGATCCGCTCGGTTTCGTCGAGCGTAAGTCGGCTCGCAGGCCCCGCGAGCGTGCGGCGCAGGTACTGCCCGAAACCGCCGCGTGGCGAGAGGTACACGTGTCCCTGGAAGTCTCCGTCCCGGCGTGAGCGCGGATACACGATCGACGCGTACTCGGGCTGCTCGTTCTCGTCGAACGCCCAGGGGGCGATCAAGCGTTGCTGGCTGCGCTGCTGGATCTGCTCCCACGTGTCGCGGGTGAGCACGTCCACTCGGATCGCGAGCTCACGCCGCATGAAGTCGAGGAGCGTGCGCGAGATCTGCTGCCGCACGGAGGGAGATGCCGTCGCGAGTGCCGGATGAACCGGCCGCCCCAACTGGTTCCGCCAGACGTCCTCCGACGCGCAAAGCTCCTCGAGAGAGGCGTAGGCGATCTCGAGCAGCCCGCACTGCTCGAGGTTTGGAGACATGATGCGCCAGCCACGCCGCAGGTCACGGTAGAGCCGATACCCGAGCACGTCGCGCAGCGCCCGCTGCGTCTCCTCGCGAGCCTGGAACCGGACCGTCGGGTCCTGCGCGTAGGTGTCGAACGGGAGGCTCAGCGCCTCGAACACCCGCTGCTTGAGCACGTCGTGCGTGAGCCCCTCAGGCCCCGCCGCCGCGCAAGCTCGGTAGAGCGCCGAGCGGAGGATCCCAACTTCGACGAAGTCGTTGAAGTGCCCGGCCTGCAGGGAGGCATCCTGGCGATTGTCGGTGAAGCTCAGCAGCTTACGAGCCCGCTCTGCGAGCGTCACCTCGCGTCGTAAGTAGCGGATCGCAGAGAGGCTGAGCGTCGTCGTCGCCGTGCTCCGCCCGCCAGAGCCAATCACGGTCAGCTTGGTCAGGTCCGACCTCAGCCGGGCGCCGTAGCTGACCCCGCAGTTCAGGCAGAACCGGAAGGGAGCGGATATCCAGGAGACAGCGATGCCGTCGTCCTTCCACCGCCCATCCGGACCCACACGCACCGCCTGCGGGCACTGCTCGCGCCTGTTCGCCCGAACCCGGCGTACACCATTGCGCTCCTCGAGCCAGTCCTCGGGCAGGCGCTCGACTTGGGCGGTGAGATCGCCCGGCCAGGCGTTCCCCGTGCTCAGGTACAGAAAGCCGGGCTCACCCTCTGACTGATCAAACGGATCGCTGATATCGCGAGCCACGAAGGCGCTGGAGATGCCGGTTCCCTGGCGACTCACGGCGTAGTACTCCTGCCCGCACTCCCGGCAGAAGGCGAGCGGCAGCAGCACGCGGCTCCGATCGCCCGGGACGAACTGCTGGGCATGGACCGTCAGATGACGCTCGATCTCGGGTTCGAGCGAGGCGTAGACCGTGTGGCCCCGGCTGATGAACTGGTGGAGGCGGAACGCGAAGATCGGGAAGCCCGTGTCGGGATCCCGCTCGGCGGCGTAGGCGCCCAGCAGCCAGCGCTGGATTGCGGCGGCACATCGCTCCTCGCCGATTCCCGTCAGCCGGGCAAGCTCCCGTGCAGCGCCGTCGTCGCCTCGAAGGCTGCGCGGCCGGCTCCGCACCAGGCGCCCCGTCTGCCGCTCACGCTCCACGCCGAACGTGCTCTCGATCCAGATCGAGAGCGGATCGCTGACGAAATCCGGGTATGAGGTTGGCAGCTCCCGCCCCGGGTCCTCCAGTGCCTGTCGGAGCGCGGAGTCGAACGTGGGGTCCGGGAGATCGCGCTCGGGCGCCGCCCGGCGCAATGTTTCGCCGATCACATCCTCCGCGCGGACCGGCGCGCCGAACAGCAGCGAGGCCACCCGCGCCACCTCGGTCCGTCGCTCCTCGTACGTTCCCGTGCCCCCGAGCGTCGCGGAAGTTCCTACGCACTGAAGCGCGGGGGCCTCGAAAAACTCGCGGGCCCGTCGGACGAGAAGCGCGACGTCGGCGCCCTGCCGACCCCGGTAGGTGTGAAGCTCGTCCAGCACCAGAAAGCGAAGCCCGCGGGCACCTCTGATGAGCGCACGCTCGTAGGGCCGCGTGAGCAGCAACTCGAGCATCACGTAGTTCGTGAGCAGGATGTCCGGAGGCTCGGCGATAATCGCTTGCCGCTCCGCGTCCTCTTCCTGCCCCGTATACCGCGCGAACCGCACCGGTCCCCTGCCGTCGGGGTACCCGTCGCAAAGGAATTTGCCCAGTTCGCCGTGCTGGCTGTTCGCCAAGGCATTCATCGGGTACACGACGATCGCCTGGATACCACGCCCGCTGCCCCGCCGGAGCACGTGGTCAACGATCGGGATCACGTACGCGAGGCTCTTGCCGGAACCCGTTCCCGTCGTCAGGACGTAGGGGCGATTGGTGGACGCTGTCCCGACCGCGTCCGCCTGGTGTCGGTGCAAGCGCAGCGGCCGCCCCCCTCCCACGGTCCCGGCTTTGTCGATACGGAAGATGCGAGCGCACTCCGGATGCAATACGCCCCGGCGGACGATATCATCGATCGGCTCGCCGGGCTCGAACGACGGGTTCAACTGGATCAGCGGATCGGGCCAGAGCAACCCGGCGGCGAGGCTCTGTTCGACGTGCTCGCGGACCCGCGGCTCGGCGATCTGGAAGAAGCTGGCGATGAACGCGCCGTAGTCGTCGACCAGCCGCTGTCGGAGCTCGAAGACGTTCATCGCGGCACGTTACCCGTTTGTACACCCCCCGGCGTGTCGTTGCGACTCGGCCGGCTGCCCGCAGTGTATTCAAAGGTAGGCGGTGGCACCATATTAGCCGACTCACTCACCTGGGGCCCAGCCGCTCCTCCGGCGCCGCAAGAATCTCGGTTCCTGGTTGCTTATCAAATCATGGCGCGGTAGACAGTGTCTATCATATGCCGCCTCTCACTCTGACCCAGTCCGCGTGGGCCCTTGGCGTGCCCCCGCATAGGCTCATCCACCTCTGCGAGAAGAGAGTCGTGGTTCCCGGGGTGCGCGACGCGCGGGGTCGGGGCAGCAGCCGCGAGTTCTCGAAGCGTAACCTGTTCGAATTCGCGATCGCGCTGGAGATGCGCCAGCACGAGGTTCCTGTGTCCTATGTCCAGGCCGTGCTGCGAGTGCTTCGCGCGTTCGAAGGCGAGGCCAAAGCACTGCTCGGAACCTTCGCGCTCCCCGACAGCCTGCTCGTCGCGGGCGCTCCAAGCCTGAGCCTCATCATCCTGGATGGCGAGCGGCTGTATTTCAGTCTCACGCGTGACAGCGAACGCCCCCGTGTGTTTGGTGGCGTGAACGTCCGCCATCCTCGAGCGCGGGGGCGCGCGATGAGAGACAGTATCGATCATCGCGAGGGGCTGATGACACCGAGGGGTTCGACGGTTCGAGCAGCAAAGGCAGGGGCTCGAGAGACGAAGATCGCCGAACCGGAGTTGAGTGAACTCCTCGCTCATCTCGGCCGTCTCCTCGCCCAGGAGTACGTGGCGCTCCTGGCGCAGAGCCGGCCGGCGGAGTCGGCCCAGGAGTGTGAATCACGATGGGTGATGGCTGAAGCTCTATCGACGAAGCTGTGGAGCGCCGCGTGAGCGCGCCGAGCGTGCATCCGCTGGCGGGAAAGCCCGCGCCGCCCTCGCTCCTGGTGGACGTGCCCCGGCTGGTGACGGCGTACTACGTCGAGCGCCCGGACCCGGCGGACCCGGCGCAGCGCGTGACCTTCGGCACCTCGGGCCACCGCGGATCCTCGCTGACGGCGGACTTCAACGAGGCGCACATCCTCGGCATCACGCAGGCGATCTGTCTCTACCGCGCGGCGCAGGCGATCGACGGGCCGCTCTTCATGGGCTGGGACACCCACGCCTTGTCCGAGCCCGCCCGGGTGACCGCCCTCGAGGTGCTGGCCGCCAACGGCGTCGAGGTCATGCTCGACCTCCACGCCGGCCCCCCGCCCACCCCGGTCGTGTCCCGCGCGATCCTGGTCCACAACCGCGGCCGCAGCGCCGGGCTCGCCGACGGCATCGTCATCACGCCCTCACACAACCCGCCCGAGTACGGGGGATTCAAGTACGATCCGCCGACGGGCGGCCCCGCCGAGAGCGTGGTCACCGGCTGGATCGAGAAGACGGCCAACGCGCTGCTCGCCGACGGCCTGCGCGGGGTGGCCCGGGTCCCGTACGAGCGGGCCCGGCGGGCCGCGACCGTGCGCCGCTTCGACTACCTGGGCGCGTACGTCGGGGACCTCGCCGCGGTCATCGACATGGAGGTGCTCCGGGGCACGCGGCTCGCGATCGGGGTCGACCCGCTCGGCGGCGCCAGCGTGGGCTACTGGGAGCCGATCGGCGACCGCTACGGGTTCAGCCTCGACGTCGTGAACCGCGCGGTCGATCCCACGTTCCGCTTCATGACCGTGGACTGGGACGGCGAGATCCGCATGGATCCCTCCTCGCCCCACGCCATGGCCCGCCTGATCGCGCTGCGCGACCGCTTCGATCTCGCCTTCGCCGCCGACCCGGACGCCGACCGCCACGGCATCGTGACCCGGAGCGCCGGGCTGCTGAACCCCAACCACTACCTCGCGGCCGCGGTCTGGTACCTGTTCCGCCACCGGACGGAGTGGCCGGGCGCGGCCGCGGTGGGGAAGACCATCGTCAGCTCGAGCATGATCGACCGCGTCGCGGCCCGGCTCGGCCGCCGTCTCGTGGAGGTCCCCGTCGGCTTCAAGTACTTCGTCGAGGGCCTGCTGGACGGCTCGCTCGCCTTCGCCGGCGAGGAGAGCGCCGGCGCCTCGTTCCTGCGCCGGGACGGGACCGTGTGGACGACGGACAAGGACGGCATCATCATGGGGCTCCTGGCGGCGGAGATGACGGCGCGGACCGGCCGCGATCCCGGCGAGCACTACGGGGCGCTCACGCGGGAGTTCGGCGAGCCCGCCTACGAGCGCATCGACGCCCCGGCGACTCCCGCGCAGAAGGCCGCGCTCGAGCGCCTCTCGGCGGCGGATCTCGGGCTCACCGAGTTCGCGGGGGAGCGGGTCACCGGCGTGCTCACCGCCGCGCCCGGCGACGGCCGGCCGATCGGCGGGATCAAGGTGATGACCGAGCACGGGTGGTTCGCCGCGCGGCCGTCGGGGACCGAAACCGTGTACAAGCTCTACGCCGAGAGCTTCAAGGGGCGAGACCACCTGGGCCAGATCGTCGAGGAGGCGCAGGCGCTGATCCAGCGCGCCTTCGCGGCGGCGCCCGACGCAGAGCCCTAGCGTGCATTATTCACGAACGGCGATGGCGCGACCGGGCGGGTGGCGCAGGGGGGCGCCCCCGCGGGGCCGCGCGCCGGGAGCCCCCCGCGCCCCGCACCGCGCGCGCC
>OBEQ010160958.1_pt1 | contig 21856 bp, 52 predicted proteins | sample 1670901 | NCBI WGS metagenome assembly OBEQ01 (sample SAMEA104232315, study PRJEB22302) | groundwater metagenome | biome: forest; feature: aquifer; material: groundwater | place: USA | collected 2011-08-07 | depth 5.4 m
AATATCCAAAACCGAATTCAGAAACACTCCGCAGCGAGTCCTGTTTCAATGGTTCGGGAAACTACAGAACGAATGTTGCACTACCCCCTTGCAGAAGCAGGGTGGGGGATGATCGTGGTGAAGAGTAGTGCGATTGCCATCGCTTGGAATGCACTACTTTTACGAAATCCCATGGTCGGTGTTTGAAAATGCATGGTCATTTGGCTTTCTTTCAAGCCTCCAGAGGCAGGGGTTTACTGGGTTTAGCTGGTCGAATGTTCAGCTTGGCTAATCTGCGTTTAAGGGCTGCGCATTGGGCTTCTAACTCTGCAGTTTCATCTGCATCACTATCTGCTTTGCTATCCGCTAGAAAACCTTCGGTGAGGCTGAGTTCATATAGAACCGCTGCCCGAATGGTGGTGTAGATCCCGCGAGGTAAGCAGCTACCTACAGCGAATTGTCTTGTGCAGTAACTTGGTATGGTCTTGAGCCATCCATAGCCACCGTTTTTAGTTGACCTCTTACCCCAAGTAAGATGGTCTACCTTCTCAGTGATATTGACGAACTGCGTCTTGTCCCGAACAAACGAGGTTGCGAAGCCGAAGCGAGTTTTTGTACCGCGTTTTGAACGAATACTGCGGACAATCCATTCCTTGATTTCGGTGGATGTCTTGCCTGCCTCGTCCGTCCAGCTAGAGCATGAATACAGCGTTGCTCCAACTGCAATTATGCTTGCCGGGTACAACTGAGGTTTTGGGGTTGGCATGGTCAAGCCTTCAGTTTGGTGCCAGTTGCTTGATGATTGTCACGTACTGCGACTCGTAGATTGTCTTGAACTTCCGCCAGCCAATCCCCATCGACACCAGGCATCGCCGGGAGAGTCGCAACTACACCGTCTGGAATCGCCAGGATGTATTCTCGCAAGGCTGCTATTGCGGTTGCAGCATCTTTAAGCAGAGCTTTGGATGACTCTGGCATTCTTGCCCAGCGTCAGTCCGATTTCATGCGCAAAGGTAGCGGCCGTAGCGGGTTGCAAAGCAGGATTTTGCAGGAGTGCGGCCTGCGCAACTTTGAGCTTGGCCACCAGTTCGTCCTGTGTGCGTTGCATGGCCGCGAGCTTTTGCTCCAGCACCGGGCAAGAGTTGATGCGGCGTGTCATCTCAGTGGCGACAGCAGTGGTGTCTTGCGTCCAGCGGGTGTCCATCGTTTTGGGCAGCTTTCCTGCGGGGTAGTCAGCAGCGACTTTGAGTTTCACGATGTTCCCAACTTGTCCAAGAGTAATGAAGTTGGAACCGTCGTGCACGTAGAGAACAGATTGGAATGAACTCACAGTGACTCCAGCGGGGATGGCGCCTTTGCCAGAGAAAGTGATTGGGCGATTGTCTGTGGTGTATGTGTTCATGTGAATCTCGATGGGGTGCTTTGTTTGTTGCCTTGATTATTACAAACTATTATGTTCGTGTCAAGCTACTTGTTTTGGGTCGCATCTCGGCTAACGGTGGGGGCTGCGTGCATGTCCAGTGACAAGGACTGAGGGGCGGACTTCGGAGGGGAGGGGGGGGATTCAATGCACACCGTAGTAGATGTTAGGGGGGGGCTGGTGGGGTGCTTGGTTGATAGGCGCGGGGGGCTACCTGCGCAATTTTTGGGGTATGCAATACCCGGCAAAATGTTGACAACAATGCAATACTATGTAATATTCAAGGCAGGTAAATGCCAACTGAAAGATGTAAGTATGGATGATGAAGTTGTTACTCCTGCCACACTGGCGGGCCGGTGCGCCAACGGATATGAGCGGGGGCGCGGTGCGGTAGTGCATGCTGTACCTGCCAGCCCTAGAGAGTTGCAATTCGGCATCAATGCTTACGCCAAGGCTTTGTGTGGAAAGACGCACGGCGCTCGCAGTGCTGGCTGGAGTCATCAGGACGCTGATACGGCCATCACCTGCGGAAAGTGCAGCAGGCTCCTTGCTTCAAAATTGGTGAAGCCTGGCGTTACGGCTGACCTGGAAGTGAGCCAATAATGCTAGCTCCGTTGAATGGATGCAAAACGCGCCCGCTGACAGAGGTTGCGTTGCTGACTCTGCGGGACCTTGCAAAGACACCTCGTCCAAGACAGGCCATCAATCCTGGCCTTGCGAATCGGCTTTTGCGTGAGGCTCTCGTGGAAGCGGTAGGGCTACCAAGTCCGTATATGAGCCACAAGGGACGGAATATCGAACACCTTCGAACATCCGAAATAGGCATAGCCAAACTGGCAGCGACACCTGGGTTATCCGGAGAAGACACAAAGTAGTTGCGCTGCGCAGGCATAGCAAACCTGCAGTCACGGCTAACCCGCAAAAAACTCTGTCCCGCTAAGAGCGGGGGAGGCCATAAAACACCGGCTCGCAGTAGCTGGCCGACTTCAGAAACTTGCCTTTTGGTGCGTCCGGCTGGTCCGCAGCGGACTTCATCACCATCACCGGGTATTCGCCCTCGAAGTACACCTCGGTGACACCCTTTGCCGCGTGCTTGGTGATGGTCGCTTGCTTGTCTGCTTCATCTTTGATGAATCGGGTCATCACGCCATCTACAACGGAGTTCATGTCTTGATCAGCATCGATCCCCATCAGGTGATGAGCGCCATAGGCAAAAACGTGAATGTCACAAAGGCCGTCACGAACATCCTCCAGCTTCACCTCTTCTGAGTACCGGATACCCTTGACTGCATCGCGTAGCGCCTGAACTGCCACATGGCTTGCACCCAGGGCTATCTGCAATTCACAGAACTCGTCAAGAATGTTGCGAGTCTGGCTGCGCACTCTGTCCAAACTGATGGCTTGCGGATTGCCTTTGCTGTTGCCGAATGCTTCATTCATTGCGGCGACCCTGCTGAAATTCGTGTGGTCCATAGTGTTCTGTTTCCCTTCGGATTGTCCAAGCCTTAGTAATCAATCACCCTGCGTGTTCTTGCTATTTGTCTTGACGTGCAAAGCCAATAGCTGCTGAACGACGCGTGCCGGAAGCTTGACTTCCATTTCTACATCCTCCCAGCCATCGGTTCCCTCAATAGCCTCCAGTTGTTTGGCAATGGCCCCGCTGCGGGCAGTAATCGCTTCGTACACATTCTGCTGAACCTTGCGAGGAATTGTGACTTGAATGTGCCCTTTGCCAACAGGTCGAGCCCCCTTGCTTGCTACCAGGTCTGTCAGTACCTTGATAGCTTCTTGGGGGTTTTCCCGGTGCTTGCGAATGACTTCGATGGCGGAATCTGCGGTGAGCTTTCGGCTCTCCACCATGGCCTGGATCTGCGGTGAGGCATGTCCGAGTAGAACAAGCTGCTCCACTCGCTGGGGTGTAATTCCTCCACAGTGCTGTGCAATCGTAGGGAAGCTCCAGCCGAAGTTGTCGACCAGGCGAACGAAAGCGTGGGCCTTTTCAATCGGCAATAGGCCTTTGGAAAGTGATGAACGTACCATTAATGCAGTTCGTTCTGCTTCTTCGAGTTTGCTTGCCCCGACATCAATTTCTTGAATGTCCCATCCCTCGGCAATGAGTTCTCGAATCGCGGTGGTTCGGCAGTGCCCGTCAACCACGTAGATATCGCCGTCGCTCGTTACACGAACAACTATTGCAGGGAAAACATCAAGCAGGCCACCTTTTGACACGCGGTTGCTAGGGTCTTCCGCCGTCAAGTAGGCGGTAATGGATAGCTTGATGGCGTCGATATGGGTGCGTAGTTCGGGATCATCCATTACACGCACATTGAAATCCTCCTCGATTTGGAGGACTGTGGGGTGTACTCGGTAACCGTCTACACGGCGCACACCGGCATCAGGTGTTGAGGCGAGGCCTCGAAGTGTTGCGATGGTGCGACTCATGAAATTCTCCAAAAATGTGATCTGGGTAAATTATTACCAAATATGAGGTTTGTGTCAAGAGAAAATTTTGAGGCTATTTGCGAAGATACTATCTGGGATGGGCAACGCTGCCGTCATTGTCATGTTCGGGATTGGGAACGGGGTGGATACCCGTGCGGGGATGTAGTGTTCGCACCTGGAATAGGGTAAAGCCAGCGGCCGTTGACATGTTTGAAATACGCCTCATTGTGATGCGATAATTATATGTAGTGTCGCCATTTCATGCCATACTAGTGGATGAGGAGGCTCTCCTCATCCACTCAACACAGTCATAGGAGAATCCAAGTGCACAGTTTCGATTTCAGCGGCCGTATTGCCGCAGCTCCCGTTCTCACAAACCCCAATGGAACCAAGGTGTGCAAGTTCACCTTGATATCCAATGAGTATGCGGGCAAAGATGAAGGCACTGGAGAGGCGTTGGAACGTCAACTTTCGATCCAGTTCACGGCGTTCAACGCCAAGGCCGAGGCTATTGCGAAGCACTGCTACAAGGGCGATCAATTGTTCCTGTTCCACGTGAAGATGGAAAACAACAACTACACAGCGGGCGATGGCAAGGAAGTCTACGGCTACAGCTTTATCGTCGATGGGTTTGAATTTGGCGCACCTGGTGCCGAGAAGCGCAGTCAGTTGGAAGCGCAGCGGCAAGGCTGAATACTTCTGGGTGCTGCCACCCGCCCTGAATAGGGCATGGCTTAGTTGTCCCGGTTGGTATACCCTGTCCGAGTCAGGAGAGAGGGCCTCTCCCGACTCATTCGCACCCTTGAGGTGATGACCCGTAGAGCCTCGTACTCTTCAATCAACTACTTGCACCCTTGAGGTGATCTTTGAACCGTTCGATTGTGAAAGGAAGGTGACATGCCAACAATTGACTCTGACCACGAAAGACTCAGGGAAGAGCAGCGCCGAGATGAAGATAGACTCCGAGAAGAACAAAGGCGGCGCGACGAACAACAGCGTAGAGACGATGAGAGGCGCTGGGAGGAGCAGCAGCGCAGGCGTTGAAAGGGTATCCGCAATCCTTTGTTGATACGGAATTTATGGTTTATGCGCAATGATCGCAGTTTTGATTTTCAGTAACTCCCAGAAAGCTGGGTGCATGGCACGCGCACCTGTCACGATATCGCGCAGTTCAGCAGCAGCACCTCTGTTCAACCAGAAGCAGACACCCACGCCAACAAGCAGCATCGGAACCACGCAAAGGCACAGCCACATGAGCGCGGTGACAAACGCTGTTTTTCCAAGAACGACCCCATAGAAGAACAGTAGGGCCATGACACAACCAAGGAGCCACCCTATTGGCTCCAAGTATTCACTCCAGCTTTCCAGGCGATTCACGATGCTTTTCCTTTACTTCAATGGCTCGCCGCACGCAGGTTGTGCAATGGTACGAACCACCACGGTATTCTCAAAAATACAAACTACGAATGGCGCCCACTCAGGGTGCTCTTTCACCATCCGATTGTTCAATTTCTCGATTGACTTCGTGAATTCTTCAATGGTCATAGGTTGCGGATCTGACTCGATATTGACTGTGGGCCCGTAGGGTGCCTGCCATATCACATCCCGACCGATGGCTTTGCTCAATTGAGCTGCGACCGTCGAGAGAGTCATGGTGAGAGCCGCTGACCCAGCAGCGAATGCTGGCAGTGAGAGGCATGCTGCAAGCAGCAGAATGGATGTCATAAATCGCATAGCGTTTCCTTCGGATTAGATGAATTCGGCGGTTGCGGCACCAGGGTATACAGGCTGCTCAGCAGTGATACCAATGTCAAGCAACGCATCCGATTTGTTGGCAATCATATTTTTCGTATACAAGGCCGCTTGCTTCGCGCTCGTGAAATTTTTCCAGCGGCAGTTAGCATGCTGTTTCTCTCGCCAAAACACCTGGCACAACTTACCTGGCTGCAATCGTGTTTCACACACCCAGTCGTCCAGGCTGTAGATTGGATGGTTGTTGCCCTGCATCTCTGGCCAGCAGAACGGACGCTGTACGGGTTGTTTGGCTTGGGCGTTGAGCACGTACTTTTCCTTTAAAGGTGCAGCTTAGTCAAGTAAGTTTCAGCAGAAGCCAAATCAAAAGGGCGGCGTATGCAGCGCCTGTCAGCAAACTACCGACGAATGCCGCGCGGCGCGAGATGAGGTCTTTTGTACTTGGCGATAAGAGTGTTGCTCGGAGGGGCATCTGATTTCCTTTGCTACTTGAGCCAGTCAGCGGAAACTTCGTCAAATCCGCCGATTATTCCGATAGAGCCGTAGTTTCCAGGATTTCCATAGTTGCCAGCATCCCCAAAGTTTCCGCGCGACCCGTAGTTGGCAGACTTGTTCGCTGAGCTAGTCGATTGCAGTAGGCGATTCTCCAGAACTATTTCGCCAAGATAACTACCGTCCATGTCGATGAATATTGCTTCACGCTCAAGGAAGTGCCCAATGTTCTGACCAGTTGGCGCATAAAGTCGGCCATTTACGAAATTAGCGATATGTTGGCCCTTGGTGTTGAATAGATACTTCATCGGTTTCCTTTCTGTCTCAGGCGAACTCGGTACCCGGCGCAGACTCTGTTGATCGCCTCCACCAAACTTGTTGCGCCAACCACTGGCGAACATCGGCAATTTCGTGGATGACTGTCTTCCCATCGTCGGCCATGGGCCGCAGAAACTCGTTGGCGAAATCTTGCCCAACTTCGGCCAGACGCTGCTGGCTGTAGCCCTTTCCAAGGTACTCCAACGAGAAGCCTTCTGACACCGATAGCGCTAGTAGCGCCATCTCCGCGACATTCGTGCAAAGGGCCATATGGTGGACTGAAATTGCGCGAACAGGCAAATTGGTGACCATAACGCCTGGCTTGCTTGATGCCCCGAATACAACGATACCGGGGCGGTAGCCTTCGGCAAATTCAAGCACTGCTGGTAGGGCCTTGAGATCCAAAGGAGCAGGCGGCTCGACTTTTTCCGTAACCCGGTACTCCGTTGGGCCTTCAATGCTGTAGCTGCCGCCACCAGTTGCCTGGTCCTGGATCTCGCCAGGCAGCAAACCGTCCCCAGACGAACGAAATGCTGTCTGCACAAGTTCCTTCATTGAAGTAGTTTTTCTGATGGTGTTCATAGTGTTATTCCTTCGATTAACGAGCGATTTGCAAGTTACTACTCAATTCGTCGAGTTTGCTTTTAAGTGCCGATGTTGCGGTGTTGGCTGCAAGACTGACCGCAGCCTGTGCCGCATTGTTCAGCTTGCTTGCGAGGTCACCCCCAGCAGCGATGCCGTTGGACTCTTCAATCCATTTCCCGCCCATCATCGGGTCTGCCTGATGACAAACGAATTTCGCATGTCTGGTTGAACGAAATCGCTTAAATGAGACCATGGCCGTAGTCCCGATGTCACGCCTACCAAGGTCGATATGGACACTCTGAACGACTTCCTCGGTTAGGCGCTTCTTGATGGAGTGATAGATATCGCCTCCAAAAACCAGGACAAACACAAATGGGAATATCCCAACCACCACCAACACCTTTAGCCAAATCGGGTCCATGTTGCTTTTCCTCGTGTTCAATTTGATTTCAGCGCGGCAAACGTTTCCATTGCCCGCTCAAGGTTCTGCAAATTCTGCCTCGTTTTGTTCAGCGCATTAAGCAACCTGTCGGGCGAAACTTCGCGAAACGTTGCGTCAGTTTTTGTCAGCGACTTTATTTCGCCGCTGTTCATTTCAACGACCCAGCAATTCGTATCCCAATCAAGCACTTCAATGTCGTGCATGATGTGCTTCACTTTTCCAAGTCCAGCTTTGAAAACCAGTTTCGAAAACGATTCGGCGTCGATCGTTTCAAACTCGTAGCGAATATGAGTCAACATGGCTTTTCCTTCACATCGTGTTACGGAGCAAGAACGGGCACCTGGTGAGTAAGGCCATCAGCGGATCTGACAACGTGCAGTGCCTTGAGCTTGGCTGGGTAGACCTCATCAGGAAACGGGGCATTTGTTAAAACGGTGACCGGCTTGTCACAGACCTTGCTGATGGTCATTTTTAGATCGCCATCGCTGGCGCGCACAATCGAAGAGACGTATTCTTGGCAGACACGACCATCTGCCTGCATCGTCTTAGCCAGCTTAACCGTAACCCCCCCTGTTTCGAATTCAGTCCGCGATAGGATGCTGGCCGTTGATTTCGGCATATCAGCCATCACGGCAACATGGGCGCACGTTGCCAACACGGCAATCGAAATCGTTAATTTTTTGGTCATAAAAAGCTTCCTAAAATGTTTGTGTGTCTAGCACTTTGTTAACGTCTGTTCCGCGAAAGTCGCATACATAGTATGCTGCCTTATTTCACGGCCCATCTGCAAAGTCTTGCAGGTCTCGCCTGATGTCATCAGGAAGTTCTGCGGAGCAGTTGAATATTCTCGACAAAAGATCGCTACGCTTTTTGGTGACGGTTAGGAGTCGTTCAATCTCTGCCTTCGCTGCCGTCAACACATCTCGATCAGTGTCAGCCAAACGTGCGTCGATTCGCTTCAGGGTGTCTATGGTTGCCACGTCGCTTTTCCTTTACTTTTGTGCCAACGACTGCGTGGCAGCTTCAGCCGTTTCAAACATATCAACCGTGAAGTTTTCGCAGTTCAACCGCATCGACTTCTTGTTGACCTTCAACCCAAAGTCAACAACGTAGCTGCGGGCGGTGACGGACTTAACACAAAACTCACGGACCATGGCAGGGGCACCTTGTACAGCGCGACCATAGCTTGTCCCGCTGTAGAAATTTCTGGATGCTCCGAAAAGACGTTGCACTTGGTTCATGGTGTTGATTCTGGCGTTGTACTTGTCTCTATTGTAGTGCGTTTAACGCACCTGTCAAGGCCTGTTTGCAACCTGCAATCTTGAACACCGGACCGAAGTCAATAATGGTGTATTTCGCGCCAACCTTGGCAACACGCACCCCCGCCTGTTCTTGAGCCTTTGCGATCAGATCTGAGACCGTCTTGTTGTCCAGGCCAACACGAGCCACTATCTCCACCAAAGTGGCGCCACCAGCCTCCTGGATGGCCCCAAGGACCACCAGCATGCGGCGCAGGTCGCCCTTGGGGTATGCGGGGGCTCCAGGCGTTTTACGGGTCACCGAGTGCTTTCCTTGAATTTAGATCCCAGACGGCACTGGGAATAGCAGCGGCAGCACCGCCATCAATATAAAACCGAACAACAATCCCGTCACGAACGCGGGCCAAGTCCCAACCAACCCAGCTGCTATTACGGCAGGAACCAGCAAAACCACCACTATGATGAAACCGAGGTGTTGTGCCATGCGCGTGGCAAGAAGTCGTACCAATAGCATTTTCCGCTTTGCAGAAGAGGAGGCAATCCTAGAATCACTCGTCCGAAATGAAGGACTGACAACCCAAAAAAGCGGCAACGCGAAGCACAAGGCGACCAGGTAAAGTGGACTGAGAATTTTTGTTTTCAGATTCATGATGTTTTCTACTTTGGCATGACCGTTGGCGGGATGTAACGCTTCGGCACGTTAATGAACTCCTTCCAAACGTCCAGGTCTGCAGCAAGCTCGCGTACCTCAGCAATCTCTGACTCGACACGCTGCACAGTCCCATAATCGTCGCCTGGAAAGTGCATAGCCTTCAATCGCAATGCCTCGCTTTCCAGCAGGTTTGCAAGACGGAACAAATGGTCCGCCAACTCACGCGAATGGATTCCGTCTGCCATGACTTGTCCTATTGCGAAGGGGATTCAAGCTTGATGCGGGACCCGGACGCACAGATCTGCTTCACCAACCTCGCCAGCTCGGCGACGTCCACCGAACCTAGGCGAGCTTTAAGCATTGGTTCCATCAAAAACTCAGTGGGCATTACTTCACCGGCCAAGAACTCCGCATGCCGACCGTCGCGAATAGCGTGCATCTCGTCGAATATTGACATGCCTAAACCTGTCTTCCCGACATAAACCGTGTTCCCTATATCGTTGGCATCCAGGTCAATCTGCACTTGAGTGTGGTCCGTTGTCATGGTTGCTTTCCTTTCACTGAAATCCAGCAGCTTGTTGAAATCTTGGGCCCAGGGTTGCCTTACATCGCCTGACGCCTGCAGCGATCGCCTGCGCTTGATAGCGAACGGACCCTGCGTCACTGAGCCGCGCCTCTTCTTCAGGATTGACAATAACCCCGGCCTCAATAAGCACTGCGGGACTGCGGGCTGTGTTCAGGACCGCCAGCCCATCATTCAGGAAGATCCCGCGCGCCAGGTCGACTGGCGTGCGACTCTCCCCGTGAATTGGATCCGCGTGATAGCCCGATGGCTTGAAACCAGCACTTAAAAGGCTATCGCCCAGTATCTCTGCGCACCTGACACTGCCAGCGTATGCAAGGGTCTTTCTGGAAACCCAGATTGAAAACCCGCTAAACCGCGCGTCACGGACCGGCAAGAACTGCGGCTGAACAGAATCGTGGTGAATGCTGACAAACAGCGGTTCGTTCGACGCCTGAAGCGTCCGTTGGTCAAGGGACCTAATGCGGCCGTCTCCGTTGATCACGTGCACGGCCAAGCCGTCCAACGAAAGTTGATTTGCAACCGCTAGGGCCAACCTGTGATTGAAAATGAATTCAGCAACACCAGAGGCGCTGGTGCTCCCAGGCCTCAATACAGTATGTCCAACATCAACCGCCACGTCGGCAGCACAGGCCTGAGACATGGCAACGTGTAACGCTGCTGTAAATAGGGCCTGACCAAGATTCACGTCATTTCCTTTCAGTGATTGCCCCGCAGCTTGTTGCTGCGATTCAGCCAGAACTGGCCCTTGTCGTAGCAGCGTTCCGCCTGCACCTTCTTGCCTACCACGGCCAGCTCGTTCGCTTTGGCAAGCCAAGAGCTACCACGTGCGTCGGCATCCGCGATACGCTCCGGAAGAGTCTTTTGTGGGTTGCTATAGTGGCGCACGGCTGCTTTTCCTTTAACTTGGCTGGGCCACGGCCATTTGACTGTTTAAGTGCGCCACGATGCCATCGCACGAGACGACTTGTACTGTGGCGGAGCACTCATTGCACCCAAGAAAGAAATCAACGGTCACTTCGTTCGTGCGCAAGCGCCCCTCGACCACACCACTCTTGTTGCGGCTCGTTTGATCCCAGGTGAGATTGTCTCCACCGCACTCCTGGCATTTGTTCTTGAATTTCACGGCTGATTTCCTTCTTATTGGGCAGTGCTTTGCGCGGAATACTGGATCAGTAGATTGAACACGGATTTGATGTTTGATTCGAGATATTGTTCCAGCTCCAAGAGCGAAGCGACTTGTTGTTGTGGCACTCCTTTGATGCTGACCCAGCCAGGGAAGGCACTGGTGTGTGCGCCTGTGCTATTTCCTTGTTCATCCGTGGGTGCCGCGACGAGCCCATTTACAAACCCAATAATCATGCTGGGCGACTTGAATCCAATTGGATATTCGATTGCAGTACGACTAAGCTGGCGATCCCATTCTGCCCAAACCTCAGCGTCTTGTTCAGATAGCTCTCCGAAGTCGCCAGTCACATGAATCTCGGCAACAGAATCGCCTCGGTCATCAATCTCAAAAAGACCATTGCGGAGTTTGCTGACTACACCGCCCACGAACATGCTGTTCATGGTTTTCCTTGATCAAATAAAAATGGCCACGGCAGCCAGATACAGAACGACTGCCAGACAGCAACCCGCAATGTTCAATACTAGGTGCCGACCACCTTGGGTCACATCAATGCCAACCGTGCTGCACAGGCATCCAAAGATGATGGCCACTAAATGGGCCCCCGCTACTACGGGACTAGTCGACCCGATAGGAGAAAGAGTCAAAATAATCCAAAGGACAGCACCGAAGCCGACGGCCCTGGTAAGCGCCCAGAAGGTTGGCCGTTTAAGTTCTATGCCTGCCAAGATCACGTCAATCCCTTTGTGTATTAGCACTTGTCAGTTGACAAGTGCGCTGCGTTGCAGAGCGATTAAGCGGTCGTTTTCGGGTTGGGCAGCCGCATTGGTCGCCATCACATTACACATTTCCTTAATGACCCGCAGGGTGCCATTTGAAAGGGGTTTGTCGTGATTGGTGTCGATTGCACTTGAGATGGTCGTACGTATGCAATTGCTTGACCACGCGGCCTCCTTAATGCTTCCGCTGCTGGCTGGTTGGGCCTCGCGGTATGTAAACGCGGACAGAGCAAAAATTACTACCACGAGCACTAGAAGTCCCGCGTAGGGCGCTAAACGCTGCACCGCTGAAGTCTCGCTCCGTGCGGAAAGGTTTGTCATCGAATTCATGGTGCTTTTCCTTCAATTGCCAAGCCAGATGCGGTTCACATCGGCCCAGTCGTAAATTGTTTCCAACCAGTCGTTTAACATGTCCACGGGCTCGCTGCCGTTGGCCTTGTCTTGGGCCAGCACTTCGACAGTGCAGCTCTCCATCGCTTCAACTGCGTCCACGAAGTCAAAATCGAAGTCGTTATGTCCGATGTCAAAGTACGACTTAGGAGCGCGCGTGCGAAGGAGTCTGGAAATGCGCTGGCTGATTGCGCTGATGTGCTCGGGTGACTCGTTTCCCTGGTCCTCGTGAATGATCGCCTTCACGTCAATGCGCTTGTCCCAAATGGGTCTACCGGCTTCGCGTCGGGCCGCTGCCGCCTGGTGGCAGGAAACGATGTGGTCTACGGTACGTGGCATTTCTGGCTCTTTTGTGATTTACTTGCCTCAAGTATAAACGTCATAACGTGTATGTCAAGCGGTTTTCTTTGACCCATATGCTGCTCTGACGGCAGCATCAAATCCGCGATACCGGGTAACTGCATTATCAGCACGAGAGCATGACGGATTTTTGCGGAGGCAATTTAAGAAGCCCGTCACGGACCAGCTGCAGCAAGCCTTGGTTGATCAGCGTCCCCACAACCGCATCCGCGTCTTCCCCAAGCAGCTTGAGGCTTGCTGCAGCTTCCAACAAGTCTCGCGTCTGGTCTGGAAGCTCCAGGAAGATGCGCGGGTCGTCAACGTCAACCTCTGGATACGCAGTTACGCCAGGAGCCTGGTTTAGCAGACTGGCAGCTATAGCCCAGGGTGGCATCTTGGCCTTATGGCTCTTTACGAGGACGTCCTTGTTCGCATCAAGGATCGCTTCTGTGTGTCCGGTGCCCAACTCATAATTCTCCAAAAACATCCCTACGGCGTCACGGTAGCCGTCGGCGCTGGGCTCGATCTCCGGCCCGAAGATACTGCGCGCCACATCCTCCGGCGATTTACCTTCGTTCCATCTTGCATCAACATATCGAGCCTCCTGATCTACGCTCAATTGCGCAAAGGGACGACTCAGCCCAACTTCGACCAAACGCTCGAAAACGGCCTGGCGAAAGGACAGGGCATCCGAGAATGTCACCGCTACCCCCACTGAAGATTTAGTCTTGGCTGGCATGGTTTTCCTTTCAAAGCGGTCGCCCGGTAACTGCCGCAAAGACCTCCTGCACATTTTGGGGTGTCCACTCGACGTATTCAATGAAATCTTCGAAGCTATTGAGATACATCGAAACAAGTTCTTTTCCTTGGTGGGCAATACAAAACGCCGCCACTGTCTTTGGACAGTCAGCGCCGCGAAGACCATTCGATCCTGATTTCTCAGCGATGTGGACGGTTTGCTTCGTCTCAAAACAATAGAGGTAGAGCGAACAACTCACTGGTGTTTTCCTTGATCAATGCACTACATTGGCACTCTGTGCTGGTGGTGGGAGCAAATTCATACCACGTTCGATAGCAATTTGTAGGTTTTCCTTGTTGCCCACGAAATCGTCTAGCTGCTCGCCCAGACGTAGCATCGTCAGCATCAGGTCTCCGAAAAATGTTGCAGCAGCGTCGCTGTATGGGATCTCGTGAATCCCATCACTTGGATGTTTTCCACTGGTCATGATGCCGTCGCGGAAGGATCGGCTTTCCGGGCGATTCACGATGAAGGAATTTAGCCGACGCATCGGGTTGCGATCCCAGTGGCTTCCAGGGAGGTCGTCGGTGTACTCCACTCTTGAGCCGCTAGGGCGTGTGTAGGTTACCTTCAGATATACGAAGGCCACCACGCCGACACCGAATAGGCTTGGTCGGTTTGTGGCACTAATGTTTTGGTTGCCGACCCATTCCCAGGTCTTCTCGTCAGCCGGTTTTCCCTCTGCCGCTGCCCAGTGTCCATTCGGATGCAGGGTGCCATCAGCAGCCCGCGCTCCTGTAGCGTTGTTCTCGTAGCGATAGCGGATCACCAGGTCTTTTGTCACCTCGACGGCCATGTGTTCGACAATTGCTTCCTGGATGAATCTTTCAACCTCTTCGAGGATTCGACCTTGCACACGCCAATTAACGCGGGCCTTGTCGAGAGTGACATGCCCCTTCCAGATGGGTAGCTTCAAGCAGGCCTGGGCAGATGCAGCCAACTCCTCTGGGATGTTGACTGAGAACTCGCCGCGTGTGTCCACCGTGATGGACTCCTTGAACTGGAAGGTCTCGCCTGATTTGGCGGTGTGCTTGAACTCGCGCGTTTTGACGGTTGGCATGCGGCTGATTTCCTTCAATTTTCCTGGGTAGCACAGCGCAAACCCGCCCTGCGAGGCCAATACAATTTCCCAACGCCCTTTGATGTTTTTCCGGGGACTCGAACTACATATGACTCGTGATCGCGCGACATGCCGATTCCTGGACCGCGATAAAGTTGCTCAAAACGATCCCGATCTGGTAGTTTTCCAGGGTCTACTACCTCTTCAATTATTCCGGTTTTTATAAGCGCGACACCTGCCGATTGACTGCTCCAGGTGACTGAATCGCCCAGGGCAAATATGCGACTTAAATACATATAGCGTCGTACAACGAAATGCAAAGGATGTTGCTTGTCATCTGCAAGAATGAACATTCGCGAAATGCGCGAGTTCTGGTGTGGACCGCCAGCCATGAACTCATTTTCCAGCTGCAGGCGACTCTTACCCTCCACGCGGCTATAGCTGTCATCAGGGTAGTCATACAGGGTTGCAGACACGTCAGGTTTCCTCGATCAAGTAGCCTGCCGCGCACGCTTCGATGGTTTGTAAGTGCCGTCATCCATTGTTGCCCTCTGCCATGCCGCCTCGTATTCAGCGATCCAGCCGGCGCTGTAAATCTCCCGCTTGAGGGCGTTGTTGAACTCATACCAGTGATCTAGTTTTGTAATCAGTACATAAACCAACCATCCCAAGCCAAGGCACAGCAGGACTGAAGCAATTAATAGTGTTTGAAGCATAGTTTTCCTCTATTTTTCGGGCGTAACATTTGGCGGGATGTATCGCTTCGGCACGTTAACGAACTCTTTCCAAACGTCCAAGTCTGCAGCCAACTCGCGCACCTCAGCAATCTCGGACTCGACACGCTGAACAGGCCCATAGTCGTCGCCTGGAAAGTGCATAGCCTTCAATCGCGATGCCTCGCTCTCCAGCAGGTTTGCAAGACGGAACAAATGGTCCGCCAACTCACGCGAATGGATTCCGTCTGTCATGGTGCTTTTCCTTGCTTATAGTGGGCCGGTGATCTCATACACCTTGGCGCAGCCTTCTCGATCGCTCTGCGGCATAACTGCTGCAACGGTGTACGTGCCACTCGGCACAAAGCCAAGATACGCACGATCTTCCAGGACAGACACGAGTGGCATAGCACCCGGCCAGGGCATTACTTGGAACATGTCTGCAAGTACCACCACCTTGTCACCCTTTTGATGGTGCTTTTCCTTTACTTCTGAATCTGCGCAGCTCTTCGCGCTGCAGCGGAGTATTCGCCGGGGATCGCCGACATCACAGCCACGAAATCGGCAGGCAACGTGATCACATCTGCAACAACTGTTCGTGACGTGATACGAACGCGAAATCGACCACGTGAGGCTCTGGCTTTTGAACTGGTTCGGACTTTCACTGTTTTCCTCGATTAGAGCGCGTCAACGAGATGGTCGATTTCAGCTTGAATTTGCTTGATCTTCGATTCCAATGCGCGCGTGGAACTTCCCCCGCAAACGACCACATACGCTGCATGCAATGCTATTTGGACACCGAGTGATATGAGAACGTAGCCCATGGTGGTTTCCTTGATCAAATCGAAATTTCTGAGAGAGTGGTAACGGTACCCAAATCGCGCATGAAAGGTTCAACTGTGTAATTTGAAACTTCGTAACGATCGGCCTTCGCCCTAGCATCAACTTCGGACGAAAACCCATTTGCGAATTTTTGGTCCGGAATCGCCATTTTTTCTTTGGTACGCGAGTTGATGCAAAAGCGCACAGGTACGCCATCAACAAGAACTCGGAATCGCTGTTCGATCATGTGTCCGCTTTTCCTTTGGTGTTTACTTGGCTTAAGTATAAACGTTATAACGTGTATGTCAAGCGGTTTTCTTTGACCCATATGCTGCTCTGGCGGCAGCATCAAATCCGCGATACCGGGTAACTGCATTGCTTACCGATTGCGGTGACATTCCCAACTCTCGCGCTACGTCGGCAGGCACCATCCCATCGACCAAAACCATGCGCGCCGCAGTCTTCGCGGGCTCCCGTGCCCTTGTGAGCTGCGCAAGCGCCTCAAACTGTTCTACAGTAATTTTGGTCAACGGTGTTTACCTTCTAATGGTTGATTACTGGTAGCACACGGCCAAGCCTTTGGCACATCGGGCACAGTGCCCTTCGCCCACCGCGCTCAATTTTCCATCCCGCGCGCCTCGCAAGGGATCGCGCCACAGGCCCGCTTTCAGCGGCAAAGTCGCCAACGCCATCTCCAGGGTACCCTGGACTCCCGCGATGCTTGTAGGCCTCGTCAGGGAAGTCGCAGTACAGATCGAGCGAGTAGCCTCCAATAACCATGCTGGTTTCCTCAAAGTCAATTGCAGACTTCAGATGCAATCCACTGCCCGTCGGATAGATGGTAGCTAGTGTCCTCCACCAATCCAGCCATCGTTCTTATTTGCATGATTGACGGGCAAATCGACTGGAACATCCTGACTGTCGCGTCCATATCACAGCATTCGCTCATTGGCATATATAGCCATCCGCATCCCTCTACAAAGTCGACGCTCAGGCTTAACACTTCGCAGCCGAGGTCTTGCCTAAATTGCTTTTGTTGTGTCATGTCCTGGTTTCCGTCACTTGGATTTGCTCTTGTCAAAAACGATCCGGGTGATTGAGATCATGGATTTGCGCAACTCCCCGTTTTCACGCTTGACCCAAACATGCACCTCCCCTTTAAGGCCTAATACCCAGCACCCCCTTCCGTATTCGATCACCTGGTCGTCATTTTTGAAATTGACGACCAAGCTGTTTACGTTTTTCCCTGTACATCCGGGCATCAGTGCCGGTTCATCGTAAAACCGATAGACCAAAATACTATCCTGAGCTTTTATTTCCGCGATGCCCCATAAGCCAGCAAACGTTGGCGTTGTTACTAGAAGCAGACCGAGCAGTCCCCAGTTTTTTACGAAACGAATTTTCATTGATTTCCTATCTAATTGCGGGCAATGGATGCGTCGAATAGCGCGCGATTGGGAAGCGCATCGATCATCCGGTTTTGTGAGTAGCCTTCAGTCGCACCACTTAGATTCATCCAAAGTACAGGAAGGTTGTCCACCCAAAATGAACTACAGATGTATACAGCCTTGGGAGGGTCTGTTGACACAACTTTGTAGGGATGCACGTCACCACGGGTTCCTTCACAAATGTACGCGCCGTCAGCTCGTTTTGGAAACTCGCCGGCATACGCATACTTCACTTCACCAGGAAAATCTAGGAACTGGTTGGTGAGGTATCGCGGTAGAACGAGGACCAGGAGAATGGCCAGTGCGATGATGAGCGGTATGACGTTTATTCTGAATGGCATGGTTTTCCTCGAATTCTCTGGCAATAGGCGTCAACTAGCGGTAGCCACGATTTTGAGCATGTATTGCGTCTTTGTGCCTACCGCTACACCCTGCACAGGGACACTCACTTCTTTATCAAGGTCCATCGTGACGGTGTGTGATGTGCCAACTTTTGAGACATTGGGTGCTTGGATGTTGAGGTCACCCGCGCTAACAGACCCCATAGAGTTCAAAATCGACTCAGAATATTGGACTACCATTGTCACGGAGCCGCTCTCGCCTAGGAGGGGCACAAACATAATCGATTCCCCAGTGCTCACCACGCCCTTTGTGATGACGATCTTTCCTTCGCGGTTCTTCGTAGCAGAAACGTCATACTCGTTATCGCGGGTTACGCCAAAACTGCCAGGCATTCCGTCGATCGTTGTTACGCTGCCGGAACGCGAGATCCCATCGCCAGTAATCGTGTACGAAATCAATACACGCTTCTTGCCATCCTTTTTGAACTCAACCCACTTGCCACCAGTGCACAAAGATGTGTCCGTGCCAGTACCAGAGGTAGAGAAGTGGGATGAATAAGCGCCTTCATGCGCGCATGCATCTCCAAGTTCATTCTGAGCAAGAACAACCCCGCAAGCCAGCGAAGCAACAACCATCAATGCCAATTTCTTCATAGTCAATCTCCCATCAAATTTCGCCTGCCGGGCGGATCGGTGTGCGGATCGCACTGGGAAGACCGGACTCGCCAGACTTCGCAGTTCGCTCTACCTTTTGCAGCAAAAGACGTCGTGCATGTTTTCCTTCACGCCGTCGGTGAACGGCCAGAACTGTCACGGACATCATTCGGGCCAAGTTTGTCAGGGTCTAGACGAATAAAGCTTCTCAATGCCTCAACGTGTTCCGGGTTCGTCGCAACGCTAGTCGGGTCTCTGGGAATCGGGTGTTGCCTACGTTGCGAATCTTGCATTGCCTCATCCTCTGAGCGCGCGGCAACAAAGAGCGGTGCAACCACCTGGCATGCAAAGCCATTTTCACCGGCTAGGCTCTCATGGTCCACGCCAGCCAGATCTGCCACCTCGGCAGAAAACTGCAAGTCATTGAGCGCGTGGAATGCAGCCTCTACCAGAAGACGTTGGTGCTCGTCGGTAAGGTTTTCAAGGGCTATTCGTAGTGTCATGGCTTTTCCTCTTACTGGCCCAGTGGGACAACCCAGGTTGAAGACGGCACGCCAGCAGAAGCGCGTCGCGTTGCTGCTTCGCGAGAAGCTTGGTATGCAACAGCCGCCACATGTGACTTCTTGCGTTCCTCTACCAATGCGACGTTGGCGTTCATTTGACTCGATAGAGTCATACCCAAGTGCGAGAGCTTGTTCAAGTTCGAGTGGCATGGCTTTTCCGTTCAGTGTGTTGCGAAGCGTTGGTTGTAACGTTCAACCATGGCCCTCGCCTTGTCGAAGTTGCTCAGAAAGCGCAGTGGAGCCAGGTCGGCCGCGACGGCGCGAGGAAGCTTTGAGCATTCAGCATCGGACCACTCGCGTGATACCGCATAGCCTTGTTTCGCGCTGTGACCTTCGATGTAGAGGCGCATGGTGACTTTTCCTTTCTATTTGGAGCATGCCTGCAGCATGAGCTTCACGATGTCCTTCTGGCTAACCCAACCATCGTCAAGTGAGTGCGTACCGTTACCGGACCGGTTGGCCAGCAAGTCATGTAGAGCAAACGAATGTGTCCAGTCATCCAGGCTTAGTTGAATGTTGTATGCCTTGAGGTTCCGAGATTGCGTAAGCACAGCCAAAGCCTCACTCAAGCATTTACGCGTACTCATATCATCCTGAAACACACCGTGTAGAGCATTCCAATCTCTTTCGAGTTGACTCGTGGATGCTTGGAAAACGGCAACTTTCGTTTCTCCGATGTTGCGCGACATGCCTTCCAGCATCCCCCCTAGGCAAACGCCAACAATCACTACAGCAACAAATATTTGAACCATTGTCCAAGGCTTTGGAGAAGATGCCACCAGTGCTACCTGGTGCGCAGAATTCGAGTCGGCAGGAGTTCCAATCGTGTCCATGTGCTTTTCCTTTATTGGTATGAGCAGGAAATTATTGTGATCTGCTTGCCTTCTTTTCTCAGCTCAGCAGCGCAATCCTTCTTGGCCTGGTCGTGCCGATTTTTGGAGTGATACCGATACGACCGCTGTTCCTGCACCTTGAAGCCATCCTCATTCGTAGTCCAGAACTTGATAACGAATTCTTCGTTTGGAGTATTGACTGGCTTCTTCATGACGACAATTCCTTGAGTTTCTTAATGGTACACCCTAATAACGGATATATCAAGGCTTCGGTTGACGCAACTCGTGCCGCTTTGAACTAAATTTCTCGGTGTCTTTGTGCTCTACCAGGCGGCGCGCTGTTTCTCTGGCTCCTAGCGATACATTGCCGTCACCAACTCTCAAAAACAAGGCCTCGGTATCTGCATCCAGGCGCAGCTGCTTACGCTCAGTGAGCGCGCCATCGTCGGCCTTCACCCCGGCTCCTGGAGCCCGCGTTTTCTTCACCTTCTCAGTCATCTACGCACCCTATGCCGTCAGGCATGAAGCGAAGCGCAACCGACCCCACCACTGCCAAACACTGGAACTGGGGACGGCCTTGTGCCGTGGGCAAAGCCCGGCCAGCCAACACTGTCATCTTTTGCTGCAAAACTGGTTTCCTCGAAGTTCAGAGAACAACACAAGCGCCATTAGCCACTCGCACTTTCACCCATTGCTGCTCGACACGCATAAGCGCATGAATAGATACGGTTTGCGGGTTTTCCGCGTCCACACAATCTGCCAGGTCAAATAACTTGGCTAGGTAGGTATGCACACCCTCTTCTAACTGCTGAGAGTTTGCGCTTATGCGTAAGCCCACGTCTGCTTGCCCCATTTTGGCAAGAACGTAGTGGTAGTTTGGCCCAGACCGGTCCAGCTGGCTGTCTATGACCTTTTCAGAACCCAGTTCGCGAAGTTTTCGTCTACAACCTTCCAGTTCGTAGATTGCGTTCTCCAAACGAGTGAAAAGGGCATTCCTGGGATTGTCTCCGAACGCATCTTTCAACGATTCGATCATGCTGGCGGATAGAGGTCTATCGTGACTTGAGTCGAGTGCACCTGCGATGGTCGTCCGCATGCAATTGCTTAAACTCGCGGCGGCTTTGATGCTTTCGCCGCTGGCGGGCTGGAGATCACGGTATAGAAATGCGCAAATCACAACAAATGCCAGCGCCGGTAGTGAAAGCACCGGATAGGCAATAAAATTGGGCACGGATTTAATGGTTTTGCTCATACTGCTTTTCCTAGATCCTGGGGCCAAGTAAATCGGTCACCGCAAACTGCATGCCTTCGCGACCTCCAAAGGCGACGAAATGTCGAGGACCACCATCATTGCAATGGAATGTGCATGCCCAAGGCTGTAACCTCGCGCGGGCGGCGGCGGGAACGCCTGTGGTTGGCACGTACGGAACAACTGCCATGGCGACATGGCCTCCAACATGGTTAGCTCGCAGCGCTGGGTGATTGCTCAATGACATATCGGCGTTTCCTTTTAGAAGTCTGTGGACCAGCTATGTGCTGACTGGAGCTGCGCTAGTTTGACGTCGGACACCCGCTCCGTACGCCCATCAGCCCAGCGAATGGTGTTCTTAGCGCCCATAGCAATCACCAGGAACTGCACGGCCTTTTTGGCGGCATCAAGTCCGGTAGCGACATACTGGCCCACGGGCTGCGCGCTCTTGACCTTGCGGACCACTACCTCCCCGACTCGAATGCTGTCTCCGACGTTCATCACTTTTCCTATCAATTTGGGTATGTCATTTTGTTAGGAGTGAGAAGCCTTTCAACGTCGGCACGACAAGTGATATCGTTAAACAGTGCAAGCGCACCTGTCCCTTCCTTTCTGAAAGACTGACCTGGCAAACCGTCTGACCGATCTGGGAAATGAGCACTAACAAGGTCATACCCGAATGGCACTTACTTTGGCTCCCAGTCGTGACCGTGTATCTTGATTTTCCGACGCGCATGGGCACGCGGGACCTTTAACCACGGGTAGGGTTTGGGTCGTCGCTTTCGCATGCGCGGTTCGATGCGTCCGCTACGATTG